>Ga0073934_10003609_pt1 | contig 27967 bp, 24 predicted proteins | sample LarsenN4metaG_FD_76834 | JGI IMG/M metagenome (GOLD analysis project Ga0073934, IMG submission 76834) | Hot spring sediment bacterial and archeal communities from British Columbia, Canada, to study Microbial Dark Matter (Phase II) - Larsen... ... | reverse complement strand
CGTCGGCCACGCGCCTGGCCAGCCGCGAGCGCTCGTGGCCGTCCCCGACGAGCACGATCGACAGCGCATCGTCCGCCAGCAGCCGGGCAGCGTCGAGCAGCACGTCCAGCGCGTTGGGCTCGCCATGCGATCCCGCGTAGACCACCACGCAGCGGCCAGCCTCACGCTCGCGGGCGATGTGACCGGCGATGTCTTGGCCCAGCGCCTGCGCGGGGACCTGCCACTCCTCGGGAGAAATGCCGTTGGGCACGATGTGCAGCTTGCGGAGGTCAAGACCATGCGCAGACATGTGCTGCGCGACCTTGGGCAGCATCGAGACGACGACGTCGGCATCTCGGTAGGCATCGTTCTCCGCCTTCTGGCAGACGAGAATGAACGGATGCCGGCGCGACATGCCGGACAGCTCGATCGGCGAGGCCGGCCACAGGTCGTGAACCTCGAACACGAGTCTCGCTCTTGCGCGGCGCGCCATGCGCCTGGCCACCCAGATGTCCATCGGGTACGTGCTGGAGGCGATGACCACGTCGGGCTTGAATTCGGACAGCGTCCTCGCGGTGTCCGCGGCGACCCGCAGGAGAAAGCTGGCGATGTTGCGCACACGCCCGAGTCCGTTTCCAGCGTATGCGGGGGTACGGTACCAGACGTACTCGATTCCTTCGACCACCTCCTGCCACATCGCGGCTGACCGGGTCTGCGGCGCCACGGGTTGGCGCGCCCGAACGTGTGAGAACGACGCCGCCAGCAACCGCACCCGGTGCCCGGCGCGCACCCACTCGCGCGCAAGGTAGTACGGTCGGTACTCCATGCCGTACGCGGGCGCTCCCGCGTAGTGGTTGATGTAGAGGATGTTCACGCCGAGAGATCGGTCGCGAGCCGCTGCACGATGCGCGTTGCAGCATCGCCGGGCCCGTACGGTTCGACGTCACGGCCTCGCGTGCCGATCGCGGCCAGCAAAGTGTCGCGCAACGACTCGGCGCCGCCCGGCGGCGCGAGCCGGTTCCAGCCCGACTCGACGAGTTCGGTCCATTCCGTCTCGTCGCGCAGCGTCACGCAAGGCACGCGGTAGAAGAAGGCCTCCTTCTGCACGCCGCCGGAATCGGTGGCAATGAGCGCGGCATGCTTCTCAAGCTGCACCATGTCGAGATAGCCGACCGGCTCGATCAGTTGCAGCGTCGGGGCGAGCCTGGCCAGACGGCCGCGGCGCTGCAGCACGCCGCGGGTGCGCGGGTGCAGGGGCCAGACCACCGGCAGCCGAGCGGAGACCTCTTCCAGCGCGCTAACGATCGATTCGAGGCGTTCGTCGCTGTCGGTGTTCTCGGCACGATGCACGGTGGTCAGAACGAAGCGGCCGGCCTGCAGGCCCAGCCGCTGCATCGCGCCCCCGACCTCGCCGACACGCCCGCCGTGGTGCAGGGCCACGTCGTACATGACGTCGCCCACCGGAACGATCAGTCCCTCGGCGACGCCTTCGCGGCGAAGATGGGCGGCAGCCGCGTCGGTCGGCGTGAACAGCCAGCGGGAGATGCGATCGGTGAGGATGCGATTGATCTCCTCCGGCATCGCCATGTTGAAGGATCGCAGTCCGGCCTCCACGTGCGCGACGGGAATGTGCAGCTTGCTGGCGGCGAGGGCTCCGGCCAGCGTGGAGTTGGTGTCGCCGTAGACCAGCACGGCATCGGGCTTCTCCGTCAGCAGCACGGCCTCCACCTGCTCGAGCATCCGGCCGGTCATCGCACCGTGCGTGCCGCCGTGGATGTCCAGCTGGTGCGCCGGGCGCTCCATGCCGAGTTCCTCGAAGAACACGTCGGACATGTTCGAGTCGAAGTGCTGGCCGGTGTGAACCAGCACCTCGCGCAGGCCGGATCCGGCTCGCAGGGCATGCGACACGACGCTCGCCTTGATGAACTGCGGGCGGGCGCCCAGTACGGTGACGATCTTCTTCATGATTGCGAGGGGACGGCCGGCTGGACGAGCGCCGGCCAGAACATCAGCTGGGTGAGAACGCGAGTGCTGCGCGCTGCTTCGTCGGACAGCGCGGCGTATCGATGGCGCAGGAAGGCGCGGGATGCGTCGTCGGCGCGCTCGGTCAGCTCGAAGAGCCTTCGGGCCAGGGTGCCGAGCAGCGGAACGTGCCGGCTCCAGACGGGGAAGCCCCCCGTCACGAAGGCGTCCGACAAGCCGAACGGCGGGTAGCCGGCAAGACACCCGGCGGCACCGCGGTCATGGCCGACGCGGTACCAGCCGTTGGAGCCGTCCCAGTAGTTGGCGAACAGGGGCCACTCGGCATCGCCGTTCCAGACGTCATTGGCGAGTTGCGCGGCAAAGGCGGCCGACAGGCCTGCAGGCGGTACGGACGCCGCGGGCACGGCATAGGTGGAGCGGAACGCCTCGCGATGCCGATCCAGCGATGCGGCGGCGTGCACCAGACGCCTGGCGTGGCTGAAGTCCCAGCCGATGCTGTCCACGATGGACACCTGAGGCGCCGCGTCGCCCGCCTCCGACGCCCGCGTCGAGCCGCACGCGAGCGGCGGCTCATTCCCGGCGTAGCCCGCGAATCTCGAGTCGGGGTACAGGCGCCAGTAGCCGCGGTCGATGTCTGCCAGCACGACCCGGGCGCCCAGCCGCTGCGAGTTCACCGAACGCAGCGACAGGCGTGCCACCAGGAGCCGCGACAGGTCTGCGACCGCCTCGTTCCTGCGCTGCCGCCTTGCCGGCTCGGCGGCGAGCAAGGGCTGCAGGTCGCTGCGCGCGTCGACGATTCCCGCCACGTCCGCCGCGAAAGTCAGGATCCAGAGATCTGCATCCGTGAAGAGCAGGCGCGAGGATCCGTCACGCACGGACTCGGGGCTGCGGGCGGCCAGGCGTTCGGCCGTGCGAAAGCCGCCGGGCGCCGACGCCCAACGGTCGAGGTGCGCGACGGCGAGGCGGACGATCCGCTCGACGACGTCGTCCGCCTCGCCCTCACCCGACAGGCCCCGCGCGAGCCCGGTCAGGAGCGCCATGTACTGCGCGCTGTAGAGCACGACTTCGTCGCCGAGCATTCGGTTGGCGCTGGTGCAGACGCGTCCACCGCGGCAGATCCAGCCAGGCCCCTGGCCGCGCACCTCGCTCAGCGCGTCGAGGGTCGGCATGAGCAGGCTGGCGATGTCGGCCAGGCGCTCCCTGCGGCCGCAGCGCTCGGCCATGGCGACGAGGTTGTGCAGGTAGCCCTGCAGGTCGTAGAGCACGTAGGTGTCACCCCGAGCCGCGAAGGCGTCGCGGATCACGGCGTTGCCCAGCAGGCTGCGGGCCTGCCCTTCCCACAGTGCCCAGGTCCGCGCCTCGACGCTTCCGCCGCATTCGAAGCTCCCGGCCGAGCGCGCCGGCGCGCCCCAGCACGCCAGGGCGAGCAGGAGCAAGCAGCGGCCGAGCGCTCCCGGCAGGGCCTTCACGCAAGCAGCTCCTCGTAGAGCCGGAACAATGTCTTCTCTTCCATCGACCAGAGGTAGCGCGTGAGCACGCCCTCGCGCCCGCGCCGGCCCATGGCCTCTGCCGCCTGCGGATCGGAGAGCAACTCGTCGATGAGCCGGGCGATCGCCTTCGGATCGAGCGGGTCGGCAACGCGCCCTGCGCCCGACTCCGTCAGCAGTTCGCGCCAGAGCGGGAAGTCCGACGCCAGCACCGGCAGGCCGGCCGACATGTACTCGAACATCTTGTTCGGCTGCGCGTCCACGTGGTTCGGCTCGGGATGGAAGAAGATCAGCCCGGCGCGGGACTCCGCCATGATCTCCCGGACCGCCGCGCGCGAGACGTTGCCCCGGTAGTCGACCTTGGACCAGCCCGGCAGCGCGCGGGCCGCCGCTTCGGTTTCCGGCTTGTCGAACGGGCCGGCAAGGATCAGCCTGGCATCGACGTGCTCGAGTGCCCGCACCATCTCCATGATGCCGCGCACACGGGTGATTCCCCCGAGGTAGCAGACGTTGCGCGCACTGCCGCGTGGCTGGACGGCATCCTCGATCTCGGAGCGCATGGGGAAGTTGTTGATCGCCACCGCCTTCGGGTTGAGCCGCGCGAAGCGCGCTGCGATGTGGGGCGTCGCTCCGACCACCGCGGACAGCCGGCGCGACACGAAGTCCTCGAACAGTTCGAAGACACGAGACAGGGCGGGACGGATCCAGCCTGGCACCCAGTCGCGGCTCATCAGCGAGCGGGGCACGTCCTCGTGGCTGTCGTACACGACCTTTGCGCCCCCTCGGCGCAGAAACAGGGCGATGAGCAGCAACTCGGGGTCGTGGAAGTGGTAGAGCCTGGCATCGAGTTGTCGGGCCCGGGCCAGCATGCGCCACGGCCGCATCAGCATGCGCTGGAAGCGGCCGCCGGCCGTGCCGATGTCGTGCACCTGAACGTCGCCGATGCGCTCGTCGCCGCGCCCGTCGGCCACGACGAAGTGCACCTCGTAGCCGGCCGCCGCCAGGCTGTTGCACTCCTTCAGGTGGACACGCAACTCGCGGCGGGCATGCGCCGTGCTCAAGTGGGCGATCCGGGTCACCATGTCAGGGCTCCCGGCTCGAATTCGGCGCGCTCATGCATGCCCATGCAGGCGCGTGACCCGTCGACCTCGTAGCCCCCTGCGGGCAACTGGCGCGGGTGGGGCAGGTAACCGCGCGTCTGTCCGGCACACGAGACGATGAAGTGGCGCGGATCGCGCTCGCGGGCCTCGAGGTGGAAGAGGTGCGACACCTCGAAGGGAAGGAAATCGAATCGGAGGCGGTCGGCAAGCACGAGCGAGGGAATCTCCACGGGATGACTGCGAAGCTTGAGGGTGCGCCGCACGATCCGGGGCGGGGCGGGGCGAAGGTCGATCTCCTCCATCACGGCGGCCCCGCGGACGGCTTCGCCGTAGGCGCGGTCGGCAGCAGCCTCGTTCTCGGACGCAGGCGGGTACTCGAAGCGCCAGTTCAGGCGCCCACGCGGCAGCCACGGCACCCGCTTGCGGGCGAAGTCGGGGCGGACATCGCCGGCGCATCCGAGCAGGAAGAGGCAGGTCCGCACACCGAAGCGTGAGCGAACCGCGGCACGAACGCTGCCCACGTAGTCCGGCGAGAGCACGTCCGGGCGGGACCGTGAAACGGGGTGGCAGGCGTGGTAGGCGATGACGAACTGCGCGCGATCGTGATCGGCGAACTCGAACAGGTAGAGGCCGCGATCGACAGGCTGATCGTGGTTCGGGTACATGCCCGCGCGCGCCGTCAGCCAGCGGTTGATGGCCGAATCGGGTACGTCGAATCGCCGGTAGACCGGGATCGCCACCTCGGCGCGGTGGATGCGACAGACGGATGGGCTCTCGATCTCCTGCGCCGGCCCTCTCAGCGCCTGTGCATAGCAGTCGAGGGCTTCCTTCGACATCGTGCCCAGCGCCGGCTTCGCCGCATCGAGCATCGGCGCATAGTGAGTATGGCTGGCGGCGACGATTCTCTGCCCGGGTTCGGCCAGCGGCATGTCGGCGAGCTCACCGGCATACAGGGCATCGATCGAACAGAGTTCGATCCGCTGGTCGCTGGCAGAGTCCCTGAATCGCCATGCATTGACCTCGAGCGGGGTCGTGCCGATACGACCGAGTCGTTCCCCCGCGAAGCCTGCCAGCGGGAGACCGGGACGCAGATCCAGTGTGGCTGATAGCACTTGCATGCGCGTTCCCCGTGTCAGTACCAGCGCAGGCGGCAGCTGAGACATGTCAGGCGCCCGCACTCGACGAAGCGGCCACTGCGAGACAGCAATGCGGTCTCGACCGCGATGGCCCGTCGCGCCGACGGGATCCACAGGTATGGCACCCCTGCGAGGTTTCCCCTCACGAGGTTGCCATCCGCTTCGTAGTGCTCGTAGAACTTGTCGAACGAACGACTGCAACCGGGCAACTCCACCGCCGTTCTCGAGGTGACCTGCCCTGCGCGGGATTCATCCCAGCGCAGCAGCAGCCGCAGAAGGTGCTTGCGCGTCAGACCCAGTCGCTGCTGCGACACGTGAACCGTCGAGAACCCCGGGCTCTCGTCCACGCAGCCGAGCAGCAACATCGAGCAGTCGTGCCGATCCGCCAGTTCGCCCACCGGGTAGAAGCAGGGCCTGGTCCCGTCGTGCTCTTGCAGGACCTCCACGACACGAGGACCGAATCCGGCGAACGCATGCGTGGGATGGGAACTCACCACGGCACCCGGCTGCGCTGCCACCAGCTTGCCCAGCGCTCCGGAGTTCGTCGCCGGCATCGCACCGGCGGCGGGCCTGGGCCGCCAGAACGGCCTGGCGCCGTAGAAGTGCGGCACCATCAGTTCGCCGAACTCGCCGATCTCGCGCAGGAGAGGAACGACACCACCCGCCTGCTTCATCTCGCGTGCCAGCGGCTTCAGTGCCGCGCGCACGTAGAGAATGTCCGAAGTCGCCTTCAACATCGCCGATCCGCCCGCATTCGCCCGACCACCGGCTCAGCTGTAGACGTTGATGCGACGTCCCAGCAGACGCTCGACCCGCGACTGCACGGCCTTCAAGGTCCGGTGCCGGCTGACCCAGTTCGGGTAGGCGTCGTAGTCGCGCTTCGGCCCGTTGATGAACTCCTCGTACTGCGCGCGCGTGATGCGCAACTTCTTGCAGAAGTAGTTCAGGTCGACCTCGAGCTCGTCCTTGTCGTACAGGGGCTCTTCCAGTTTCGCCAGGGCCTCGTCGCGCGTCATCTGCCCCGAAACGATCAGGCTGGAAAGATGCGGGCGGCGCTTGTCGTAGCCGAACTTGCGGGGCAGGAAGTCGTTCTGGAAGACCTTCGTGAACAGCGACTCGCCGTGCTTGCGGCCGTAGGAGCGCCAGCCGATCGCCGACTCCAGTTCCTGGATGGCCGCCTGCTTGTCGTAGGGCATGTAGTTCAGCGGCCGGACCGTGCGCATCTTCTTCACGAAGGGGTACCAGACGTAGTACTCGAAGAAGCTGATGGTGTTGTACGTCCGCAGGGGGCGCTCGCCGAACCGGCGATGAACCGCCTTCAGGTTGATGGAGTCCATCGCGCTGCCGCCGTGCCACGACAGCGGGAAGATCGACTCGGTCGCGATGTTGCCGCCTGACAGGATGTACCGAATGCCGTTCTTGGTGGCGAAGTGGTAGAGACTCGCGAAGAACACGTGGTCCTGCGGCACGTCCTGGTTGGACAGGCCGGAGCGCAGATAGGCGAGGTGCAGGTCGCGCATCTCCTCCCAGTCCACCACGTGGGTGTGCAGGTCGAACTTGCAGTGCTTGACGATCTTCTCGATGTTCGCGACGGCCAGTTCGCTGTTCCAACCGGCATCGACATGGACCACCAGCGGACGCAGGCCCCAGGCCGCGACCTTCAGCGCCAGGTAGGAACTGTCCACGCCGCCGGACAAGCCGATGATGCAGTCGTACTCGTGGCCGGCACCATCCCGCTTGATGCCTTCGACGATGGCGGCGAGCCTGCGAGCCCCCTCCTCGTTCGGAAACCAGTTCTTGCGGGTGACTTCGTCGAAGTTGTGGCAGTGGTTGCAGATGCCGCCGGCATCGAACGTGATGGCGGGGTCGCTGGTGTCCATCACGCAGCGGCAGCAGACTTGGTAGCGGTCGGTCATGAGAGAGCCTGGCGGGGATGGGATGGAACGAGCGGCGCGGCGCGGCCGCTCAAGTTGCAGGAAGCCGCGATGAGCAGGCACAGCAGCAACCCGGAGCTGACCAACGCAGTCGTCAGCGCCTGCTCGATGAGGAGGATGCCGAGCAGGGCCGCGAGGGCGAAGCCGTCACGCCGGCCAGCCTGTGCGAATCGATGCTCGAGCAGAAAGAGGAAGAACGCCGTGCCCGCAACCACCGCGAGGTAGCCCCAGATGCCACCGGTGGCCAACTGATGGAGAAATGCGTTCGTGTTCGCGTTGGTCTCTTCACTGCCCATGTAGTTGGCGCCGATGAAGTACTCCGGTGTGGCGTAGCCGGCGGTGTTCATGCCGCCATCGAGCAAGCCGATCCAGCCCACGGCGGACAGCGCGTCGAGGAAGTACACCTGGATCGTGGAACTCACCAGGATGACGCGGCGAATGCCGAACTCCGCAATGAGCGAGACCTCTGCCGCCAGCATCTCCACGATGGCGATGGCGAGCAGCGCAGCCAGCGCCGTCATCAGCCAACGCGTGGAGTTCTCGATCCGGCCGCTGCGGACCAGCACGCCCGCCACTGCCAGCGCTCCGACGTAGAGCAGGGGAGCCTTCGCGGCCAGAAGCCAGAAGCTGAACACGGCAAAGACGACGGCGACAGCCACCGCGCGCCACGATCGTTGCAGCCCCCCCAGGAAGGCAAGGAACGGTGCGAGACCGTTCATGCCCATCTGCATCAGGTAGGCCGCGAGCGCGTTGCCGGCAAAGCTGTCGCGGCCGGCGAGCCTTCGCAGAACCGCTTTCTCGAACCCGAAACCGGCATCTGCGCCCGCCACGCGGTAGCCCAGCAGGGCAGCCAGGCCAAGCAGGAGCATCAGCAGTGGCTTCAACGCGGTCTCCGGCAGTCCGAGGGACAGCGCGGGAAGCTTCACGCGGATTCGACGCGCCGCCCATTGTGAACCCCGCACCGCGAGGGCCGGAAAGAGCAGCAGCCCGGCAAGCACGATCGCGCCCGGTGCATCCACGAGCCCCGTGGCCGGCCAGTACGTGGCCGACCAGAGCGCCGTGCCGACGAGATAGGGCAGGAGGAAGATGTCGATCGGGCTGCGCACTCGCCAGGGCATCAGCAAGGCCAGCGCGCCCAGCCACAGAACGGCAATCAACCAGTAGCCGAAGTCGGCAACCGGCCACATGGGCTGGATGCCGATGTAGGCGTTGGTGTCTTCGAATTGCCCGATGTACAGGGTCAGCGCGGCGGCGCTGAGCAGCACGAGCCAGGCCCATGCGCGCAGGGGGTCGGTCACCAGGGTGGTGGAAATGCGTTTGGTCAAGACGGTCGACGGCTCAGCGGGGGAGCCGGCCGCAGGCCGCGGCCCGACCCGCCCGACGGGGCCTCGCGCGCAGGCCAGGGATGCGCGGCGAGGAAAGCCGTGGATTGTAGTTCGCCCGTTCCGCGGGCGATCTCAGGGGAGCGTGGCCGGAAGTTCGAGCGACCAGACGTCGTTGAGCACCCTGGCCCGGTCGTTGTTGCCGTCGGGCCCACCCTTGCCCGCCACCATGACGAGCCGCTTCTGCTGCGCCCGCAGGTAGCAGGTCGCAGCATGCCGGGGCGACGGCGGCGCGCCGACCGTGCTCCCCACGGCTGCCAGCGGCTTCCACTCGAGACCATCGCGGGTGTACCAGATGTCGTCGAAGAAGCCGCTGTAGTCGCATCGCCCGCCGCCCTGGATCCAGAGCTTTCCAAAGGCGGCGATCACGGCTGCTCCGCAACGCCGCTCGAAACCGGGGATCGTGGTGCCCGCGTCCCACACCAGGCCGTCCGGGCTCGTGTGAACGCGGCCGTAGTAGGTGTTGATCAACACGTAACGACCATCGAAGACGAAGGCAAAGACGTCTTCGCTGGCTCGCACCGGCCCGGGCGAAATGGGCGCCCAGGTCTTGCCGTCGCCGCTGGACCAGACCTGAGAGCCCACCGCGATCAGGCCGCCTGCCGCAGGGCGGATCGGGCTGTAGGGTTCATAGAAGTCGGCGGGCGGAACGTCCATCGGCTGCACGTAGCCGGCCATCAGTTCCCAGGTCGCGCCATCGTCGCGGCTCCGCCATAGATCGGAGTAACTGGTCGCAGGAGATCGGTAGAAGCCGCTGCTCAGGTACATCTCGGAGCCCTGGCGCAGGCCCTTGGCGCTGTCACGAGGGCCGAACTCCGCGCTCTCGCGGAAGCGGTGCCAGGCCGGTGTCCGCAGCGTCGCCCCACCGCCACCGAGGTTCCTGCCGTCAGGGCTGATGTACACGCCGCCGCCGCTGAACCGGGTTCTCACGGCACCAGGGACCTCGTCGAGTTCGACGATCGACTGGGTGCCGGCGTAGGCACGGACGGTCGATCCGCCGCCGCCGAGGTTCCGCCCGTCGGGGCTGAAGTAGGCTGCCCCACCGTCGAACTGGGTCACGACACCGCCATTGACTGCGGCCAGCCTGACCACACGTTGCCGACCGGTGTAGGCGGCGATGGACAGTCCGCCGCCGCCGAGGTTCATGCCGTCAGGACTGAAGTAGGCACCGCCTCCGCTGAACAGCGTCACCACGCCCCCGCCGGCTCCAGCCGCCTGGACGACAGCCTGGCTGCCCGCGTACGCACGCACACCGAGGCTGTCCGGCGGCGCACCGCTGGCGGCGAACCAGGCCGTGCCATCGCTCAGCACGGTGACACGCCCGCCGTTGGAGAGCACGTCGATCTTGCGCACGACCTCGGGCGACTGCGCTCGGGCGACGCCTGGGGCCGCCAGCACCGGCAGCACGGCCAGCAGCAGCACCGGCAGTCGCTTCAGAACCCCGACACACGCTCTCGAAATGGCAAAACTGACACTCTGGACCATGGCTCCACTCGGATGAAGACGAGCTGCACGGGTGCTGCTCGACCTTTCGTCCGAGTGTGATGCGAGGGAAGCTTGATCAATCCCTCAACAAGCGCCTGGAACAGTGCCTATTTCACATACATTTCAAATGTTACAAGTATGCCAGAGACATCAGCATTAATCGCATTTGCCGTCAGATCCTGATGTCGCCCGGATAGTTGATGAGCACCGCACGGTGCTTGCCGTGGAACACGAACATGCTGCCAGCCGAGACGGCCGATGCGCCTGCCTCCTGCACCGCCTCGCGCAGGTGCTCCACGGTGCCCGCACCGCCGCACGCAACCACCGGCACCTCGACGAGCCGGGTGACGCTGCGGATCAGGTCCAGGTCGTAGCCCCCCATCGTGCCGTCGCGATCGACGCTGTTCAGGAAGATTTCGCCGGCGCCGGCCGCCACGACCCGGCGCACGTGGTCTTCGAGCTTCACCTTCGCCTCCACCGTGGCCGACTTGCCCACCACCTTGTAGCCGCCGAGCAGCGGCTTGCGCACGTCGATGGCGGCCACCACGGCCTGGCTGCCGAAGACCTCGGCGGCCGCGGTGATGACCTCGGTCGACTCCAGCGCCGCCGAGTTGACGACCACCTTCTCGACGCCCGAGCGGATGAGCTTGCGCACCTGGTCCAGCGTGCGGATGCCGCCGCCGTAGGCAACGGGCATGAAGCACTCGCCCGCGATCTCCGCGATCAGCTCGTAGTTGGGCTCGCGCCCTTCGCGCGAGGCATCGATGTCGAGCACGACCAGTTCGTCGACCTCCTTCTCGCTGAAGATGCGCACGGCATTGACCGGATCGCCGACGTACACCGGGTCCTTGAAGCGCCGGGTCTTCACGAGGCCGTGGCCGCGCAGCAGCAGGCAGGGAATGACGCGAGCCCTGAACATCATTGGCCTCCACGCGCGAAGTTCGAGAGCAGACGCTTGCCGAAGCGGTGGCTCTTCTCGGGATGGAACTGCACGCCGGCGATGTTCTCGTGCGCGACGCCGGCCGCGAAGTCGATGCCGTAGTGGGCGCGCAGCAGCACGTCCTCCTCGCGCGCGGGCTCGATGTAGTAGCTGTGCACGAAGTAGAAGCGGGCATCCGCCTCCAGGTCGCGAACGAGCGGATGCGGCTTCGCCGCCGGCCGCACCTCGTTCCAGCCCATGTGCGGCACGCGCAGGCCCGGCAGCGCGGGAAAGCGCTTCACGCGCAGGTCCAGCCAGCCCAGGCCGGGCTCCGACCCCTCCTCGCTGCCATGGCCGAGCATCTGCGCGCCCACGCAGATGCCCAGCAACGGCACGCGCTGCCTCAGCACCCGGTCTTCCAGCAGCGGCAGCAGGCCGGTCGCGCGCAGGTTGCGCATGCAGGCGTCGAAGGCGCCGTTGCCCGGCAGGATGATCTTCTCGGCCCGCTCGATGCGCGCCGGATCGGACGTGATCTCGGCCGGGGCGCCGATGCGGATCAGCATGTTGGCCACGGCTCCGAGGTTGCCGATCTCATAGTCGACGATGGCGATCACGGCTTCGTCCCTTTGCTGAGGCTGTAAGACATGGCGAGGTAGATGCAGTAGAGCACGGCGTAGCCCGCGCCGTAGGCCTGGATGGCCCGCTCGGGGCTGTGCGGAAGCCAGAGGGTGGCCAGCGTGGTGGCCAGCAAGGTCAGTTGCCACGCCAGGTCGAGGTGCTGCTTGCCGGCCACGTAGAACATGTAGCTCAGCGGGCTGGCCACGAAGCGCAGGGCAAACATCGGCATCAGCCAGGCAGCCATGGTGCCCGACATCCGCCAGGTCTCGCCGAAGGCGAATGCGAAGGCGGGTTCGGCGGCAAGCGCCAGCGCCACGGCCACCACGCCGCTGCCGATCGCCAGCATGCGGAAGGTGTCGACATACTCGGCGCGGCACTCGCCGCGCTCGGCGAAGCTCGCCGCGCTGCGCCGGCGGAACACGTCGAGCACGGAGGCACCGAGCAGGCCGATCGGCGCGCCGACGATGCGCAGGGTGAGCGCGAGCAGACCGGCAACGTCGGCGCCGAAGCGGTGCGCCACGATGACGAGCGGCAACTGCGCGGCGGCGGTGTTCACCGAATCGGCCGGCAGCGCCAGCATGGGAAAGCGCTTCTGCCGGCGCAGGAAGTCCAGCGCGCTCGATGCAGTCTCCGGCGAAGCCGAGCGGTCGGTCAAGGTCAGGCGCCGGGATGCGAGCACCGCCCCGGCGGTAGCGCCGCCCATGTGGGCGAGCGCCAGTCCGTCGGCCGGCGCATCGAGCAGGCCGGCGAGGATCTGCGCCCCCGTGATCGCTCCGGCCTGGACGATGCGGATGATGCCGAGGTCACGGTAGTTGCCGTCGGCCGCCGCCCACGACTGCCAGGTCTGCGAAGCGGCGACCACCGTCGCGGCCGGCCCGATGGTCCACAGCAGCGCAGGCGGAATGTCGCCGGCAAAGGCGAACTGCCCGACCAGCCCCGACACGATGGTGAGCACGGCGCCACCGCCCAGCACCACCAGCAGGGTCGCCCGCGCCGCCGCGCGGCGCGGCGCTCCGTCGCGTTCGATGGCCAGCGCCATCTCGTAGCGGCCGGTGATCGCCACGGCGCCCACGGCGACGATGCCGAGCCAGGTGGCGAACTGGCCGAACTCGGCCGGGGAGAACAAGCGCGCGATGATCAGCGAGCCCACCAGGGGAATCGCCTGCGCAGCGGCCGAGCCGGTGAGCACCACCAGCACGCTGCGCCAGAAGCCCGACGATGCGGCGTTCATGCCGCCTTCGGCCACGGGCCGGGCAGGCTCAAGCCCGGCACGCCTCGACCAGCGCGGCGACCACGTGATCCATCTGGGCCTCGGTCAGGTCGGCGCTCATCGGCAGGCTCATCACGCGCTCGCCGGCCGCCACGCTCAGATCGCCGCCGTGCACCCGGCACAGCGCCTCGTAGGCCGGCTGGCGGTGCATGGGCTTGGGGTAGTGCACGGCCGTCGGCACACCCAGCGCCTGCAGCTTCTGCTGCACCTCGGTGCGCTGCTCGACGAAGGTGGTGAACTGGCCCCAGACGCAGTCGCGGTCGGGGCGCACACTGATCATGCGCACCGGCCAGCCGGCCGCCTCGAGCCGGGCGCGGTACTGCTCGCCGAGCGCGCGCCGGCGCTCGATCTCCCACTCGAAGCGCTCGAGCTTGCCCAGCACCACCGCGCACTGCAGGGTGTCCATGCGCCCCCCGACGCCGACCCGCGTGTGGGTGTAGCGCTTGCTCTGGCCGTGCACGCGGATCTCGCGGCAGGCCTGGGCCAGCGCGTCGTCGTTGGTGAAGATCGCGCCGCCGTCGCCGTAGCAGCCCAGCGGCTTGCTCGGGAAGAAGCTCGTGCAGCCGATGGTGGAGAGGTTGCAGCTCTTGCGGCCCTTGTAGGTGGCGCCGAAGCTCTGCGCGGCATCCTCGATGACCGGGATGTTGCCGTGGCGCGCCGCGACGGCGTTGATCTCGTCCATGTCGGCGCACTGGCCGTACAGGCTGACCGGCATGATGGCGCGCGTGCGCGGCGTGATTGCCGCCTCGATGCGCTTCGCGTCGATGTTGCAGGTGTCCGGTTCGATGTCGACGAGCACCGGCACGCCGCCGAGCAGCACGATCACTTCGACCGTCGCGGCGAAGGTGAACGGCGTGGTGATGACCTCGTCGCCGGGCTTGAGGTCGAGCGCCATCAGCGCGATCAGCAGCGCCTCGGTGCCGCTGGCCACCGTCACGCAATGCCGGGCACCGGTGTAGGCGGCGAGCCGATCCTCGAGCTCCTTGACCTCCGGGCCCATGATGTACTGGCCGTGGTCGAGCACGCGCTGGATGCGCGCGTTGATGGTCTCGCGCAGCGCGGCGTACTGCGACTTCAGGTCGATGAAGTCCATCGGCTTGATCTTCTCGGGTGCGTTCATGTCGGGTCCTTCGCGTTTCAGGCGGGAACGAGCGTCACGTGCTCGCCCTGGAGGCGGTAGCGGTCGCCGGTGTGCGGGCAGACGGTCTCGCCCTCGCCTTGCAGCGGCAGCTCGATGCGCTCGCCGAAGCGGCTCATCCAGCCCACCTGCCGCGCCGGCACGCCCACCACCAGCGCGAAGTCGGGCACGTCGCGGTTGACCACCGCGCCGGCGCCCACGAAGGCGTAGCGGCCCACGGTGGTGCCGCAGACGATGGTGCTGTTCGCCCCCAGCGTCGCCCCCTGGCGGATCAGCGTGCGGCGGTACTCGCTCTTCCGCGTCACCGCGCTGCGGGGGTTGTAGACGTTGGTGAAGACCATGCTCGGGCCGCAGAACACGTCGTCTTCCAGCGTCACGGCGTCGTAGACGGAGACGTTGTTCTGGATCTTCACGTTGTCGCCGATCGCCACGTCGTTGCCGACGAAGACGTTCTGGCCGAACGAGCACTTGCTTCCGATGCGGGCTCCGGCGCTGATGTGCACGAAGTGCCAGACCCGGCAGTCCTCGCCGAGCACGGCGCCATCGTCGACGATCGCCGAGGGATGGATCGTGGTGGCCATGATCCGGTCAGTACGCCAGCGGCAGGTTGATGCGCTTGCCGTCGCGGGCCGACATGTACATCGCGATCAGCAGCTCCAGCGACTTCAGGCCTTCGCGCCCATCCGTCTCCGGCTGGGCATCGCCGCGCAGCGTGTTGATGACGTTGTCGTAGTACAGCGGGTGGCCGAAACCGTACACCGAGGTGGTCTGGTAGCTCGCGTCACCGGTGTGCGCGTCCATCTCGTGCGGCGTGTCGAACTCCCAGTGCTTGATCTCGTTGACGGCCACGCCGCCGATGCGCACGGAACCCTTCTCGCCGAGGATGGTGATCGAGCCTTCCATGTTCTTGGGGTAGGTGAGCATGGTCACGTTGATCGAGCCCATCGCACCGTTGCGCCACTTCAGCGCCGCCACGCCGGTGTCCTCGACTTCGATGTTGCGCGCCAGCGTGCCGGTGTAGGCCATCACGCTTTCGACCGGGCCGCAGATCCAGTCGAGCAGGTCGACGTAGTGACTGGCCTGGTTCATGAAGGCGCCGCCGTCGAACTCCCAGGTGCCGCGCCAGGCGGCGCTGTCGTAGTACTCCTGCGGGCGCGTCCAGAACACGTTGACGTTGACCATGTAGATCCGGCCGAAGCGGCCCTGCTCGACCGCCTGCTTGAGCAGTTGCAGGGTGCGGTTGCGGCGGTTCTGCTTGACGACGAACAGCCGCACGCCCGCCTCGTCGCAGGCGCGCACCATCGAGAGCCCGTCGTGCCAGCGCGTGGCCATGGGCTTTTCGGTCATCACGTCGCGGCCGGTGCGCGCCACGTCGATCGCCTGCTGCGGGTGGAGCCCGCTCGGCGTGGTCAGCACCACGCAATCGGCCTCGGTGGCGGCCAGCATGTCGGCGAGGTTGGCATGGCCGCGCGCACCGGTTTTCTCGGTGGCCGCCCGCAGGGCCTGCGGATCGACGTCGCAGACGTCGGTGAGCTCGCAGCGATCCTGGTGCCGCTTGATGGCCTCGAAGTGGTTGTTCGCGATCCGCCCGCAACCGACGAGTGCAAAACGGACCTTGCGGTCGACGATGGGAGGGCGGCGAACATGCATGACGATCAATCCTCGAACGAACGGGTTCTGCGACGGGTCGGCGCGCCGTACCCCGGAAAAACCGGGATTATCGCCTCCCGGCGGACCCTTCCCGCGGCGGCGGGATCGCCCGCCGCCATTGGTCTTCGACCGCCGCTGCGAGCGATTTCACGTAACTCGCGGCCAGGTGATTGGAGTCGCGGTACACGAGCAGCGCGGACGGGCCGGCGCTGACGGGACAGCGGCCCGCAGGGCAGATCTCCTCGGTGAAGTCCCAGAGCCTCGCGCCGGCTGCCGCGGCGGCCAGCGTGTCGACAGGCCAGGCGGAGGTGGACTCGGCTCGACTCAGCTCGCACTTGCGCTCGTCGGCGGTGGAGCCCAGGCAGTCCATGATGTCCGGCCGGGGGCGCGGCGTGTCCCGGATCACCACCACCGCCGCGCCCGAAGCGCGAAGCCGCGTGATCGAGCGCTCGAGCCCCTGCTGGTAGGCGAACTGGGCGTCTCGTCCGCGGATGGGACGGCTGCCGCCGTCCGGCGCGACCACGCGCGCATCCTCGATCAGGTTCGACAGGATCACGACGCGAGGCGCCAATGCGTCGATGCGCTGCAGCACCTTCTCCCGCCACTCGTCGCACTGGCGGTAGGGGCCCTTGGCCATCTGGTTCCAGATCGACACCGCCGCCGAAGGACAGCTCGACTTGGTCCAGGCGTGCAGCCGGTAGCCCTGCCGGCGCGCCACGATGTCGAGCACGGGCAGCCACTGGGCCGCGTGGGAATCGCCGAAGAGCACGGCCACCTGGCTCCCGTCCGGATCGCCGAACACGCACTCGCCCTGGTCGATCTGTTCCAGCGCCAGGTGACAGCCGAGCCGGTAGCTGTCCGGCAGGTCGTTCGCGGCGCGCTGCAGTTCGTGCGCGGGGCGGGCGCCCGCGGCCTGCCCTGGCTTGAGGGCCAGCAACTCGCGCAGATTGCTCGCACCCGCCGCCCGCAGCCCGAGACCGAGCAGGGCCACTGCCGCGCTCGACAGCACGGCCACGATCAGCACGCGGCGCGCCGACCAATGTCGCGCCCAGCGGAAGCGCGCCGGAATCTCGACGAAGCGGTAGGCCAGTTCGGCCAGCACCAGTGCCGTGAGCAGGAGAAGCGCGGCTGCCCACGGCCCGTTGCCAAGCCACTGGCGACCGAGCACGAGGACCGGCCAGTGCCACAGGTAGATCGAATACGAGCGCGCGCCAATGGCACGCAGGGGCGTGCTGCCGAGCCAGCGCTGGGCGAACGGGCTGGTGGCACCGAAGGCGATGACGCCAGCCGCACCAGCCACGGGCAGCAGCGTGGGCCAGCCCGGATGGGGCGTGTCTTCACCGAACGCCAGGGCGGCTGCGGTCATCGCCATCACCGCGGCACCGACCACCCAGCCGCTCGCGGCGCTGCGCTCGCGCGGCGCCAGGACGTTGCCGTGCACGTGCACGGCCAGCGCGGCGCCCACGAGCAGTTCCCAGGCCCGCGCCGGCGACGAGAAGAAGCTCAGCGTGAGATGGGCCGACGACAGCACCAGGCAGTAGGTCAGCGACGCCAGGCACAGGCCGATGGCCAGCCAGGTGGCGCGGCGACGAAACCGTTCATTGCGAAGACGCCCGCTGCCCGCCGCCAGCAGCAGGAGCGCCGGCCAGACGAAGTAGAACTGCTCCTCGACCGACAGCGACCAGTAATTGAGAAGCACGCTGATGCGCGAGTCGTCCCACTGGAGGTAGTCCAGCGAGCGCAGCACGTAGAGCCAGTTCACGACATAGGCCGCTGACCAGAACACGTCGCTGCCCAGGCGCTTCAGCGCGAAATCCGACAGCAGCGTCAGCCCGACGATCGACACGACGACGAGCACCAGCAGGGCGTTGGGCAGCAACCGCCGCGCGCGGCGTGACCAGAATGCGGCCAGCGAGGCCCTGACGCCGAGACCCCGGCCGCGATCCTCGAGCAGGCTCAGGGTGATGAGGTAACCCGAGACGACGAAGAAGACGTCGACACCCACGTAGCCGCCCGGCAGCAGCGCGGGGAAGAAGTGGTAGACGACGACGAAGAGGATCGACAGGGCCCGAAGACCCTCAATGTCGGGGCGGAACGTCAAGGAAGAATCGCAGCGGGGCCAGGGGCAGCGCGCGCGCGGGCAAGGCTCGGGGCCGGATGCCGGGAGGGCGGCTGATAAAGTTCACATTTTCACCAATTCTCCCAGGGCCGCCTCGTGGCCCGGACGCCATGAGCGAAGCCCACCCCAGCGCCCCTGCCCCCGACGACAACCAGCTGATCGCCGAACGCCGCGAGAAACTCGCCGCGCTGCGCGCGCAGGCCCGGGCCAAGGGCACGGCGGTGTTCCCGAACGATTTCAAGCCGGCGCACCGCGCGCTCGATCTGCAGCGCAAGTATGGCGAGCTGCCCAACGAGCAGCTCGAGCCGCAGGGCATCACGGTCAGCGTGGCTGGCCGCATGATGCTCAAGCGCATCATGGGCAAGGCCAGTTTCGCCACGCTGCAGGACGCCTCCGGCCGCATCCAGCTGCGCGTGACGATCGACGGCGTCGGCGCCGACGTCTACGAGCACTTCAAGCACTGGGACCTGGGCGACATCCTCGGCGCCGAGGGCACGCTGATGCGCACCAAGACCGGCGAGCTCACCGTCACCGTGCGCACGCTGCGCCTGCTGACCAAGAGCCTGCGGCCGCTGCCGGACAAGTTCCACGGCATGACAGACCAGGAACAGAAGTACCGCCAGCGCTACGTCGACCTGATGACCGACGAGGAGGCACGCCTGCGCTTCACCGCGCGCAGCAAGGCGGTCTCGTCGATCCGCAACTTCATGGTCGAGCACGGCTTCCTCGAGGTCGAGACGCCGATGCTGCACCCCATCCCGGGCGGCGCCAATGCCAAGCCCTTCGTCACCCACCACAACGCGCTCGACCAGGAGATGTTCCTGCGCATCGCGCCCGAGCTCTACCTGAAGCGGCTGGTGGTCGGCGGCTTCGAGCGCGTGTTCGAGATCAACCGCAATTTCCGCAACGAAGGCATCAGCGTCCGGCACAACCCGGAGTTCACGATGATGGAGTTCTATGCGGCCTACTGGAACCATCACGACCTGATGGACTTCACCGAGCAGGTGCTGCGCCACGCGGCGCGCCAGGCCACCGGCTCGGCCAGCCTCACCTACGCCGGCCGCCCGGTCGACCTCGACAAGCCCTTCGCCCGCCTGACGGTGCAGGACGCGCTGGTGGTGCACGCCGGTCTCACGCGCGAGCAGGCCGCAGACGCCGAGGTGCTGCACGAGAAGCTGAAGTCGCTCGGCGAGGAGCCGCCGGCGCACTGGACGCTGGCCGAGCTGCAGTTCGGCCTGTTCGAGGCGGCAGTCGAAGAGAAGCTGTGGGATCCGACCTTCATCATCGACTACCCCGTCGAGGTGAGCCCGCTGGCGCGCGCCTCCGACACCAACCCGGCGATCACCGAGCGATTCGAGCTGTTCATCACCGGCCGCGAGTACGCCAACGGCTTCTCCGAGCTGAACGACGCCGAAGACCAGGCGGCGCGCTTCCAGGCCCAGGTGGCGAACAAGGAAGCCGGCGACGACGAGGCGATGTACTACGACGCCGACTTCATCCGCGCGCTCGAGTACGGCATGCCGCCCACCGGCGGCTGCGGCATCGGCATCGACCGGCTGATCATGCTGTTGACCGACAGCCCCAGCATCCGCGACGTGATCCTGTTCCCGTCGCTGCGCAAGGAAGGCTGAAATGGACGATCACCTCGATTCGCTGGCCGCGATCGAGGCGGCGGTGTGGCACCACCTGGCCGGCTGCGTCACCGACAAGGCCCACCCCTGGCGCACGCCGGTGCTGGCCACGATCAACGGCGACGTGGCCGATGCACGCACGGTGGTGCTGCGCGAGGTCGATGTGCGCACGAAGCAGCTGCTGGTCTACACCGACGAGCGCGCCGGCAAGGTGCACCAGTTGCTCAACCACCCGCGCGGCACGCTGGTGATGTGGTCGCCGGCGCTGGGCTGGCAGCTGCGCTGCCGCGTGCGCTTGTCGCTGGAGATGTCGGGGCTGGCGGCCTCGTCGCGCTGGGCGCGCATCCGCCTGTCGCCGGCGGCGCAGGACTATCTCTCCCCGCTGCCGCCGGGGGCACCGCTGCACGGCCCGGCGCCCGCGCATCCGCCGGTCACGCGCGCCTACTTCGCGGTGATCGACGCCACGGTCGAATCGCTGGACTGGCTGGAACTGCACGCCGACGGGCACCGGCGGGCCATCTTCGATGGCCAGGGCGCCCGCTGGGTGCAGCCCTGACGCGCGGCACCCGCGCTCAGCCGGCCTCGAACAACGCGGTGTAGCGGCGCTGCATCTCCTGCGGCGTCAGCGTCTCGATCGAGTGGCCGATGAGCCAGGTGTGGCCGAAGGGGTCGCGCAGCCGCGCGCTGCGTTCGCCGTAGAACTGGTCGGTCGGCGGCATCAGCAGCGTGGCGCCGGCGGCCACCGCGGCCGCGACCACCGCATCGCAGTCGTCGACGTGCAGGTGCACCGAGGCGCCGATGTCGCTGTCGCCGGGCGGCGCGTTCAGGCCCCACTCGGGAAAGGCGTCCGACAGCATCAGCACCGCGGGGCCGAGCTGCAGTTCGGCATGGCCGATGCGGCCCGAGGGCTCGACGAGCCGGAAGCGTTCGCTGGCCCCGAAGGCCTGCGCGTAGAAGTGGATGGCCGCAGCGCTGTCGCGCACGCGAAGGTAGGCGAAGACTTCGTGGATGGCGGGCATGGCGGGCTCCTGGACGACCTGCCGGCAGCCTAGGCCGGGCGCGGCAGCGTGTCTTGCAGAAAGCTTCGCTCCGGCAGGTGGCGCGGCTGGTCCGGTGAAGCCGGACGGTAGCGGGCCGCGGGCACGCCGGCGAAACGCCGGAACTCGTGGGCGAAGTGCGCCTGGTCGGCATGGCCGGTGGCCAGCGCGAGCTCGGCCAGCGAGGGGGGATGAGGCCCGGCCAGCGAGGCCAGCGCCCGGTTGAAGCGCAGCACCCGCGCGAGGCGCTTGGGCGTCAGTCCGGTCTGCGCGCGGAAGCGCTCGATGAAGCGTGTGGTGCCGAGGCCCGACTCGGCGCGCAACGCCTCGATGCGCAGCTGGCCGTCGCTGGCCTGCAGGCGCGCCAGCGCGGCATTCACGACCGGGTCGACCTGCGCTCGCGGCAGACGCGCCTGCAGCAGGGCTTCGAGCCGCCGCAGGCGGCCCGGCGGGTCGGCTTCGGCCAGCAGGCGCTCGCGCCAGAGCGCCCACTCGCCGGGGAAGTCGGCCAACGCAACGCTCAGGCCCGAGGCCTCGGCGGCCGCGCCTCCGAGCAGGGCCACGGCGCCGCCCGGACGGAAGTGCACGCCGACGACATCGGCGCAGCCGCCGGTGGCGCGCAGAAGCGCCGCGTCGCAGGCACCCTGGAACACCCCGCCGCGCAGGCGCTCGACGCGGCCCTGAGGCACACGCAGCACCGCGTCGTCGAGCAGCGGGATCACGAGGTCGGCACAGCCGGAAGGCAGCAGCCACTCCAGGCCGTGCGGCAGCGCCTCGCGGCGCGAGGCCCACAGCACCTCGACATGCGGCGCCAGGGCGCCGGCCGGTCGAAGCTGCCAGAAGGCCACGCGCCGGGCTCAGCGTTGCTTGAAGGCGGGCTTGCGCTTCTCGACGAAGGCGGCCATGCCCTCCTTCTGGTCTTCGGTGGCGAAGAGCGAGTGGAACATGCGCCGCTCGAACATCATGCCGTCGGCCAGCGGCCCCTCGTAGGCGCGATTCACGCATTCCTTGGCCATCATCACGCTCGGGCCGCTGAACTCGCAGATGGTCTGCGCCGCGGCCAGCGTGGTGTCGATCAGCTCGGCCGCCGGCACCACGCGCGAGACCAGCCCGGCGCGCTCGGCCTCGGCGGCGTCCATCATGCGGCTGGTGAGCACCAGGTCCATGGCCTTGGCCTTGGAGATCGCGCGCGGCAGGCGCTGCGTGCCGCCGGCGCCGGGGATGATGCCCAGCTTGATCTCGGGCTGGCCGAACTTGGCCGTGTCGGCGGCGATGATGAAGTCGCACATCATCGCCAGCTCGCAGCCGCCGCCGAGGGCGAAGCCGGCCACCGCGGCGATCACCGGCTTGCGCACCGTGCGGATGGTTTCCCAGTTGCGCGTGATGTAGTCGCTCTTGTAGACGTCCATGTACGACCAGCTGGCCATCGCGCCGATGTCGGCGCCGGCGGCGAAGGCCTTCTCGCTGCCGGTGATGACCATGCAGCCGATGGCGTCGTCGGCGTCGAAGGCCTTCAGCGCGGCGCCGAGTTCGTTCATCAGCGTGTCGTTCAGCGCATTGAGCTGCTTGGGGCGGTTCAGCGTAATGAAGCCGATGCGGCGCTCGCCGCTGCCGCGGGTCTCGACGAGGATGGTTTCGTAGCTCATGGGGGTGGGTCTCCTTCGGTGCGACGACTATACGGCCGGCCCGGCCACGTTCACGGCGCGGCCAGCTCGGGCTTGCGCGACAGGACGAGGTCGATGAAGGTCTCCGGGTCCTGCTCGATGCGGATGCGCGCCGGCAGGTAGCGCAGGCTGGGCGCGAACCAGACCTCGGCCACCAGGTCGCCGCCGGGACGCGACACGCGCCGCGGCTTGAGGTGGAAGGCGTTGACGGCGCCGAAGTGCGTGGCCACCGGCTCCTCCTCGAGCACGTCGTAGACCCAGCGGTCGACGCTGCGCGGCAGCGCGAGGGCGAAGTCCACCGTGTTGCCGGTGCGCAGCAGCTCGGGCCGCGTGCTGAACAGCCAGCTCAGCTGCACGAACTGGCTGGCGGTGTCCTGCACGCCGTCCCGGCGCGGCTGGCGGGCTCCGTTGGGCATCACGATGGCAGCGTCCTCGAAACGCATCGTCAGGCGGCGCCTGTCGCGGAAGGCGATCTTCGTGTCCTCGTCGTAGCGGCGCGGCACCAGGCCCTGCGCGGTGAGCTCGCCGTCGCTGCTCATGCGGCGCGTCATCAGCGGCGCGATCGGCAGACCGACGGTCACGTCCAGGTGAACCTGGTAGCGCAGGCCCTCGCGCACCCATTCGACCTGCGCGTCGCCGTGCACCTCGCCGCGCACGCTGCCGGTGAGCTTGTAGCTCAGGCGCGTGGAGGCAGGCCACTCGAAGGGCAGCGGCGCGGAGGCCTCGCTGGCCGGAGCCTCGACGAACAGCGCCGCCTCGGGAATGGAGGCGGGCGGCTCGGGCGCTGCCACGGCCATGGCAGGATCGGGCGCGGGGGACTCCGGCGGCGGCACGGGCTCCGGCATAGGTTCGGGCGAAGGCGCCGAGGCCGGCGCAGCGGGGGCGCGCACACGCCGCGGCGGCTGCGGTGGCCTCGGCGGCTCCGCTGGCGCCGCGACAGGCGGCGGCGCGGCCGGCTCCAGCTCGCGCACGTAGGCCACCTCGATGCGCGGCGGCATCGTGGCCACGGACCGCAGGTCGCCGATGTGATCGCTCAGCGCGTCGGCCAGCCAGCCGTGCACGGCGAGCACGAGCGCCACCAGCGCGGCGAAGGCGAATCGTCGTCGCGGCAGAACGCTGCGGCTCAGCGGCCCAGCCATGCCTCGCGCAGCGCCTGCGCCGCCTTGCCGGGCTTGGCGTCGGCCGCCAGGTTCACCGGCGCTCCGATGCCGGCATCGGCCGGCAGCACCAGCTTCAGCGCCAGCACGCGCTGGTCGCGGGCGACCAGGCACTCGGCGGCGCGGCCCGGCACCAGCAGGCGCTGCGCCTCGTCGAGCCGGCGCACCCGCCAGCCGGCCACCGCCAGGATTTCGTCGCCCGCGGCCATGCCCGCCGCCTCGGCCGCGCCGCCGCGCAGCACGTGGGTCACCTTCACGCCAGTCAACGCACTCTCGCTCACGCGCAGGCCGAGCCGCTGGGCGATGCTCGCCGGCTGCGCCTGCCACTCGATGCCGGCGCTGTACAGGAGGCCCTTGAGCGGCAGTTCGTCGCGGCCGTGCACCCAGGCCGCCAGTTCCTTGGCGTAGGAACGCCCGCTGCACTGCTGCAGCGCCTGCGCGATGTCGTCCTCGGTGATCGGCCCGCCGCCGCTGGCGCTCCACAGTGTGCGCATCACCTCGTCGAGCGAGCTGCCGTCGCGGCGCAGCGAGAGGTCGAGCGCCAGCGCCACCAGCGAGCCCTTGGCGTAGTAGCTGATCGTCGCGTTGGGCGTGTTCTCGTCGCTGCGGTAGTACTTCACCCAGGCGTCGAAGCTTGCCTGGGCCACGCTCTGCACCTCGCGCCCGGGCGTGGCGGCCACGCCGGTGAGCGTGCGCGAGAGCAGCCTGAGGTAGCGAGGCGTGTCGATCAGGCCGCAGCGGCGCAGGAACAGGTCGTCGTAGTAGGACGTGAAACCTTCGAAGAACCACAGCAGCGCGGTGTAGTTCTCCTGGGTGTAGTCGTAGCGGGCGAACTCCGCCGGGCGCAGCCGCTTGACGTTCCAGGTGTGGAAGTACTCGTGGCTGATCAGGCCGAGCAGGTCGGCGTAGCCGTCGGTCGTCTCGGCGCGGCCGGCCTGCGGCAGGTTGCGCCGCGCGCTCAGCAGCGCCGTGCTGGCGCGGTGCTCCAGGCCGCCGTGTCCGTCTTCGCTGGTGTTGAGCAGGAACACGTAGCGCTCGAACGGCACCTTGGGTCTGCGCGCGCCATGCCAGAAGGCGATCTGCGCCTCGCAGATTCGGCGGGTGTCGGCCAGCAGCCGCTCGCCGTCGAAATCGGGCAGCGCGCCAGCGACGACGAACTCGTGCGGCACGCCATGGGCCTCGAAGCGGCCGCGCCAGAACGCGCCCAACTCGAAGGGGTGGTCGACCAGTTCGTCGTAGTCGGCCGCTTCGTACACCCCACGCCCGGCGGCATCGGTCTTGACAGCGCGCATCGCCGTGGCCACCTGCCAGCCGCGCGGGATCGTGCCGATCTGCAGCCGGTGCGGCTCGGCCTCGCGGCCTTCCACGCGCAGGCACAGCCCGGTGCCGTTGAAGAAGCCGCGGCTGGCGTCGAGGAAGGCGCAGCGCACCGAGGTGTCGAAGGCGTAGACCAGCGCGCTCACGCTCAGCTCGCCGCGGCCGCCGCACTCGGCCACCCAGCTGGCCTTGTCGAGCTGGCGCAGCGGCACGACCTGGCCGCCCTGCTCGGCGCGCAGGGCGGAAAGGTGCCGCGCGAACTCGCGCACCAGGTAGCTGCCGGGAATCCACACCGGCAGGGAGAGGCGCTGCTCGCGGGCCGGGCGCGGCACGCGCAGCGTGACCCGGAACAGGTGGGCGTGGACGTCCTCGACGTCGATGCGGTAGTGGATCGTCATCGCGCGCTCAACTTCCCGCTGCACCGAGGAAGCAGCTCAGCGACGCCACGGCGGTCAGGCGGAAGCGCAGCGTCAGCCACGCGGCGGCGCCCTGCGCCGGGTAGACACGGCGGTCGACCAGGTAGCACACGATCAGCATCGCGCCGTGCACCACCAGCCCGGCATAGGCCGGCATCAGCACCGCCACCCAGGCCACCAGCGAGGGCACCACGCCCCACAGCGGCAGAGAAGCGGCCGGGCCGCTCTGGCGCATCGCAAAGCCCCAGTGGATGCCGCCGAGGAAGGAGACGATCACCGCCGCATAGGCCGACAGCGCGGCCGTCACGTAGGGGTGCGCGTCGGGGCGCACCAGCCAGGTCAGGATGGCGCCGGCCACGAAGGGCAGCAGGCCCGCATGGCCCAGCCGCAGCGCGGCGGGGGTGGGCACGGGGGTGGGGGCGAGAGAGGCGGCAGTCACGCAGGGCTCCGTGGAAACGACTCGCGTCGATTGTCGCCGGGCGGGCGAGATGCGTCGGCGCCGTGCCTTCGCACCGGCACACAAGACCCCGCCACCGACCCCGGGACTCCTGAGTTTTCAAGAATTCCTGAAAATTCAGCTACGCTCTTGATCGTCATCAAGCCCAATCCGACCCCATGAACGCCCTCTCCCCCCTCGTGCGCAGCTTCGTCGCCCACTTCGGCGAGATGGGCAGCCGCTGGGGCATCAACCGCACGGTCGGCCAGATCTATGCGCTGATCTTCGTCTCGCCCGCGCCGCTGAACGCCGACGAGATCGCCGAGAAGCTGGAGTTCTCGCGCTCCAACGTCAGCATGGGCCTGAAGGAACTGCAGGCCTGGCGGCTGGTGAAGCTGCGCCACCTGCCGGGCGACCGGCGCGAGTACTTCGAGGCGCCGTCCGACGCCTGGGAGATCTTCCGCACGCTGGCCGAGGAGCGCCGCCGCCGCGAGATCGAGCCCACCCTGTCGATGCTGCGCAACGCACTGCTCGAGGAACCGGCCAGCGAGGCCGATCGCGTCGCGCTGGAGCGCATGCGCGGCATGCACGACCTGATCGAGCTGACCACGAGCTGGTTCGACGACGTGCAGCGCATGGACCAGGCCACGCTGGCCAAGCTGATGAAGATGGGCTCCAAGGTGCAGCGGCTGCTCGAGTTCAGCGACAAGGTCAAGGTCGTGGCCGGCGGCCGCAAGTAGGAAGGACACCGCAATGGACGCCCTGCTCCTGGCGCGCATGCAGTTCGCCGCCAACATCAGCTTCCACATCCTCTTTCCCACCATCACCATCGCGCTGGGCTGGCTGCTGCTGTTCTTCCGCTGGCGTTACCTGTGCGCAAGCGATGCGGCGGTGAAGCAGTCGTGGCTGGCGGCCTACCGCTTCTGGACCAAGGTGTTCGCGCTGTCTTTCGCGCTCGGCGTGGTCAGCGGCATCACGATGAGCTTCCAGTTCGGCACCAACTGGCCCGGCTTCATGGAGCGCGTGGGCAACGTGGCCGGCCCGCTGCTCGGCTACGAGGTGCTGACCGCCTTCTTCCTCGAGGCCGGCTTCCTCGGCATCATGCTGTTTGGCCACGGCCGCGTCAGCGAGCGCGTGCACCTGCTGTCGACCTTCCTGGTGGCGCTGGGCACCACGCTGTCGGCGTTCTGGATCCTCGCGCTGAACTCGTGGATGCAGACGCCGGCGGGCTACGAGGTCATCGACGGCGAGTTCCACGTGACGAACTGGCTGCAGGTGATCTTCAACCCCTCGTTCCCCTACCGCTTCGCCCATACGCTGCTGGCCTCGGCGCTGACCTGCGCCTTCCTGATGGCCGGCCTATCGGCCTGGCAGTTGCTCAAGGGAGGCGGCCAGGCGGCGGCGCCGCGCGTGCTGCGCGTGGGGCTGACGCTGGCGGCGCTGCTGATCCCGGTGCAGATCTTCGTTGGCGACCTGCACGGCCTGAACACGCTGGAGCACCAGCCACAGAAGATCGCGGCCATGGAAGGCGTGTGGCAGACCGAGCGCGGCGCGCCGCTGCTGCTGTTCGCCATCCCCGACGAGACCGCCCGCGAGAACCACGCCGAGATCGGCATCCCCAAGCTCGCCAGCATCATCCTCAAGCACGACCCCGAGGGCGAGATCCGCGGCCTCGACGAGTTCAAGGGCGCGCACCCGCCGGTGGCGCCGGTGTTCTTCGCCTTCCGCGTCATGGTCGGCGTGGGCGTGCTGATGCTGGCCGTCAGCTGGATCGGCTGGTGGCTGTACCGGCGCCGGGGCTGGCGCGCCGAGGCGCTGCCGAAGCCCCTGCTGTGGACGCTGGCCGGCATGACCTTCTCCGGCTGGGTGGCCACGCTGGCCGGCTGGTACGTCACCGAGATCGGCCGCGAGCCCTTCATCGTGTACGGCCTGCTGCGCACTGCCGAGGTCGCCTCCAGCGTGCCCGGCTCGATGATCGCGCTGACGCTCACGCTGTACGTGACCGTCTACCTGGCGCTGATCGTGGCCTACGTCGGCGTGCTCAAGTACATGGCCGAGAAGCCCGACGACGCCGTTGCCGCCGACGAGCCGGCGCCGGTGGCGCTGCCG
>Ga0073934_10003608_pt1 | contig 27971 bp, 28 predicted proteins | sample LarsenN4metaG_FD_76834 | JGI IMG/M metagenome (GOLD analysis project Ga0073934, IMG submission 76834) | Hot spring sediment bacterial and archeal communities from British Columbia, Canada, to study Microbial Dark Matter (Phase II) - Larsen... ... | reverse complement strand
TGGACGAATGCAATTTTCGCGCGCTGCCGCAATCACGAACGTATGAAGAAGAAATCTCCGCCGAGCCGTGGTTCAGCGTGCGTGAAAACGATATTTTCCCCGAAGAGTTCGAGCGTTGTCTTGGCTTGCCGGGAAAACTGCGGGAGGTTTTTCTCGCGCATCACGCCGATCTATTCGATCCGCATTTTTGGCGACAACAGCAAGCCCGTCTGCGCGCCGGGGAAGTGAGCCATATCTTCCCTTACGATCGGAGCATACGCCTGTTTGAAAAGTCATAACGTCACAACGACGCCGATGAATAAAACTTCTTGCGTTTTTTAATAAATGTATGCATTTTTATTTCACGATCTCAAGTTCAGTTGGAAGAGGTTCAGCATGAAACAACAGAATATTCAAATCCCTCGAGACCAAATCGCAGATTTCTGCCGGCGGAATCATATTCGTAAACTGGCTTTGTTTGGGTCTGTGTTGCGAGACGATTTCAGGCAGGATAGCGACATCGACGTTCTTGTTGAGTTCGATCCGGCGCATATTCCGGGATTCGATTTTTTTTGCCATGGAAGAGGAGCTATCGGAGATTTTAGGCAGAAGGATAGAGTTGAACACGCCAAATTTCTTAAGCCGATATTTTCGTGAGAAAGTACTAGCAGAAGCGGAAGTTCAATATGTCGAATGAAGATCGAATACGGTTGCGACATCGGAAGAAAGTTAAAAGTCATCACGCGACTTCGCTTCTACTCAATCACAATCTTCTCAATTCCCTCCGGCGCCGGCGGATATTTCATGTCCAAACTTTCCAACGCTTCGATGAGGCGCTCCGAGATCGCCAAATTGCGATACCATTTTTTATTGGCCGGAATGATATGCCACGGCGCCCAAGGCGTGTTGCATTTGTTGATGGCGTCTTCGTAAGCGGCCATGTAATCATCCCAAAGCGCGCGCTCTTTTAAATCACCGGGATTGAATTTCCAATTCTTGCTTTTATCCTCGAGGCGCGCTTCCAAGCGTTGCTTCTGCTCGTCTTTGGAAATGTGAAGAAAGAACTTCAAGATCGTCACGCCGTTGTCCGCCAATAACTTTTCAAAATTGTTGATATGCTCGTAACGCTCGCGCCACACTTCTTTCGGCACGAGATTGTGCACGCGCACGACGAGCACGTCTTCGTAATGCGAACGGTTGAAGATGCCGATATAACCTCTTGGGGGCAGATGCTGATGAACGCGCCATAAAAAATCGTGTGCCAACTCTTCCGGCGTCGGCGCTTTGAAGCTCGTGACGCGGCAGCCCTGCGGATTCACGCCCGACATCACTTGCTTGATCGTGCCGTCTTTGCCGCCGGCGTCCATCGCCTGCAAAATAATCAGCAGCGCATGTTTGCCCTCGGCGTACATCACCTCTTGCAGCTCCGCCAGGCGCGCGATGTTCTTTTCGGTTTGCGCTTTGGCGCCGTCTTTATCTTCGTATTTGCCGGTATAATCCGGATCAAAATCCTTGAGCCGGATTTTTTCACCGCTGGGAATCTGAATCGGTTGCTTCATGGCGTCTCCTTGTTGATATCATTTGGAAGCACATTTCTCCGCTGGAAAAAGGTTTCTACGAAATGACATTTTAACAAGAATTCAACAATTGTCAAGAATAAAAAATGATCGCGCGTTTTTTTCCTTGATTTTCTGCCAAATAATTTTAAAATGACATGAGCCGGTTTTGAGGACGAAAACTGCACAATAATTATGTCAACTGGATTTTGCAAAAATCACCCCGATCTCTCCGTGCGCCGGCGCTGTTTCACCTGCGCCGGGTTTATTTGTACCCAATGCCAAGTCCTGCGCAGCCGCCATTATTTTTGCAGCGAGCGTTGCCACCGGCGTTTTTTGCTGCGCGAAAGCCTGCGCTCGTTTTTCAAGCCCCTCGCTGAAACCCTGCAGCCCATCTGGCGCTGGATGCTGCCGTGGCTCGTTGAAAAAGCCGGCCTCCGCAAACCGCGCAGCTTGGGAAAAGCGTTGAAATTTTACGATCTCATCATCAGTATTGTCGCCATCGTACTGCTCGCTTCGCCGCTGATTGGCATCGCCCTGCTATGGCGCGAGAATCGACAATTGCAAAATCGTTTGGCTCGCCTCGAACGGCTTTGGAAAACCACGTCAACCTCAAACAATCTTTGCAATGGCCTCGCCAACAACAATCACGCTTTTTTGAAAGTAACCAAGCCGGCCGCGGCGATGGTAACCAGCAATCAAATGACCATCGAAGGCGAAGCGCCGGATGGACATATTATCAGCCTGGTGCAGGACGATTGGGTGCGGGCGGTGACGCTGCCGCGCGAGGGACGCTTCGCGCTGCCGCCGATCAAGCTCAAACCGGGGCAAAATCAATTTGTCGTGCAGGCGCTCGGCCATGACGGCAAGCCGGTGGCGCTGCAACATTTCACCATCACCTCCGGCCCGCCGACGGCGAATTACCTGGCGAACGATTTGAGCCGAGGCAGCTTCGAACGCAAACAAGTCGCGCTGACATTCGATGGCGGTTCAAGCGACAACGCCGCGCTGCAAATTCTCGACATTTTGAAAGAGAATGATTTGCAGGTCACGATTTTTCTGACCGGCGGGTTCATTCAGAAATTTCCGGAGATCACCAAACGCTTCGTGCAGGAAGGCCACGAGGTCGGCAATCACACCTGGAATCATCCGCATCTCACCACGTATGCCGCGGATAAGCAGAATGCGGCTTTGCCGAATGTCACACGTGAATTTTTGCACGATCAACTTTTGCGCACCGCCAAATTATTCGAGGAAGTGACCGGAAGCAGGATGGCGCCGTTCTGGCGAGCGCCATACGGCGAGCACAACGCGGAGATTCGCCAATGGGCCGCCGAGCTGGGTTATCGCCACGTCGGCTGGACGAAGGGCCGCAGTTGGCAGGAGAGCATGGACACAATGGATTGGGTGGCGGACACCACTTCAAAAGCGTACCGCCCGGCTGAAGAAATTCTTGCGCATCTGCTGAGCATGGCCGACGAAGAAATCAGCGGACTGAACGGCGGCATTATCTTGACGCATCTCGGCAGCCATCGCCAAGACGGCGATCATTTTTATACGGTTCTGCCGCGCCTGATCGGCGGCCTTCGCGAAAAGAACTATGCGCTGGTCAAAATTTCGGAACTGGGCGAATAAAAATCAAACGTTGCTTTTCGCTATAGAATTGCCTATCTTTTAAACATGAATTAACCGCTCTTCGCGCGAAATTTTGCTTGACAAAGCGAAAAGTTGGTGTTATATTGTTTTTCATAATTTGACCGCATCTTCTCGCGCTGCAACAGGAAAGGGCATAATGCAATCATGCCGTAATGGTCAAATTGTCCTACGGAAGATGGCGTCCTACCCAAGTGGTATTGCACAGGATGATGGCAAGCGATTGGACTTGAGGAAAGCCGCTCCGGAACAGGCCAGTCAAGACTCCATTTCACTTCTACTATAAGCACATCTTTCTGTCGTAGGCAACGCCTCGACTCTGCCAACCAAAAACGCTCAACTCCATGGCGGCGCCCAGGGGCGCGGTCGTGAGTTTTTGTTTTTGCTGAGCGGAGTTGAATGATTTGCCGTGTGGAGGCAAGAGGGATGTTGGCGGTTATGCGCATACAGGGCGAGAAAAAAATTTCAGAGACTTTCCCGCCGCTGCTTCTGCGATCGAATCAGAGCGGCAATCCTGCAATGGATTCGTTCCACGAGAGGCGGCGGCTTGACGAGCGTGCCACTATGTTTCGTGAGAATGGCGCCGGTGCACCGTTTTTGCCTTCGGAAAACGGGAATGCCCAGGCGCCGGCCATGCAACACGAGCTGAGAACGCCGCGCCCAACCGCGAACGGTTCGGACGAGGGCACGGCGATTTTTCCTTACATTCCCCGCAAGCGTCAGGAACGCAACGGCCTGCTGATCGATTATCTTTATTTGCCGGCGCCGGATGCCGCCGGTGATGAGGTGGATTTTTTCATTCTGGGCGAAAATCGTGTCGGCGTCTTGCTGGCGGACGTGGCCGGCAATATCGATCACGACAACGTGCCGATTATCAAAACAGCGTTGCGCTCGAATAGCGCCGGCCTTTCAACGGCGGCGACGTTGCGGCACCTCGACCAGCGCTTGGCGGAAGTGTGCGCCAATGGCTGCGCCATCACCGCCTTGTATTCGATTTTTGATCAGAATAAACGCTTGCTGCATTTCGCCAGCGCCGGCCATTTGCCGATGTTGATTTATCGCCCGACCTCCGGCAAGGTTTATTTGTTGAATGCCTCCGGCTCGCCGTTTGGCGCGTCCGCGAACGTCAAGCTCGCAACCAACGGCGCCGGGGGTTCCGCCTCGGAAATCGGCGCGGCGATAAACGGGACCAGCGTGTTGAAAAGTGAGCGTGTGGCGTTGCGGCAAAATGACTTGCTGGTTTTGTACAGTGACGGTTTGCTGGCCGCGCGCAATGCCTCGGACGAAGTTTGGGGCCGGCAGCGCCTGGTCGAATTTGTGCGCACGTTCGGCGAGCTGAACCCGACGGATTTTCTGGTTGAATTAAAACAGGCGCTCGAAAAATTTTCCGGCGGCCAAGCGGCGGCGGACGACATCACCGTCGTCGCGCTTAAAAATATTTTGCGCGATTTGGATAAGCCGCATCCCGAAGCCTGCGGTTGCGAGCTGGAGCGCCGTTTTTTGACCGCCAATGAAGAACAGGCCTTGTTGGCCATCTTGCGCGAAAATTCCGGCATCGAGGTGACGGAAATTCTCGCTCGTCTCGCGAGCGGTGAATACGCCTATCTCAGCCGGGAACAAATCGAAACGCATCTGGCGCAACTGCGGCCCTGGCTGCAACCGTGGCGCGATCGCCATGGCAAAGCCGATAATAAAGCCGCCTCGGTCGCGGTTGAGCTTAATAAAAACGGCGTGGCGGAAAGTGCGGCGTCGTCGAGAAAACAATTTCATGAAAATTTGCTGGCGGCGTTTTCACTTCGCCAGCTTCTCGCAAAACGCTACGAATTTCGCGGCAGCTCGCCGGAAATGGCGCGTGCGCTGCGTTTTTATGATAACGGTGATTACGAGCAGGCTTTGGAAGAATTCATGCGCTTGCGCACGGTCATCCGCAACTCGGCGCCGATGCATTGCTTTTTCGGCAATCTTTATCTGTTGTTGAAAACGCCGGCCAAGGCCCAGCATGAGTTTGTGGCGGCGTTGCAGCTCGACCCGCGCTGCGTGCATGCGCTTTTGTCATTGGGCTATATTGCGCTTTTGAGCGAAGATTATTCCGCCGCCATCGATTCCCTCACCACCGCGCTGCGGCTCGACAAAAACTTGCAACCCTTCGAGCAGTTTGCGGAAAAATTGATCGCCGCCGTCGAACGCCTGGGGAATCGCTATGAGTGGATCGTGTAAAGCCAGTCACCTGAGCCGCTCAGAATCGGAAATCCCACGGGAAAAAATTTAAAAATTTTCCGTGGGATTTTTATTTTAGGCTTGCTTGTTCGGTGATCTTTATTTAATATATAACACATTCAGATGATCACTTTGTACTGTTCGAGGGAGATTTTTATAATGTTGGTGAGAAGATATACTTGGCTGCTGTTTGGGGCAGGGTTGATGGTGTGCCTCGATCCGCAAATGACTGTGGGATGGGCGCAGTGGCACGTCTCTTATAAAATCGGCTTGGAGGCCATGCAGCAGAACGATTGGAACCGCGCCATCGAGAATTTTCAAAAAGCGCTTCAGGTTAAAGGCCAGGACACCAAAAAGATTCGATCCGCCGGCGCCATGTTTATCGAGTACTTCCCGCATCGCGAAATGGGAATTTGTTATTTCAATCTCGGCGACTTCACGCGCGCCAGGCAGGAACTGGAAACTTCTTTGATGCATGTTTTCTCGGACCGCGCTAAAGATTATTTGGAGCGGATTAAGCGCGGCGCCCGCCCGGCCGATCTTTCATCCTCAACAGCTCCGGCTTTGCCAACCACGCCGCCTCCTTCCGAACGCCGGCCGGAATCGGCGCCAACCGCGCCAGTGGGCGAACGCTTTACCATCGCCGTGCTGCCTTTCGAGAGCAAAGGCATTGGCACCCAGCTTGGTCAAATTGATTTGCTGGATAAACTCGTGACCGGGTTCGTCAATATCAACCGGTTTAAAGTCATCGAACGCGCGCAGCTCGAAACAATTCTGGCGGAACAAAAGCTCGGGCTTTCCGGCGTTATCGACGCCTCCACGGCGGCGCAAATCGGCAAAGGCATCGGCGCCGACGGCGTGGTGTGCGGAAGCGTGATCAGCGGCGGCAACGCGGTAAGCATCGATGCGCGCCTCATTGATACGGAAACCGCCGCGATTATTACCGCCAGGGACGCATTCAGCAGCAGCCATTCGCTGCAAAACCTTTCGCAAATGATTGCCGAAGTGGCCGCCAAAATCAAAGCGGATTTGCCGCTGCTCAACGGCTACGTCATCGGCGTACAAGGCCAGCAGTTGACCATCGATCTCGGGATGCGACACGGCCTCAAAAAAGGTATGAAATGCCACATCTATCGTGAAGGCGCGCCTATCGTGCATCCGGTGACGAATGAAATCATCGGCAGGTCGGTTGATCAATTATGCGAAGCGCAAGTCAACGAGGTGTTTGAAGCATACGCCGTGGCGGTCATTACCAAACCCAAAAGTGGCGCCCCGGCAATTCGTGACAAAGTGATTACGAAGTGATGAGAAATTTTTTGCGCGAACAAGTGGATAACAGGATTCAGGTAGGTGAGAGCAACTTCTTTTGGTTTAATTTCTTTCACTCACTTTTAACCCATTCGGAGGAAATATGAGCAGTGTCAAGCGATTGTCGTTGATTGTGGCTTTGTTCTGTATAGTGGGGAATGTTTGGTCCCAGCGCAAGAGCCAAATCGAATTTTATGGCGGCGCAGCGTTTCCGTTGAGTCCGGATGATTTTAAGGAGTATACCCAGGTTGGATTGAGCGGCAACGCGCAGTATGTTATTTTCCCCTCGCCAAGATTGGGGATCACTTTTAATGTCGGCTACGAAAGATTTTCGGTGGATGACGAAAAATTTACTAACGCCGTCAGCACAAACCTAACCGGACAGCCGGCCAGTTTTTGGGCCAGCCAGGTTTTTACGACCCCCACCGGCGGCACCGTTCGCATCAACCCCAGCTCCGACATCAGCGCCAATCTGATTCGGTTTGGCGGAGGACTTCGACCTTACTTGACGGCGCCGGAAGCCGGCACGCAAATTTTCCTGCTGGGACAGGTGAATTACAATCTCATCAACAACAATTACAGCGCCACCGATCTTCCTTATGCCTACGATCCCGCGACCAATTTTCTCCAGTGGTCGACTTTTGATGACAACCAATGGGAGGAGACGATTGGAGAAAATGATGAGAATGTGGTTGGTTTTGGCGTCGGCGGTGGACTTGAGATTCCGGCCGGCGCCTCTTTCAATATCGTGTTGCAGGGGCTTTTTAATATCATTTCCACGAAAAATGAAAGCACGGCTTTTGTAGGCGTGACGGCAGGATTGGTTTTCTAAAATTTTTTACGCAATACGAAAGCCTTTTACGGTTTCAAATAGCCAACGCTTTTTATCAGAAGGCGGTGGCTATTTATTTTTTGGCTTCACGCTGCATTTGTTTCACCGCCTCGATTTCCTGCGCCAATTTTTTTTGCCGGCGGGACAAGCTGAACAAGTAGGCGATGATCAACAACCATACCGCCGCATAAGCGGCAAAAAGAAAATTGAGATTTTTAGTGGGAGATGAAACCGCTCCGGTTTGTAGAAAAAAGGGGGTAAGCCAAAATAAAATTGCCGCAAGAAATTTCATGATGATTCCTATGGTTGCGAATAAACCAACTCTCTTTTAATTTCATTTAACTCGAGACGCGTGCGCTCGAGGCGCAGACGATAGAACAGCAGGAGCAGATAAAGACCGAGAAAGGTCACCAAGCTGAAGAGAAACACCTTGAGCATGGTCGGATGCAAGCCGGAATCGGCGCCGCCCATCATTACCGGCTGCGGATGCAGCGTACGCCACAGGCGATTGGCGAGATAAACGATCGGCACGTCGACGAAACCGACGATGGCGAAGACGGCGGCGAAACGAGCGCCGCGCTGCTCTTCGCCGGTATAGGCGCGCAGCATCATGTAGCCGACATAAATAAACCACAGCACCAATGTCGACGTCAGTCTTGCATCCCACGTCCACCATGTGTTCCAAACCGGTCGCGCCCACATCGGGCCGGTAACGAGCACGATGGTGGTAAAGATCACCCCGATTTCCGCCGAGCAATACGCGACGCGATCATGCCACATATTCCGTTTGGCCAGAAAGAGAATGCTGAAAACGAATGTCACTCCAAAAGCCAGAAAGGCAATAAATGCCGAAGGCACGTGAAAATAAAAAATACGCTGGATGATGCCCATGCTGGCTTCGTTCGGGACGAAAATGAAAATGTTGTAGAGATTGACGAGCATCATCAACGAGGTGGCGTAGACAAAAATCTTGGTCCAGCGTTCGAGAGTGCGGTCGTGGGGCATATATAAATTTTTGAGGTTATGTCCGGAAATCTTCGATTTTAATTATCCCAATACCAAGGAGTAGAATCTTTTAAGGTCGTGATAATGACTCCAACCATGGTCGGGCTATAGTCGATAATGCTTCCTTCTTGTAAGTTAACCATAAACTTCGGAATTGTCTGACCAAGCACATTCGGTAGGGGATAATTCACCAGATAAACTTCGCCTCGTTTAAAGGGAAATGTTTTCATTGCCGTTGTCCCCTAAGATTGTTTCCATGTCAAATTCTCTCTAAACGTTCATGAAAGGAGCTATTTATCTAAAGTATAATCACGAAAAGCGCGAAAGTCAACTGTTTTGTTGCGAGATTATCGCTTTCGCCTTGGGGCGCTGGGACTCCGAATTCGCTATCGATGATTACGACTCCTTCATCATCTTTACGATTAGTGCGCTTAGACGTGCTACTAAAAATGTCACTCCTCCAACACATACTCAAACGTCACAAAACACACCAGCAAAAAAATCAGATCGAATCCCGCCAGCAATTTCAACCAGCCGCTGATCTCGGCCCAACTTTGTCCGGCTAAGGCGCCGGCGGTCGCGTTGACGGCGGAAAGAATAACCGGCACTTCGATGGGAAAAAGCAAAATCGGCAGCATGATTTCTCGCGTGCGGGTGTTGACCGAGATGGCGCTCAAGAGTGTTCCCACCGCCGCAAATCCGATGGTGCCGAGAAAAAAGATCACCGCGAGCTTGTCCAGGCCTTTCCAGAAATCAATATTAAAAAAAACCGAAAAGAGCAAAAACGTCGGCAATTCGATCAAGAAAATGAAGATGGCGTTGCCGATGGCTTTGCCGAGAAAGATGATCCCGCGCTCCACCGGCGCGAGCATGAGGCCGTGCAAGCAGCCGCGCTCAACTTCGTGAACCATGGCGCGATGCAGGCCCAACACTCCGGCAAAAGTAAAAGCCACCCACAAAATGCCGGGGCCGGCCTCGGCAGTGGCGCGACTACCCGGATCGAAAGTGAAATTAAAGATGACGACGACGATGAGCGCGAACATCAGCATCGACGAGATCATTTCCTTGGTGCGGAACTCGGTGAGCAAGTCTTTCCTGATCAGCGCGAAAAGTTTGCGAAGCTCGCTCATGCCGTCGCTCCGAATCGTCTTTCTGCGCCGGCGACCAAATCAAAATAAAGCTGCCGCAGAGTGTGTTGATCAAGCTCAGGCGCAGCTTTTTCCCAGGCGATTTTGCCGCGCAAAAAAATCACCACGCGATCGGCCAACGCCAAGCCTTGATCCAGATCATGCGTCACCAGGAGTATGGTGCGGCGTTCCGAGCGCAAGCGGCTCAACCACGAGGTGAGCATCGAAGCGGCGTGTTGATCCAAACCGGTGTAGGGTTCGTCGAGAAAAAGCAGGCTGGGATTGTGCAGCATGGCGCGCGCAATCGCCAAACGCTGCTGCATGCCGCGAGAAAAGGCGCGCACGCGATCTTTGGCGCGCTCGCGCAAGCCGACTTCGGCGAGAACTTCCTGAATGCGATGCGAGGGGCGAGGAACATCATAGAGACGCGCATAGAACAGCAGATTTTCTTCAGCGGTGAGATCGTCATAGAGAAAGGATTGGTGGCCGATGACGCCGAGCTGGCGATGAATCGACAACGTTCCATCGCGCAGAGGTTGTCCGTTGATAACAATCTCGCCGCTGCTTGGACGGGTAATGGCTGAGAGAATGCGCAAGAAAGTGGTTTTGCCGGCGCCGTTCGGGCCGAAGATCGCCACGCTTTCGCCGGACGCAATTTGCAGCGAGATGCCGCGCAGGGCGTAAAACGTGCCGAAAGTTTTGACGAGATTCGTGACTTCGATAGCCGGTGTTGGCGATACGGCAGGTGAGGCGTTCACTCCAGCTTTCCTCCGCATGCGCTGCAAAATCGATCCGAAGCCGCGGTCGGCTGGCCGCAGTGATGGCAAAAACGCGCGGCGTTTTTGGCCGGCTCGGTGTTTTTCGCGCGGCGAGACGGCTTGCCAAGAGTCATCTGATCGATTTGCTTCATCGTGCTGATGGCTTCGGCTTTGTATTGATTGCGCAGCGCATCGTAATCCTCTTGTGAGAGCTTGCCCATGCGGTAATCAAAATCAATGTCGCGGATCGCCGTGTAAATTTCGGCCTTACGCGCTTCGAGCTCCTGCGCGCGATGATTCAACGCAAAATTGATCTTGTGCTGCCGCTTCTGAAACAGAGGGTAACCGACAAAAATTGCGGTGAGGACGGCAAGAAAAAAGCCGATGATTTCAGTCATGAGATTTCATTCCTTGGGTTTTTGTACACGCCAGAGTCTAACAGTAAAGCGATCTTCAGTTTCAATAAAGTCCGGCTCGGTGCCATTGTGCACCAACATGCCGCGAATCATGTTGCGAACGCCCATGCCCATGGCTTCGACGTAGCCGCAATCTTGCATGGTTCGCATGATAATCGGATTGCGCGGGACGCGTACACCGGCGCGCATTTTCTCGACCGTAACGGTATTTGGCAGGGCGCCCGGACTGACAATTTCCAGACGATCCGCATAGATGGCCAGCTCAACGTCGGTCGGAATCGTCCAGTCACGGTGGATTAAGCCATTAAGAAGCGCTTCACGAATCACTTCTTTCGGATAAATCCATTGCCGGATGCGGCGTGCGCCGTGCAGCGCTTCGCCGCTGGAGTAAGGTTGCACGAAAGCGAGAACTTCTTCAACCAAGCCATTGGCCGCGGGATGACGTTTGCGAGGCAAAGCCACCATGGGCATGTCGAAGCGCTCGCGCGCCAGCGAATCGTATTCTTTCTCCAAGCCGCGAAATGCCGCCGCATTCACACCCGCAGCCGGCAAAAAACGTGAGGGTTGTTTCTGAAAAAGTGCGCAGCCGGCCACGGTCGCCACGACTTTGCCGTGCTCGGTTGCCAGCATGTAGTCATTGTTAATGAGAAGATGTTCCCAACTCTTGTGATCCTGATTGTCCGGCAGCTCATCAAAACGCCGGACGAGCTGGAAGTAACCGCGTACCCGCGTCTGGTCAAAATGCTCCCACGTGGCGCCGCTGACCGGGGTGGTCTCGAAGTGTATGTTCTCAGAAGCTTGAAACAGGCGGCGCAACGTATCGCGGTCGGCGCGGCGGGATTCCGATCCCACGCGAATGAAAAAATCCAGACGTTCGCCATCGCGCACGGCATAGGGTTTATTCACGCCGCGCTCCACGCTGACAACGGCCACGCGTTTGCCGGCCTCGACTTCAATTTCTTCGTAATACGGAATAATTTGCGGCGTCACACGCCCGAAGACGGCGTTCATCACCCATTCTTCCAACTGCGGACGCCCAATGCCGGAAATGGCGCCGTCTTTTTCGACGCCGATTAAAACGCGGCCGCCTTTGAAATTGGCGAAGGCGACGATTTCTTTGGCGAGCTGTTCCGGCCGAATTTCGTCACGTTTGAATTCGACCCCCGAATTCTCGCGATTCGCAATGATTTCGAGCAATTCACTTCGCGTCATATTCTCGCAGCTCGCGTTCAAAACGTTCTTGATAAGGATCGGAGGCTGTCTTCTCTTCCTTATTTGCAACCGGTGCCGTTGCCGGCGTTTGCAGCGGCGTTTGTTGTTTCCAATTCGAGATAATTTTGGCAACGATCAACCCGCCAACGGCCAGCGCGACAAAGGGCAGAATCCACGCGGTCAAATTAAAGCCTTCCTTGGTCGGTGCGGCCAGAATTTTTTCACCGTATTGCGCCACCATGGCTTGCAGAACCTCCGCCTTGCTTTTGCCATTTTGCAGGAGCGAAGCCACTTGTTTGCTGACTGCTCTTGATTCGCTGCACGTCATGCCGCCGAGACAGCCTTGAATGGTCATGCCGCAGCCGCAATAACACGCCAGCCCGTTTTGAATCTCGGTTTGCAACGCGCGTTGCTCCGGTGTGATCTCGGTTTGCGCCACAATCAGATTGGCCAGCAATAAGAAAAAAATCAAGCTGATTATTTTTTTCATAAAAGCCTCAACGTTGACCTCAGGGTGTTATTTTTCAAATTTGATTTTCGCCCGCCGCAATAAATTGGCGTTGCTGACCACGGTGATCGAGCTCGACGCCATGGCGATTTCGGCGATCACCGGATGCAGCAGGCCGAGAACAGCAAGCGGTATCGCTAAAACATTGTAGAAAAACGCCCAGAATAAATTTTGTTTGATTTTGCGAAAGGTCGCTTGCGACAATCGGATCGCCGTCACCACGCTGGTTAGATCGCTGCGCACCAAAGTGACGTCTGCCGCTTCAATGGCGATGTCGGTGCCCGTGCCGATAGCGACCCCGACGTTTGCCGCGGCCAGCGCCGGCGCGTCGTTGATCCCATCGCCAACCATCGCGACGCTACCGAATTGTTTTTGCAAACGGCGGACTTCCGCCACTTTGCCGTCCGGCAACACACCAGCGATGACATGGCGAATGCCGAGTTGACGGCCGACGGCATCGGCGGTAAGCTGGTTATCGCCAGTTAGCATGATCGTTTCTATGCCAGTTTCATGCAATTCGGCGATCACCTGAGGGGCTTCGGGTTTCATGGTATCGGCAACGGCCAAGGCGCCGAGCACACGCTGATTGCGCGCGACGACGACAACCGTTTTGCCGTTTCGCTCAAATCTCTCGATATTTTCCGCGACGCTATCAAGTCCGATGTCAACAAGTCCGAAGTCGCGGTCGTTCAACAAGCTTGGAGAACCTATGACAACCGCTTCCTCGGCGATTTTTGCGGTCACGCCTTTTCCGGCAATCGCGTTAAATTCACTGACGAGCTGAAACGGCACTTCGCGCATGCGCGCGTAATTCACAATGGCCGTTGCCAGCGGATGTTCGGAAGCGGCTTCGACGCTGGCGGCGGTTGTCAATAAATCTCTTTCGGTGACGCCGGGCGCTGTGTAAACCTCGGCGACTTGCGGCTTGCCGAGCGTCAGCGTGCCGGTTTTGTCAAAGATGATGGCGCGAATTTCTTTCAACGTTTGAATCGCTTCGCCGCGGCGAAACAACACGCCGAGTTGGGCGCCGATGCCGCTTCCGACCATCAAGGCGGTCGGCGTCGCCAGACCCAGCGCGCAGGGGCAGGCGATGACGAGCACGGCAACCATCGCCGAAACCGCCAGCGTGATGGCCGAAGGCGAGAGGTTGGCCCATGGCAAAATGTTTTGCAGCGCCAGAGGGGCTTGTCGCAGCGTCTCGTCAAAGAAATACCATCCGGCAAACGTGAGCACGGCGAGCGCGAGAATGGCCGGCACAAAATATACGGTGACTTTGTCGGCGAAAGCTTGAATCGGCACTTTGGTGGTTTGCAATTCCTCCACCAAGTCGATCATCTGTGAGAGAAAAGTTTCGCGCCCGACGGCAGTGGCTTCGACGACCAGACGGCCGTTCAGATTGATCGTCGCGCCGATCACCTTGTCGCCGGCATGTTTTTCGACCGGCATGGATTCGCCGCTGACCATTGATTCGTCAACGGCGCTTTGCCCGTCGATCACGTTGCCGTCGGTGGCGATTTTTTCGCCGGGGCGGACGATGAAGAAGTCGCCGGTTGTGAGCTGCTCGATCGGAATTTCAAGCTCGCCGCCGTTGCGAATGACGCGCGCATTTTTTGCGCCCAATTCGAGTAATTTTTTGATCGCCGCCGAAGCGCGGCCGCGCGCGCGGGCTTCGATGAAGCGGCCGGTGAGATGAATGGCCATGATCATCGCGGCAATGCCGGCAAAATTGGCAACGGCCATAAAAAAAGATAAAACCCCGGTTGCCAAAGAAGCGAGCGTGCCGACGGCAATCAACACATCCATGTTCGCGCCGCCGTGCGTAACGGAATTATACGCCGAGCGCAGCGTCGCCGCCCCGGGCCAAAAAACCACGGCGGCGCCGAGCACCAAAGTTAAAATTGTATTGGTGATTTGATTCGGCCATGCCGCGTGTCCGTGTCCCGAAATCATTTCGGGCACCATCAGCATCATCACCGGCGCCGTCAACCCCCAGGCGATCTGCAGGCGGCGACGTGAGTGCTTGTATTCTTTGTCGTCATCACGCCGCGGCGCTGCCTCGGAAAGAACAGCGGCTCGATAACCGGCGGCGTTGACCGCTTCGACAAGTTGGGCGGGAGAAATATTCTGCGGATAGAAATGCACGAGGGCGCGTTCGGTCGTCAGGTTGACCGCCGCCTCGACGACGCCGGGCTGCGCTTTCAAACTTTTTTCAACCGTCGCGACGCAGCCGGCGCAGTGCATGCCCTTGACTTCGATCGTGAGTTTTTCGGCGGAAGTTTGCATGTCTTAATTCTTTGCCATCTGCTTGAGCCGCTGTGAAGTGGAAAGCCTTTCATCTTGATGCCGCCGGCGCGAGTTAATAATGAACAAACCGGTGATGATCATGCCGATGCTGATGAGTTGCGCCAGGCTCATCCAATCAAACGCGATCTTTGGCGTGGTGCGCCAAAATTCCGTGACAAAGCGTCCGATGCCGGCGGCGATGAAATAAAAGCCGAAAAACGTTCCATCGGGAAATGGCCGGCGGCGAATTTTCCAGAGAATCGCAAAAAATGTGAGCAAAAAAAATATTTCGTATAATGGCGTCGGATGTACCGGGACGTCGACCGGCACAACGCCTTTGGGAAAAGCCATGGCCCACGGCAAATCCGAAGGCGGGCCATAGTCGCCATCGGCCGCGAGCAAACAGCCCATGCGACCGAAGGCCTGGCCGAGCAAAAGTTGCGGACCGACGACATCCACTGTTTTCCAAAACGGCGCTTTGTAACGCCAGAGCAACCACAGCACGGCCAAAGCTCCGCCAAAGAAACCGCCGTACCAAACCAAGCCGGCGCCGCTGATGATATAATCTTTCGGATGCAGCAAAAAATCCTGCCAATGCTCGAAAATATAATAGAGCCGCGCGCCGATGAAACCGCCGATGATGGCCGTGACGGCGATGTTGTTGGCCAATTCCGGATCCATGCCTTTGCGGCTGAACTCGCGGCGCATGATCAGCGTCGGAATTAAAAAACCTAACATCGCCATGAAGCCAAAGCTGTGCAAAGTTAATGAAGAAGGGGTTTGCCAACCGAACAGGTTGAATGAAGGAAGTGGAATTGTAAATAGATCGGGAAACATAGCAGGTCGCTGGTTGTTAGTTGCTGGTTTTTGGTAGTTGTTGATTGCTGGATGGAGCTTGCCAGGATGACGGCGGCACAAGCTCAAATTGGGGCGTTGTCGTTGTATCGTCTTTGCGATGTCCGTATTTCTCCGCCACCATCTCGATGACGTGCGGCGGATGATGAGCCTGCAAGAGTTGATAAATGAACAAACGAACCTCCGCCGCGCCGCGCACCATTTCACAGTCGCAAACCTCTACTCCATCGCTGCAAGAGCCGCAAGGGCAATTGAATTGTGACGCGACCTCGTACACCGCCGGATAAAGTTGCGCCAATTGTTCGCCGCGCAAAGTGGGGTCAAATTGAGAAGCCGCCATGGAATCTGGCTTTTGGAGCCAGCGGACAGCCAGCACACCGATGGCAACGCCGGCAATAACCAGCGTCACATAAAGCGGCCAATTCGGTTTCGCCGTTCGAGCATTCGTTTTGTGGCCTCGACGCGGCGAAGCCGGCTTGCCGCAGTAAGGACAAAATTTCGAGCGCGGCGTGATGTGCCGGCCGCATTCATGACATTTCATTTTGTATCATCAATAAAATTTCTCACTCGAAAATTACAAATACATAATACACAAGTCATCATTAAAAAGCAAGCCATTCATGTTTAATATGCTCAAACCAAACGACGTTCCATCGTCACCGCGCTGTCGCAACAATTCAAGCGAAATTCGACTGAGTCGCGCACAGCGGCCGGAACTTCTTCACGCGGAATTTCACGAAAGCCATGTTTGGCGGCCAAATCGCGAATCGTGTTGGTGAGCAAATAAACTTTTTGAATGCCGCTTTTGGCAGCGAGTTGCAAAAGCGTCTCTCCCAGCTCTTTTCCGACACCTCGGTTGCGCCAATTTTCGGCAACGGCAAATGATCGCACCAGGCCGGCGTCGCCATAACGTTCAAGGCCAATCACACCGACAAGGCTGCCGTTCTGCCGCGCCACCAGAGTCGAGTCCGAAATTTCATGAAGGCCGTCGATGGGCAAATTGCTTCTTTGCAGCAGTTGTTCGATGGCCGGAAAATCTTCGGCGCTTGCCGGTTCGACGCGCGTCTTCACTTTTTCATCTACGGCGGGTTTGCGGCCGGCAACTTTGATGCTGGCAATTTTGATCTGTTCGAGAATCTGCGGATTCGCTTCGACAATCGCACCGTACCTATGCTGCAACTGCGTATCGGCCAGAATCATTCCACGAATCTGCTCCGGCGTGTAGTCCAATCGCGCCTCGACGTGCACCTCGACCAGGCCGGCTTGCGTGAGCCGGGAAAGATAGTTAGCTTCCGGAATGGCGCCGCCGATGCAGCCGCAGTAGGCCATTTTATCCTGGCGCACAAAATCGGGAAGCGCATCGGCGACGATGTCGCTGATGGAAATGCGGCCGCCGGGTTTGAGCACGCGGTTGATTTCCACAAAAACTTTTTCCTTGGCCGGGGAGAGGTTGATGACGCAATTCGAAATCACCCAATCGACGCTGCTGTCTGCAACCGGCATGTTCTCGGCCTCACCCTGCCGAAATTCGACATTCGTATAGCCGCCTTCACGGGCATTGCGCCGCGCGGTTTCGAGCATCGCCGGCGTCATGTCGAGGCCGATCACCTTGCCGGTTGGGCCGACTTTGTGCGCCGCGATGAAGCAATCGATACCCGCGCCGGAGCCGATGTCGAGCACGGTTTGACCGGGCCGCACTTCGGTAAACGCCAGCGGATCGCCGCAGCCAAAGCTTTTTTCAGCGGCATCGGTTGGAATGCTCGCGAGAACCTCGCGCTGATAACCCGCCAAATCCGGAATGCTGACGGCATGATCCGAGCCTTTGGTGCAGCAGCCTCCCGATGACGGAGTTTGCACTCGCTCGCTGTAGTAAGCTTGCACCTGCGATTTGATCTTTTCCTCTTCGGTTGCCGCGGGTTCGGCGGTTACACTCGGCCCGCCGCAACAGCCGGCGACGCGTAAAGTTTTGCCTTTGGTGAGTTGCTCGTTCATCGGAATCTCTCCTTAAAATTTTAGCGAAGCGTTTTTTGCAGCTTGACAAGCTGCGGTTTATTGGCCAATTGGCGCAATGCCTTTGTTGCTGCATTTTCTTTGTTGTCGCTTATGCAGCAGGTGGTTAACCAATCCTGAACCGCCTCGGAAAAAAGCTGCAGCCCGCCTAAAAGGCTTTGCCGCTCGTTGGCCGGAATGCGCTCCAAAATCTGGCGCAGGCTGTTGAGCTGTTGCGCGCGAATACCGGCGAGCAGCTTGCGGCCGGTGGCGGTGAGGGTGATATAAATGAGACGGCGATCATTCTCATCAAAACGGCGCACAGCCAATTCGCGGTCGATCAGGCCGTCGACCACGCGTGTCATCGTGCTTTTGTCAAGAAACATTTTCCGGGCGAGCTGCACCATGCTCATTTCGCCGTGCTCGCCGAGCATATCCAGGGTGTAGCACTGGGAGACCGAGACGCCGCAGCAGGTGATTTCGTTGCGGTCACGCATTTGAAACTTGCGCAGCAAATCTTTGGTCAGGCGGTTCAATTTCCCCACCTGCTGTTGAAGAATTTTTTCGTTCATAGTTGGTTGGGTCTACGATTGTATTTGACAATAGTTGCATTATACAACTAATATATTAAAAAAAATTTGCGAAGGCAAGAACTTTTTGTAAAAATATCAAGCGGATTGAACAGATTAAGCGAATAAAATGTATATTGTTCGCACAATCTTGGACAGAGCCCATAAACAAAAAGAAAAGCCCGCACCGACTCAAGATAAGAGCTGGCGCAGGCTTTTTAATTAGCGACAATTGCTTTTGGGGTCTTTACCTCACGAGCATGACTTTACTCAGCTTCACTTCATTTCCTGCCTCGAAGCGAATGAAATAAACACCGCTCGCCGCTGCCCGACCACGATTATCATGTCCATCCCACGGCACGGCGTGTTCACCCGCGGCGCGATGTTCATGCAACAGCTCGCGAATCAATTGGCCGTTGAGATTATAAACGCGCAGCGTGGCCAAACCGGCTTCTCTCATCGTAAAATGAATTTGCGATGAGCGAGGATTTGTTGTCGATGCCGGAAACTTGCGCGCGCAAGCTGATCTCACTGCCGGCCAAGTTGGAAGCAAGCAAGGCAATCGTTCGCTTGGTTTCCGGCAGACTTTCAGAAGACATGGTGATGACCGGCAGCTTGATAGTTGCGCCATTTTTCTTTGCGAGCGCGATTTCGACGTTGATCAAATTGGCGCGGCTTTTAATGGCTGATAAGCCTTGCCCGTTTACTTGACAATACACAAATAAACTTTCAGCATCAGCAGGCAATGTGGACCATGACGAAGCCAAATTGGCAAAGGCATTAGCCGGTGTAAGCGAATTGGCGTCTTCTTTGGCCTCTGCAAATGGAATCGCAAATTCTTCACCGGCCTTGGTTTTGACGGCGAGCTTGTCGAGACGGACTTCGAGCCAATTGCGGGTCGTCGTATCTATGACTGCTATTGAGCGATGATAGACTGTCGCCAATTGCTTGTCGCTGGCTGCGCCCGTCTGGGTTTTGCTCAACGTTTCGGTGCTGGTTTGAATCTGGTATGGAGCGGCGCTGCCGGAAGTCCAAACATATTTGGCCGTGGTATTGCCAATTGAAACAGAAGGATTCGTGCCCGCAGCTAAAAAAACCGCGCCTCCCCATGTTGAGCCGTCGTAGTGTCTCTTATAGATATTATTCAGGTCAAACCCTTGAAACAACAACTCGGCGGAATCGTTGGCCAATCCGGTGATGGATGGGAGTTGTGGTTGGTTCAAAATAAAAGAGAGCACCGAATACACGCTGGGCCAGGTGACCCAGTCGGTGGCCTTGCGATGGATGACGACGCGTTCGCCGTTTGATGTGCTTGCCGCCTCCCAAGCGACGTGCAAGCGGGTGTTGCCGGCAGTGCCGCTGGGCGCAAGCGAGGGCTTTTGATGTCCGTTGTAAGAGCCGGGAACGATGATAGAAAGATCTTTTAATAACGCCGCCCAGCCGGTCGAGTCTCCGCTTTTATAATACCGATAATAAATGGTGCCATTGCTGGAGTTGGCGTTAACGAGAGCCGTGCGCGCGTAGCCCGAATAGGTGGTGGTAACAGCGAGAGCAGGCGTTCTGGCAGGCGTGCCGGAAGTTGGAACAGACGTCACCGGGCTCCAAGTGTTGCCGTTATCAGTGGAAGTTTGGTAGCTTAAATTAGTCGCGGTGCGATAGACGATCATGAGTTGATTGGTTGCGGGACTAACAATGACGGGCAGTGGAGGATTGGCGCCGACATTGGTAGCTGGGACTTTGCGATTGCTGGTTGGCCAGTTATCGCCCCAGTCGGTGCTTTTATGAAAGGTAATGTCGTGCGAGCTGCCGGTGTTCTTTTGCCAGACCACGAAAATGTTGTTATCGCGCGTATAGATTGAAGGGCTGGTCTTCGCACCATCTGAAAGGCCGTTGCTGAGGCGTTTGGGCGTGCTCCAGTTGATCCCATCGGTGGAATTGCGGTAAAAAATCTCTTGCTTGCCAGAGGTAGTGCCGGACTCAAAGACGAGATGATATTTCCCGTTACTGTCTCGGACCAAACGCCGGCCATTATTGCCAGCAGTGGCGTTGGCAGATACGGATTTGTTGGCATAAGCGTGTGCCATGAGCAAGGCTTGGTAGGCGTTAATGCGACCGTAGCCATATGTGTTGTCAAACCCAGCGGGACCCTTGTCAATTGCGGTCGTCTCGATAATATATCTAATCTCTGATGCCCAAAGTGCTGAATTGATTGAGCGCAGTAATGCGGCCACTCCGGAAACATGCGCCGCTGCCATCGAAGTGCCGGCAAGGTATCCGTAGTTCTGGGTTATCTCAGGATGTCCTGTTTGAAAGTTAAAGGGATAATTGGGTGTTGTTGAGTAAAGATCATCAGAATCATAGTAAACGTAGCCAGTTTGACAGACATTGGTTGTGCCATGCCCTCCAGGGGCTGAGACATTGATTTCTGGGCCCATGTTTGAATATTCGGTTATAACGTCATTATGATTTGTTGCGGAAACTGCGATGATGTTTGTATATCCCAAAACAGAATATGCTGCGGGATATCTAACCGACCCTCCACAGGAGTTACCAGCGCTTGCGACAAGCACGACATTATTGTTATTGGCATATTGAACGGCCAGTTCTTTTGTCGAGGATGAATATTGCCCTCCCCCGCTGTAGTTTATTACCTTTGCACCATTGTCCACTGCGTATATGACACCGTTGTAAAAAGCAGCGTCTGAGCCATAACCATTGGCGTCAAAAACTTGTATGGCCAACACCCGACAATTTCCGGCAACGCCAGCAATTCCCTCACCATTGTCTGTTTCCGCTGAAATAATCCCCGTAACATGCGTGCCATGTCCAGAATTATCTCTGACACCGTCTACTGGGTCATCGACAAAATCTGCACCCAGTATGAACTTATTTGGATCATTTAAATCAGGATGCGAAAGACTGCCATTAACCAAAGGAATTCCTGTGTCCAAGACCGCTATGGTAATGCTTGAATTCCCTCGGGTTATTTCCCAAGCATTACGCATGTTGATATCAGCGCCAGAAGTTCCGGCCGGTGGGTTTTGGCCCCAATTCCACAAAGCCCATTGGTGCCCATCCAGAAAAAAGGGATCATTGGGATCACTTTGTACTCGATTCACCATGTTGGGCTCTGCTGTTTTTAGTAACGGGCTTTGTTTTAGCTCAAGGGCTCTGGATAAAACATCGTTTGGAGTTGGTAACTCGATCAACCCCCCAACCGAGCTTATCAAAGTCTCTTTTGATCGTCGCGCCATGCTTTTGCAGCAAGAGAAGTATGTCGTTCTTATTCACACCGGCCTTTAAGATCACGGCGATCTCACCCTCAATATACTCAATTTGCCGGTTTCCCCAAACCCCTTGTTTTACCCGTTTACCTCCCACCAAATTTTGCGCGAAGAGAGTGGCTACAGAAAATAACCAGAGAAAGCCCAGGACTAAAAGTTTCTCCATCCCATCAGAAGTTTTGTAATGCATGGCCGTTTTCTCCTTTCCAAATACACTAAACGTGATTTTAAAAGCCTCTCGTCACCGAAACAGAACGAGTTTTTGGGTTTGAATATAAGAACCAGCCTGCAGCCGATAGAAATAAATACCTGATGCCAGGTTATCTGCATTGAACTTGACTCTATAGTCACCGGGATATTGAGTTTCATGCACTAATATTCTGATTAGCCGATCTGAAATATCATAAATCATTAACGAAACAAACGACTTCTCGCTTAAATGATATTCAATAAACGTGTGACTATTGAATGGGTTCGGATAGTTTTGCCATAGACGATACGCTGATAATGGTTTTTCTTGAAGTGACTCGACATTAGATAGAATAGTCAACGTGTAAATTCCGGGAGCACCCAGAAGGAGTCTACTCTGTTTGGCCGAATAGCTCACAAAATTTACACCTTGTTCAAAACTTTTATTGCCAACCATCTTCCAGTTGATGTTATTTTGAGAACTTTCATAAATGGCTCCTTTTTTTCTGTCATTAGCAGCAATATAAACTTTCGTCTTAGCTACCGCGATTTTTCGAACCGAATTGGTGTCTGGCAATCCTGCATTTGCGCGCTGCCAACTGGTTCCCGCATTTCGGCTGAAATAGAAGCCATGATACCATGTCCCTGCATAGACGATTTCCGAGTTTAAAGGATGGACGAGAAGGTCATAGATAATCCCGACCTCGGGAAAGTCTAATTGCTTCCAGTTTTTCCCTCCATCTATGCTCTTGAGTAAGGCGCCATTTTGTGCTGTTCCCACATAAACAACATTGGTATTCTTTGGGTCGATTGTTATAGCCGGCACGCCATTGAGAATATATGTCTCATTCCCAATAGCCTGCCATTGCTTGCCACCATCCGTAGTTTTGTATAAATTCCCACCGAAAAACCCTCCGGTTCCGGCATAGAGAGTGTCAGGATGGAGGGGATCAATAGCTAAAACACCCGGTCCTTCTTCGGAATAAAAAATACGTATACCGAAGTCGGTGCGAATCCAGTTTTTCCCTCCGTCCAGTGATTTGAAAATTCCGGATGGTGTTAAAAAATTGATGCCTCCTGTCATGTAGACAATTTGAGAGTTGAAAGGATGAATGTCGATATCTCTGACAGTTACTCCTGCAAGTAAGGTATCCCAAGAAGCACCACCATTGGTGCTTTTGAAAAGGCTACCTCGCTTTCCCGCACTGAAATCGCTTGCACTGCCGGCATAGATGATGTTCTCATCGTATGGATCGACTGCGATAGCATTAACTTTTTCTGCCTCTAGCCCCAGAAGTTGCCATTCTTGGGCGAAAAGCGTGTGAGAAGCCGCCTCTACCATCCAAAGAAGATTTATTAAAAAATAGATCATCTGAGATACACTTCTCATGGCTGTGGTCTCCAAAGTTGTGGTGCAGGAAGTGGTTATTTTCAAAAATAGAAATCCCTTTCCCCCGTCCCCGCGCCTCAAGATAAAATTACCCACCAAAAGCTCCGCTTGCGGCAAATAAACCTGCTGCGGAGTCAAGTAAGGCTACTTCTTTAACTGCGTGGTACTACGAAGCTACAACCGTAAATCAAAGATGCAATTCCAAGAGATGAGTGATGAGTGAGAGGAGTCCCCGACCTCCCATCACAACTCGCACAATGTACTTCCTATTGACCCGAGTCGTCGTTCCTAAGCTGTGTAACACCAGTATAGCAAAACGCTATTCAAATTTGCAAGAGAAAAATTTTCTTTGCGTCAAATTTTTTGTTGGGAAATCGAAGTATTAGGCAGAGAATTTGCCAGGAGCGTAAATTCGTCTTGTTACCCCGCATTTAAAGTCCGCTGGCTGTATATTACGCCGCGTTACCAGCCAAGCCCAGCTCTTTAGCCGCGCTTTTCATGGCTTCAAGCACGTTGGCGATGTGTTCATCCAGCGGGAGGCCCAATAATTCCGCCCCGGCCGTGATGTCGTCGCGGCTCACTTGGCGCGCGAAGGCTTTATCCTTCATTTTTTTCTTGACCGAACTGACTTCAACCTCCAGCACGCTTTTGTTTGGCCGCACCAGGGCGACGGCGGTGATAAAGCCGCACAATTCGTCAACGGCAAGAATGGTTTTTTCCATCGGCGTTTCGGGTTTGACGCCGGTGTAATCGGCGTGCGCCAGAATCGCGCGTACAATTTCTTCAGGCTCGCCCCTCTGGCGCAAAAGTTTCACCGTTTGATACGGATGCTCTTCCTTGCTCGGATGCTTCTCGTAGTCCATGTCGTGCAAAATGCCGACAACGGCCCACTTCTCTTCATCTTCGCCGAATTGGCGGGCGTAAAAACGCATCGCGGCCTCAACCGCCAGCATGTGTTTGCGCAGGCTTTCGCTCTGCGTCCATTGGCACATTAAATCATAAGCTTGATCGCGGTTCATTGAAATGGTCCTGCTAATTTTACTTGTTCATCTTTTCTTCGAGGGTTTTAAATAGCCGATTACAATGAGGCGCGGCTTGACGTACTTTAGAAACATCCGCCATTTCCAAAATTTTAAAACCATGTCGAGTTTTGTGATATTCGCCCTTTGATGTGTGGCGGCTTGCTTCCTTTAGTGCTGATAGCAGCGTTTTCTTGTCAATTTCTTCCACATTTGGATTCTTCGGCAGAGCACCTTCCTTGAATTCCGGCCCGTAAAAACGGTTCAAAGCAGAGAGGTCGGCAATAAGCCAAGCCTCCATCATCTGAACCATAAAATGGCAGTGATCAACGTATATGCAGATCTCATTTACCATCGTGTCCCTCCAATTTCACCCATTTGCCAAAGCTCTCCCAGTGAGTATTTTTCGAGCCATGATTTAAGGCTATCAGGATTGAGGCGTCGCAGGTGACTTCCTCTCTCATCATGTTCACAGACAAGTATGGACTCCGGCATTTCGGTTAGTGCGGAGACTAAACCGTCAGAGTGGGTCGTAACGATGAGTTGTGTTCGCTTAGAGGCCTCGATCAGCAACTCCGCAATCGTAGGCAGTACGTCCGGATGCAATCCAAGCTCAGGCTCTTCGATACATATCAATGGTGGTGGAGTCGGGTGGCAAAGCAGCGTCAGCAAGCATAAATAGCGCAGCGTGCCATCAGATAGACGGGGTGCCGGAATAGGTTGGCTAAGGCCCTTCTCGTGGATAAATATTTGGATAGTGCCGCTGTGGATTTTGGTTGTGATGTCATCAACGGCATCATAAAACTTCTTTAGTTTTTCGATGATAAACTGTTTAGTCTCCAGGTGGTTCTGTAAATCATTCAGGACCAGCCCGAGGTTACTCGCATCTTCGAGGAGAAAATCTTCCGGCCAATCCGGTTTCTGTGGCCTTCGCAGCGCGATGTAATGCCCCATATTCCATTCCCGATATAATCGAAATTCAGAAAATTGATCGCTCAAGTAAGCGAGTTCTGGGTACTGGTCCGGATCTTTCCTTTGGGATAAAATCGATTGTTCCGGATTAATGTCCTGCCGGCGCAAAGGCCGCTGTGTCATCGTGATCATCCTGGCCCTCTGACCATCAACATCCGTTCTAACAAACAAGACTGGATTACCTCTTCCGTATCGATAATAAAAAATGGCATTGGCTTCTACGGCACTATCCGAGGCCTCATTCTCAATGGTCTCATCAACAAGCTCCAGCCTTTGCCCTACCATGGTGAAGCTAATCCGGTAACGTAGCGGCATAGTTCCCTTAGGATAATCAACAATCGTTTCAATGCTGGCGGCCGGAATTTCTTTCCCACCTTTCCAAAGCCATTCGCTAATGCCGCCGCCTTCCCGAATTGGAACGGATAAATCTTTGGGAGTGGCCCGCAATATTCCAATGGCCTCGATTAAGTTCGACTTGCCCGAAGCATTCGGCCCAATGAGCACATTCAGCGGCCGCAGTTCAATCTCTTCTCCATCGCTTCCATAAGAAAGGAAGTTTTGCAATCGAAGAGTTCGAATGAATCTTTTGCCTTCCATACTTTGCCTGAAATTTGGACAACGATTTTACTCGACTTTCACCGCCGTGCCGCAGGCCGTCACCATCAGCATGCCGCTGTTGGCGCCGAGCACTTCATAATCAAGATCGACGCCGACGACGGCATTGGCGCCGAGCTGTGCCGCCATGGCTTCCATTTCTTCCATGGCGATCTGCCGCGCCTGGCTCAATTCTTTTTCATAGGCGCCGGAGCGGCCGCCGACGATGTCGCGAATGCCGGCAAAAAGATCGCGAAAGATATTCGCGCCCATAATCGCCTCGCCGGTGACAATGCCGAAGTATTGCACGATGCGCTTGCCTTCAACATTTGGTGTGGTCGTGGTAATCATGTTCGGTTCTCCCTGTTTTATCAATGAGCTTCTTCATTGTTTTTTGAAAAAGGCGGCAGCGCTGCCCAGATCGTCAAAAGTAGTTCATCGCCCAATAAACGATATTGCGGCTGTTTTTCCGAAATCGCCTCGCTGCGCTCGATGATCAACCGCACGCCCTCACCGCGTGCTTCAATGTAATAGCGACCGGTATGAGGGCTGGTTTGCCGGGAAAGGAATGAAACGAGTAGTTGATTGCGGGTAAATTGGCGATCAGCCATGTTTTCCAATGTAATCGTATTCGGCAGTTTTCCGGGGCTGTAAATTTCAAGTCGATCGTCAAAAAGGAAAAGGCGAATCTTTGATCCGGCAATCGAATAATCCCGATGCGCGGCGGCGTTGACGATGGCCTCGTGAACGGCAAGAATATCATATTGGGGAAAATCCTGCCGCCCCACAGTTTTAATCGAAGCCACTTTCATATTTCGTTCGACAAAATTTACCGCATCGTCAATTTGCTGATGCAGCGGGCCGGTTATTTTTTTTGAGTCAATGACGGCGGCAGAGGCCATCTCAACTCCTCGATAAGCCGCCGCCTCAATATAAGCCGATGGCAAAAGCTGCTCCGGCGAATCGCCGAAGGCCAGCAAGCCGGCGACCGAGGGGCGAAGAACATTTTGCTCGTCGCGGCTGACAATGCGTTTATTTTCCAGAATTTTTTCCCATGGCAGATGGCGGCTTTCAGGCGCAAAGTTTTTTAATAGTTTCCGGTTGAGATCGTCGAAAGCAGCTTGACGGATAATTTGCTCGTCAAAAACGAAGCTTTGTTCGCGCTGCTGAAAGAGGCGCGCTAATTCCTGCGGGGTGAGATCAACTTTGGTGACGCCCAGACGTTGAAAATAACGACCGCCGCTTGTTTGATGAACGAAAACACTTTTGGCGACATCAATTTTGATGATCGGCTGATTCGTTCCGGTTGCATCCGGCAGCATCAAGGTTTGCATGAGCGGGAGCACAGGCGGGCGGCAGTTATTGCGACAGGCGTTGGAGATATAATTTTCAACGAGGCTCAACTTTTCCCGAGAGATACCCTGAATAAGGCCATTGTCATCAACACCCACAAGAATGACTCCGCCCGCCGTATTGGCAAACGCACAAATTTCGCCGGCCAATGATTCGGCATGGGGATCCGTAATTTTTTCGCCGCTGAATTTGACTTCTTTAAATTCGACAAAGGAGTCTTCGCCGAGCTTAAGGCGATCAATTATCTCTTGGATTGTGTCAAACATAATTTAACAAAAGATCGTTTGTTGGCGATCCGAACCGACGGAAATAATTCGAATCGGCGTTGTCGTCATCTGTTCAATAGCCTTCAGATATTCCCGCGCCTGCCGCGGCAGATCATCGAACCGGCGCGCGTTTGCGGTCGAGCGCTGCCAGCCGGGAAAAGTTTCGTAGACCGGCTCGCAATTTTCCAAAATGTGAATCTCGGCCGGAAATGTTTTAAATTCTTTGCTGCGGTAACGATAGGCGACGCAGAGCTTGATTTCGGCAAACGTATCAAGCACATCCAGCTTCGTGAGCGCCCACGCTTCGACGCCGTTGATTTGCGCGGCGTAGTTGGCGACGACGGCGTCGAACCAGCCGCAGCGGCGCGGCCGGCCGGTGGTGGCGCCGTATTCATGCCCCAACTCGCGCAACTGTTCGCCGCTGCCGTCTTGAATTTCAGTTGGAAACGGGCCCATGCCGACGCGCGTGGTGTACGCTTTAATCACACCCAGGACTTGATTGATTTTGGTCGGGCCGATGCCCAGGCCGGTGCAGGCGCCGCCGCTGGTCGGATTCGAGGAGGTGACGAACGGATACGTGCCGAAATCCACGTCGAGCAGCGCGCCCTGCGCGCCTTCGCAAAGAATGTTTTTGCCG
>Ga0073934_10003607_pt1 | contig 27973 bp, 23 predicted proteins | sample LarsenN4metaG_FD_76834 | JGI IMG/M metagenome (GOLD analysis project Ga0073934, IMG submission 76834) | Hot spring sediment bacterial and archeal communities from British Columbia, Canada, to study Microbial Dark Matter (Phase II) - Larsen... ... | reverse complement strand
TCGGTGCCGGCGGAGCCGCTGGTGCTGGCTGATTGACGGTAATGACGTACGTCCTATCATTGCCATTCGGGGCAATCACACGAGCTTCTATTCGGGTGCTGGATGGACCTCCCGGGAGAGGGATGGAACGAGAATTCCCCCCTTGTCCATTGATCGTCACGCTTGCACTTGAATCCTGGGGAGTGGCGGTCACGAGAATGGAAGTAGCGCTGCTGCTAACATCGTTTACGGTATAGTCAGACCTGGTTGCATTTGCATCAAACGTCGGGCTCAGGGTTCCCGGCGATACGGTCAAACTCCCCAGACTGTCATTTCCGCCAAGGGCGGCGCGAACGACGTTGATGAAGTAGTCCTTCGATTGGCCGTTCTGTGCGGTCACACGGATCTTGATAACGGTAGTCGAGCCAGGGTTGAGCAATTGAATGGGTTGGGTATTGGTTGGCACCCCATTCACCTCGATGGCAATTTGCGAAGTGGCGGCGGCTTTGGTCGCGTTCACGGTGACGCTGGTCACGGTGCTCGCGACATTGATCGTATAGTTGGGCGGGTTGGCATTAATATCCAAGGACCGCGTCACCCCTCCTGCTCTCACGCTCAACGCCGACAGATTGTTATTCCCGTTAAGGGCGGCGCGCTTGACGTTCACAGAATAGCGTCTCGCGGGACTGTTGTTCTGGGCGGTAACCAGGATAATGATAAGGGTATCGTGACCCGCTGGGTTCAGTGAGATTGTACGAGCCTGCCCAGAGTTGGTGACTTCTCCGTTCACCGTCATGCGCGCAGTGGTGTCGTCTAACCTTGGGGTCACCGAGACGCTTCCTACGGAACTCCCAACATTGACCGTGTAGTCTGGCGCCGCCTGATTGAAGCGTGGGACTAAGGACAGAGCCGTGCTTCCTGATGCAATGGACAAGCTTCTCAAGAAGTTGTTGTCCGAGGCACCACGATTGACGGTAACAGTGTAGGTATTACTGCTCCCACCCTGCGCCGTCACGACGATCGATACCTTTGTGGCGGACCCTGGCCCCCCGAGCCGAACAGTCGCTTGCCCTGAAGCAGTTCCTGCTGGAATGGTCACTGAACCACTCGGCGAATCAATCTGCATGACTGTATTTTGATCAGACTTGGTGGCGGAGATGGTGATGCTGGTGACGCTGTTACCGACGTCATTAACCGTATAGTCAGGTGTGTCCTTATCGAAGGTCGAGGGAGCCAGGGTTCCGGTCGAAACGGACAGAGCCGTTAATGTGGTATCCTCCACCTCTCTCTTAACCCGTACGGTGTAGGACCTCGACGCGCCTCCTGCGCCGGTATCTGTGACGACAATCGTGACAGACTGCTCTGCCCCTGGGGAGGGGAGCGTAATGGTTCGACTCGAGACCTGTTGGTTGTCGATACGCACGGTGTCGCCAGCTACCCGAGGGGTTGCGGTGATGGTCGTACTCGAGACATTGCTGGAGATCTTAGCCGTGTAATTGGTTGTTGCAGGGGCAAAAGGCGGTTGGAGTGTTCCAGGGGAGACTGAGAGGTTCCCGAGTTCTGCCGGTTCGCTAACTGTCGCTGAGTCGCCACAGCCATAGGCGATCGAGCCGATCACGATGAGAAAGGCGGCAGCGAGATACTGTCTTACGGCGGTAGCGGTACTCGTCATCATGGGTGATTCGTCTCTTTCTCTAGAGGCGTGAAGTGCCGGATCCATCGCTGTGGGGTCTCAATAGGCGGGGTGGATATTACGAGAGGACTAAAGATAGGTCCACCCCTACTTACGTATAGGGAAATTAGGCGCGTACCTATAACCGATCCTCGTTAATGAGGTCAAGGTTCAGTTCGAGACGAGGTGAACTGAGATATGTATGTATGAATGCTGGATTTCCTATAAGGAATCTGCTCTTCGCGGTCAGGTCATCGGTGTGTGCTTGCAGCATGGCGGAAGCCAGTGGTGGAGCAACTGATATTAATTCTAGGGGAAGAGCACTTGATTCACGGTGACGGTGTAGGTCTTGGAGTTTCCATTCGGTGCTGTGACGGTGATCGAGACCTGCGGGGGTGGCAGCAAGACGAACGTTATGGTTGCTTGACCGGTCGCTTGCCCCGGCCCTGGGTCAGCGACCGAACCAGACAGGACAGCATTCGGATCGGATTTGGTGGCAGTGACTGTTACTTCGATGACACCGATTGGAACTTCCACCATATAGTCCAGATGGTTCTGATCAAATGGTGGAGTTAAGTCCAGAGGAATAGCGCCTGCCGCTAGACTTAACGCCAAGAGGTTGTTGTCGCTTGAGAGGCGATTCACGGTGATGGTGTAGGTCTTAAAGACTCCACTTGGTGCGGTGACGATAATTGATACAGGTGTAGCCGTCCCTGGCCCACCGAGCGGAATAGTCGCCTGACCAGTCGCTTGCCCTGCTCCGGGATCAGCGATCGATCCGGACAGGACGGCATTGGGATCGGACTTGGTCGCGGTGACAGTCACCTCTGTGACGTCGGTGGCAACATTCACCGTATAGTCCAAGTTGCTCGATGCAAATGCGGGAACCAAGGAGCCTGGTGTCACGGTCAAGGCCGACAGATTGTTGTCGCTCGATGCGGCTCTGTTCACCGTAATGGCGTAGGTCTTGCTGTTTCCATTCGGGGCAGTCACGGTGATTGCCACAGGTGTGGCTGTCCCCGGCCCACCGAGCTGAATGGTTGCTTGACCAGTCGCTTGTCCTGCTCCGGGATCAGCAATCGATCCGGATAAGACGGCATTCGGATCAGACTTGGTTGCCATGACGGTCACTTCTGTGACGTTGGTTGCAACATCGACGATGTACGTCAAAGTGGTCGAAGCAAAGGCAGGAGACAAAGTGCCTGGCGTCACTGTCAAGGCCGAGAGATTGTCGTCGTTGGAGAGACGGTTCACAGTAATACGGTAGGTCTTTGGAGTTCCGTTAGGTGCAGTGACAGTAATTGACACAGGGGTGCTGGATCCGGGACCGCCTAGTTGGATGGTCGCTTGGCCAGAGGCTGTTCCGGCCCCAGCTGATACTGATCCTGACATCACTGCATTCGGATCGGACTTGGTGGCCGAGACATCGACACGTTCTACGAGAACGCCGACATTAACGGTGTAGTCCTCAATGTCCGGATCGAAGGGTGGAACTAAGTTGCCCGGCGCCACATCCAAAGCTGACAGATTGTTGTCACTCGATAAGAGTCTGGTCACATTGACGGTATAGGTGGTCTCTGTTCCATTTTGTGATTCCAACACGATGATGATGGTCGTAGTCGATCCCGGTGCTCCTAGTGTCACTGAGCGTCCCTGTCCCGCAGCGGTTAGGATCCCATTGATCGTCATCGTGGTCGTGCTGTCCTTAGGGGTAGCTTTCACGGTGACGCTGGTCGCAGATGTCGGCGCATTGACCGTATAGTTGGTGGTATTGCTGAAAAACGCCGGCCGGAGGGCACCGGGGGTGACGGTCAAGCTGGAGAGGGGTACTTGTACGTCGTCGGAAACCGACGCAGAGTCACTACAGCCGTAAGCACTCAAGCCGATAGCGAGGATCAGGCCGGTGATGAAGCATCGTCTTGCGCAGATGAGATTCCGTCTCATGTAAAGCCGGTCACTTTCTTTGTTTGGAGTAGGGAATTGCTCATGATTAAGAACCCTAACGATAGATGCCGATACTACGAGAGGGTTCCGGGTCGGTCTATCCCTACTTGCGTAAGGGCGAATAGTCTGCGGGTGGGGTCAGGTTCGGATCGAGATGCGGTGGACCAGCTGGTGTGAGGTAGATTCCTGCTGAAAAAGATTATGATTGAAGCGCCGGATCGGAAGGGTTTCTGTCAATCATCGTCTTCGTCATTTCCATTATCATTGCCTCCGTTTCCGTTGCCCCTATTTCCTCCATTGCCCCCGCCATTTCCTCGGTTATCTCCCTCGTCTCCGCTGGCCGCTCGGTTCACGATGATGGTGTAGGTCTTGGAGTCTCCATTGGGGGCGGTCACGGTGATGGATATGTTCGTGCTGGTGCCTGGACCGTCGAGCGGGATGGTCGCCTGCCCTCCGTTGGGGACATCACCCGATATCACGGCATCCGGGTTCGCCTTGGTGGCGGAGACGGTCACGCCGGCGACATCGGCCGGCACGTTCACGGTGTAGTTCAAGGTGTCTGCGGCAAAGCGAGGAGTCAAGGACCCTGGTGCTACCGTCAATGCCGAGAGATTGTTGTTGCCCGACGGCAATGGCCGGTTCACGGTGACCATGTACGTCTTGGAGCTTCCGTTTGGAGCGGTCACGGTAACGGCTATATCCGTGCTCGATCCCGGGGGCTCGAGGGCAATGGTACGCGCTTGTCCCGAGTTAGTTCCCTGTCCATTGATGGTGAGGACGGCACTCGGGTCCGCCTTCGTTGCGGTCACAGTGACGCTGCTCACGGTACTGTCGACGTTCACCGAGTAATTCGTTCTGTCTGCACGAAATGACGGTGAAAGGGAACCGGGCGATACGGTCAATGCCGATATGTTGTTGTTGCCCGCTTGCGCCGCTCGGTTGACGGTGATGGTGTATGTGTTCGAGCTTCCATTCGGGGCAGTGACGGTGATCGACACGGAAGTGGCTGTCCCAGGCCCGTTGAGTTGAATGGTCGCTCGGCCTGTGGCTGTTCCCGCTCCGGCCGTGACGTCATCGGTCATCACGGCATTCGGGTCTGATTTGGTGGCGGTCACGTCGACACTCGACACATTGCTGCCGACGTTCACCGTATACCTCGTGGTGCTCGCGTTAAACGAGGGATCCAAGGCTCCCGGCGACACAGTTAAGCCTCGGAGCGTATTGTTCCCGGCCGGCGCCGCACGACCGACGTCCACCGTGTAGGTTTTTTGAGCGCCGTTCTGGGCTGTCACCACGATCGTGATAAAGGTGTTTGATCCAGATCCACGCAGCGGAATGGTCCGAGGCTGCCCGGAGTTGGTCCCTTGCTCATTCACAGTCATGCTGGCCGCGGTATCTTGCGGTGCGGCCGTCACCGTGATGCTGGTCACGCTGTGTGCCACATTCACCGAGTAGCCGACCGTGCCGGCGCTGAAGGCCGGAGCCAGCGTGCCTGGTGAAACGGTCAGGCTCCGCAAGTTGTTATTGCCGGATACCCCGCGACTCACCGAAATCAGGTATGTCTTCTCATTGCCGTTCTGGGCTGTCACGGTAATCGTGATCGTCGTGCTTTGCCCCGGGTTATCGAGGATGATGGTGCGAGCCTGCCCGGAGGTCGCCGATTGTCCGTTCACGGTCATCGTCGCAGCCGGATCGTCGAGCGTGGGCGTGACGCTGAGGCTGGTGACGTTATTCGCGACATCGACGGTGTAGGCGAGTGTATTGGCGTTGAATGCTGGTGCCAAGGTGCCCGGCGACACGGCCAAGCTCTGCAAAGAATTGTTTCCTGTCAAGCCTGCTCTATTGATGACGACGGTGTAGGTCCTCGAATTGGTGTCCACCTCTGAAACGACGATGCTCACGATAGTGGGCGACCCTTCCGGGTTGAGCGTGATTGTGCGGCTGGTCGTTGCCTGGCCGTTAATCGTCACACGATCGCCGGACACTGCCGGTTGCGCGGTGACGGTTACAGCCGTGACGTTATTGGAAAGATTGACGGTGTATTGGGTAATGTCACCGCTGAAGGCCGGGTGAAGTGTGCCGGGGTTGACCGTCAGGCTGGCCAGTTCCACCACCGGGTTGACGGTCGCTGAGTCGCTGCAGCCATAGGCCAGCAGGCCGATCATGCTGAGAAAGACTGCAGCAAAGGAGTGTGCAGCGACGGCGAGAGGGCGTCTCATGGAGGGTGCTCACATTCGCCGATCCGACATGACTCGCTCTCTTTGTCAGGACAATTACCAGGGTAGAATGCATCATATGAAAACGGGAACCAGAGGGTAGTAGGAAGAACCCCAGTCAGATACGAATGGAGATGTAAATCGGACGAATATCTCAGAACAAGAAGCGGCTACCGTCAGTGGCTTGTACCGGCTTTATCTTGCGTTTTCGCGAGGAGATCGGCCTTGGAAGGAATCTGCGTAAGGAGATCCGGGCGTACCTGAAAGACTCCCTGCAAACGTTGGCCGGTGGCATAGAGGAGGTTGCCTGCCTTGTTGCCGAGAGTCAGTTTCCCAATGGTCTTGCCGTCCTTGCCGGTCGCCACAAATTCCGCAGCCGGAGCCAGTAGGCCATAGGGGGCGAGGGGGGCGGATTGTTTCATGACGCGTTCTTCGGCCGGAAGATTCGCGACCCGGCTGACAAAGAGATCCGCCGCTTCTTGGCTGACTTTCTCGGTGGGCAGGTCTTCGAGCACCCATTCGCCGGTCTGGTTGATCAAGACATACTGCTGATCTCTGGTTTTCACCGACAGCATGACAATGTCGGTGTAGTCGAGGCCGAGCAGGCGCTTGTCCTGGAGATTGAAGAGGTCTTTCGTGAGGTCTTTGATCAGTGCGGGGTTGATGTAATAGAGCGGCGCATCGGCCGTCGTTTCCGCAATGGCCTCTCCGCTCTGCGGGTTCGGTTGATAGAGCCGGACCGATTGGTCCCCGGCTGCAGTATGCAGCGTGACTTTCACTTTCGGAGTCGTCAAGGTCTTGGCCACAGCGTCTCGTTCAGGACCCGGATCGATGATGCCGAGCGCTTTCAGATCTTCCAACCGAAACATCAATGAGCGGACTTCGTTCTGGTCCGCTTCGGCTTCGATCGGATAGCGGATCTTCCAGGTAGGCCTGGGCTTATCCTTCGTCATATTGTAGATCACGATTGCAGTCGTCGGATACGTCAGGCGAACCCGTTCCACGTCATTTTGGACGAATCGCAACAGTTCTTTGCGGCGGAAGGTCATCAAGGACTTGTTGATGAAGTCCTTCGGCGCCAGGTTGGTCAGCAACACGCGACGGTCCGATGCCCGGAGCACATAGAGGGTATTGGACAGAGGACCGCTGTCGCCGATTGAAATCGTCTCTTGCTGTGTCCCGGCAGTGATGGTGAGGGTGGTCACCGGCTGTTCGAGACCGAATGGCGCCAGCTGCGTGGCCTGCTCCTCGACGGTTCTGGTGACGACTCCGGTCACGAGCGCTCGGATAAGCGCCTGCACTTCGCGGTTATCGGCGTCCGTTTGAAGCGGAGCCACGATAGACCACTTTCCCGGCTCCGTCAGCTTCAACTCGATGGGTCCCTGAGCGGTGGTGATCGAGAGTCCGGTAATGGCGGTTTCCGGAAAAGGAAGGATTTGCTTTTGGGTGCTTTCCTGTTTCTCCTGCCGCTGCTCGGCGGGAAGCTCCACCAGGTAGAGATAACTCCCCAGACCAGCGAGAATGACGAACAACAGGAGTGTGGGCCAGTAACGCATCACGTCTCTTGAAGATTAAGGTTAAGACCAATCCTCGACCTCAGCCTTCTGCCTTTTTTCATGTCTGTTACAGTCGGCGGCGTTTTCTCCACACGATGATGCCGGTGAGCAACGTCACGAGTGGAAGGAACACGACCTGTACGTAAATCAACGCCCGTTCCTGGGTGGGGTTGGGTGTGAACGGGCGCAACGCCGGTTCTTTCGGTGCGATGGAAATCAAGTCCCGCTCCTCGGCCAGCCACCCGATGGTATGGAGGAAGAAGTCGCTGTTGCCGGGGAAGTTGAAAAAAGCATTGGACACGAAAGTCGAGTTGCCGATCACCACGATGGCGGGTCGAGGTTTGCCCTCCTCCGGGGCTTTCTTCGGCGCCAGCGCGGCAGCCATGGGAAGCGGTCCTTTGACGTCTTCCTTCTCGCTCAGGCTCACGACCCGGCCTTGCATGTTCGTTTCAGCCCAGCTGTTCGGCGAGGTACGGGCCAGCGGCACGAAGTCCCAGTCTTTCCCGACTTGCTCGTCGAAGGTGACGTGCCGCGAGAGAGGCAGAAGCACGGCGGAGGTGAGGTCTTGCGTGATTTCATGCTCCGTAAACGTCCGGACCAATAGGGCGGTCAGGTCTCCCTGGGCCAACCGATCTTGCAGATCGACCAACACCCCGGGACCCAGGCCAAGCCCCCAGTGGGCAAGCAGTGGCTCCAGACCGGTCTGAGTGTCGGGATCTGCCAAGACTAAGAGATGGCCTCCCTTTTCGACATAGGCCTGAATACGTTCCTGTTCTTCCTTCGTCACGGAACGGCGAGGACCGGCCAACACCAGCACCGACGTATTGTCCGGGACAGCGGATTCCTTGAGGAGCGAGACCGTCCCGACCTCATAGCCTTGTCGAGTCAGGGCTTCTTTGGCGATGGAGAGGCCGTTGCGGTCTTTGTCTTCGACGCTCAACTCGCTGTGGCCTTCGAGGAAGACGACGCGTTTCTTGGCGTCCTTGGAAATGCGAATCAAGGCGCCGGTGAGCTCCACCTCCGATGGCGAGGTCACGCGGATGGTCTGACCGTTACTCTCAAATATCGCGGTATCCGTTCGGAAGATCCCGTAGTTCTGGGCGATCTTCGGCTGTTTCTCTGGATCGATGAATTCGACGCTGAGCTTGGTCGAAGCTTGCCGATAACTCTCCAGTCGCTCTTTGAATACTTGATAGCCGGGATCTTTTTCCCGAGTGAACACGGTGATCTTGACGTCGCGAGGCAACGTTCGGAGGACGCGATAGGTTTGGGGCGCGAGGGTGAAGTTCTGGTTCTCCGAGAGGTCCCAACGTACCGAGTGCCGGGATGCCAGAAAGTTCACGATGACCAAAATAGCGGTGAAGAGCATGATCATCAGAAAGCTGTTCAGCCCCATCCTGGTCGACCGTCGGCTCGAGAACGCCTTGACCGTCTCGAAATGAACGACAAAGAACAGCACCAAACAGACGAGCGCCAGCCCTTCCGCGATGGTGACGGCCCACAGCCAGTCGGGTCGAAGGCTGTAGGCGACCATGCCGCCGATGCCGAGCACGACTCCGAGGATGCCAAGGGGAAAGGATTTGAGGCTCATTTCCAGCTGGTCGACTCCACGACGCGATGTGTGAGGAACAGCATGAGGACCAATCCACTCCCGAAGTAGACGAGATCACTTGTGTCGATCAGTCCCCGCACCAGGCGGTCATAGTGTTCCATGTATGAAAAATACGAGATCGCGCGGCCTGCCGTGGTATCTCCGAACAGACTTCCCAATCCGGCGATCAACCAGATGGTGAGGAGCATGCCGAAGCTGACAAAGGCGGCGACGATTTGATTCTCCGTCAACGCTGAAGCAAACACGCCCACGGAAAGAAACAGGGCTCCCAGCAGCACCATCCCCAAATAGCCGGTCCAGATGGGATTCCAATCGAAGTCGCTGAAGAGCATCAGCACCGTCGGAACCAATACGGTGAGCCCCACGAGGCCGAGATAGATCACGAACACGCTGACGAATTTGCCGATGACGATGTCAGTGATCCTGATCGGCGAAGTCATCAAGAACTCAAACGTGCGCAGCTTGCGTTCTTCCGCGAACAACCGCATGGTCAGGATGGGGAGAATAATGACGAGAACGATCCGCATACTCGCAAAGAGATTTCGGAAGACCAGATCGTTCAAGTTGATCTGGGCTATTCCTCCTTGCATCTGCATCAATTGGATGGCTTGCGCACCGGCGAAACCGACGTAGAGGTAGGAAAGCAGCCCGAAGATCAACAAAAAGACCGCGCCGACCACGTATACAATGGGAGAGACGAAATAGACGCGTAGTTCTTTGGTGATGACGGCTTGCACCGGGGTCATAGGGCTCCTAACAGGATGCCGAAAAAGTCCGCCAGCGGCGTTCTCGCATCGCTCAAAGGCTCAACGTACCGAAGCGTACGCTTCGCCTCTTCGCTCGCTGCGGCCTTGCTGGACAGCCTTTTTGAGCATCCTGAAGATATTCTGGCATGAGCACCGTACGAAACATTTCGGCCATACTGTTTGCGTCAACCGAGTTTTTCAGCATCCTGCTACGCGTCCGTCCTTTCGGCGGAGGCACTGACGGTGGCCTCTGTCGTCTCTGGAGTATGGTCCTCGTGGCGTGTGAGCTTGAGGAAGACGTCTTCCAATGTCATGGACACCGTGCGGAGTTCGAGCAAACCCCAATGGTTTGCCACTGCCACACGTGCGATTTCATCGCGCAGATCACGGCCCAGCTCGCATTCGATGAGAAACGTCCCTCCTCCCTGTCCGGGCAGAACATGGAGGACGCCGGAGATCGCCCGAAGCTTCGCCTCGCAGTCCTCCGGGCAGGTCTTCAGGGTGATCGAGATCTTTTCCGAGTGACGCAATCGCGCCGACAATTGCTCGGGCGTATCTTCCGCGACGATCCGCCCCTTATTGATGATGACGACTCGTTGGCAGACTGCGGTTGCCTCCGGGAGGATATGGGTGCTGAGAATCACCGAATGCGAGCCGGCCAGGCTTTTGATGAGCTCTCGAATTTCTATGATCTGTTTGGGATCAAGGCCGACCGTCGGTTCATCGAGGATCAGGACCGGAGGATCGTGCAACAGCGCTTGCGCCAGTCCCACCCGCTGACGATAACCGCGGGACAGGTTGCCGATCAGGCGATGCCGCACAGAGCCCAGTTCAAGCCGTCCGATCGATTGGTCGAGTGCCGACGAGAGTTTCGGTCCCGTGATGCCGCGAAGTTGACCGACAAAGGTCAGATATTCCGTCACGGTGAGTTCTTGGTAGACCGGCGGTGTTTCCGGCAGGTAGCCGATCTGCCGTTTCACCTCCAATGGCTGCTCGGTGCAATCAAAGCCGGCCACTCGTGCGCTGCCTTCCGTCGCCGGCATAAAGCAGGTCAGGATCCGCATCGTGGTTGTTTTACCGGCGCCGTTGGGGCCAAGAAATGCCAACACCTCTCCCTTGGCCACGGAGAAGGTGACACGATCAATGGCCGTATGATGGCCGTACCGCTTGGTGATGTTTTGAACGTCGATCACGAATGTGATATCGGTGTGAACACTGTGGAGAATGGAGCGGTATCGCTCTCGAAACTACGTTATATTACTTGACCGCGGATCTTACTCACTCTGTTCCAGTCAGTCAATATAGAGTGGGTATCAAGCATGATGGATCCTCTACACAATACAATGCCAGGAACGTGACAGCTCGAAGGTGGCTCGCCGTCATTTGATGGATAGCACCGTCGCAGTGAAGAAGCACGTTCGACGATTTCCTGCCAGCGTCGCCGACTCCCAACCAGTAGGTGTTGAATTTAAGTCCCGGCTCATTTATATAGAGGTCGCGAGGAAGCCTATCCTTTGCGTTTTTCATGCGGTCACCCTCTCGACCACGGGATGGAGGACTCCATACGGAGGAGGGGGAACCGGTACTCCCGTCGGTGTTGTCGAAGTCGCAGGCCTTTCATACTCTGAATCGACCGGTGATCCCATTGTTGCCATCAAAGGGAGGCGATACGCAGCATGTATACTGAGCTTCGTCACAGTCGACCCTTCCCGTCCACATCCTTCGCTATCATCATGTGCCTGTCATTAGGGGCTTGTTCTTGGGTTCCCAAAGGGGATGTGCAACTGGATGTGGGGATCAAAGATCGAGGAGTCGCTTCGTGGTACGGCGAACAGTTTCATGGCAGACAAGCGGCGAACGGCGAGTTGTTCGATATGGAAGCCCTGACGGCGGCTCATCGGACCATGCCGCTGGGGAGTATCGTACGCGTGGTCAATGTGACGAACGGCAAGCATCTCTATGTGCGGATTACCGACCGAGGTCCCTATGAGAAGGGCCGCATCCTCGACCTTTCCCGTGGCGCGGCCGTCCAGTTGGGTATGGAGCACAAAGGGTTGGCGCTTGTGCAGGTGGAAATTGTCGGCGAACGCCGTCCGGAGCTGATGTTGTTGTCGGAAAAATTCTCAGACCGAACGGCTTCACTTCTTGCCGATACGGGATCGCAGACCGATCGGACGTCGTCAGGGATGACCTCTCCGACTCGAAGTTTCCCCGGCGACCTCTGGATTGCAAGGCGGAATCGCTGGGCCCTTGCGATGCTCGCGGTGGCTCATTCAGACTCTACTCCCGTTGCGTCGTTGGTCCTCAACTAAGTTCATGGCTGAACATCGAGCGGGCCTCCCGGCCCGCTTTTTCCGTCGGGACCTCACGCTGTCGTTCATCAAGTCATGATGACCGTGCCGATCCCGTCCAGTTGACAGTGTGCAAAGGTCTCCACTAGACTGCACTTTTCTGGTCAGCAGCCGACAATACGTGAGTTATGAAGGGGGGCATGGATCGATGGCCAAGAAGCGTGCAGCGGAACCGGATGAAGTGAAATTGAAGAAGAAGATCGCCGCCAAGCTTACCGACCGCAGTAATCCGGAGGGGGATGCCGCACTCCGGTCGCTGAGAAAACGATTGAAGAGGGAACAGCGTAGACGGCGGGCGCTTGCGCAGCGGAAGAAACGAGCGGCTGGAAGCAAAGGTGCGGCTGCAACTCCTGCGTCGGCATAGGCTTTCGGCGGCCCCTCGTCGAATCGAGTCCTGATTCCATGGAACAAGAACCAAACGATTCATCCCAAAGCAGCAACCCGCTGAGCCGGCAAGCCGGTGACGAGCCTCTTGCCGATGCTATGGCCGATCAGGCGGCTGATTCTCCCGTTGCCGACGTGTCCGTTGTCGGTCAAGACACCGTCGCGCTCGAAGAAGAACAGGTCAAGGATGAGATCGATATTCAGATCGATCTCTTGAATGATCCCGATTGGGTGGTCCGACGAGAAGCGGTCATCACGCTCGGCGAGATGGGTGATGAACGGTGTGTCGAACCCCTGGCCCGCGCATTGCGCGATGGTGATTGGCAGGTCCGAGAAGTTGCGATCGAAGCGATGGGGCAAGTGGGTTCTCCCGCCGTCGAGACGCTCATCAAACTGCTCCGCGATTGGGAAGTTCGGAAGTACGCCATCGCCGCGCTCGGGAAAATCCGCGATGAACGGGTGCTCGATCCCCTGATGCTTCAGCTGCGGAACGACGAATTCAAAGATGATGCCATTGATGCATTGGTCGCATTAGGTGAGCCGTCCGTCGAAAGACTGATCGGAGCCCTTCGTGACAAAGATGAAAATGTCCGCAAGTGTGCCGTCCTCGCGTTGGGACGGATCAAGAGCAGCGAGGCCATTGATCCCCTCATTGCGATGCTCGGCGACAAGGATTGGTTTACGCGGCTGACAGCCGCCGCTGCCTTGGAGTCGATCGGTGACGAGCGGGGCCGCGAGGCGATCAAGCCGTTGCTCAAAGACGCCGATATGGTCGTGAAGATGCGGGTGGAGCGAATTTTAGCGAAGTGGAAGAAGCAGCCGACCTCACAGCCCGCCAACGCCTGAGTCATTTATTCAGGAGCTGATCCATTCTCTGTTGGAGCTCGTCCAGCTTTTTCAACGGCATCGGTTTTCCCATCGCAATTTCCAACTTCACTTCCCGCAGCGATCCGGCCATGTCCCGTAGGGCATTGACGGAGGGATCGGACTTGGCTCCTTTAGTGATGCCTTCCACGGCCTCGATGGCTTCGGCCAATTCTTTCGCGGCATCACCGAAATTGCGATCGACGAGGTGGGCCTTCGCCTGGACCAATCGGGACTTGGCTTCCACGAGTCCCTGACGCCGGCGGAGATCCCGCTCGATCCCGAGTGTCGTGTCCAACACGTTTCTGGATACATCTTTCAACGACTGTTGAAGTTCCGCGACCGTCCGCTGCAACGTGCCGACAGGCCGTTGCCCGAGATAGTAACCCGCGACGAATGCCCCGATGAGCAGCACCACCACGCCGAGAAATTTAGCCATAGGAGGTCCTGGGTTAGTGGAGACGTTTTGACGAATTGAATCGGGTCAGCTGTTGGAGCAGGCTGCTCGCCGCGGCAATGCGCACGGCTTCATCGGAGTCTTGCAGACCCTTCACGAGTATGGGGATGGCGCCTTCACCGCTTCTCCGCAATCCCTTGACGGCCATGAGACGCGGGAGCGGCTGCTGGTCTTGTAAGAGAGTGTGGAGAACCGCCATCGCCTCTTTATGGTCTGAAGCGCTCAATGCCTGCGCCGCCGCACCGCGAATGGATGGGTCGGAATGCCGGGCCAGCTCGGTCGCCAGCGTGATGGCCGAGGTATCGCCCAGGCGAAGTAACCCTTCTGCCGCATGGGCTCGGACGCGCGGATCGGGATCACGGGTGAGCGCCATCAGCAGCGGCCGGTTTTCTTTGATCCCGAGCTTTCCGAGGCTTGCGGCGGCGACGCCACGAACCATAGATATCTCGTCTCCGATGGCGTGCGTGAGTGGCGCCACCCCGCCCGGGGATCCGAATTCTCCCAGTGCTCCGGCAGCGAACGCGCGCACCGATGGATCGGGATCATACACGGCTTGGGCAAGGACTGCCAGGCTTGACGGACGTTTGAGGCGTCCCAGCACACCTAGTGCAGCCATCCTGGATTCGGCGTCCGGTAGGGTAGCCGCGCTTGTAATATCGTCCAGTTTTTCAGAGCGGCCCATCTGAAACAGGGCTGCACAGGCGAAGATGGCCTCAGGTCCATCTTCAGTGCGTGCGACATCCAGAAGCCGTTGCTGAATGTCGGTCGCCTGTGCTTCTCCGAGCGCAGTCATCGCCGCGATTCGGACGGTCGCCGTTTCATCCCGCAATGCGCGACGCAAGGCGCCGGACTTTGCCGCAAGACCCGCTTTCCCGATCGCCTCGACGGCTCGTGCGCGTACGACCACCGATGTGTCCAGTAAACCGTCTTCCAAGACCGCTGCGGTTTCCGGCAGTCCTAATTCGGCGAGGGCCGAGTAGGCTGCAATGCGCACATGTTCTTTTCGGTCTCGCACGTGGCTCGTGATCACTCCAAGCGACAAGGGGCGCAGAAGTGAAGGGTCGTGAGGCTTTTCCGGCTGGTGCAATTTCCCATAGATGGCCAGCGCTTCGTCCGTCCGGCCCAGGCGCACGTAGCTCAGCAGCGTGAGACGGAGGAATTCTCTTGAGGGTGTGGCGTCCGGGGGAAGACCTCGGTAGAGAGCGAGCACTTCGGGGTAGTCACCGGCCTTGAAGAGGGCCGCGGCTTTCGATTCAACCGTGGAAGGGGTTCCTGCCGATGCCGGAAAGAGAGGCGCCGTGACAAGAATCAGAATGAATGCACCAAGGACACGCAGGATCGTCGCCGGATGGAGGGTCAGGTCGCGTATCAGTGGGCGATCCGTTGCGTCGAACCGAGTTACCATGTCGTAGGGAGGCGCACCGTCGCGGGTCGGTACATCAGGCCGACATAGTCCTTCAGCATACGTGTGGTACAGAACTGGGGTGCGATGGTGCGGATACATTCCTTGACCATTTGGAGCCAGCCGCGGGGAATCCCATCACGATCTCGCTGATAGAACAGCGGCACGGCCTCTTGTTCCAACACGCGATAGAGTTGTTCGACATCATGATGATCTTGGGCCTGCACATCGGCCTGTTCGCTCAGCGGTTGGATGCCCCACCCGTTGGCTCCGTTATACCCTTCGACCCACCATCCATCGAGGATACTGAGGTTCAGCACGCCGTTCAGGGCGGCCTTCATGCCGCTGGTACCGCTGGCCTCCAGCGGAAAACGAGGGGTATTCAGCCAGATGTCGACGCCCTGGACGAGGTACTTCGCCATATGCATCTCGTAATCTTCAAGAAAGGCGACGCGGCCTCCCAGCTTATGGTCATGGCAAAAGTTCAGCACCTCGTGAATGAAATACCGCCCTGGCTCATCGGCCGGATGGGCCTTGCCGGCGAAGACGAGTTGGACCGGTCGCCATCTGTCTTGTAGAAGTGTCTTCAGCCGTTCGAGATCTCGGAAGAGCAAGGTCGCTCGTTTGTACGTCGCAAAGCGTCGGGCGAACCCGATCGTCAAGGCTTCGGGGTCCAACAGCGTGCCGCGCGTGAGGACTTGAGACGGCTGCAAGTGCCCATGCATCCACCCGTTTCGCGCTCGTTCTCGGATAAACCCCATCAGTTTCCGCTTCATCGTTTGTCGAACCGCCCACAGCTCGTGGTCAGGGATATCCATGACCCGCTGCCACATGGCCGGATCGTCGCAGGTGTAGGTCCAGGTCGGGCTGAGCGACTTACTATAGAGGTGGTGCAGTTCCGGAGAAATCCAGGTCGGGGCATGAATGCCGTTGGTCACGCTGCGAATGGGGATCTGCTCCGTCGGTAACCCAGGCCAGAAGTGCTGCCACATCTCACGGGTGACGCGGCCATGCTCGCGGCTGACGCCGTTGACATGGGCCGACAGGCGCATGACCAGGGCGGTCATGTTGAAACCGTGCCCTCGTGATTCCGGAGTTTCGCCGAGGCGAAGAAACTCGTCGCGCGAAAGGCCGAGTTGTTCCCAATAGCCGGCAAAGTACCGATCCATCAGATGGTGGGGGAAGATGTCGTGTCCGGCCGGCACGGGGGTGTGCGTGGTGAAGACGGTGCTTTGACGGACCAGTTCGCTGGCTTCCGCATGGGATGAACCCTTTTGAACAAACTCCCGGACCCGCTCCAAAGTGAGGAAGGCCGAGTGTCCTTCGTTCGCATGCCAGACCGAGGGCGAAATGCCGAGCGATCGCAACATACGGACGCCGCCGATTCCCAACAAGATCTCCTGACAGAGGCGCATTTCTTGATCGCCGCCGTAGAGACGGGCGGAGAGGGCGCGGTCCTCCGGGCTGTTCTCCGGCACATCTGTATCGATCAGGAACAGTGGAACACGGCCGACCAGCACTTTCCAGACGGCGGCGGTGACACGGCGACCGCCCATGTCAACGGCAAACCGGCAGGGTTCTCCCGATGGGGTCTCAGCCAAGTGAATCGGAGACTCGTCGCGGTTGAAGGGGGCATACGCCGCCTCCTGCCATCCTTCCGGCGTGATCCGCTGCCGGAAATAGCCTTGCGGGTACATAAATCCGACGCCGACAAGCGGCAACCCGAGGTCGCTGGCTTCTTTACAATGGTCCCCGGCCAGGATGCCGAGACCTCCACTATAGATAGGCACGGAGGCATGCAAACCGAATTCGGCGGAGAAGTAGGCAATCGTGGTCTTCGTCAAATCGGCGTGGTGCGTTCCGGCCCAACTCTTCTTATTGGCGAGGTATTCATCGAACAAGCGGAACACCGCCGAGTATTGGCGGAGAAACGAGGGGTCTTCGGCCAAGTGCGTCAACCGGTCAGGTTTCACATCGGCCAGAAGTTTGACCGGGTTATGGTGTGTGAGAAACCAGAGAGTCGGATCGATGGCTTCAAACAGTTGGCGGGCTTCCAGCGTCCAACTCCACCACAGATTCTGAGCAAGTTCGGAAAGACGATTGAGGTTCTGCGGGAGAGAACCGTTCACTGCATTATTCGGAGAATCCACAAACACTCCTTTGGTCAAGAATACAGATCAGTATCGGCAATGACGGGCGATCACCGGCTGGATCAGGCGTGCCCTGCCTTATGCCACGAGGCCCAGTCTTTGGAGAATGCCACGGCGGCATAACGTTCGCCAACAATTTTTGCGACTCGGTTCAAGAGTTTGGTGAGTTGTTGGAGTTCGGACGGGGTGAGATCCTCGCGGAACCGTGGATGGAGGCCCCAACGGGTCTCCACTTCTTCACCCGACACGCTTGACATCAAGCTGACGAGCTTGATCTCCTGGCCGGTCGATTTTTTCTGTTCCGTCGAGGCCTCAACGGACGGGGGTACAGTCTGAGATGCTTCCTGGGAGGAAGGAGCCTGTCCTTGTAGGACTGCGCTGAGGGCCGGGACTGCCGCGCTGGCACAGAGTGATGCTGCAGAGCTGAGCTGGGCGTTACTCGGTGTCCCGAGTGCCTCGGCTACTTTCTCACCGAAGTCGCGGAACATCTCATTCTTCGTCTTGGAGTCTTCGGAGATCAGGAACTTATATTTCTCGTAGGTTTGTCGGCTCTCCGCCACCGTAGTGCCGATCGTCAGTACGATTTCCATCTGATCGGCGTTGTTCCCGAAAGCCGGCTCGAGCGCACGCTTCAACTGCTGCGTCACCGCGTCTTCAAGCCCGTTCATGAACTCCATCTGGTCCTTCAACGGGATGTGGAGGGCCACCAGCCGATCCGTGAGATTGAACATGATCTTAAGGAACTCCAGGTAGATACCCCACTCATCCTGGTGCTTGAGCTTCAGCGCCTGCTCAGGGACGTGACGCTTCATCATCGTCACCGATTCGCCCGACACGGCGAGCATCAGCTCGGCCAGCTGGCGGAGGCGTTCCTTGTAGTCAGTATTCGCAGTAGCCATAGGTCTTCTCAGCAACAGAAGATTATAACGGAGATGCATTCGGTGATCCAAGGGGCTAGGTGACGAGACATGTATGCGAGATATGTATAGATGACAGTGGTGAGGAGTTGATTCATGATGCGAAGGGAGTTATTCGAAACAGACAGAGTCTTTAATTTTAGTTTTAGTGGCTCGAATTAATCCTGTAAGTTGAAACGATTGAGAGATGGTTAGGATCGAACGGGATGGAGGTATGACTCCTTTCACGCAATGGTGACCAAATCGAATTAGTCTACCTGGAGACAAGCGCAATCAATCTAGCTTGCTCTAAATTCAAAAGCGGTACGGTACTAAAATCTTTGCTAGAAGCGTGTGGGTGTCGGCCTGTAATTGGTCTTCATGCAATCTACGAGATGGCGCGCTGTTTTCTAGTTCCGGAAGGTCGTGAGAGAGGCAAGGAGGTATTTTTAATTGTTCGCGATCTTGATCCGTGGTTGTTGCCACCTACATAGGAGCTTCCATAGGAGCTTCTCAAGCAAGAGGTGCTTAAACTACGAACGGGAGCTGCCGTAACACCGTTCCTGGATCACCTTAACCAGGCTAGTACACGATTGGAGATCGAACGACTAGCGGCTGGTATTTTCGATTCACGCGCAGAAGAATTCATCAGAAGCAGAGAAGGAGCTATTCGCACAAATAGTCCAGTGCTGAGTGAGCAATATCTCGCGCATGTTAAAAGGGTCAAAAATCGTTCAGTAAACAGGTTGAAGAAAATCAAAACCTTTGATGATATTGTTCGCGAGGTATTAAAGAAGACTGTCTCTTTTGCTGAGGCTGTAGAATTGTCTCAACGGCTCGCAAGTTTTCCTGCCCTTCGTTCAACTGTCAATACCAACATGTATTATAGTTTCATCCATATAGTCTACGGTGTGGGGCCATCTAACGACAAAATCAATGACTACCGCTTTTCAGGAGTGGGCCTTTCATAAGTCCAGATCTGCGTGTGGTAACGTGGGATCAATTCAGCTGTGCCAAGCCCTGACACTACGGAATTAAGGAAGGCTAAAATCGGCGCCCAGTCTTGTCATCCTAATGTTTACCGCTCGCTTCACTCTCAACCAACGTTCCAGGCACGTTGCCGTTATCCATCCATTCCGACAGAGTGAGCGCGACAGAGGCTGAGAGGTTTTCAGATGGAATTCAGCTCGGTGCAGGATACAGAGTCAGAACCTCGCGTTCAGGTGTTGCCGCGTGATGAGGCGCGCGAGCATCTGATTGCAGTCGCGGACATTCTGGCCAAGGCGCTGGATACGACGGTTAAGATTTCCGGTACGTCGTGGTGCATCGGCTTAGATCCGCTGCTAGTTCCCAATCTCATCGGTACGATCACTCTTGGGTTAGCGACGTGCTGGCAGCTTCCCCGGATTGTGATCAAATGGTTTATGGTTGATGCAGTTTGATCGCGGCGGCGACGATCGGTTTGGCCCAGTTTGGCGTGGAGGCCAGGTCCGGCGGGCCCAGGATTCTGCCATGTTTCATGTGCAGCACCGGTTTCAGTTGCGGTATTCGGCCTGCTGCGGGGTCTGCGTCCGCGCTGTTGTCATACATGTGCAGGGTGGAGAGGTGGGGGAGCAGTGCAATGAGGTTGAGACGGCTATGTTCGTAGCGCCGATGAATGTCGTGCGCAGGGATGTGGTGCCCGCCTCGGCTGACTCGGGCCTGTACTCGGGCAATGTGCAATTCCGGGCTGGACAGTCCCACGTACCAGACGTGCACCTCGACACCCTGCTCGGCGGCTTTCGCAAGGAGTCTTGTGATGGTATTTCCGCCCAGGGTGGTCTCGAAGGTAAAGTCCAGACGCGTTTCGATGGCCCGCTTCAGCAGCCTCACGCCCTGGCGCCAGGCTACACTGTTGGCGTCTGCCTGTGTCAGAGTCGAATCTTTCTCTTTGAGGGTGCGGGCCGCTTCGTCCGGATTGAAATACTCGCCTCCGTGATGACGAACTGCCGTGCCGCCGATGCTGCTCTTTCCCGCTCCATTGACGCCGGCCAGCACATGAATGCGTGGTGGCCGGGAGGCGCTCATGCCCGCCCGGCGGATACGCGCCGCGCTCGTTTGCGCACCGGTGCGCGATGCCGTTTGGCGGCCGTGACCGCGGCGCGCCCCAGTTCTGCCGGAGAGGCGTTGAACGCGGCCACAACGCCCTTTCGTGCTTGTGATGTCTGCATCCGGGCCAGCAATTTGTCGAACTCCGCGTTCAGATCGTCCAGTGAACGGCCGCGTTCCTTTATAAGCGATTCGAACTCGGTGAACGAGAGGAGCACGGCCTTGGGCTGGTCATGACGGGTGATGGCGACCGCGCCGCTATGCATCGCGTTCTCCAAGATCGCGCCGAACTCGTTCTTCACCTTCGTGGCCGCTACGGTGGAAATGTCTATGAGCTGTCCGTGACTGTTTCTAAATGTGAGCTTCGACATGATGTCTCGCGAGGTATTTAATAGCTAATGTAGCTAAATTGTACCCATGAGCCATTTTGGGGTCAAGGGTGAGCGGAGACGGCGTTGTGCTCCTCGGTGGGAAAATCATTCGAATAACAATAATCTGATAGGTGTACCTCGTTTGACTCCGATGGCTTCTCATCGTCACCCAAGGTCGCCTGTCGAGGTCTTGCCGCGGGATGAGGTGCGAGATCATTTGCTCGCGATCGCCGACATGCTCGCCAAGGTGCTGGATACGACGATCAAGATTCCTGGTACGTCGATCTACATTGGATTAGATCCGTTGCTCGGGCTCCTTCCGGGGATCGGCGATGTCATTGCCAATCTGATCGGCACGGTCATTCTTGGTATCGCGACGCGCCTCCAGCTTCCACGGATTGTGCTGGCCCGCATGAGCCTCAATCTCCTGATCAATGGAACGTTTGGCGCAGTGCCCATTGTCGGGGATCTCTTTTCGGTCTGGTTTCGGAGTCACGCGAAGAATGCCGCCCTGCTTCGTGAGGCAGCGATGAAACCGGATCGCGAGACTCATATTGATTGGTTTTATGTGGTTGGAATCATCGGCGGCACGGTGGCACTCTTGCTTGCGATGATTGCCTTCGTGGTCTGGTTGGTCGTCAAGCTCTGGGCGATGATCACGGGTGGATAGGAAAGGGGGGTCGAGTGTGGTATACAACGAACCTTCCAGAGTAACGAATTAGCGAAAATACCTCTTTCACAAACCTCCATGGAACGAGAAGTGAAAACTTACGTGCTGAAGCGGCCCACTGAGGAGACCGTGCCGCGCGAGTTGTCCATCAACTATGCGGCGGCGTTGAATCCTCAGCAACTGGCGGCGGTGACGGCAGGCGACGGCCCCTCGTTGGTCATCGCAGGGGCCGGGAGCGGCAAGACACGCACGTTGGTCTATCGTGTGGCTTATCTCATCGATTCCGGCGTGGATCCTTCGAATATTCTCTTGCTGACGTTCACGCGTAAGTCCGCGCAGGAAATGTTGGAGCGTGCCGGTGATTTGATCGGGGTCAGCAGTCATCGAGTCTGCGGAGGCACATTTCACTCGGTGGCCAATCTGTTGCTGCGGCGCTATGGCCGATCGATCGGCATCGAGCCGGGGTTTACGATTTTGGATCGTGGCGATGCGGAAGATTTGATCGCGCTCTTGCGGTCACAGTTTGGTCTGAACGAGAAAGACAAGCGCTTTCCCCGCAAGGGGACGATCATGGAGATGATCAGTAAGAGCGAGAATACACTGCGGAGTCTTGACGAGGTCATTCTGGAAGAGTTCAGTCATTTTGCGGACCACTCGGAGGACATCGGACGGCTTCAGAAAGCCTATCAAGCGGCGAAGCGCCAGAAGCAACTCTTGGACTACGATGATCTGTTGGTGATGCTGCGGCAGCTGCTCTTATTAGACGAGACGGCTCGCGCGAACATTTCCCGTCAGTTTCGCTATATCCTCGTCGATGAGTATCAGGACACGAACCGGTTGCAGGCCGAAGTCATTCGTCAGCTGGCGACGACGCATCAGAATGTGATGGTGGTCGGCGATGACTCGCAGTCCATCTATGCCTTTCGGGGGGCGACCTTCAAGAACATCATGGAATTTCCCGCCCTGTTTCCCGGCACGACGGTCTATAAGCTGGAAGAAAATTATCGCAGCACGCAGCCGATTTTGAATCTCGCCAACTGCATTATCGAGGAAGCGGCGGAAAAGTATACGAAGCGCCTCTTTACCCGAAAGATCGATGGACCGCTGCCTGCATTGGTGGAAGCGGCAGGGGAAAATGCACAATCGCGATTCATCGCGCAGAAGATCCTGGAACTGCGGGAAGAGGGTGTGCCGCTCAGTGAAGTGGCGGTCCTGTTCCGTTCGAGTTTCCATTCCTTTGATCTGGAAATCGAGCTTTCTCGCAAGGGGTTGCCCTTTATCAAGCGTGGAGGCGTGAAGTTCATCGAGACTGCCCATGTCAAAGATTTGCTGGCCCATGTGCGAGTCGTCGCGAACCCGCTTGATACGGTGAGCTGGCATCGCGTGTTGCTGTTGGTGGAAGGGGTGGGGCCGAAGAAGGCGCAGGATCTCCTTGCCGTCATCGTGAAGTCCGATCGGCCATTTGACGTGCTGCGCGGGGTGGGCGGCCGCTCCGGGCAGGGGCTCAAGAACTTAGCCAATACGCTGGAGAGCCTGGCTGGTTCAGATGACCGACAGCCGGCTGAACAGGTCAATCATATCTACGAATACTATCTCCCGATCTTGAAGGAACAGTACGACGATTACCCGAAGCGTACCAGAGATCTGGATCACCTCCACACGATTGCCGAGGGGTACCAGGCGATTGACGAGTTTCTCGCTGATTTGGCGCTGGAGCCACCTGACGGGAGTGCCGTGGATGTGGAGGTGTCCGATCGTGACGATGAACGGATGGTGCTCTCGACGATCCATTCCGCAAAGGGGTTGGAGTGGCAATGTGTCTTTGTGATCTGGGTGGTCGACGGCAAGTTTCCATCGGCCTTTTCCTTTCTCACCGATGATGAATTGGAGGAAGAACGGCGGCTCTTCTACGTGGCCGTGACTCGAGCCAAGCGACATTTGTTTTTGACGTACCCTATCAATGTGTACGACAAGACCAGTGGGATGCTGTTGTCGAAGCCATCGAGGTTTTTGGACCATGTGTCTCCGGATCTCCTCGAAACACTTGCATTAGTGGAGGAAGGTGGGCGAGGGGATTGGGGAATGGCCCAGGATCCTTATTATTGATCCCAACTTCCTGTCGGCTCTCTTCCCCGGGGGTATGAACCACCTCACGATTCGATTGCTCCTGCTGTGGTGCTGCTGGTCGGTGCCTGCTGTTTTCGTAGAAGCTGCAGTCACACCCCAAAATAAAGAGAGCGGTGCGGGCCAAACATGGGCGGGCCTTCTTAAAGAGGCGGAACGCTTACAGCTGCCGACGACGTTTCTGAAGGTGCTTCCACCGGACTTTATTCATTTTGAGTTCGATGACCTTCGGACCTATGCTGCCGAGTACCATCCCGACGAACATCGGATGGTCCTGAACCGTTCGTTGTCCTTTAACGCTGCGGGAAGGATTCTCAAGCCGCTTGACAAAATGACGCACAAGGAATTGGAAGTGCTCTATCATGAGCTGTTCCATGCCTACATGGATTATCTGCAAGTCGCTGAGGGGCACTCCGGCGACGCCGGACACGGTTCAGAAGAGCTGCTCCGCTTCGCCAGAGAGCAGCAAGCCTGTCGCTATGGAGACGTAGAGATCACTCCGATTGTTCAACGCACGGGTGAGACGGAATCGCGCTATTTAACGCAGACAGAGTCGTGGGAAGCGCTGAACGAAACATGGGCGGTCTTTGTCGGCTGGGCGGTGTGGAATCAGCTCGAAGTTCAGCGCAAGGAGGGGAAATCTATGTTTCAGGAGCAGCGACAGGCCGATCAATGGAGACGTCGACTCAAGTCGGCATTCGAGAAGGGTGATCTTCGTGGGTATTACGTCCCTGAAAATCCGGATGAACGCCGCCTCGCTCAGAAGAGACATTTGGCCAAGCCATCGCAGTTGACCTGGAAAGAAGCCGGGGTTTTAATGAAACAAGTCCTCGGTTTTCAACATGATTTTATTGAGCGGCTCGGGACGTCCTTTGAGTCATTTAAAGCATCTGCCTGTTAACTATCGAGGGAAGCGCAAACAAAAAAGTACCTGAACCGAATTGCCCTCTTGACATGACAGAAGTTCATCAATAGAATCCAGCATTTCGTGATCTGGCCTGTCCGAGCACTTCAACGAATCAATCTTTTCTTTTAAGGATTGAGGAAGAAAGCTGTGCACGGGGAGGCCTACTTGTCTTTGTTGAAAAGATGAGTCGTTGAGAGTGTCCTACTGGGCTGCAATTTGGTTGGTATTGGTATAGGACAATGAAGCATCGCGGGCAGGTACCCAAGTGGCCAAAGGGGGCAGACTGTAAATCTGCTGGCTTATGTCTTCCAAGGTTCGAATCCTTGCCTGCCCACCAAACCGAGCTTCGCTCGTACCGGCGAGCTCGTGAGTGGGCGAGCCGGATGAACGCCTCCAGTGGTCGGGCTTTTCATGAGCTTGCTCGACCCGGAGCCGATCAGATTGACTCTTGGCGACGGGATAAAACCCGCAAGTTCAAGTTTATGTGTGGGCTTGCGTGGGCCGGCGAACTAGAATCTAGAGTGAGCCGGACAAAAGCCACCGGTGTTTCTGTTCAGCCTGCTCGACCACGTGTTGTTGGGTTGAGTTTGATTTGAGTAAGTGGGTGAGGCGGATATGTGCGTGCCTATGGAACGGAGACGATAAAGGATTAGGCGGGCGTAGCTCAGTGGTAGAGTTCCAGCCTTCCAAGCTGGCTGTCGTGGGTTCAAATCCCATCGCCCGCTCCAAGAAGATGGTGCGAGGGAGACAAGAGTCGATCGGCGTCTTTTCCGATAGTGAAAATCGATTTTAGAAGAGTGGTCTCGTTTCAAGAATGACGCACGATGTGTCCGGTGCCCACGTAGCTCAGTTGGCAGAGCACGTCCTTGGTAAGGACGAGGTCACGCGTTCGATCCGCGTCGTGGGCTCCATCCCGAGCTTGCTCGTGCCGTCTGCCATCGAATGATTCCTGGCAGGCGGATAAGGCACCTCGAGGAGTTGTTGTTGAATTCGCGCTTGAGCCGACCGGTAGCCACTAAGGTTGTCCTTGGCGACCGGATAAGCGCCTGGCTCTTAGATGTATTGGATATAAAAGATTTGCTCATGCCGCCGCTTCCTGAATGTGCGGCGGAGAGAAGGGGGGTGGCATATGGCGAAGGCGAAGTATGAGCGGAAGAAGCCGCACGTGAACATCGGGACGATCGGGCACGTGGACCACGGGAAGACGACGTTGACGGCGGCGTTGACGAAAGTGTGTGCGGACAAAGGGATGGCGAAGTTCGTGAGCTATGACGAAGTGGCGAAGGCCAGTGAGAGCCAAGGGCGGCGGGATGCGACGAAGATCATGACGATCGCCATCAGCCACGTGGAGTATGAGACGGACCACCGGCATTATGCCCACGTCGATTGTCCGGGGCACGCCGACTACGTGAAGAACATGATCACCGGGGCGGCGCAGATGGATGGGGCGATTTTGGTGGTGAGTGCGGCGGACGGCCCCATGCCGCAGACCCGCGAGCACATTCTCTTGGCGCGGCAGGTCGGGGTGCCCTACATCGTCGTGTTCTTGAACAAGGCCGACAAAGTCGATGACAAAGAGCTGTTGGAGTTGGTGGAGTTGGAAGTGCGGGAGCTGCTCACGAAGTACGGGTTTCCGGGGGACAAGACCCCGATCATCCAGGGCAGTGCGCTCAAGGCCATGGAAGGCGATAGCGGTCCGCTGGGGGTGCCCAGCATCATGAAGCTGTTGGAGGCGGTGGATACCTACATTCCGACGCCGCAACGGCCGATCGACAAGCCGTTTCTCATGCCGATCGAAGACGTGTTTACCATCAGCGGCCGGGGGACGGTGGTGACGGGGCGCTGCGAGCGGGGCATCGTGAAAGTGGGCGACGAAATCGAGATCGTGGGGTTGCGGCCCACGCAGAGCACGGTGGTGACGGGGGTGGAGATGTTCCGCAAAGTGCTCGATGAGGGGCAGGCGGGCGACAACATCGGCGTGCTGTTGCGGGGGACGAAGAAAGAAGACGTGGAGCGGGGGATGGTGCTCTCGAAGCCCAAGACGATCACGCCGCATACGAAGTTCAAGGCGGAGATCTACGTGTTGACGAAGGAAGAAGGGGGGCGGCATACGCCGTTCTTCAACGGGTATCGGCCGCAGTTCTACTTCCGGACGACGGACGTGACGGGCGTCGTGCAACTCAACCCGGGGGTGGAGATGGTGATGCCGGGGGACAATGTGAGTGTGACGGCGGAGTTGATCAGTCCGATCGCGATGGATCAGGGGTTGCGGTTTGCTGTGCGCGAGGGCGGCAAGACCGTCGGCTCCGGCGTCGTCACCGAAATTCTGGCGTAAGAGAGATAGTGGTTACCTTGACAGCTTAGGAGTGAATCAAGTGAAAGTCGATCAGCGGATCAGAATCAGATTGAGGGGCTTTGACTACCGAGTGCTGGATCAGTCCGTCACGGAAATTGTAGAGACTGTTCGGCGCAGCGGAGCCAAGGTAGTGGGTCCGATTCCGCTTCCCACGAGGATTGAGAAAATTACAGTGCAGCGGTCGACGCACGCCGATAAGAAGTCTCGTGAACAATTTGAGATGCGTACGCACAAGCGGTTGCTCGACATTATGGAACCAACGCCTGAGACCATGGATTCATTGATGAAGCTGAATCTGGCGGCGGGGGTAGATGTGGAAATTAAATTGTGAAGGTCAAGGTTGAGGCAGAGCTTAACCTAAGCCTTAGTCTCGGCCTTGCGGTGAGAGAATGACGAACGGACTGATCGGTAAAAAACTCGGAATGACTCAAGTTTTCGATGAAAGTCGTTTGACACCGGTGACGGTGATCGAGGCGGGCCCATGTCGAGTGGTCACTGTGAGGACAAAAGAGCGAGATCGATATGAAGCGGTTCAGCTTTCTTTCGGCGAGGTCAAAGAGGATAGGGTATCGAAACCGGAGCTGGGTCATCTGAAGAAACATCAAGTCCCTCCCAGTCGGGTATTGCGCGAGTTTAAAAAAGACGGAGAGCCGGCGGTCGGGCAGCTGGTTACGGTCGATATGTTCAAGAAGGGCGACTGGGTCGATGTGATTGGGGTATCCAAGGGGAAGGGCTATCAAGGTGTCGTGAAGCGTCATCACTATGCTGGGGGTCCTGAATCGCATGGGTCCATGTTTCATCGAGCTCCCGGTTCTATCGGGGCCAGTTCGTTTCCTTCTCGCGTATGGAAAGGGAAGACTCTGCCAGGCCATATGGGATCGGAGCGGGTCACGGTCCAGCGGTTGAGGGTCATCGAGTCGCGAGCCGAAGAGAACCTCCTCTTTGTCCGTGGGGCTGTTCCGGGGGCCGCGAATGGTATCGTTGTCGTGCGAAAGTCAAAGAAGAGTTAGTATGCCTACGATTGATCTCGTTGATTTGCAGAAAAAGAAGGTGGGAACCGTTGATTTATCCCCGCAAGTGTTCGGTTGCGAACCTCGTGTTGCGTTGGTGCATGAAGCGGTCGTCATGCAACGCGCGTGCGAGCGCAGGGGGACTGCTTCTACGTTGCGGCGGGGTGAGGTTAGCGGGTCTGGGAAAAAACCGTGGAAACAAAAACATACCGGCCGCG
>Ga0073934_10003606_pt1 | contig 27978 bp, 28 predicted proteins | sample LarsenN4metaG_FD_76834 | JGI IMG/M metagenome (GOLD analysis project Ga0073934, IMG submission 76834) | Hot spring sediment bacterial and archeal communities from British Columbia, Canada, to study Microbial Dark Matter (Phase II) - Larsen... ... | reverse complement strand
TCCGCTGTGCATAGGAAATAGCGCGCTTGCGGCGGGACAATGCGTTCTTCGCCAGTGAGCAAAGCAACCTGCGGCTCGCCCTTGATCGCGACCACGCGGTCATAGACTTCGCGCGCCAGCAGCCGCAGCGGGAAGCCCATCATGCCGCTCGAATGGCCGCACATCCGCTCGATCGCGAGGTGGGTCTTGCCGGTGTTGGTCGGGCCGAGCACGGCGCGCACGCCGTGATCGCGGGCCTCGGCGTCGCGGGCGGCGGCGGCACGCGGGCGGCTGCGGTCTTGCGGGGGGACGGTCACAACCCGGCGGTTGTGTCAGGCTTGCGCGGCAGGGGCAAGGCGCGCGCGCGGACTGCACACGGCCAGGAGAAACGTCTTGTCGTGCGCAGGATGCAATTGGTCGCTGGTTAACGCCGGATTTACTTTGATCAGGCAGAGAAATGCGACAAGGCTGGGTCCGTCGCGCCCGCGAAGGGGGCCGCTTTCGGGGCAATGATGTTGGAGCATGCGCGCAATCTCGGTGATCTGCCCGAGGCGGACAACGGCCCGGACGAGGCCGCGCCAGCACGCGTGCTGCGGGTCGCAGCCCCGGCCCCGATCGACCCCGAGACCGCGCGCGACCTGCTGCCTTACCTGCGCAATTCCAAGAAACTCGCCCCGCCGACCAAGGCGCAGCAGGCCAAGCGCAAGGTCGTCGCGCGGGTCAACGGCATCGGCGAACGCTACGACGAATGGAAGCTCGCCGCATCGCGCTGGTTCGACCGGCTCGATCTCGCGCCCGATCTTGCCGAGGATATCGGCAGCCGCCGCTGGTTCCGTGGGCTGGGCACCATGGTGGCGCTGGGCGCGCTGGCGCTGGCCTTCTGGCCCGATCTCACCCCGCTCGAAGCCCGGCCGGCCATGCCGCAGGACGAAGACGTGACCAGCGAACTGCGCAGCCAGATGATCCTGCCGCTCGCGCTGGGGGCGGATTCGGGCCGGCGCATGGGGCCGACGGGGCAGGTCATACCGCTCAGGAACGCGCCCGAGCGACCGCAGATCCAGATGCTGGTGACGCTTGCACCGGGCGACTCTTTCGTCTCGATGCTCCGCCGCGCCGGGGTGTCGGGCGAGGATATTGATCGCGCTGCGGCGCTGGTGGGGCAGGCGGTCCCGCTCGGCGAGATCGCGCCGGGCACGCAGGTCGACGTGCTGCTCGGCCGCCGTCCCGCACCGGGGGCGGCGCGCCCGCTCGACAGCCTCGCCTTCCGCGCGCGCTTCGATCTCGAGCTGGAATTGGCTCGCCCGGGCGTGGGCGAGAGCAATCCCGACGGCACGCCTGTGGTCCCGAGCGGGCCGCTGGCGCTCAAGCGCAACGTCATCCGCGTCGACGAGACCCCGCTCCGGGTGCGCGGGCTGGTGGGTTCGAGCCTCTATCGCTCGATGCGCCAGGCCGGCGTCCCGGCCAGCGCGGTGCAGGAATATCTCAAGGCGCTGGATTCGCAGGTCGATATGGACCGCGAGGTGCAATCCTCCGACGAATTCGACATCATCCTCGCCTATCGCCGCGCCGCCACCGGCGAACGCCAGGCGGGGCAATTGCTCTATGCCGGGATCGATCGCGGAGGCAAGCCGAAGACCCAGCTGATGCGCTGGGGCAAGGACGGGCGCTTCTATGAAGCCTCGGGTGTGGGCGAACAGCGCCGCGGGCTGCTGGCGCCGGTGCCGGGAGCGGTGACCTCGGGCTTCGGGATGCGCCGCCACCCGATCCTCGGCTATCGCCGGATGCATGCGGGCATGGATTTCAAGGCGCGCTACGGCACGCCGATCGTCGCCGTGTCCGACGGGCGGGTGAGCAGCGCCGGCCGCGCCGGGGGCTGCGGTATCGCGGTGCGGCTGGAGCACGGCGGCGGCCTTTCCACCCGCTATTGCCACATGAGCCGCATGGCGGTGAGCGCGGGGCAGCAGGTGCGCCGTGGGCAAGTGATCGGCTATGTCGGATCGTCCGGCCTGTCGACCGGCCCGCATCTCCACTACGAGATGTATCGCGGCGGGCGGGTGATCAATCCGGCCAGTGTCGCCTTTGTCACCCGCGCCGAACTGTCGGGCACCGAGCTGATTGATTTCCGCCGCCAGCTGATCCGGTTGAAGGAGATCGAGGTCGGCGCGGCGCTGAAGGATCTCGAGCCGCTGCCGAGCGAGACCGAGGAGCCGCTGCGCGAGATCGAAAAGGTCGACATGGCGCGCCGCGAGGGCGGGGCCAGCAAGCTGTAACGAGCGCTTGTCCCCGCTGCGCGATTGGGCCTAAGGATTCCGCCCATGACCGGACATTTTCCCAACACCCGCCTTCGCCGCACCCGTGCCCATGAATGGAGCCGCGCGCTTCACCGCGAGACCGTGCTCACCCCCGCAGACCTGATCTGGCCGCTGTTCGTCACCGCCGGTGAGGGGGTGGAGGAGCCGATCGCGACGCTCCCCGGCGTCTCGCGCTGGTCAGTCGACGGGATCGTGGCGCGCGCGAAGGAGGCGGTGGCGCTGGGCATTCCGGTGGTGGCGCTATTCCCCAACACGCCGCACGATCTGCGCAGCGACGACGGGGCCGAGGCGCACAACCCGGACAACCTGATGTGCCGCGCGATCCGTGCGATCAAGGACGCCTGCGGCAACGATATCGGCGTGCTCACCGACGTGGCGCTCGATCCCTACACCAGCCACGGGCAGGACGGGCTGATCGACGAGACCGGCTATGTGGTGAACGACGAAACGGTCGCAGTGCTGGTCGATCAGGCGGTCAACCAGGCCAATGCCGGAGCGGATATCATCGCCCCCAGCGACATGATGGATGGCCGCATCCACGCGATCCGCATGGCGCTGGAAATGAACGGGCACCCCAACGTCCAGATCATGAGCTATGCCGCTAAGTATGCCAGCGCCTTCTACGGCCCGTTCCGCGATGCGGTCGGCAGCGGCGGGCTGCTCAAGGGCGACAAGAAGGCCTACCAGATGGATCCGGCCAATGGTGACGAGGCGCTGCGCGAAGTGGCGATGGACATATCCGAAGGCGCCGACAGCGTCATGGTCAAGCCCGGCCTTGCCTATCTCGACATCATTTACCGGGTGAAGCAGCGGTTCGACGTGCCGGTCTTCGCCTACCAGGTGAGCGGCGAATACGCGATGATCGAGGCGGCGCAGGCCGCCGGGATCGGGGACCGCGACGCGCTGGTGATGGAAAAGCTGATCGCCTTCAAGCGTGCCGGGTGCAGCGGGGTGCTCACCTACCACGCCGCCAATGTCGCCCGCCTGCTGAATGGGTGACGGCAGCCTCGTCACCGAACGCCTGATCCTGCGTCCACCGGTGGCGGAGGATCTGCCGTGGGTGCTCGAACACATGAACACCGAAGGCGTGATGCGCCATCTTGCCGGGGTGCGCGACCCTGAGGCCGTGGCCGAGAGCCTCGCCGCTGACGTCTACGCCTTCCACAATGGCGGCCACCAACGCTGGACGGTATGGCTGCGTGACGGCGCGGCGCGCGTGGGGCGGGTCGGCCTGTTCCACCTGCGCTCCCCCGCCGCGCCGCAGGACTTGCAGGGCCAGCGCGAGATCGGCTGGACCTTTGCCGAGATGCATTGGGGCAAGGGCTATGCGACCGAGGCAGCGCGGGCGGTGCTGACACACGCTTTCGGGGCGCTCACGCTGCCCGTGGTCTGGTCGCAAACCAGCGATTCCAACGCGGCCTCGACGCGGATGATGGAGCGCCTCGGCTTCGTCCGGCGGACCGAACTCGGCTATGTCGATCCGGATTACCCGCCAGGGGACAATCCGACGACGGTGTGGTCGCTCGAGGCAAGCGCGTGGTCGGCGCGGGCATGAACGACGTTGTGCTGACCGCGCCCCGGCTCGTGCTGCGCCGCATCCGCGAGGAGGACCTCGATCCGCACATGGCGCTGCTCAACACCCCGGCGGTGATGCGCCACCTCGGCGGCGTGCAGCCGCGCGCGGTGATCGCCGCCAAGCACGCCGCGGCGCGGGAGAGTTTTGCCGCCGAAGGCTTCGGCTTCATGATCATGGAGGAGCGTGCCACCGGCAAAGTGGTCGGCCATTGCGGGCTGCGCCGGGTCGCGCACCCGCTCGCCCCCAACCCGTGCGACCACGAGATCGGCTGGCTGGTGCGCGAGGATCGCTGGCGGCGGGGCTATGCCTACGAAGCGATGCGCGCGGTGGTGGACTGGGGCTTTGCCGTCATCGGTGCGCCGCACATCGTCGCCTTGACCTGCGAGGCCAACGTGGGCAGCTGGCGATTGATGGAAAAGCTCGGGATGCACCGCCGCGCAGACCTCGACTTTTGCGATCCGGCCGAGCCTGAACCGATTATCCAGTACGCGATCACCAAAGCGCAGTGGGAGGCGCAAAAATCATGACCAATCGCCCCGGCGTCAACATCGTGCCTATCCACGGCAAGACCCCGCAGATCCACGAGACCGCCTTCATCGCGCCCGGCTGCACCATCATCGGCGACGTGGTGATCGGCGCGGGCTCATCGATCTGGTACAATTGCGTGCTGCGCGCCGATGTTTTCTCGATCCGCATCGGGGAGCGCACCAATGTCCAGGACGGCTCGGTCCTCCACTGCGATCCGCCGCGCCCGGGCGATCCCGATGGCTGCCCGCTGGTAATCGGCGATGATGTGCTGATCGGCCACATGGCGATCGTGCACGGCTGCACGATCCACGATCGCGGGTTCGTGGGGCTGGGCGCGATCGTGATGAACAAGGCGGTGGTGGGTTCTGACGCCATGCTGGCCGCGGGCGCGATGCTGACCGAGCGCAAGGTCATGGGGCCGCGCGAGCTGTGGGCGGGACGCCCGGCGACGCGCATGAAGGAACTGAACGACGCCGCCATCGCCGGAATGCGAATGGGCGTGATGCACTATGCCGAGAACGCCAAGGCCCACGCCGCGGCGGTGGCAGCGGCGCTGGGATAATGGCCCGGCCTGCGCCGTCGCTGCCTGACGCGGCAGCCTTGCGCGCGCGGATCGACGAGGGCGGGCGGCTTGCCGTCAAGGTGACTCCCGGCGCGCGCGAGGAAGCGGTGACGCTGGCAGACGGCGCGGTGCTGGTGAAGGTGCGCGCCCCGGCGGACAAGGGCGCGGCCAACGCGGCGGTGATCGCTCTGGTGGCGCGCGCACTCGGTCTTGCGCCCTCGCGGGTGAGCCTGCTGCGCGGCGGAACCTCGCGGCAGAAGGTGCTGGCGATCGAACTCTAGCGCGCCCGCAGGCGCAGCAGCAGGCCCAGCGCCACGCCCGTCCCGATGGCGATGGTGAGATCGGCGACCACGGTCAGCACCAGCGTCACCAGCAGAAGCGCACGGTCTTCCCACGGCGCGGCCAAGTATTCGCGCCACTTGTGCAGTTCGCTCATGTTCCAGGCCGTGATCAGCAGCAATCCGGCGAGCGCGGGCATCACCAGATAGCCGGCCAGCGGCGCGGCGACGAGCATGATGGCGAGGATGAACACCGCATGGAGCACGCCCGCCACCGGGGTCTTGCCGCCTGCGCGCACATTGGTGGCGGTGCGGGCAATCGCGCCGGTCGCGGGCATCCCGCCGAACAGTGCCGAGCCGAGATTGGCCCAGCCCTGCGCGCTGACTTCGGCATTGGGGCGGTGCTGGCCGCCGATCATCCGGTCGGCCACCATCGCCGAGAGTAGCGATTCGATCGCGGCGAGAAAGGCGATCACCAGCGCCGAGGGCAGGACCGCGAGCGCCTTGGCGAGGCTCAACTCGGGCAGGGCGGGCAGCGGCAGTCCGCGCGGCAGCGCGCCATAGCGCGAGGCGATGCTCTCAACCGGCCAACCCGCCCAGGCCACCGCCGCCGACACCAGCCCCACCGCGACGATCAGCCCCGGCAGGCGCGGAAACAGCCGCCGCAGCGCGATGATAAGCGCCAGCGCCGCGCCTCCGGTCGCCAGCGCAGTGAGGTCCAGCTTGTCGCGCGCCGCCCACAGCGCCTGCATCTTGGGGAGGAAATCAGCCGGAACCCCGGTCAGCCCCAGCCCGAGAAAGTCGTTGATCTGGCTTGCGGCGATGATGATCGCGATGCCGATGGTAAAGCCGTTGACCACCGGCTCGGGCACATAGGCGACGAGATTGCCGATCCTCAGCCACCCCGCCACGATCAGGATCACGCCCGCCATCAGCGTTGCCAGCACCAGACCGTCATAGCCGTGAGCGGCGATCACGCCGAACACCACGACGATGAATGCGCCGGTCGGCCCGCCGATCTGCACGCGGCTGCCGCCCAGCAGCGAGATCAGCAGCCCGCCGATGATCGCCGTCACCAGCCCCTTAGCCGGGTCCGCGCCCGAGGCGATCGCAATCGCGATGCTGAGCGGGATCGCCACCATCGCCACGGTCAGCCCGGCGACGGCATCGGCCACGAACAATGCGGGCGTGTAGCCCTTCATCGTCGTCAGGATCTTGGGTTGCATGGGCAGACTCTACCCCTCGCCAGCGGGCGATGGCAATGGGGCGTCAGGCGGCGGGTTGGCGCAAATACTGGAACATGAACCCTACATAATCGGCCTTGCCAAGCGGCACGCCGGCGGCCCGCAGGATGGAATAGGCTGCCATGAGGTGGAAATAGAACTGCGGCAGCGCCCAGTCGCGGACATAGCTCTGGGTGTCGAGGTCGAAGGTCATCCCGTTGGCGAGCGAAAATTCGATCCGAGCCTCATCCGCTCCGAAGGGCGTGCTGCGCCAGCCCTTGATCAATGCGCGCGTCGCCGCGATCCGTTCGCGCGCGGCGGTCAGCGTGGTGTCGTCGATGTCGCTCGAGGAATAGGCGACCCCGGCCACCCCGGCCATGGCCTCGCCCGGCAGATTGCAGGCGAAGCGGATCTGGCGCGCGAGCGGGAACATGTCTTCGGCGAGGCGGGCCTCAAGCAGCGCGTCGCCGCGATCGTGCTCGGCGGCCTTGGCCAGCCAGCTGTCGAGCGAGCCGAGCATGTTGTCATAGGTGGTGAGCAGGAGGGTGTTGGTTTGCATGGGCGTAACCTTAGGCGCGGCTCAGTCCATGATCAATGCGCGCAGGCTTTCCACCCGGTCCGCCTCGTGCGCGGGCTTGTCCCAGCGGATGCGGTGGATGCGGGGAAAGCGCATGGCGAGGCCCGACTTGTGGCGTTTGCTCGTGTGAACGGAATCGAACGCCACCTCGAGCACCAGTTCGCGCTTCACCTCGCGCACCGGGCCGAAGCGATTGAGGGTGTTCTGCCGCACGAAGCGGTCGAGCTGCTTCAGCTCCGTATCGGTGAAGCCCGAATAGGCCTTGCCCACCGGCAGCAGTTCCGCCCCGGCGTCGGGATCGCCGTCCCAGCAGCCGAAAGTGTAGTCCGAATAGAAGCTCGAGCGCTTGCCGCTGCCGCGCTGGGCATACATCAGCACGCAATCCACCAGCAGCGGATCGCGCTTCCACTTGTACCACAGGCCCGTCTTGCGCCCGGCGACATAGGGGCTGTCGCGGTGCTTGAGCATCAGCCCTTCGATCGCCTCGTCGCGCGCGCTGTCGCGGATGCGGGCAAGCGCGGCGAAATCTTCGGCCTCGACCAGCGCGGAAAGATCGAAGTGACTTTGCGGCAGGCGTTCCATCAGGCATTCGAGAGTTGCGCGGCGCGACTTCCACGGTTGTTCGCGCCAATCCTGGCCGTCCAGCAGCAGCACATCATAAAGCCGCACGAAGGCGGGATAGTCGCGCAGCATCGCCTTGGAGACAGTCTTGCGCCCCAATCTTTGCTGGAGCGCGTTGAAACTCGCCGCGCCGCCAGCCGCGCCGCCTTGCGCAGAACCACGCACCAGCAATTCGCCGTCGAGCACCGCGTCGATAGTCAGCGCGTCCAGCACTTCGGGAAAGGTTGCGGAGATATCGTCGCCCGAGCGCGAATAGACCCGCGTCTGTCCCCCGGCGCGGACGAGCTGCACCCGGATGCCGTCCCATTTCCACTCGGCGGCATAATCCGCGAGATCGACCTCGCCGTCCTCGAGCGGATGGGCCAGCATGAAGGGCCGGAAGCGCGGCAGATTGGCGAGATCGGGTGCGGGGGCGCGTCCGGTCGCCCAGGCGAAAAGTTCGGCATAGGGTGGGGCGAGGGCGTGCCAATATTCCTCGACCTGCTCGATCTTGACCTCGAAGGCCTGCGCAAAGGCGGTTTTGGCGAGCCGCGCCGAAACGCCGACGCGCATCCCCCCGGTAGCGAGTTTGATCAGGGCATAGCGGCCCCGCGCATCGAGCCGGTCGAACAGCGCGGCCAGTTCCACCGTCGCGCTGGCACGGGTGAGCCCGGACAGGCGTTCGACCACCTCGGACAGCGTGAGCCGCCCGTCCGGCGCGCGACCGTCCGGCTCGGGCCAGAGCAGGCTTGCGGTCTCGGCGGTGTCGCCGACGAAATCGCGGCTGAGCGCCCACAGCACAGGATCGACCCGCTCCATCATCAGGTTGCGGATGGTCGAGGATTTGACCGCCGGAAAATCGAGCCCGTCGGTCAGCGCCGCGAGCGCCCAGCCGCGATCGGGATCGGGGCTTCCACGCAGATAGGCCGCAATCAGCGCCAGCTTGCGGTTGCGGCTGGCGGTGTAGACCAGCGCGTCGAGCACGGCGGCGAATTCCTCCATCAGCGCGCCGCCGGTGATTCATTGCACTGCCACGCGGAGCCGCTAAAGGGCGCGCGGGGGGTCAGTGACAACCGCTGTTCCGAGAAGGATTGAATCGCATGAAATTCGCTCCGCTTGCCGCTCTGTGCCTTGCCGCCGTGGCCGCCGCTCCTGCGCTGGCCGACGACACCACCGCCACCACCGCGACCTCCGCGGCGGCTTTCACCGTCGAGCAGCCGATCGAGGCGCTGATGGCCGACGAGCGCGCCAAGGCGGTCGTCACCAAGCATCTGCCCGGCATCGACCAGCATCCGGCCTACGAGCAGTTCAAGGCGATGAGCCTCAAGGCGCTCGCCCCCTTCTCGCAGGGCATGATCAGCGACGAATTGCTGGAAAGGATCGCCGCCGATCTCGCCGCGATCAAGTAAGCCGTCACGCGCGGGGACGAGGGTGTCAGTCATCCTCGTCCTCGTAGCCCACCAGCGCCAGAGCCCTTGCGCGGCGCTGATTGAGCGCGCACCAGCGCAGCAGCGCCTCCTCGCGGCCGTGGGTGATCCAGGTTTCCTGGGGGTTTACCTCGGCGATGGTCTGTGTGAGTTCGTTCCAGTCGGCATGATCGGAAATCACCAGCGGCAGCTCGACCCCACGCTGCCGCGCTCGCGCGCGCACGCGCATCCAGCCGCTCGCCATCGCGGTGAGCGGATCGGGCAGGCGGCGGCTCCAGCGATCATCCAGCGCTGACGGTGGCGCGATGACGATAGCGCCGCGCATGGCTTCCTTCGAGGGCGCATCGCTGACCAGCCGCAGATCGCCCAGCGCCACGCCGTGCTCTTCGTAGAGGCGGCACATGGCCTCCATCGCGCCGTGGAGCCAGATGGTGTCATGATGTCCCGACGCCCGCAGTTCGGCGATCACCCGCTGCGCCTTGCCCAGCGCATAGGCCCCGACGAGGATGCAGCTATCGGGATTTTCTTCTAATGATTTCAAGAGCTTGGAAATTTCGTCCGCGATCGGCGGGTGGGTGAAGACCGGCAGGCCGAAAGTCGCCTCGGTGATGAAGATGTCGCAGGGGGTGACGGCGAAGGGGGTGCAGGTCGGATCGGGAGTGCGCTTGTAGTCGCCGGTGATGATCACCCGCTCGCCAGCGTGTTCCAGCAGGATCTGCGCTGAGCCCAGAACGTGCCCGGCGGGCAGGAAGGTCGCGCTTACGCCGCCGCCGATGTCCACGCGCTCGCCATATTCAGCCGGCGAGGCACCCTCGCGGGTCTGGTAGCGCAGCGCCATGATTGCCAGCGTCGCCGGGGTGGCGATGGTGATGCCATGCCCCCCGCGGGCGTGATCGGCGTGGCCGTGCGTGACCAGCGCGCGGGGCACGGGCCGCGAGGGATCGACCCAGATATCGGCGGGCAGAATGTGGATGCCCTGCGGTTCGGGCCGGATCCAGGAGAAGGGGGCGCTCATGGGTGTTCCAACAAAAAGGGCGCGGAAGAGGTTCCTCTTCCGCGCCCCGATTGTGCCTCCGCCTGCCTCAGCCCTCGTCGGTTTCCGGCGCGGGGTTCTTGGCCGCCGGCTTCTTCCTCGCCGGCGCCTTCTTCTTCGCGGCCTTCACCTTGGGCGGGGCCGGGGTCATCTCGAAGGCGGGCTTGCCGTCCTTGATGCTGACATGCACCTCGCCGCCTTCGGCCAGCTTGCCGAACAGCAGTTCCTCCGCGAGCGGCTGCTTGATCTTTTCCTGGATCAGGCGGGCCATCGGACGGGCACCGTAGAGCTTGTCGTAGCCCTTGTCCGCCAGCCACGCGCGGGCATCGCTGTCGAACTGGATGTGGACGTTCTGTTCGGCGAGCTGGAGTTCGAGCTGGAGGATGAACTTGTCGACCACACGCGCCACCGTGCTCTTGCCGAGATAGGCGAAGGGCACGATCGCATCGAGGCGGTTGCGGAATTCGGGGGTGAACATCTTCTTCACCGCCTCGTCGCCCGCGTCTTCCTTGCTGACATCGCCGAACCCGATGCCCTGCCGCGCCATGTCGGCCGCGCCCGCATTGGTGGTCATGATCAGCACCACGTTGCGGAAATCGACCGTCTTGCCGTGGTGATCGGTGAGCCGCCCGTTGTCCATCACCTGCAGCAGGATGTTGAACAGATCGGGGTGCGCCTTCTCGATCTCATCGAGCAGCAGCACGCAGTGCGGGTTCTGGTCGACCGCATCGGTGAGGAGGCCGCCCTGATCATAGCCGACATAGCCCGGAGGCGCGCCGATCAACCGGCTGACCGAGTGGCGCTCCATATATTCGGACATGTCGAAGCGCTTCAGCTCGATCCCCATGATGCTGGCGAGCTGGCGCGCGACTTCGGTCTTGCCGACGCCGGTGGGGCCGGAGAACAGGAACGAGCCAATCGGCTTGTCCGGATCGCGAAGTCCGGCGCGCGACAGCTTCATCGCGGTGGCGAGGCGGACGATGGCATCGTCCTGGCCGAACACCACGTGCTTCAGATCGCGTTCGAGGTTCTCGAGCGCCTTCTTGTCGTCCTTGCTCACCGACTTGGGCGGGATGCGCGCCATGGTCGCGATCACTGCCTCGATTTCCTTGGCGGTGATGGTCTTCTTGCGGCGGCTTGGCGGCACCAGCATCTGCATCGCGCCAACCTCGTCGATCACGTCGATCGCCTTGTCGGGCAGCTTGCGATCATTGATGTAGCGTGCCGAGAGCTCGACCGCGGTCTTGATCGCATCGGGGGTGTATTTGACCTTGTGGTGCGCCTCGAAGGCCGAGCGCAGACCTTTGAGGATCTTGATCGTGTCCTCGATGGTCGGCTCGTTGACGTCGATCTTCTGGAACCGGCGCAGCAGGGCGCGGTCCTTTTCGAAGTGGTTGCGGAATTCCTTGTAGGTGGTCGAGCCGATGCAGCGGATCGCGCCCGACGACAGGGCGGGCTTGAGCAAATTCGAGGCGTCCATCGCCCCCCCGCTGGTCGCCCCGGCGCCGATCACGGTGTGGATTTCGTCGATGAACAGGACGGCATGGGGCATGCCCTCGAGTTCGGACACGACCTGCTTCAAGCGCTCCTCGAAATCGCCGCGATAGCGGGTGCCCGCGAGCAGCGCGCCCATGTCGAGCGAGTAGATCACCGCGTCGGCCAGCACTTCGGGCACGTCGCCTTCGACGATCTTGCGCGCGAGGCCTTCGGCGATCGCGGTCTTGCCGACGCCTGGATCGCCGACATAGAGCGGGTTGTTCTTCGAGCGCCGGCACAGGATCTGGATCGTCCGGTCGACCTCAGGACCGCGCCCGATCAGCGGATCGATCTTGCCGCTTTCCGCCTTGAGGTTGAGGTTGACCGTGAACTGGTCGAGCGCGGTTTCCTTCTTGTTGCCGCTTTCCTTGGTCTGCGCTGCTTCCTCGTTCTTGTCGCTGCCTTGCGGGGTCTTGCTTTCGATCTGGCGGCCGCCCTTGCCGATGCCGTGGCTGATGTAGCTCACCGCATCCAGCCGGCTCATGTCCTGCTGCTGGAGGAAATAGACCGCGTAGCTGTCGCGCTCGGAAAACAGCGCGACCAGCACGTTGGCACCCGTCACCGTGTCCTTGCCGCTCGACTGGACATGCAGGATTGCCCGCTGAATGACCCGCTGGAAGCCCGCGGTGGGCTGCGGATCAGCCCCGTCCTCCGTCTTAAGTGATTGATATTCTTGATCAAGATACTGCTTCACCACCTCGCCGAGCTCGGCCAGATCGACCCCGCAGGCGGCCATCACCTGGGCTGCGTCTTCGTCGTCGATCAAAGCCAGCAGCAGGTGCTCGAGCGTTGCGTATTCGTGCTTGCGCTCCGAGGCGTTGCCGAGCGCGTTGTGCAATGTCCGTTCGAGGTTCTGGGCGAAGCTGGGCATGGGAAATCTCTATGTGAGGGCGAGGGATGCTCCGTTCGTCGGAGCGGGGGGAGTCGTTTTCCGAGTATATGGGGTGGTCCGCGAAAATTGCGAATCCGTTTGCGTGAGCGCCGGAGGAAAACCGGTGCAGCTCACCCGCCACCCTTGCCGAACAGCGCTTCGGCGGCGGCGCGGTGGGCCGCGGCCTTGCCCCGATGCGCCTTGACCCGGACGATCTCGGCTTCGAGCAGGGCGATACGTTCGTCGAGTTCCGCCTGCGAATAAGGCCCGAGATCCTCGGCCGAGAGGTGCGATGCCGCGTCTCCTTTCGGGCGAGGGCGATCAGGCTCTTCCATGGACGCGCAGCATCGCAAGCCAAGCGGCTTGCTGTCAATCGGCAAGGCGGGTATTTGCGCGGGCGATGGGCGGGCGGCATGGGTAACGCGGCGTAAACAGGGGGGGGTGAAGCATGGTGGGAGCGAGCGGAGCGGGTTTGCCCGACGGCATGCGGGCGATCGGCTTCGATGCACCCGGTGAGCCGGCGGTGCTGCGGCTCGAACATCTGCCCTTACCGCGCCTTCGCCCCGACGACGTGCTGATCCGCGTCGCCTATGCCGGGGTCAACCGCCCCGACTGCCTCCAGCGCGCCGGGCTCTATCCGCCGCCGCCGGGCGCCTCGCCGCTGCTCGGGCTCGAAGTCGCGGGCGAAGTCGTCGCGGCCGGTAGCGAAGTCCCGCGCGAGATGATCGGGCAGTTCGTCGCCGCGCTCACCCCCGGCGGCGGCTATGCCGAATATTGCGCCGCGCATTGGCAGCATTGCCTGCCCGTGCCCGACGGGATGCTGCTGGCCGAGGCCGCGGCGCTGCCCGAAACCCTGTTCACCGTGTGGCACAACCTGTTCGAACGCGGTCTCGCGCGCGATGGCGAGAGCGTGCTGATCCACGGCGGCACCAGTGGTATCGGCACCATGGCGATCATGCTTGCCAAAGCCTTCGATATGGAGGTGATTTGCACCTGCGGCGACAATGCCAAGTGCGCTGCCGCCGGCCGCATCGGCGCGGACCTTGCGATCAACTACCGCGAGACCGATTTCGTCGAGTCGGTGCTGGCACATACGCAGGGCAAGGGCGTCAACGTGGTGCTCGACATGGTCTCGGGCGATTATGTTGCGCGCAACTTGAAGTGCCTTGCCGAGGATGGCCGCCACGTCACCATCGCGGTGCTGGGCGGTGCGAAGGCGGATGTGAACATGGCGCAGGTGATGATGCGCCGCCTGACCCTCACCGGATCGACCCTGCGCCCGCGCTCGGACGCCTTCAAGGCCGCGCTCGCCGACGAGATCGCCGACAATGCCTGGCCGATGTTCGTCGATGGCGAGCTCGCGCCCGTCATGGACATGACCTTCCCGCTGGCCGAGGCCGCCGCCGCCCATGCGCGGATGGAGGCGGGCGAGCATGTCGGCAAGATCGTGCTGGAGGTGGCGGGTGGGTGACGCACTGACCCTCCACGAAGACCCCCGCAGCGGCAATTGCTACAAGATCCGTCTCACCGCCGCGCTCCTCGGTCTCCCGCTCGAGCGGCGCGGCTATGACATCATGAAGGGCGAAACCCGCACGCCGGAATTTCTGGCGCAGGTCAATGCCAATGGCCGCATCCCGGTGCTCCAGATCGGGGTCAGTGACGAGAGGGGCGCAGAAGCGCGCTTCCTGCCCGAAAGCAACGCCGCGTGCTGGTATCTCGCCTACGGGAGCCACCTGATCCCGCAGGATCGCTTTGCCCAGGCCGATATGCTGCGCTGGATGTTCTTCGAACAATACAGCCACGAGCCCAACATCGCCACGCTGCGGTTCTGGCTGCGCTTCGTCGGCGAGGCGAACCTTGCGCCCGAGCAGCGTGCGCAGATCGTTCTCAAGCGCATGGCAGGCTGCGCCGCTCTGGAGTTGATGAACGAACACCTCGGCTCCCACTCGTTTTTCTGCGGGCAGGCGGCGACGCTCGCCGATATCGCGCTGTTCGCCTACACCCATGTCGCCGAAGAGGGCGGCTTCGGCCTCGGCGACTACCCCCATGTCGGCGCATGGATCGCGCGGATTGCGGCGCTGCCGGGCTTCGTCGCCATGGATTGAGCCGCCCGCACCACGCCCCGGCGCATCCCGCTTGATTTGTCAGCGATTAGTCATAATCTGGTCAGGAGCGGCGGAGCGGAATCATAAATCGCCTGTCGTACTGATAGAAAATGACGCGAAATCGTCATTTGACTGTGAGTCCCCTGTAACATTTCACTGTCATGGGATGGGACCGAGTAAAACGTGACATCCAGGGATTTTGCATGACCGGTTCCGATCTGTCTGACCTGATCAGCGGAAATGTCGCCAGTTTTCCGCTGGCTGCGCCGAAGACGCCCGAGCCTGAAGGCGGCGAGCGGCAAAGCTATCGCACGATCTGGATCAGCGACGTGCATCTCGGCACCAAGGGGTGCAATGCCGACATGCTGATCGACTTCCTCGATCGTACCGACAGCGAGACCATGTATCTGGTCGGCGACATCATCGATGGCTGGCGGCTGAAGAAGAAGTTCTACTGGCCCGCGGCACACAACGACATCGTCTGGCGCATCCTCAAGCGCGCCAAGCGCGGTACCCGGATCATCTACATCCCGGGCAACCACGACGAGATGTTCCGTCAGTTCACCGGGCTCAATTTCGGCGGCATCGAGATCCGCCGCGCGGCCTTCCACGTCACCGCCGACGGCCGCCGGTTGATGGTGCTGCACGGCGACGAGTTCGACGCGGTGATGCTCTCGCACCGGTGGCTCGCCTTCGTCGGCGATCATGCCTATCATCTGATGATGAAGCTCAACGTCACGGTGAACACCGTTCGGCGCTGGATGGGCAAGCCCTACTGGTCGCTCAGCAAGGCGGCCAAGCACAAGGTCAAGAACGCGGTCGAGTTCATCGGCAAGTACGAGGAAGTCGTCGCCCGTGCCGCCGGTGAGCGCGGTGTCGACGGGGTGGTGTGCGGCCACATCCACACCGCCGAGTTCCGCCAGTTCGAACACAACGGCAAGCCGATCGAATATTGGAACGACGGCGACTGGGTCGAAGGCTGCAACGCGCTGGTCGAACATCACGACGGGCGGATGGAGATCCTCCACTGGCCCGATGAAATGAAGCGGCGTCTGGAAGAAGAGGGTGGTGCCGATCGGGCCGCGACCGGCTCCGCCGACTCCGCCCGCGAGGCCGCGTGAACCGCTTCACCACGATCCTGCCCGACGGCGCCGCCACCACGATCGCCCCGCAATCCATAGCGATCGTCACCGATGCCTGGCACCCGCAGACCAATGGCGTGGTGCGCACGCTGTCGACCACTTGCGAGGTGCTGCGCGGCTGGGGCCACGAGGTCACCGTGATCTCGCCCGAGGGCTATCCCTCCTTCCCCGCGCCGACCTATCCCGAGATCCGTCTCGCCTTCACCGCTCCGGGCGCGGTCGGGCGGCGGCTCGCCAGAATCGCGCCCGAGGCGGTGCACATCGCCACCGAAGGCCCGCTGGGCTTTGCTGCAAGGCGCTATTGCCTGAGTCGCAAGGTGCCCTTCACCACTGCCTACCATACCCAGTTTCCCGATTATCTCGCGCGCCGCACCGGGCTGCCGGCGCGCGCCTTCTGGCCCTATATCCGGTGGTTCCACCGGCCGGCGCAGCGCATCATGGTGGCAACCGAGACGATCCGCGGACAGTTGCGCGAACAGGGGCTGACGCAGCTCACCCACTGGAGCCGCGGGGTCGATCTCACCTGCTTCTCGCCCGACGCGCCCCTGCCGCCGGAATATGCCGGGATCGAAGGCCCGATCCTGCTCTATGTCGGCCGGGTGGCGGTGGAGAAGAATATCGAGGCCTTCCTCGCCTGTGACTATCCCGGCACCAAGGTGGTGGTCGGCGACGGCCCGGCGCGCGCCGCACTCGAGGCGAAGTTCCCCGAGGCGCGCTTCCTCGGCAAGAAGACCGGGGTGGAGCTGGCGGGCTGCTATGCCGGGGCCGATGTTTTCGTCTTCCCTAGCCGCACCGACACCTTCGGTCTCGTCATGATCGAGGCGCTGGCCTGTGGCACCCCGGTCGCCGCCTTCCCGGTGGCGGGGCCGCTCGACATCATCACCCCCGAGGTCGGCGCGCTGTCCGAGGATCTCACCCGCGCGATCGACGCGGCGCGCTATTGCGACCGCGCCGCCTGCGCCGCCTACGGGGCGAGCTATTCGTGGGATGCGGCGACGCGCCAGTTCCTCTCGGGCCTTGTCGCTCTGGAGGAGGATCAAGCGGTGTCGCTCCAGGCGGTTCCGGCCTTCTGACTCCCTTTTCCTTGCCGTTTGCCCGGCTTTCGCCTATCTAGTCGTCCAAGGTGGCCGCTCCGAAAGGGGCGGCCCTTTCATTTTCAACGGAGATTTCCCCATGGCGACCAAGGATCAGCCCAAGCCGCTGATGCCGCATGCCACCGCGACCTGGCTGGTGGACAATACCGCCCTGTCTTTCGAGCAGATCGCCGCGTTCTGCGGGCTGCACATCCTCGAAGTCCAGGCGATGGCCGACGATCTGGCCGGCAGCAAGTATACCGGGCGCGATCCGGTTCACTCGGGCGAGCTCACCCAAGCCGAGATCGAGAAGGGCCAGAACGACCCGACCTATGTGCTCAAGATGCACAAGGCCCCGGTCGAGGTGACCCGCACCAAGGGCCCGCGCTACACCCCGGTGTCCAAGCGCCAGGACAAGCCTGACGGCATCGCCTGGATTCTGCGCCACCACCCGGAGGTGTCGGACGCGCAGATTTCCAAGCTGATCGGCACCACCCGCAACACCATCGGCGCGATCCGCGAGCGTTCGCACTGGAACATCCAGAACATCCAGCCCAAGGACCCGGTGACCCTGGGCCTGTGCTCGCAGCGCGAGCTCGATGCGATGGTGGCCAAGGCCGCCAAGCGCGCCGGCGTGACCGAGGATACCGAAGCCCCGGCCGCACCGGTGCGCAATGATCGCGAGAAGCTGATCGAGGAACTGCGCGCCGAACGCGAAGCGAGCCACAAGGCCGCCGCCGAAGCCGCCCAGGAAGCCGAGGCCGAAGCCTGGCTTGCCGCGCGCCGCGCCGCCGAGGCCGAGGAAGAGAAGATCGACCCCGAGAGCGGGTTCATCTGAGCCTGACGACGGCTCGCCGGGGTGCGCCGCGCGCGCCTCGGCGGCCGTGCGCCAGGCACTTGGCGCAATTGCGAAAAACCAGTGTTTGCCAACCGACTTTTGCTTGTGCGGAAGGGCATTGTCGGCCAAGATTATTGACATGCCTGTCAGTAACGTCGCCTATCACCATCCCACGCCGTTGCACACCCGGTTCGAGCCCATGAGCCTGCCGGCGATGTTCGAACGCAGCGTGCGCGCCAGCCCCCGGGCACCGTTCCTGCATTTCCTCGGGCGCACCTATAGCTATGGCGAAATTCACCGCGCGGCGCAGCGGTTCGCCGCAGGCCTGCAGGCCGCCGGCATCGCCAAGGGCGACCGCGTCGGGCTGTTCCTGCCCAATGTGCCGATCTACGCCGCCGCCTATTACGGGGCGATGATGGCAGGGGCGATCGTCGTCAACTTCTCGCCGCTTTACTCGGTCGAGGAGTTGAGCTGGCAGGTCGGCGACAGCGGCACGCGGGTGCTGGTGACGCTCGACGTGCCCGAACTCTACGCGACCGCGCACAAGGTGCTCGATTCCTCGGCGCTGGAAACGCTGGTGGTGGGCAGCCTTGGCGCGATGCTGCCCTGGATCAAGGGTGCGGCGCTGAGGTTGCTTCGGCGGAGCCAGATCGCCGATGTCGCCTTCGGCTCCACTGTCCGCAGCTGGGCCGATATGACGCCGGACAGGGCGCCCGCCCCGGTTGCGGTCACGTCTGAAGATCTTGCCCTGCTGCAGTATACCGGTGGCACCACCGGACGGCCCAAGGGGGCGATGCTGGGGCATGATCAACTCTCGGTGAACGCCCAGCAGGTCGCCGCGCTCAATCCTTTCGGCGATGCCAGCAGCGAGATCTTCATGGGCGCACTGCCCTTCTTCCACGTCTTCGCCAACACCGCGCTGCTCAATCACGCGATGGTCACCGGCGCGTCGATCGCGATGGTGCCGCGGTTTGAGACCAAGCAGGTGCTCGCGACCATCCAGCGCTACCGCTGCACCGGCTTTCCGGGCGTGCCGACGATGTTCCAGGCGATGCTCGATCACCGCGATCTCGCCAAGACCGACCTTTCCAGCCTCAAGGTCTGCATCTCCGGCGGGGCACCGATGCCCGGCCCCGTCCATGTCCGCTTCGAGGAGGTAACGGGCGTGCGGCTGGTCGAAGGCTATGGCCTGACAGAAAGCGCCGGCGTGGTCTCGGCCAACCCCTATGAAGGCACGCGCAAGCGCGGGACCATCGGCCAGCTGGTGCCCGGCACCGAGGTGATCCTGCTCGACAAGGAAGATCCGACCTGCCTCGCCCCCGAAGGCGAGCCGGGCGAATTGGCGGTGCACGGCCCGCAGGTGATGCGCGGCTACTGGAACCGGCCCGAAACTGACGTCGAGACCTTCGTCGAGCGCGACGGCAAGCGGTATCTGCGCACCGGCGATGTCGCGCGGATCGACGAGGACGGATTTCTCGAAATCGTGGATCGCATCAAGGACATGATCGCCGTCGGCGGATTCAAGGTCTTCCCCAGCGTGGTCGAGGACGTGATCCTCGAACACCCCGCGGTGAAGGAGGCGCTGGTGATCGGCGTTCCGGAAGAATATCGCGGCGAGGTACCGCGCGCCTATGTCACGCTCAACGAAGGCGCGGGGTCGAGCGCGGAGGAGTTGGCAAGCTGGCTCAACGCGCGCATCGGCAAGCACGAGCGAGTCGATCAGGTGGTGATCCGTGAGACCCTGCCCAAGACGATCATCGGCAAGCTCGATCGCAAGACCCTGCGCGCCGAGGTGCTCTAGACGGTCTTACTCGGCCGCTTCGACGCTCGCGGCCGGCACCGCCTTCACTGGCTGGCGGGCATTGGGGGCAAAGCGTCCGTCGACCTGCGCGCCCTGCTCGATCGTCAGCGCATCGTAGTGCACATCGCCCTCGATCCGGGCGCTCTTGAGGATCACCAGTTCGCGCGCGGTGATCGATCCGGTGACTTTGCCGGCCATCCGCGCGCTCTCGGCCACCACGGCGCCGGATATGCTGCTCGTCTCGCCCTGCACCAGACTGGCGCACTTGATGTCGCCCTCAATCGTGCCGTCGACGTGGAGATCGGCGGTTGCGGCGATATCGCCCTTGATCACGACATCCGCGCCGATCACCGAGAAGGTCGAACCCGAAGCCATCATGCTGCTCCTACTTGCGGGCCGCGCGGGCGGGGGAGCGGTCCGTTCCGGCTCCGCGGACTTCTTTGAGAACATCGGGGGCGGTCTCCAGGAAGGGGCGCGGATTGACCGCGCGGTTGTTGATGCGAACTTCGAAATGGAGGTGCGGACCGGTCGAACGGCCGGTGCTGCCGAGCCCGCCGAGCGTCGCGCCGGCAGCGACCAGTTGCCCGAGCTTCACATCGATGCGCGACAAGTGGGCATAGCGGGTCATCAGGCCGTTGGCATGGGTGACTTCGACCGCCTGGCCGTAGCCGCCCTTCCACCCGGCAAAGGTGACCCGGCCCTCGGCCGCGGCGAAGATCGGCGAGCCGATCGCACCCTTGAAGTCGATGCCCGAATGCAGTGCCGCGTGGCCGTTGAAGGGATCGCGGCGATAGCCGAAACCCGAGGTGATGCTGCGCACGCTGGCGGGAACGACCTGCGGGATTCCGTCGAGCGCGCGTTCAAGCGCCGCCATCCGCGCAAGGCTCAGGCCGAGCCGTTCGAAGCGCGGATCGATATCGTCCGCCCCGGCAAGCGCGACGAAGGGACCGCCCATGCCCTGCTGCGCCTGGCGGCTCATCACGCCCGGATCGAGATTGAGCTTGCGCATTGCCGCCTCGGCGCGGCGCGCGCGGGCGTCGGCGAAACGGGTGAAGCGTTCGACCACGGCGAGTTGGCGGGCCTCGATTTCGGCCAGGCCGCGCGCCTGAGGGATGAACTGGCTGACCTTCTCGACCGTCTTGGCCGCCTCGGCGCTGGAATCGGTGACGGTGCCTTTGGCCCCTTCGGCGACGATGTCCTCGGGCAGCATCCGGGCCATTTCCTCGAGGAAGTCCTGGCGCTCCTTGAGATCGTCGACCACTTTGTCTAGGCTGCCGCCATAGGCCTTTAGCCGTTCCTCGGACTTGGCGATACGCGCTTGCTTGTCAGCGAAGGCAGCAAGATCGGCCTCGGCGCGGTACTGACCCCACGCCATCACCGCGAGCGCGACGAGCCAGATGAATACCAGCCCCACCACCACCGCAGCGGCGCGGATCTGGAGATTCGAGGAAATCTTGATGAAGCGCACCTGTCCGTCGGCGCGCATGAAAAATTCGCGGTCTGGGAACCACTGCCGTAGCTGTTCGCCCCACCTGCGTGCGGAATTCGTGTCTGACACTGCGGCCCCGATTATTTTATCTATGCCCCACGTCAGCCGCGCTATCAGCGCAAATCCCGAGGGTCGAATCGCAATCATCACCGAGGGGTGAACCGAAGCGGAATCGCGGCGAAACGTGCAACAGTGCCGCCACTTGCTTGCATTAAAGCATCGCGGTGGGTGCGGATGTGTGCGGAACGCGGCAATGTTCTTGATTCGTGCCGGCCTGCCGCAGCGCGCCGGCGGCGCCGGGCCTGACAGCGAACAATGCGGCTGCTAAGACCCGTGTCATGAATCAGACAGCTAGCCACCAGACTCGCCGCGACGACCGCGACAGCCATGCCTAGGTGATCGCGCTCGCCACCGCGGCGCGCCGGGCACAGCGCCAGCTTGCCGCAATGACCAGCGCTGCGCGCGCCGCCGCGCTCCACCGCGCGGCTGATCGGATCGCGGCCTCGGCCCCGGCGATCCTCGCCGCCAATGCGCAGGATCTGGCCGCCGGCGCAGCCGGCGGGCTGGCCAGGGCGATGCTCGACCGGCTGGCACTCGACGAGACGCGGCTGGCCGCGATCGCCGACGCGGTGCGCGCGGTCGCCGATCTGCCCGATCCGGTCGGCGCGGTCATCGACACCGCGACCCGCCCCAACGGCTTGCAACTCAGCCGTGTGCGCGTGCCGATCGGCACGATCGGGATCATCTTTGAAAGCCGCCCGAACGTCACCGCCGATGCGGCGGCATTGTGCGTGCGGGCAGGAAATGCGGCGCTGTTGCGCGGCGGGAGCGAGGCGGTGCATTCCAATCGCGCCATCCACGCAGCGCTCGTCGAGGGTCTCGTCGAAGGCGGCGTGCCGGCCGATGCGGTGCAACTCGTTCCGACCCAGGACCGCGCAGCCGTGGGCGCGATGCTGACGGCAGCGGGCCTGATCGACATGATCGTGCCGCGCGGGGGCAAGAGCCTCGTCGCGCGGGTGCAGGCCGATGCCCGCGTGCCGGTGCTCGCCCATCTCGACGGGATCTGCCACACCTATATCCATGCTGCTGCCGATCCGGCGATGGCGCAGACAATTGTGCTCAACGCCAAGCTGCGCCGGACCGGTATCTGCGGGGCGATGGAGACGCTGCTGATCGACGCCGCCTATCCCGCACCTGCCCCGCTGGTCGGCGCGCTGATCGACAAGGGCTGCGAGGTGCGCGGCGACGATCGCATCGCCAAGCTCGATGATCGGGTGATTCCCGCCAGCGCCAACGACTGGGACACGGAATATCTCGACGCGGTGCTCTCGGTGGCGATGGTCGACGGGCTCGATGCCGCGCTGGCACACATCGCCCGCCATTCCTCGAGCCACACCGATGCCATCGTCACCGCCGACGCGGACGCCGCCGAGCGGTTCCTGGACGAGGTCGACAGTGCGATCGTGATGCACAATGCCTCCTCGCAATTCGCCGACGGGGGCGAATTCGGGTTGGGCGCGGAAATCGGCATCGCCACTGGCCGGCTGCACGCGCGCGGGCCGGTCGCGCTCGAGGGCCTGACCACCTACAAGTGGCAGGTGCGCGGGAGCGGGCAGATCCGCCCGTAAACCGTTGCGATCACGCCCCCAACGAACCGGGCTGCTCGGCGGCAGCTTCAACCCCGCGCATGGCGGGCACCGGCGCATCACGCTGTTCGCGGCCGAAGCGCTCGGCCTCGACGAGGTGTGGTGGCTGGTCTCGCCCGGAAACCCCTTGAAGCCGCAGGACGACATGGGTTCGTTGAAGGCGCGGCTGCGCTCGGCAGAGCGGATGAGCCGCCGCGCGCCAATCGTGCCGACCGCCATCGAGCTCGATCTCGATACCCGCTATACCGTTGACACGCTGACCAAACTCACCCGCCGCTACCCCAAGCGCGAGTTCGTGTGGTTGATGGGGGCCGACAATCTTGCGCAATTCCACCTGTGGAAGGGCTGGCGTCAAATCGCCCGGACAATGCCGATTGCGGTGATCGCCCGGCCCGGCTATGATGCCACCGCCATGACGAGCCCCGCCATGGCCTGGCTCAGGCGATATCGAGCGCCCGTCGCCAGTTTTCGGAAACGGGGGCAATGGAGCGCACCGGCCCTGGTGTTATTGCGTTTCGATCCGGACCATCGCTCGGCCACGGCGATCCGCCGTGCTCATGCCGGGTGGGCCGCAGCTTTGCTCGGCAGGGGCCCGGATGACAAGGAACGTGACGTGCCGCTGCGCGACCAGCTGACATTCCGCAGCATCCGGTCATGGGAGGACGCATGAAACGCAACCGGCGCGTTTCGGCCATCCTGCCTGCCCGCCTGCGTGTTGTCCGCTTTCATCGCCCCGAACTCTGGAGATATCCAATTGCCGATGACCGAGGCATTAGTCGCATCCATTCCGCTTGGCCCGGCGCAGGCTGCCGCCACTGCGGCCCAATCGCTGGCGCGCACTGACGTGGGGAACGTGTCCCTTCATCAGCTGGTAATGACCCAGCTCGACGACGATCAGGCGCAGGAAATCGTCTCGATCCCGCTCGAAGGCAAGAGCTCGATCGCCGATCATATGGTGATCGCCAGCGGGCGTTCGACCCGGCAGGTCGCGGCGATGGCGCAGAAGCTCGCCGAAGCGATCAAGAACGCCGGCTACGGCAATGCCCGGGTCGAAGGGCTGCCGGCGGCCGACTGGGTGCTGATCGACGCGGGCGACGTGGTGATCCACCTGTTCCGCCCCGAGGTTCGCAGCTTCTACAACCTCGAACGCATGTGGTCGTTCGAGGGATCGGAAGCCTCGGCGTCAGGCAGGGCGTAGGGCTTTTCTGTTTGTGTGCCCGCCTCCGCGGGCACGTCCTCGGCGCTGTTTCTGCCGCTGCGCGGCAGAGCACCTACGGGCGGCCGGTCGGCCTTGCGGGCCTGCGGCCCGATCCAGTCCGCTTTATCGGGGTCAGAGAGATTCTTCTCCACATCATCGCGCGCGGGAAGATTGGCCGGTCGCCGGAGGGCGAGCTGGTGGCGCGCTATGAAAAGCGGCTGACCTGGCCGGTCAAGCTTACCGAGTGGCCCGATAGCGGGGCGGGCAAGGCGGCCGAGCCGCTCAACCCCTTCCGCTCGGTGCTGCTCGACGAGCGCGGGCGCGCCCTGTCCTCGGAGGATTTCGCCGCACTGCTGGGGCGCTGGCGCGACGAGGGCGTGCGCGAGACGCGCTTCCTGATCGGCGCTGCCGATGGCCATACGGACGCCGAACGCTCCGCTGCCGATCTCCTCCTCGCCTTCGGCCCGGCGACCTGGCCGCACATGATGGCGCGCGCCATGCTGATGGAACAGCTCTACCGCGCCACCACGATCCTTGCAGGCCATCCCTATCATCGGGCAGGGTGAGGGCATGAACCGCCCGGCGCTCCTTGCCCTCATCGCCTCCGCCGTCGCTGCAAGCGCGCTGGTTGCCGCGCTGCCCGCGACCCGCGCCGCGCCGGCGGCGGTGTTGATCGAACCGGACGAGGCCGAGGCCCAGCTCGCCCGCGCCGCGCGCGAAAGCCGCCGCGCCGAGGGCCGCGCTGCGCGGCTCACTCGCGAGGCCGAGGCCGCGACCGAATCCGCCACCCGCACCGCACGCGAGGCCGCCGCGCTCGCCGCGCGGATCCAGCAGGCCGAAGCGGAAATCGCGGTCGCTCAGGCGCGCTATGCGCTGGCCCGCAGCGAGCGCGCCGCGCTGACTGCCCGCCTCGCCGAGAAGCAGGAACCGACCGCGCGCCTTGCCGCCGCGTTGCAGACCGCCGCCCGGCGGCCGCTGGCGCTCTCCGCGCTGCAACCGGGCTCGCTCAAGGTGGTGGTTTATGTCCGCGCCGTGCTCGCCAGCGCCGTGCCGCAGATCCGGGCGCGCACCGCCGGGCTGCGGCAGGAGCTCGACCGCGGCCGCACGCTCGAGGCCGAGGCCGCTGCCGCGCTCGCCAGCCTGCGCAACGGCGAACAGGCGCTGCGCGAACGCCGCGCCGCGCTTGCCGCGCTCGAGAACCGCCAGCGGCTCGCCTCGCGCGCGGCGCAGGGAGCGGCGCTGCGCGAGGCAGAGCGCGCGCTGGCGCTGGCCGAGGAGGCACGCGATCTCGACGGGCTGGTTGCGCGGCTTGACGATATCGCCGCGCTGCGACGCGAGCTCGCCGCATTGCCCGGCCCGGTGCTGCGGCCCAGCGATCTCGCCGCCGCTCTGCCGTCCGCTCCTGCACCGGCACCCTCTGTCGCCGCCTCCGGCGCTCCGCCGCTGCGCGATCTCCAGCTGCCGGTCGACGGGCGCACGCTGATCGGCTTCGGGGCGCGGCGCGAAAGCGGCCTCGCCAGCACCGGCCTCACCCTTGCCCCGGCTGCAGGCGCACAGGTGGTGGCCCCGGCGCGGGGCCGGGTCGCCTTCGCCGGGCCCTATCGCGGCTTCGGGCGAATCGTCATCATCGAGCACGAGGGCGGCTGGACCAGCCTCGTCACCGGGCTCGCCCGCATCGACGTCGCAGTGGGTGACGCCGTGATCGGCGGCAGTCCGATGGGGGTCGCCGGCGGGCGCGAAGCCCCCGTCACCTTCGAGCTGCGGCGTGACGGCGAGCCGGTCAACCCCTTGCAATACATCGGGTAATTGGAAACCGCGCAAAGCGCGAGGGCGGGCCGGCCACCTGCCTTGACGTGCCGCGTCGCCGGGTTTGCGTGTCTATCTGGCGTTAAGCCTGGCAAAGCTATACATTCGCGCTTTCGAAGGAGCCTTGTACGTCCCATGAAATTCGCCGCACTCCTGCGCAGCGCCGCGCTCGTCACGGCGGTAGCGCTGATCCCCGCCACCACCGCCACCATGGCCCAGGTCGATGGCCGCGCCGGCCCCGAATTCGCCAAGCTCTTCGCAGTGTTCCAGCGCGTGAAGGCCAGCTATGTCGAGCCGGTCGAGGACGAGGTGCTGATCCGCGGCGCGATCGACGGGATGCTGGCCGCGCTCGATCCGCATTCGGCCTATCTCGACGGCGGTGATCTCCAGCGGCTCGAGACCATGATCGACGGCAATTACTCGGGGCTCGGCCTGTCGGTGGTGCTCGAGGACGGGGCGGTCAAGGTGGTCTCGCCGTTCAAGGGCAGCCCGGCCGATACGGCGGGGATCAAGGCGGGCGATTTCATCACCCACCTCGATGGCAAGCTGATCTATGGCGGCAGCCTCGATGATGCGGTGGCGCAGATGCGCGGGCCTTCGGGCACCTCGATCCGGCTGACGATCTTCCGTCCCGGACGCGACGAGCCGCTCGAGGTCGATGTCACCCGCGGGGTGATCGAGCTCGAGCCGGTGACCCACGATCTGGCTGCGGGCAATATCGGGGTGATCACCGTCAACGAATTCTCCGCCGATGTCGGCGCAGATGTCTACAATGCCTGGCAGGCAATCCTCAAGCAAGCTCCGGGCGGGCGCATCAACGGGCTGGTGCTGGACCTGCGCAACAATCCGGGCGGGAGCCTCGATGAATCGGTGGCGCTCGCCGACCTGTTCCTCACCGAAGGGCGGATCGTCAGCCAGCGCGGCCGCGCGCGGGGCGAGACGATGCTCTACGATGCCGAGACGGTCTATCGCGGCGACATGGCCGAAGGCGTGCCGATGATCGTGCTGATCAATGCCGGTTCGGCCTCGGCCTCGGAAATCGTCGCAGGGGCCCTGCAGGATCACCGCCGCGCGCTGATCATGGGCGAACGCAGCTTCGGCAAGGGCTCGGTCCAGTCGCTGCTGCCGCTCGGCCCTGATGCCGCGCTCAAGCTGACGACGGCACGCTATTTCACGCCCTCGGGCAAGTCGGTGCAAGAAGGCGGGATCAAGCCCGACATCGCCGTGCCGCAGATCTCCGACCCCGATTTCGCGCTGCGCCAGAAGTACCAGACCCGCGAGAGCGACCTGCGCGGCCATCTGATCAACGAGCTCGGCATCAAGGACGAGGAGATGGAAGCGGACACCATCGCCGATCCGCGCTTCCAGCTGACCGCGGCCCAGCTCGAGGAGCAAGGGGTGAAGGACTTCCAGCTGCACTATGCCGCCGAAACCCTGCGGCGCACCACGAGGAGCACGGTGGCGTTGAGGCCCGCGCTGCGCCCGGCCCAGCGCTAGGGCGCGCAAGCCATGGATGGTCTTGGCAAGGCGCGGCTGCTCGCCGTGCTGGTCCCGGTCGCGCTGATCGGCGGGGCCTATATCGCGCAGTATGGCTTCGGCCTGCCGCCGTGCGAGATGTGCTGGTGGCAGCGCTATCCCCATTTCGCCGCGATCGGCATCGGCCTGCTCGCCTTCGTGCTCAAGCCAGCGCAGGTATGGACGGCGCTGGCGGGCCTTGCGATCATAACTTCCGGGCTGATCGGGGGCTTTCACGCCGGGGTCGAATATGGCTGGTGGGAGGGCGTGACCGCCTGCACCGCCTCGGGCGTGGACGTGATGGATTTCACCGCACCGCTGATCCGCTGCGACGTGGCGCCCTGGACGCTGTGGGGCATCTCGCTCGCGGGCTTCAATTTCCTGATTTCCTGCGCGAGCGGTGCAGCCATCGTGGCGTTCGCCGCGTATCGTAGGTAAGGGCGTGCGCAGAGGAGCCGAAGATGGAACGCGATGAACTCCACCGCATGATCCGGGTCGATCAGGCCGGCGAATTCGGTGCGACCCGCATCTACGAGGGCCAGCTCGGGGTGATGGGCGACCGTGGCCCCCATTCGGCCGAGATCCGCCACATGGCCGAGCAGGAGCGCGAGCATCGCGCCAAGTTCGATGCGCTGCTGGTCAAGCGCGGGGTGCGCCCGACGGCGCTGCACCCCTTCTGGTCGGCCGCAGGCTATGCGCTGGGGGCCGGCACCGCCTTGCTCGGTCCCGAGGCGGCGATGGCCTGCACCGCGGCGGTCGAGCAAGAGATCGACAAGCACTACACCGAGCAGCTGGAAAAGCTTCAAGCAAGCGGGGCCGATCCCGAGCTTGCGGAGTTGATCGAGGCCTTCCGCGAGGACGAG
>Ga0073934_10003605_pt1 | contig 27984 bp, 34 predicted proteins | sample LarsenN4metaG_FD_76834 | JGI IMG/M metagenome (GOLD analysis project Ga0073934, IMG submission 76834) | Hot spring sediment bacterial and archeal communities from British Columbia, Canada, to study Microbial Dark Matter (Phase II) - Larsen... ... | reverse complement strand
TTTCTCCATGCCATTCAAAGACTGCAAAAGACTCAGGACAGGCTCCAAACACAGGGTCTTGTTTCCCCGTATCGGTGAGGCGAACTGGCGTCATGCCGATTTCAAGCGCCCTTCCCGGTCGCACAGTAGCCCCCAGCGCCCTTGCCATGAATTGACTGCCCAAACAGACCCCAATCATCGGCTTGCCGGCGAGCAGGGCGGATCTGATGAAGGCAGTTTCCTCGGCAATCCACTTGTCGGAATCGTTCACTGACATGGGCCCGCCCATCACGATCAACAAGTCCCCGGCATCTTTCGGTAGGCCGTCTTTTGGGACAAGCGAATATTCGAGACGCACACCCCGCTTAGCCAGGGCCTTTGCAAAAACCCCAGGACCCTCGAAGGGAACATGTTGGAGGCAAACGACGCGCATTGACGCCCTTTGAACAGATTGAGGGTCTTATATACTGAATGGCACGATGAATAAAGAGCATAGTCCACTATCATAGTATTCAGGATTGGCCCACCAACACCCACGCGGCTCACAGCCGCACCAAACGCGGAAGCAATTGGTAGCGGGATGGGATTCATCGGGCAATAGTCTAATGGAAATGAAGGGTTCAATATCTTGTTCACTAGGGATTATTTGCCGATACCTTTAGGAATCCGCCGCCTTCACTTGTCTCAGAACCACTGTGCAACTATTGGTGGCTTCCTTTTTCCTTTCCCTCTCCCTTAAAGTAGCGGCCCATATGTTGACGCCTGATATCACGCAGTCGCTGATTCGTGGGATCGATCGAGTCCTGATCCACACGCAGGATGTCGAGCGCGTCTTCGCGCGTCTTCGTCACGAGTTCGGCCTGCCGGTGGCTTGGCCGATCAGCGACTGCGGCTTGCTCGTGTCGGGTGGCCTCCACGCGGGCAATATGAATATCGAAATCGGTCGGTTCGCAGGATGTGGGCTCCCTGGAACCTGGTTCTACGGACTCGGCCTTACCCCATCGCAGTCGACATGGGAGACGGTAAACGAGTTAGCGTCTCGAAAAGTGCGGCACGCGCCCCCTGTGACACTGTGCTACGAAGAGCCGGTGGCAACCAGGTCTACGCTCACCTTCTTGCGAAACCTCCTGGATGACGAACCGAACACACCGTTTTGGTTCGGTCGGCGTTTGGGTGGGGATACTCGGATAGGTCGGTCTCTGTCAGCCCTCAGCACCTGGATGGTCGGTACAGAAGCCGGCTCCAAGACGTTTTCGAGACTGCTGGGCAACTCTGCGATCTTCTTGTGCGACAACCACATCGATCGTCATCAAGAACGGCTCGCGGAATTGAAGGCCACCTGGCAAAGGACGCGACAGAATGGGTTGTATGGAATAACCGGAATTGCCGCAGTCGATATTGAGGTGGCGACCAACATCGCGGTGTGGGGGAGACTCCTGGATCGGCCGGACTTGAACGCACATTCGACCCATTCTTTCAGCATGGGCCCGCCGCTTCGATTTCATCCTGGATGGAGAAATCGATTGCTCGGCATCGAGTTTTCCTGTATCGACCTCGAATCGACCGCTCAGAAACTTATAGAAAAGCGATGGCTCGTTCCAACAGATGACAAGAGAGTGACCGTCATTCCGGACCGAATGGACGGTTTGACGATCGGCTTCAGTCAGTCTCCACTGACGAAACTGGAAAAGCGTTAACCGGTGCAGGAGACCAACGACCACTATGGCCGACTGCAATAGTCTGGTGACGAATAATGTCCGTTTCGATCCATGCCATCTGCGCCGATATCACTACTTTGGAAGTTGACGCGATCGTCAATGCGGCGAATACTTCATTGCTTCCTGGTGGTGGAGTATGTGGAGCCATTCACCGCGTTGCCGGGCCGGAATTGGCTCAGGAATGTCGTCTGCTTGGCGGTTGTCAAACCGGCGATGCAACGTTGACGAAAGGCTATCGTCTTCCCGCGCGGTACGTGATCCACGCGGTGGGTCCGATCTGGAAGGGCGGGAATGAGGGCGAACCGGCGCTGCTCGCCTCCTGTTATCGACGCTGTCTTGAGATCGCAGCTGAAAACGGAATTCAGACGATAGCCTTTCCCTGCATCAGCACCGGCATCTATGGCTATCCGTTCGAACTTGCTGCCAAAGTTGCGATTGACTCGGTTCATGCCGCGATGGCGGAATGTCCCACCGTCCGAGAAGTGACTTTCTGTTGCTTCTCTTCAAGTGACTTGGCAGTGTATCTACAGCAGCTTGCCAAAATCCGCTGATCCATCCATATGCTTGCACATAGACGGACGAATACCCACACACAGCCGCAAGCACGCTCCGTCTCACCCGGGTGTCTCCCCTTATCCGAAAGAATGCTAGTCCTGTTTCTTGGTGACAGACGTCTATATTTGACATGAAGGATTCTTTGTGGAAGAAGAGGTCTCTCAGCTAGAACTAAACGGAATCAGACGTACGCTCGAATGGACACAAATCCAGCGTGAGCGTCTCCTGGATCGCCTCGATCTTTTAAGGCTCGAGAACCAACGGCTGCAAGACCAAATCGAGGATCTGGAGCGCCTGGTGGCTGAGCTGCGGCAGCAGGAGCAGCTATTCTAAGAAGCCATATATGGTCACAGGCACGGCCTAAACATCAGCCTTGCTGATCTCCCTAGTCCTTTCATTCCCTCTGCGCTAAAATCGGCATGGTGAAACATTCGATTAAAACCGCTGAAGATCTTCGGTGGCTGATCGGGCATACGGGCGGTTTCCGCTCAGGCTATGTGACCGACGTTCAGATGTCCAAACGCCGCCTCTTCGACGAAGGTTCCGGACGGGAGGTACCGGCCGGCACCACCGTCTCGGTCACCATCCGATATGAAATGCGCGGGATGGTGCGCGTGGCCAAACTCACCATGACCGGTGTGACGGATTTTTCCATCTTCGAACAGGATGGCGCCGATTGTTCCGCCCTCGGCGTCATTCAAACGGAGTTCAGCGCAGGAAAAATTCGTTTCTGGTTTGATCCCCAGGGAGAACTCTACGTCGTGTGCGATGAGGCCCATCTGGATGAGATCACCGTGCCGTTCATGACGGCCGACCAGTCGGCCGAATTCGCTCGATGGACGTTCCAAGGCCGAACGGCGAAAGGCCCCACGGTACAGTGGCTGTTACACGAATTGGATCGAGCCGGTCTGCCCTGTGTTTGGCGTGAAGCGAAACGTGTCGTCGCGATTCATCCGGCGGTACAGTGGGAAGGCGATCTGATTCCAGCAGGCGACCCTATGGCTAACGAAAATAACCAGGTCCATGTCATCACCTACGGCCCACTGGATGGGCAGGGTTTCGGTCTGATGCTGCGGGTGTTTGGGGTTCAGAATCAGCGGATGAGCCGAGTCCTCGAAGTCCTAGCCGATCAGATTACTCAACATTTTGCGGGTGACTGCCTCGTCGGCACGACGATCATCCCTGGCCACGAATGGGAAAGCTGGCTGACTCGGAAACACCATGCACGACACTCTGATGGAGAGACGCGGTTGGGAAGTTAATCAGTGCGCGTGTTCTGGAGAATAGTGTCCGTTGCCGTTCCCATTTGCAAAACCCGCCGCGCCGTTGCCGTTCACATACCCGGCAACAGTGTGACCCGCGGCGTTTCCGTTGGTCGGTTTCCCCTTGCCGTTGACACATTCCACCAAGGCCCACAACCGCAATGGATTGACCCGTTGTTTTCTGGCAATCTGCAGAGACGTTCCCTCCAACACGGTATTCAGCGATAAGTCCGTTCGCCAACCGAGGTGTTTAGTCAACGGAGAAATCACCTTCTCCACGGCGGCAATGACCTTGTTGCCGTTGCTGAAGTGGTTCAGCATGATGATACGGCCACCTGGGCGGCAGACCCGAATCATCTCGTTGACGACTTTTCGATAGTCTGGAACCGCCGTCACCACATAGGCGGCAACCACCGTATCAAAGCTGTCGTCATCAAACTCCATGGCTCCTGCGTCCATGCGATGAAGTTGGACGTGATCGAGGCGGTGGGCTAGGGCCTTTTCCTTGGCTTTTGCCAGCATGCCTTCGGACAGATCGATCCCGACAATTCGGCAATGCCGCGGGTACATGGGAAGCGCGAGGCCGGTCCCGACTCCCACCTCAAGAATCCGTTCGTCAGGCTGCACATTCAGATTCCTGATAGCCGATTCACGACCTTCATGGAACACTTTGCCAAACACCTTGTCGTAAAACCCCGCGTAGGAGGTGTACACACGCTCAATTTTGATGGGATCCATGCTCTCCTCCAAACCTCGCACACGACACGAACTCTGCGCACCTCACCCTCTTAGAGGCCGCAGACCGCCTTAGCGACGCGGGGGAAAATTGAGGCGGGAAATTCACGTGGTACAAGGCCCGCCCGGAACGTAGTCCGGCGTACTCTAGCCAAACTCATCTTCATGAGTCAACAGATTCTTAGAGGGGCCGAGACGGAAATACCTGCCTTGATCCAGGGTCACTGCGTGTAATTTCCTCTCCCTCCTTGATTCAGGGTTCGTTCCTATGTGATAGCTACCTCCATGCTGGCCGGCCTTTTCGCTGGGATCTTGTTTATCGGGCTGATTGTCGGTGATTGGCTGTATTTTATTCGGTTGACCCCGGACGCCGCTCGGTACGGTTGCCGTGTCGCAAAAAACCCGGACCACTGGCCGGGAACCACGCTCACAACCCTACGTGATCGATTCACTCCCGAGGGCGTGCTGATGCTTCCGCACGGAGTAGCCTGGTTTTATCCACAGCTGTCTCAGATTGCGATCCGTCCCCAGTATCGATTGTTCTCCATGCGATTCCGGACCGCCTGGCCGGTGAAGGGGCTGATCCATCTTTCGTCTCACGATGAATCGCTTCACACGCTGTGTGTGAAGCGTATGCCGTGGTCGTCGGTCCTTATCACGCTCCTGTGGTTTGCGCTTGTATTGATCGGATCTCTGACCTTTGTGGTGCAGTATGCCATGGATGGGGGATTTTCTACGCTGGGAGGAACCCTTACTGGCGTGGCAATCATCGCCCTTGCCGCCCTCGTGCTGGCCTTCGGACTCGTCACGGTGGCGCTCGCGTATCGGCTCGAAGATAGCCGCCTCATGAAAGTTTACAACGAGTTGCGAGAGACCATTGCGCCTTCCACCTCTTCCTAGCCGACCCAAGGCTTCTTGTTAGGTAAGAAACAAGTTCAAGAAGTGATCGTATTCGGCCGGCAGGTTTAAGGCGGATCGGTTACGAGCGAGGCCGGCGATGATCCCACGATGTTTTTTTGCGAGGCCTGATGCATCAAAGGCCAGACGAAACTGCTGCCATCGCAAATCGGGATCCGCCAGGATGCGAGTTTGTTCTTCGATTGGGAGTCCATGTATCATGGTCGTCAATGTGCGGATGGCCTTCTCCACACTTTCATATGGGGGAGCGAGTTGAAGTCCGGCATAGAACCTTTCGAGGTGATGACGGAATTCAGCTTTCAGGGCCGAAAGTCGATCAGGTGTCGTCGGGGAAGCTTCGGACATGATACTTCTGACGATGATACGGCATGAAGAAACCGCGTGACAACTTTTCCAGGGAGGAATGTATGAATCGGCTGTTCAAGGGTCTGATTGCGCTGATGGGATTGGTCGTCCTGGTAGGGTGCTCCTCATATCACCACCGTCACGGCATGATGGGCGGTGGCAAGAGTGACGCCTACTGGCAGAAAGGCCAACAAGATATGGAAGGACTGATCAATCGGACCGTGCAGGATCCCGAGAAGGCGAAGCAAGTGAATGCGTTCGTCGGTGAGATCGTCAAGGAGCTCAAAGCGAGCCGCGAGCAGGAGCGGGACTATCATCGGCAGCTCTATACCTTGAACGCCAGCTATACGGCGACGCCCGACGAATTTTCAAAAATCGTGAACGAAGCGAACATCCAGCGGGCGCAGAGCTCGGCCAAGGTGCTAAGCCTCCGGTTCAAGATGAAGGATTTGATGACCGCCGATGAGTGGAAGGCGCTCACTGATAAGATGATGTCCTACAGCAGTCGGTATCAGCACGGGAGCGCCGGAGCGAAAACAGGTTATTAGGAAGGTTGAGGCTGAGGTTAAAGGTTGAGTTCAGATAATTGCAGTTCTTTGCTTAGCCTTAACCTTGACCTGAGCCTGCGGCCGCTGGCGCTGCTTTGAGCGGCACGGCCGTCCACGTCGCTCCAGCGTCGGTGGAACGATAGAGTCCGCTGCCGTTGGTGCCGGCATAGAGGACTTGTGGATTCTTCGGGTCCATGACGAGGGCCCGAATGTTTCGGGTGGCTAAACCCTGATTCATTTCCTGCCACGTCTTTCCGCCGTCCGAGCTTTTCCAGATCCCGACAGGGCCACCGATATATAGATGCAACGGCTCCGTCGGATGAATCACGATGCTGCTCACAAAGGGATCGGGCAGTGATTGGCCGATCCGCTCCCACTGCTCACCCTTGTTCATGGTGCGAAAGAGGCCCTTCGTCGTACCGGCATAGACGACAGTGGGATTCGTCCGATCGATTTCAATGGCATTGACGCCCAACGCCATGGACGCCATCAGCTCGCTCTCCGGAATCAGCCCGTTATTGATCCGTTTCCACGTCATCGCCCCATCGTCTGACCGATACATCCCGCCGGTCGTACCGCCAAAGAGAATGGTGGGGTCCTTGGGATTAATGGCCATCGACGTCACGATGTGAACTTCCTTCATTCCCTTCATCCGTTCTTCCCATTCGCGACCTGCATCCTTCGAATAGAACGCGCCCACCGTCGTCGCAATATAAATCTTCTCGCTCAATGTTGGATGAAATACGAACTGATTCACGAACGACACATGTTCTTTCAGCCCGACGTTATGCGGCAGCCAATGTTGCCCCCCATCCGGACTCTTGTAAACCGCATCCCCCATGGTGCCGGCATAGATCGTCGCCGGAAGTTGCGGATCGATCGCCAGCGTCGTCACCCGGCGCGCACTGAAACTCGGAAATCGTTCCCAGGTCCCTCCTCCATCGCGTGACTTGTAGACGGCATCATTCGTGGCGACATAGAGGATGTTTGCATTGGTCGGATGGAGCGCGATCGAGACGATCGACTCGCTCTCCTTTTGGCAGCCGAGTGCGAAGATCGATAAGGTCAACAAGACCGATGCGGCAAGCGCACGTAGCAGCTTCATCTTGGTGGCGGGACCTAATCATAGGAATCGGAGATGAGTCAAGCAGGAGGACGGAACGCCGACGTTCTGCTTAGAATTCTGCACTATTACGATGTGGTCTATGCTTTGGTTGATAATAATCAGGGGTTTCAGTAGACTCCACGATAACTGTTCTAGTGATTTATCGCTGTATCCAAGCGGCTTACCTGCCCATAAGGCATCCATCATGGCCGAACTCGTCGAACGCATTACTGTCAACCCGGAACAATGTGGTGGGAGACCCTGTATTCGTGGGATGCGAATTCGAGTCGCGGATGTGCTGGATTTACTTGCTGCAGGTCTTTCTCAACAACAGGTCCTGGAAGAATTGCCTGATCTTGAAGCGGAAGATATTTCCGCCTGCCTGAAGTTCGCCAGCAGCCGACTCAATCATCCCATTCTCGCGGCGTGAAGATCTGGGTTGATGCGCAGCTGTCTCCACTAATTGCTCAGTGGCTCAGTTTGACCTATGGCGTGGAAGCCACGGCAGTAAGAGATCTGCGACTGCGCGATGCACGGGATCGAGTCATCTTTCTGGCTGCCAGAGATGCGAAGGCGGTTATTTTGACCAAGGACAGCGACATGTCCGATCTCGTTACCCAACTCGGATCACCACCTCAGGTCTTGTGGGTTACCTGTGGGAATACATCCAATGCTAAACTAAAAACCATCCTCACAAAGGCGTGGCCAGTAGCAGAGCGTCTCCTCAAGGCGGGTGAGCAGATCGTCGAGATCAGTGACACAACGGGCCAGAGATAAGACCGCTACCGGAGTTATTTGAGTTTGAGTCATTTTATGGGTAACAAGCTGACCAGCAAGGTTCTCGCCAAATTCGAAGCCAAACGCAATGTGTGGCAAGAAGTCTTAGACGGGGTACGAGAGATTAAGGCCGGTAGGGGCAAGAGGACGAACGTTGAAGCCAAGTCGTACATCGTTCGTGTGTGCATGAAGAGTGGGCTCTCGCAAGCGAAGTTTACCGCACAGCACGGTGTTTCAAAGCGCACCCTAGAGCAATGGGAGTAAGGTCGCCGGAAGCCGTCCAGCGCCGCGAAGCAGCTCTTGTAGATCGCCGAGTGCCATCCCGAGGTCCTCGTTGAAGGCGGGGGGCGTGAACGGTGGCGGTGATCTTCCCGCGTAGACTGCACGAGCGGTTCAACTGACACAACCAAGGACAGCACATTGGCGGCTGACCCATTCATACACCACACTGTCGTGTTGACTGGGTTAACAGATGTTGGTCTTTGCAAATTATGACTGATAACGAGTTTAGATTCACTGTCGAGTTGCTCCGGGAATACAGTGCAGCATCTCTCAGTAACGCTACAGAACTAGTCGAAGAGGCGTCTCTACTATACGAACAAGGTCACGTCGCAAGAGCATATTTCTTAGCTGTTGCATCCATCGAGGAGATCGGCAAAGCATTATTGGCATTCGATGCGCAAGGACGAAATCTTGCAGACTCTGCTGTAACGGCAAAATTGCGACGAGCGATGGAAGATCACTCACAAAAGATTGCTGCTGCGTTTAGCCCAATGCTTTTATCTAACCCAAATACTCGTGAAGTGCTGATGCCCGTCATTGATCTGATGATCCACCTTACGCTCGGACGTGAACCGTCCATGTATGCCGATATCCTCTACGCTGAATCCAAAGTGCAGTTACCTCGAAGTATTGTGAGGGACGTCGCCTCGAAAGATTGTATTCGGCTCTCTCGCGATTGTCTGTCCAATGCCCGAAAATACTTAGCAGAAACACCGCGAGACCGGACGCGTGTCGAAGATCAACTCTTTGCTATGAAACTCGAACAATTCAAGAAGATATTCAACAAACAAGACTTTTGGTGGTACTACATCGCACAATGCGAAATAGGAAACAGGGATTTTGCTGCTAGTGTCATAACCTATCAACGCGAATACCTGTCTAAAGGGAATTCGTTCGAACGTACCAACAGAAACGGATCAGACCCCCCAATCCTCTCATCCAGTTGAAGACGGCAGTTCTTTTCCCCTTGTCCTTCTCTACAGCCATCGCATATCACCTACTTCTCTAACGAGGCATCGTCTAGCATTTTCCCTCCCATAATGAGCGCTACCCGATAAATATGGCGTTCGCCGCTATCTGTCATGAAGCTGCAGGACCCTGAACCATTCTATAATCTGCGAGGATACTTATTTCGCCATTTACGAGAGGCTCAGTGGAATTATTCGTCGTCTGCATCGCAGCATTACTGACTTCGGCCCTCACGCTCTTTTCCGGATTCGGGCTTGGCACGCTGCTGATGCCGGCAGTCGCTCTATTTTTCCCCATAGAACTGGCGATTGCCATGACGGCCATGGTCCATCTGTCGAACAACTTCTTTAATATTTGGGTTGCTCGGACGGAAGGCGGATCGCCTCGCCTGACTCCTCACCCACGCTATTCTCTTCCTGCCAATTCACTTGCGCACATCTACTCGGATAGGAGGTGCACGATGTCGCGTGCGCCGTGGAGTATTCGATATACCAGGATAGTCGTCCTCTTCACTTTGTAGAAGACCAGATAATTGTCGACCACCAGCACGCGATACCCGAGCGCGATCAATTTGGGATCGCGAGGAACATAGCCGGTGAACGGGTGGCTGGCGAGGCTTTGCAAGCGGGATTCAAGCCGATCGAGCGTTTCGGCGGCGGCACGTGGACTCTCGGCCGCCAGATATGAGACCAGCTCCGTTATGTCCCGCTCGGCGATGGCAAGCAGGCGAACGCGATACTTATTTTGAAGGCACGGATGCGCTTTCTCAAATCAGCCATCACCCGGTCGAGCGAACGTCCTTTGTTGCCGGCTGTTGCCTGCGCCTCGGCCACGGCCAGTTTGCCATAGAGTTCCAACGCTCGCTCTATCTCTCCATACTTCGCGAGCGACATGAGGACCATATCACCTTCTCCGTTTTTGGTGATAAACACGGGTTCATGGCTCTTATGGACCAGCTCAGAAAGATGATTGGTCTTGTTCCGGAGATCTGAAATAGGCTTGATGATCGGCATGGTTATTCTCCCTCCTTCGGCATCTCATGATTATGACTTTATCATGATAGTGTTCTGAGCACTAGCGTGCCTTAGGTGTGCGCGCATGGTGTGATGTGATCGACCAGGGTCTAATTTGCCCTGTCGGAGAGACACCGTGGAACTCCTCGTCGTGTGTGCTGCAGCGTTATTGGCCTCGGCCCTCACGCTGTTTTCTGGATTCGGGCTTGGCACGCTGCTGATGCCGGTGGTCGCCCTCTTCTTCCCCCTGGACCTACCAATTGCCATGACCGCCATGGTTCATCTGGCGAATAACCTCTTCAAGATTGGATTGCTCGGACGAAAGGCGGATCGCTCTGTTCTGCTAAAATTCGGGCTGCCGGCGATTGCTGCGGCTTTTGTGGGTGCTGCATTGCTGACGTATCTGGGGGAACTCCACCCCATCTACGAATATCAGGCGTTTGGGACAGATCGGCAGATCTCGCCGCTCAAAATGGTCATCGGAGTCCTCATCATTTCCTTTGTGGTCTTAGAACTCTCTCCAGCCTTCTCGAAGACTGCGCTCGATCGCAAATGGCTTCCGTTCGGTGGCGTGGTCAGTGGGTTTTTCGGCGGACTGTCCGGCCATCAAGGCGCCTTTCGCAGCATGTTCCTGATTAAGGCCGGGCTTGAGAAAGACGCGTTTGTCGCCACGGGAGTCGTGCTGGCTGTCATGGTGGATCTCTCACGCCTGGTCATCTACGGAGCAGATATTTCGGCCTATGGTGCGACCGTGGAATGGTCTTTAGTCATTGGCGCCAGCGTTTCGGCTTTTATCGGAGCCTACGTCGGAGCGAAGGTGCTCAAAAAGATCACGCTTCGGTCGATCCAGCTGATTGTTTCGGCTCTGTTGATCGTGGTTGGGGGTGGGCTTATCGCTGGTGTCTTGTGACCCGACGATGTGACCTTCCCTGCTACATCTTGAGGCGTTCGACGTAGCCAGTCAGCTCGACGTACCCTTGCCCTTTCACAGGCCGGCCTTGTTTGGTACCTGTGATGGCCACCGCCCCTTCCCAATAGGAAACCCTGGTGCTGCGCGAGGTGCGCAACTCCTGATCGGCAAGCAATGGCGTGACATCCAGCATCAAGTCGAGCGAGGGGAACGTGAGCCGCCATCGGCTGGGATAGGTGGCCTTGCTTTCTGGGCTGGTCCAAGCTCCGGTCGATTCGATCTGAAAGTCTGTCACCTCCAGGTGTCGAGTGCGGCCATCCGGCGACACGACCGTCCCGCTCGATGCAAGATCGGACGACCCATCCTTCCGACGCATCCGATACAGCATGAGTTCGGTATCGTCCTCCAACTGGAGGCTGAACCAGTCCCATCCCACTTGATCCGCCCCGAGTTCGGATGACCCGAATTCATGATCCATCCAACTGAGGCCGGAAACCTCGAACTCTTCACCGTTGATCATCAGGCTCCCAGCAGTCTCGAGTCTTGTAAATGAATAGTAGTGAGAAGCTTGCCCCACATCTTTCCCCTTTCGGCTGATGCCGGCTGCACCGTGCGTGACGAGCGGCTTAGCCGGTCGCAGCGTGAGGGAGAGGGCATGGGTCTCATCGCGGGCCACCAAGATGTGAGACCCCGTCGGATCCGTGGCGGCCTCTGCGCGCCAATCATCGATCCAGACACGGAGTCGCGACTCGTCGGCCCCCGCCTTCCCCAATCCCTCTCGGCTGAATTTTTCCGAGAAATGAAAACGCTTTCCGGTAATGTCGGTCACGGCGAAATGGGCCAGGTACAGGTGGTTGATCGACCATTTCGACGGCAGAGTTTTGATGTCCTCCGGTGGGACCGCTCGACGGAAGAAGGTCAGTTCAAACCCGAACGACCGGCCGGTTTTCGAATGCAGATGCCCCGTGTAGTACCACCACTCGGTCCGATAGGTCGGGTGAGATCCATGGTCCCGGGGAAAATTATACCGATATCCGGCAGTCGCCGATTGAAAGGCGGTCGGAGGGGGGGTCGCGCCGAGCACCACCGAGAAACCGGCGCTCAGCAAGAGGGTGGCCAAGATCCCGATTCGTGCGCTGTTCGTCACATCCTACCTCAACGTTTCGGAGAATTGCCTGAGCTGGACACTCACCTGTCTATGGCTCTGGTTATAACACGCGCTGTCTCAATGAACCAATCTGCAGTCTGAGAGCGACGTTTCGCATTTTCCCGTGGTTTGACGGCCTGAGCACAGCGTTGACAATTTTCACGAGTCTCAGCTATCGTGAGTCATGCAGATTGATCGCGAACGGGGACCGTCTGATCGGAGTGCGTCCAAGCATGCCGAACCGTTTCTCATCCCCAATCGACTTCCGGTGTTCCCATTACCCAACGTCGTCTTTTTTCCCAAGACGTACCTGCCGCTCCACATCTTTGAACCACGCTATCGCCAGATGGTCGCCGATGTGACGATGGGCGGCCAATGTATCGCCATGGCGCTCCTAAAAGAAGGATGGGAGCCGGATTACTATGGGAATCCGGCGATTTATCCTGCGCTCTGTATCGGACGGGTCGTGAGTGTGCAACCCTTGCCGGACGGTCGCTCCAATATTTTGTTGCAAGGGCTCGAACGGTGCGAGGTTTGCGAAGAACACTTCGACAAACCGTATCGCGAAGCGACGATTCGCGTGACACCCATGCGATCGGGCGAAGGGTTGACCACAGACGTTCGGCGCGCTCTCATCGAGGTGCTCGGACGGTACCTCCAATCAAGAGAAGACAGCGCAGCGTGGCAAGGCTTTTTCCGTGAAGAAGTCAGCGATGAAGTCCTCGTCAACACCCTCTCCACCTACTTGGACTGTACACCTTTGGAAAAACAATTCTTGCTGGAAGCGGATGGTCTGCACCAGCGGGCTCGCCGATTGAACGATCTGGTTCAATTCATGCTGCACGAGCATCACGGCACGAAGGGCTGGGACTAATGGATCGGACCATCGCCATCGACGTGAGTCGTCTGTGCAAAATGTATGACGGCCATACGGCTGTCGACGACCTCTCGTTTCAGGTCTACGCGGGAGAGATTTTCGGCCTGCTGGGGCCGAACGGCGCAGGGAAGAGTACCACACTACGCACGCTCATCACGTTGCTGCACCCGACATCGGGCACGGCGACCATCATGGGGTACGACACGGTGCGCGATGCGGACACGGTCCGAACGCTTATCGGGTACGTGCCTCAAGAACGAGCCATCGATCGATTTCTCACGGGACGCGAGCACCTCCAGTTATTGGCTGCCCTCTACCATCTCTCAAAAGAAGAAGCGGCGAAGCGTATTGCACAGCTCTTGAAGTTAGTCGAGCTGGAGGCCCATGCGGACCGACCGGCCAAAACCTATTCCGGCGGCATGAAGCGCAAGCTCGACATTGCCTGCGGACTGTTGCCGGACCCCAAAATCTTGTTCCTCGACGAGCCGACACTCGGACTCGACGTGCAAAGTCGTCTGAGGATTTGGGAGTACGTTCGAATGCTCAAAGCCCGTGGGATGACGGTCGTGATGACGACGAACTATCTGGATGAAGCCGATCAACTCTGCGATCGACTCGCCATTATCGACGGGGGCAAGATCAAGACGTTGGGTGCCCCGGCTGAGCTGAAAATCGCCCTTGGCGGCGACATTGTGTCCCTTACTCTGAAAGAAACCGACCGAATTCACTTATTGGAGTCGGATCTCAAAGATCGGCCGGCGATCAAGTCCGTGCGGGCGACCGCCAAAGGGTTGGATATCAGAGTGGAATCTCCCGAAAAGGCCTTGCCGACCATTCTGGAATCGGCGAATCGATTGGGCTGCAGCATCGAGTTCATTCAATACAACCGCCCGCGCTTGGACGATGTGTTTATCGCCCATACAGGGAGAGCGATCACCGAATCGCCTCCCGAAGTCGGGGCGGCGTAAAGGAGTCACGTGGCGCACTATTGGCAAGAGATCAGCGCGTTGACGATGCGTTGGGTTCGGCGGTTGAGCCGGGAAAGATTCAGCATGTTGTTTACCTTGGTGCAACCCATGTTGTTTTGGCTCATCTTCTTCGGAAATCTGTTTCAACGGGCCGCGGACACGCAAGTCATGCAGGCACCCAACTACATCAGCTTTCTTGCCGCCGGTGTCGTCGTCATGACGGTCTTGAACAACGGCTTGGCCGGCGGGGTCGATCTGCTCTTCGATAAGGAAAACGGGTTCCTCGAACGGTTGATGTCCACGCCGATTCATCGCACCTCCGTCATCCTGAGCCGCTTTATCTTCGTCATGGCAATCACGTCGATGCAGGTTCTCGTGATTCTCGGCGTGTCGTACCTCTTCGGCGTGCATCCCGCGACAGGTATTCTCGGCGTGGCGACCATCTTGCTGATCGGCATGATGTTCGGCGTCGGCTTGACGGCCATCTCCATGGCGATGGCCTTTTCCGTGAAGAGTCACGGTGATTTCTTTTCCGTCTTGGGATTTCTTTCGCTGCCGATGATTTTTCTCAGTTCCGCCCTGGTTCCCCTGACCGCCATGCCGGGCTGGATGAGTTTCCTCGCGCAATTCAACCCGATGACCTGGGCCATCGACGCGGTACGGCCTTTAATTCTGTCCGGCTGGACTGAAGCCTTGCCGCACGTCGGAATGGTGGTCGTGGTCATGCTCGTGTTCGATGCCCTGTGCCTGTACGGCGGAGCCAAGGCATTCCGCCGTGCCATGGGCTAACCTCACCGTGAACCAGGGATCGCTTGACTGACGACGGAATCCGTCGGATCATTACCTTGATGCTGCCGTACCTCAGCCTGTGAACGACGGAGAGTCGTAAAGATGGTCCCCGAAAATCAAATTCGTGCGCTGATTCGCCTCCTGTCCGATGAGGACGATCGAATTGTCCGTACCATCAGCGGAAGACTCATTGATATCGGCCCCTTGGCGGTCCCGCTGCTCCAGGAAGCCGAAATCGAGCAACCGGAAATGGCTGATCGAATCGCCTGTGTCCTCGAGGAAATCCGAGGGGGAAAGCTTGAGGATGATCTGGCAAGCCTGGTAGCCCTCCCGGATGAGTCCATGAGCCTTGAAACCGGCGCCTTCCTCATTGCCCGCTATGCCTATCCGTCGCTCGATGTCGCTCATTATCATGAGCAATTAGATACCATGGCAAGCGAAGTCCGAGCACGGATCGGTTATCGAGCCTCCGGGGAAGAAGTCGTCAATGCGCTCAATCGGTACCTGTTCGCGGAGCAGCGATTTAAGGGTAATACAAAAAATTACTATGAAGTGGAGAACAGCTACATCAACTGTGTCATGGATCGCCGAGTCGGCATCCCGATCAGCCTGTCGGCCGTCTATCTGTTTATCGGACAACGCTTGTCGTTGCCCGTATTTGGCATCGGCATGCCGGGACATTTCTTGGTGAAGTATGAGTCCGACCGGTACAAGATCTTCATCGACTGTTTTAACGGCGGTGCCTTGCTGACCGAAAAAAACTGCGCCCGCTTTCTGACCGAGGCGGGATACGGGTTCGACGAGAAGTACCTGCAAAAGAGTCCGGTTCGAGCGATTCTATCTCGCATGATCAAGAACCTCTTGGCCATTTACTCTAAATCGGGTGAAGTGGTAAAAACCGCCCGTCTGACCAAGTTCATCGAGATTCTCGGCGGCGCTCCTCGCGAAGAAGGGCTGTGATCGCTAAATCCGGGACAAGCCGTTCGCCCTGAGCGTGTCGAAGGGCGTGATTTTCGTGTCGTTTCGTTCATGGTTCGACAGGCTCACCACAAACGGCCTTGTGGGACACGACACTAGAGGCGTATCGTCAACAGATCTTTCCCCTTCCAAATTTTTCCTCCATATTGCTCCCCTGCATGCGCTCTGACATCGTACCGATCCGCAACCGGATAGAAATGCGAGAGGACGAGTTGGCCGATGCCGGCCTCCTTGGCCACCTGGCCGCACTGCCCGGCGTGCAGATGCGCAGGTCCCGGACGATTGGCAGGGAACGAACAATCGAGAACGGCAAGGTCAGCATCCGTACAGAGGGTGACGAGAGCATCACAATATTGCGAGTCCCCGGAGTACACGATCGCCTTGCCTCGGTATTCGATCCGATAGCCGACCGACGAAAGGTCGGGGACATGGACGACGGGCTTGGGGATGATACGAGTGTCACCGATCCTGAAGGGTTTGCCGGATACCTCTTGGAACGTGACGCGGAACGGCGTCGGTGAAAAGCTGGGAAAGCTGCGCATGATCGACTGTAGGAGACGGATCGTCCCTTTGGGGCCGATCAGCGTCATCCCTGGGCGGTGACCTCCTCCGTACTTGGCATAGATTACCGCGTCGAAGAAGAAGGTGATGAAATCGGAAAAGTGGTCCGCGTGAAAATGGGAGAATAAGATGTGTGTGATCCGGTGTCGGTCCACGCCGGTCTTGATTAAGTTCATCAACGTGCGTGGGCCAAAGTCCAGAAGAATGTTCTGGTCCGTGCGTACTAAGTACCCGGCTGCGGCGCGGGTCGGGTGCACGTTGGTCCCAGAGCCGAGAATGGTTAGGCGCATGAGTCGGATATTAAGAGACCACGGTCAGTTGATCTAGAAGCGTTTGAGCTTCAATCAAGTCGGGGTGAGCGCCTTGTGCACTAAACCGGGAACAGACGGAACTCAAGAGCCGTTTAGCTGTATCCCATCTGTCCAGTTTCCGCAATAGCTTGGCGAGGCTCGTCGCGGCTCTCAGTTCTAACATTCCTGCGTGCTGATCCTGCGCGATCTTCAGTGCCTCGGCAAAACACTGTTCTGCAGCAGAGGCGGATTGTTCGGATTGCTCCAGCAACAGCTCTCCCTTCAGCCGAAGTAGTTCGGCTTGCCAACACCGTTCTCCTTGAGAGTGAACAAGCTTTTCCGCCTCCGCAAGTGTACTCAGACCTTCGTCAATACGTTTCTGTCGCAAATATATTTCTGCGAGCAACGCCAACGTATACGTGTTGTTGAGGCTCGCACCCGCAGCTTGCGTATCCGAGAGGCCCTTCACGAGTCTACCGAGACCTTGCTCATCCCCTTTTTCAGCCAGAGCCCAGCCTTGCAGCGATGTCGCCCATGCTAACGTTACTTCAAATGAGTATTTTGTCGAGATGGCAACGGCTTCTTCAGCGAGGGCCAGGGTCCTACTCGCATCACGGACAGTGGAATAGATCCAGGACACGGTTGCAAGGGCAAAGGCCAGAGTGAAGGGGTGTTCCAACTGCCGCGCCATACCAATGGCTTCCTCCGACAGCGCTTCGACCTGATCGACCTCGCCTACTATCCATAGCGTTCTGGCCAGGATGATTCTGGCGGTGATACCTGGATCCTGTGTGTAGGGCAGAGTGTGTGACCGGTGTCTCGCTGGATCATACAGGGACTTTGCGTCAAGCAAATGGGCTTTGGCTTCATCGAACCGGCCGAGGAAGGAATAGGTCGAGCCGACACTCTCATGAGCGCGAATCAGCATATCCGGGTTTTGCTCGCGCTTCGCCAGAGACAAGAGATGTTCAGCGAGGTCGCATGCGGTTGCAAGAGGCCCCCTCACTAGATGAAAGACCCATAATCCCCACACCGAGAGAAAGTACTGCTCGGAGTCGCTCTTGTCGTGGGAGAGCTCCCGTGCCCTCAGATAATTACGCTCGATCTCTTGAGAGGCATATCCTTTCACCGTCACCATGGGTGCTCCGCGCGCGATGAGGAGCTCCAACTCCAAGGCATCACGCTCCGGGCCTGTGGGTAACTCTTTCAACAAAGCCAGTGCGCGATTGAAGTGGTTCAACGCTTCGATGTTGGCCGACCGCTCCGCATCCCGTCGGGCCGCAAGATGCCAATACGTGATGGCCGGATGAGTCAAGCCTGCCTGTTCAGAATGGAACGCCAGGAGTTCCGGTTCCCACTGTACGCGCTGAGAAAATTTCTCTTCCAGTGTTTTCGCAATGCGGGCGTGGAGGATACGGCGAGATTTTTTCGGAAGCGTATTATAGGCCGCTTCCTGGACGAGCGTATGCTTGAAGCGATAGCGTGAAAGTGATCGTTCACCCTCTTGCAGAATAAGACCCGAGGACACAAATACATCGAGAGCATTGTTGAGCTGGTTGTCCGTCACATCGACGACGGCCCGTAGCAGCTCATAGCTAAATTCCCGCCCGATGGCGGCTCCGGTCTGAACAATTTCCTTAACCGGTCCTAATCGGTCCACCCGTTCCATGAGCAACGCTTGCAGACTGTCAGGAACGTTCAGTTCTTTGAATGGAGCCTCCAGTGCGAATGAGTCGGTTCCTTCGACGAGCCATCCGGCCTCCAGCACTTTTTCCGTCAACGCTTCGACATACAGCGGTACGCCGTCCGTCTTGGCCAGAATCGCCTGCTGCACCTCCTGCGGAAGCACCTTGCCACCGGTCATCGTCGCAATCAGCTCGACGCTATGCCGGCGCGGAAGCCGACTCAACGTCAGAAATGTCACGTGACTGTATTCCGCCCACACCGGTCTGAAGTCCGGCCGAAACGTGATCACCGCCAACACCCGCATCTGCCTGATCCGGTCGATGACTCTGGTCATGAGATCCAGCGTGGTGGGATCAAGCCAATGAGCATCCTCCACGATGAGCAACACAGGGGAGCGAGTCGCCAGCCTTTGCAGATACTGCACAAGCGCTTCCAGCGTCATGTCCTTGCGTTTGTCGGGCGACACATTCAACAGCTGGTCCTGTTCATTTCCTTGGATCGAGAGCAGATCCGCAAACAGGGCAGCCGTGATGCGGTCGTCGAGTCCGTTGTCAGCCAGGAGCGTGGCAAGCTTGTGCCGTTGCGTGGGAATGCTGTCTTCACTGGCCAGTCCTGCTGCCTGCCGCAGATACGTCATCACTGGATAGAGTACCGTATTGGTATGGTGCGGTGAACACTGAGATTGGATCGTCTCATACTGGTCCCCGGTCAGCCGGTCACGCAGATGTCGAACCAGTCGCGATTTGCCGATGCCGGCCTCACCGCAGAGAAGAACGACCTGTCCTTCTCCCTCCACTGCTTCGTGCCAGCGACCCAAGAGAAGCGCCGTTTCGTGCTCTCTTCCAATGAACGGGACGAGTCGTCCAGATCGATACGACTCGAACCGGCTGGTCGATGGTCGACTACTGAGTACTCTCCAGACCTGAACGGGTATGTCGAATCCTTTGAGAGAAAACGTGCCATGATCCAAGCACTCGAACTCGCTTCCGACCAGGCGTTTCGTTACCGAATCGATGACCAATTGATTCGGTGCCGCGAGTGTCTGAAGGCGAGCGGCCAGATTCGGGGTTTCTCCGAACACCGACCGTTCCTTGGCCGTGTCCTGCCCGATGATTTCTCCGACTATGACGCGACCGGTCGCAATTCCGATTCGTACCGCAATTTCAGATTCCTGAGATGACGAATGCTCTCGGGAAGCGGCCTTCACCAAATCCAGTATGGACAGACCGGCATGTATCGCTCGTTCCGCATCGTGTTCGTGGGCATGCGGATACCCAAAATACACCAACAATCCGTCACCCATATATTTTGCGATATAGCCGTTGAATCGACCGATCGCTTGACTACAGGCGTCCAAAAATCGACGGATAATTTCCTGAAGGTCTTCAGGGTCTAACCGGCGAGCCAGCGCCGTCGAACCGACAAGGTCACAAAACATGACGGTCAGTTGCCGTCGTTCTGCTTGATCGCGACCGGAAGAGGACGGTGGTATTTCTTGTGAAGCGGCCGTGGCTGGAGAAACCGCATGATCGTCTTTACCGCTTTGAGATAATTGGGCGATGGCACGCAGGAGCTTTTTCCGATGGCCCAGTAGAACACCCATTGAGAGCAAGTCATCGTCATTCAGTTCAGGCAAGACATCCCACGTAATGGCATGCTGCTGAAACGCCTCTCGGTAGCGATCCAGCCCCAGGCTCTCCAGCCATGCGGCGACGGGATCATTCATGATGAACACCACCTCAGATGAATGTTCAAACGCGGATCGATGAGGCGCTGAAGACGGACGACGCCTCTCTTGCAGACGGCGATGCGTTGACTGATAATGATCCCATGAAGAACAATCCGACAAAGAGCCTGTATCAACCTTTTGTGCGACAAATGGAGTATCGGCTCATCTCCATCGGCATGTCGGTGATCGCCCACCTCTTCGAGAGAGTGATTCTACGGTCCATCAACCGCGGTGGACCGAAATCGTGATACCGCCATTCGGCGCGCAGAGCTTCTTTACCGACCCCGTACCAGATCAAGAAACAGTCCGATTAACAGCAGCCCGGCGACGATGCCGAACATGAGCGGTATCCAGCCCGAGACTGTCGCCGCAGTGGCCGTGAGCCCGCTGGCGAGAATACTCGCCGCGGCAGTCAGCCCCAGCGTAAGACGCCGTCCCGTACGGCGAACCATCTCCTCAAGCGAACTCGCCCGGAAATTTACGACCAGCTTTTGGCCCGGACGAGCACCGATCATGTGTTCGATGGCTTCGATGACCCGCTCGACTCGCACCTTCAACTTCTGCGACTGATACACAAGTGCTTTGGGATCGAAGGCGGCCCCCATACGCTTGATCACGACGCGCATCAAAAACTTGCCTGCTACGTCATAGGGGTCGAGCTTCGGGTCAAGGTTCGCAGTCGCCAGTTGCACCTGGGCGAGCGCCTTGGCAGCGAGCGTCAGCGAGGCCGGGAGCGGCACGCCATGGCGAAACCCGATGGCACTCATTTCTTGGAGAAGCGGCCCGATCTGCATCTCGGCCAGAGCCGCCTTGCGGTATTTCTCCATGACTTCCCCGATCTCGCTTTGAAACCGGGGCACATCCAGATCACTGCGATCAAGAGAACCGGTCATCATCAGCGTGACATCGCTGAGAAATACCGCGTCTTCTTTCCAGAGCGCCATCAGCAGCAACAAGAGATGCTCGCGCACATTGGCATCGACGGCACCGACCATCCCGAAATCGAGAATATAGATGCGATCCTTCCACCACATGAGATTGCCTGGGTGAGGATCGGCATGGAAAAAACCATCGACGATGATCTGTTTGTAGTAACTCTCCAAGAGCTGACGGGCTGCTTCGATACGCTCCGGACCCTCCGGCGCCTGTGTGATCGGAACCCCTTGGATTTCTTCCATCACCAAGAGTCGAGAGGTCGACAGCTTGTGGTGCACGGACGGTACGGCCAGACGATCATAATCTGAGAGAACGGTCTGCATCCGATCGATGTTTTCGATTTCTTGATGAAAATCGAGTTCCCGATGGAGCGACGTGGAGAGGTGCTTGAAGACAGCCTCCATATTCACGACTTGATTGAGGGCCGGGCGTTGCCCGACTTTTTGAGCAAATATTTCGAGTAGGGCAAGATCCTGTTCGATGTCGGCACGGGCAGTGGGTCGTTGAACTTTGATGACCACTCGGTCACCGGTTTCGAGCGTAGCCCGGTGGACTTGTGCGATGGTCCCAGCAGCGAGCGGTTTGGGGTCGATAGACTCAAACACATCCTCCCACGGCACTCCCAATTCTTGCTCGGCAACCCGAACGACCTCACTTTCAGGCATTGGCGGTACGTGACTCTGCAACATGGCGAGTTCTTCGATGTATTCCACGGGAAGGAGGTCCGGCCGGGTCGATAACACTTGACCGAGTTTCGAGAAAGTGGGGCCCAATTCCTCCAGCGCAGCACGGAGGCGCTTAGCTTGCTGGCGGCGAATGGAAATATCCGATGCCTCTGGTTGACCAAACAGTTCTCTCAGGCCATGCTTGGCCATGACCGTTGCGATGTGTGCGGCTCGGGCTCCCAGACGTGGTTCCGTGACTTGGGTTTCGACCTGTGGCGGGAACACTCGCACGGATTCTGACGTATGCCCGTCTCCCGCCGACTGAGTATTCACGATCACGACGGTGCAGCGGGAATTGTGACTGATACGGTTCGGCACATTCCCGAGTAAGAATTGCTTTCGACCGGCCATTCCGGAATTACCGACCACCAAGACATCGACGGCTTCCCGCTCAGCGGCGCGAAGGATTGCCGAGGCCGGATCGCTATCAATGAGGGCAAGGGCATGTCCGCGCTCTCCGGCGATTTGTCTCACGAAATTCGTCAGCTCGTCATTGGCAGCGGCAGCCCGGGTGTGTTCGGCTGCGCCGAATTCGGTGGTGGACGGGTGTTGCGGCAGGATGACCTGCGTCACGAACAGCTCGGCACCGTAGCGTTCAGCGAATTGAGCGGCCCAGAGAACAGCCTGATCGGCTGTTTTAGAACGGTCGGTTCCTACCATGACACGTTGTATGGTGCCGCTCTGAGAATGATTGTCCATAATCCTTACGAGCCATCTCCGACAACGATGGAATGTTGAGTATGGCGATTGCCTCAATCGCATGTCAATTATGTGCAGACGCACTGAACCTTAAACCCGAGCATCAGCCACCCTTGATAAGGGAGAAGCCCCGAACGCGAGGAGCGCCGGTTCGTTGACGACCAATGGAACGCACCCGTATGATTCCTTTTCCGTCCATGACGAAAGATTACGAACAAGGACCGGTAAATCTCGCCCTGCCGGCCATTCTGATCGTCCTTATCGTAAGCGGAGTATGGGTCTGGAAACGGCTATCGCCCGACACACAGGACTACATCGTCGATCAGGCTGTACCGATGATTGCAATGGGCTTGGTGATTGCCGCTCTCCTGTTCATTCCCATCAGAGCGATACTTCGCCGTCGTGCCAGGTCGCAGGAACGGGCAAGACTGTTGGCCTTATTTGAACGAGAACCGGCGCTGGACAAGAAGCTGGACATTGCCTTCGCCTTGCTCGAAGTTAATGAGTATCGCATGGAAGGTTTAGAGTCCGCAGTTCCAGCCTTGAAGGAGCTGTTGGCTACGACTTTACAACGAGCGTTAGGCGATAAACAGCATCGCATCAGAGGGATGGCGGCAAGCCATCTAGGCGCATTGCAAGACACGTCGGTGGTGCCATTGCTGGTCAAGGCGTTGGAAGACGACCATGCCTACGTGCGTTCCTGCGCCGCGTTGGGATTGGGACGGCTACGGGCCATCGAAGCTCGTGATCGCTTGAAAATCGTCATGGAACAGGATTGGGATCAAACCGTCAGAAGCCGAGCGAGGGAAGCACTGGAACGGATGCAAGACCAAGGGCCAAGGTTGTCGTAGCCGTAAGGTCTATTTCGTCAATCACGGTTCCAACGGCGGGCTAGATGATCGAACTTGGCAGGGAATCTAGTAGACTGTACTCATCACGGCTCGTCCATTTCAGATACCTGACGCTGAGTAAGTGTCGACGCGGTTTCTCTGATTTTCACATGGCTCACTCTGAGCTGGCACCTTGGAGAGCAAGGACCGGTCTCTACTAGGCGACTGGTGTGGCTTCATGCGCTTCGAGGCGAGCGATCTTAAGCTTCCCTGCGGTCCTGGCGGCGTGCGCCAGGTCGTAGTCAAGCTGAAGTCCAAGCCAGACTTCCGGTGTGCTGCCGAACGCCTTGGAAAGACGGATAGCCATTTCCGGAGAGACCCCCGCCCGCTCGTTGAGAAGATTATTGAGCGCCTGCCGCGTAATGCGCAAGTGCTTCGCAGCGGCTGTCACAGTAAGGTTCAGCGGTTCAATGCACTCCTGTCGGATGATGCGGCCAGGGTGTGGAGGAGTTTTCATACGCATGATGTCTTGCTCCTTAATGATAGTCCACAAGATCAACGTCAAAGGCGTGGCCATTTACCAACCGAAAGATCACGCGGTAGTTCGCCCGGACAGTCACGGCATAGAAGCCTTTTAGGTCACCCTTGAGGGCGTGCAGGCGAAAGCCCGGCAGATTCATGTCTTCAACGGCACGGGCTCGGTTCAGTACAGCGAGAATGTTTTCGATCTTCTCAACATAATCAGCGCGAAGTCCCTTCCGATCACCTTCCTCGAAAAGTCGTTTCAATCTCTTGTGCCGGAATCCCTGAATCACAAACCATGATACGCATGACAAGTGACACTGGTCAACTGCCATGCACTGCGCGTCGGAATCTTACAATAGTGGGCTCGACACCTTATCCTCGGCACAGAGGGATGACAGCCAGTCATCGGAGCGCGCTGCAGGATCTGTCAGTGGTGCCGCTGCTGGTGAAAGCTCTAGAAGGTGACCATGCCTACGTGCGTTCGTGTGCGGCACTAGGGTTAGGACGGCTACGGGCCATCGAAGCTCGTAATCGTTTGAAAATCGTCATGGAACAGGATTGGGATCAAACCGTGAGAAGCAGAGCCAGGGAGGCACTGGAACGGATGCGAGAGTGACCATCATGTGGCTTGCTGCTCGCCCTATTCCCACATCCACTCAATCAGAGCAATCTCCGGCCGACAATTGAAGCGGAATGGAAGGAACGACCACCCCAATCCTCGATTGACATACAACCTGTGTTGACCGGATTCGTGCCAACCCGCCACGCGGCCGTTGCATCCAGGAGGAAGCCAGAAGGTTGGAATCCACGGCACCCTCCACTGCCCGCCATGACTGTGTCCACAGAGGATCAAATCAATGGCATGGTGGTGTTCCACATAGTCGAGGATGTTGGGGGCATGTGCCAGCAGCAAGGTAAATCTAGAGTCGGCGCGAGGCGGGACGCATCGAAGATCCGCACGATGAAGCGATGGATCATCGACGCCGACGATCGCTAACTCCCCTCTCCCCGTTGAGACGAGGGTACTCTGGTTCACCAAAAGGGTGATCTTGTGCCGATCGGCGAGTTCGGCAAATTGTGCCACCGGCACACCGCTATAATGGTCGTGATTACCCAGTGTCATGTACACTGGCGCGAGAGCACGTAGCTGTTCGAGAAATCGAAAGAGATGGGGCAGACCTTCTGGTACGTTGAGCAGGTCCCCAGTGATGAAAATCCAATCAGGACGAAGTTCCCTCACCGTCTCAACGATACGATCATGCCTCAGATGATATCGGTCCAGGTGCAGATCCGTGAGATGGACGGCGCGGCGACCGGCAAGGGACGGATGTGGGTGGGTGAGGATGGACACGTCATGATCGGACAAACCCCATTCCCAATGAGGAACCAGGCTGAACGCCCGATAGAGTGGTTCGCTGAGGCAAGAGCCGACGAATGATCGCAGGCGATCAGGCCATGACACCGTCCGTCGCCTGCTCATTCCATAACCTGCCGCTTACTGGATCGCTTTCGCATGGACGGGAAAAGTATATCATGGACTTGTTTCTCACCGGATTTGGCGACATATTTCCGCGGACAGCCGTCCGTCCAACGAAGGAAACCCTGTGACGCAACCAATCGACCCCTTCCTCACCGGCAACTTACCCGGAATCGGTGGACAAATCCGCACCGTGCCCGAAGATTTTCACGTTGAAGAACGGCCGCTCTATCTTCCCTGCGGGGAAGGCGAACACTTGTATGTGACGATCACCAAACGTGGTCTTTCCACTCCGGATCTGGTCCGTCGCCTCTCATCTTCATTGGGGATCAAAGCACAAGCCATCGGGGTGGCAGGCCTGAAGGACGCGCGAGCTGTCACGACTCAGATGGTGTCTTTGCAAGGAATCTACCCGGAACAGATCTCTCGCCTGAGAATCGATGACATCATCCTAAATGTGCAGATACTCGGGCGCCATCGTAATCGGCTACGAACCGGCCATCACTCCGGCAATCGCTTCCGTTTAGTCATTCGCAATGTGGCCGATCACGCCGTTGAAACCGTGCCGGCCGTCCTTCAACAACTGAGCACACGCGGTGTGCCCAACTACTTCGGCCCTCAGCGCCAAGGGAAAGCAGGCGACAATTACCGAATTGGCGCTATGCTACTCCATGATACTCGTCGGCGTGAGAAGATGAATCGCGCCACACGCATTTGGTATCTCAACGCCTACCAATCATTCTTGTTCAATCGGATACTGGCTCGAAGGATCGACCATCTCGACCGGGTCTTCGTCGGTGACTGGGCCATGAAGCTAGAGAATGGAGCCTGCTTTCAAGTCGAGGATGCCGAGAAGGAACAGCCCCGGGCAGATCGTTTTGAAATCAGCCCGACAGGCATCCTCTTCGGCTCGCGTGTGTCGTGGGCAAGTGGTGAACCTGGTCGAGTCGAGGAAGCTGTCATCGCCGAAGCAGGCGCAACGAAGGAAACCCTCGTCGCCGCTGCTAAGGCCTGTGGATTCCGCGGCGAGCGACGGGCTTTGCGGGTGCCGCTCGCGGAACTCGAGTGGTCGCTGGACGGTTCGACCCTCACCCTCGCCTTTGCCCTCCCTCCCGGGGCCTACGCCACAAGCGTACTGAGAGAATTGATGAAAACTCTGCCCTCCGATCCTTAGCTTCATCCTCCATTCTCTTTTCCCTCCTCCAAGCAGTGGTACAATGAATTCACATATGGCGGGCGAGAGTATGAACCAATACCAAGAAACCGTTTGCCTTCAAGGACATATCATCGACTCTCTCGTGCTGGCGAAGGTGCTGGACCTCATCCTGATGATGGGAGGCACGTTCGACCTCCAGGACATTCACATCGGAAAAACACGGGAACAACCCTCTAGCGCCCGCATCATTATCCGGACGACGTCGAGGAGCCTTCTAGACGACATTCTGAAGGCGATTCAACCGCACGGGGCTTCGGTGGAACGAGAGGCGGATTGCCGGACCGAATCGGCGCCTGCCGATGGCGTGTTACCCGATGACTTCTATGCCACGACGCATTTGCCCACCCAGGTACGACTCAAGGGCGGATGGCTGGAAGTCGATCGGATGGAGATGGACCTGGCGATTCTGGTGAATGAACAGAGTTCCGCTGCACGCGCGATCCCCATGGGTGAGGTTCGCCGCGGAGATCGGATCGTAGTGGGTCGAGAAGGAGTCCGTGTCATTCCTTTACAGCGACCGCAGGAGCGAGATGTATTTGGCTTCATGGAGTCTCAGGTGTCGGCGGAGCGGCCCCATGGCCACATCATCACCGACATCGCGACCCGGATGCGTCACTTGCGAGAGCGGCATAGGGAGGGACAGGCGGATTCAAAAGTCTTACTGTCAGGCGGGCCCGCGATCGTTCATTCCGGTGGACGTGAGGCGCTCACTTGGCTGATCGAGCAGGGATTTATCCATGTCCTGTTTTGCGGCAATGCCCTTGCTGCCCATGATATGGAGGCAGACCTGTATGGAACATCACTCGGTTATGGACTCACCGTAGGTCGCGCAGTCCCGCATGGCCATGAGCACCACTTGCGCACTATCAACCGAATCCGTGCGATCGGCAGCATTGAAGCAGCGGTCACGTCTGGAGTGATCAAGCAGGGTATTATGGCGGCATGTGTTCGGCGGGGTGTGCCATTGGTCATGTCTGGAACGATTCGCGACGATGGACCTTTACCTGGAGTGATTACAGATTCTGTCCGGGCACAGAGTGCCATGCGGGCGATGATTCCCGGCATCGGGCTGGCCTTGCTCGTCGCCTCGACGCTCCACTCCGTGGCGACCGGTAATCTGCTGCCGGCAACCGTGCCCACCGTCTGCGTAGACGTCAACCCCTCGGTCCCGACCAAGCTGGCGGATCGCGGCAGCTTTCAGGCGGTTGGCCTCGTCATGGACGCGGCATCGTTTCTGACAGAACTCGCCAGAGCGCTAGGGAGACCGGCATGAGCAGACTGCTCGTCTGTCCTCCCGATTATTTCGGTATCGAGTACGAAATCAACCCTTGGATGAGACTCAGCAATCGAGTGGACCATGAGCGGGCGGTGGTTCAGTGGCATGAACTGATGAGAGTCTTTGAAAAGGATCTGGGCGTCGTGCTCGAACGGATGA
>Ga0073934_10003604_pt1 | contig 27988 bp, 24 predicted proteins | sample LarsenN4metaG_FD_76834 | JGI IMG/M metagenome (GOLD analysis project Ga0073934, IMG submission 76834) | Hot spring sediment bacterial and archeal communities from British Columbia, Canada, to study Microbial Dark Matter (Phase II) - Larsen... ... | reverse complement strand
TAGCATCTTCTCGCCGCGCGAGCAACCCCGCGCCGTCAGCACCGTGCTCGCCGTCGTCGACGACGGTCCGATGTGGATCGGCTTCCGGGACGACGATCGCCGGCCGCAGCGCGTCGATCGTCCCGAGCTGGCGCACTTTGGCGTGATGGCGGTGCAGCGGAAGATCGCGCGCGAATTGGCTCTGGTTCCGGTGCGCGACGGCGTGCTTGTGAATTCGATTCCTGCACTGGGACTGACGCTGTTGGGCACGCGCGACAGCATCAGCGCCGGACCGAACAAGCTGCTGTACGTCACCCTTCGCGTCCGGCCGCATATCGGCCAACCCACCGACGAGATGGTGGCGGCCCGCGCCAAGTGCCCATTTTGCAAACTTCCGATCACCAGCAAAGAAACGTTCGTGGTCACCTGCGCGAAGTGCGGCAGCCCGTTTCATCACGAAACGCAAGAGACCTGCCCGCACGTGCCGGCGGAAGAGCGGCTGAACTGCATCGAAAAGGTCAGCACCTGCCTGGCGTGCGGGCAGATGGTCACGCTGGAAGAAACTCTTCTTTGGGATCCAGTGACGCTATGACAACCATCGCCAACCTCAACGAACGTCAACACTGGCACCGCTGGGCGCCGGCGTTCGGCAGCGGTGCGCTGGCGCGACCCGTCGATCTGCGCGGCCTGCACGGCAGCGCCGCACGACTGTCGATCAAGCGTGTGTTCGTCGCCGGATTAGGCGCTGTGGGCGGCAAGGTTTTCGAGAATCTGGCGCGGCTCGGCGTCGGTGAGTTGTTTGGCGTTGATCCGGACGATTACTCCGTGGACAGCCTCTTCACGCAACCGTGCGAGTTCGGCGATGCCGGGCGATCGAAGGCGGAAGTGCAGGGAAAGCGCGCCCACGCCATCCATCCGGAGATTGCGATCCACACGGCCCGCCGATGGGCGCAGGACGTTCCGCTGCGGACGCTGCGGGACTGCGATGTCTGGATCTGCGCCGGCGACAACCGCGAGCTGGCAGTGTGGCTCGGTGTCGCTGCGGCCGGGTTGGGCAAGACGTTGATCCACGGCGCGGTCTCGGCCGACGACAGTTGGACCGCGTGCGTGCGCGTCTTTGGACTGCAGGACGCCGCACAGTCGTGCCCCGGCTGCGGATTGTCGGCCGCGGAGTGGGCCGAGCTGCGGCATCGCGAAGGCTGCGGCACGCTGGCTTCCGATCCGAATGACGGTTCTTCCACACGGACGCCGCCCCACGTGTGTGGCAGCGCGGCCGAGCTGGTGGTGGCGGAAGCGGTCAAACTGCTGCTCGATTTCGAACCCGGTCCGTGCACGGGCGAGGAAGTGGCCTACTGCCAGAAGTCGCATCGAACGTGGCGGACAACGCTCCCTCGGAATCCCCACTGTCGCTGCCCGCACGATCGCTGGACGCTGCACGACGTGCCCGACGATCCCGAGCGGCTCACGCTGCGGTCGCTGCAACTGGAAGCCGGCATCGCGGTCACCGAGAGCGTCCGCGTTCGCGGCGAACTGCCGTGGGTGAGCACGGTCGCGTGCCCGCGGTGCGATCGCCGCCAGTCGGTGCGGCGGTTCGGCCATGCGGGCGACGTGGTGGGGACGTGCCCGTGCGGTGCTGCGCTCGCCGCTTCGCCGATGGGTTTGCGGTCGGTCATCCCGCTGGACGACCTGGCCGCCTGTCGCGACGTGCCGCTGTCGCTATTGGGCGTATTGCCCGGAACGGCGGTCGGATTCTCAACCGGAGAACGCTGGACATATTGCTTCGTCGGACGACCGACGGAAACCGGGGGCTCACAATGACTCCGAAGGAAACGACGACCCCATCCGTACCATTGGCGTCCGAGCTGCTGCAGCGGGCGCTGGCGACGAATTCCGGCCGCCGTGAGTGGCGCGAGTTCAAGGCCGAGCAGGCCCGCGAGCTGCTCGAGTTGTGCGCGAAGTCGCCGCGGATGACGTTGCTGGGCCTCGACCTCAGCGGCGACTTCGCGGCGCTGTACGGCATCGCGATGCCGGTCCCCTGCCGGCCGATCGGCGATCAGCTCCGGATTGTCAGCCGCGCGATTTTCAACCTGCGCTACGCCGAGGAATGGCGTTGGCAGCCGCCGGCCGGATTCGAGCCGTTGGGCGTGCTCGAACCGTTCGACCTGTTCGGACCGAACATGGTCGCCGCGCCGCATGGGGGCGTGTGCCTGGGCCACATTCCCGCCGGCATCACGGTCCGCGAAATCGTGCTGCTGGGCTACTTCGCCGTCACGCTGCAAACGTACCAGCTCAACGAAGTCGACCCGCAAGGCATTTTGAATCCGGCGGCGTGCGAGTACTTCAGGCTGCACCAGGAATGGCTGCCTCTCACGCGTGCCGGACTGTTCGACGAATGGAACCCTGCCGACGCGGGGCTGTCCGCAATCCCCGCGCCTGCTGTTTGATGTGGAGATCGTTCATGGCCGCCACCCGAACTGCTCGACCAACGCGAACCGCCTCTGCCGCCGCGCGCGGGCCGAAGCCGCAGCAGCTGCGCGTCGGAAGGGACGGCTGGCTGTCGGTGCGGCAGGCCGCGCCACCGGCGAGCGAACACGAGTTGCTCGTGGGCCACGCCGATTGGAGCGGCCCGGTCAAACTGGAGCGCGAGCACGGCGAAGTGGTGCAGCATTGGACGGCGTGCCTGCGTCCCGCCACGCGATTGTGCGGTGCGAGCGCGTTCGACGAAGAAGCCCAAGCCCGCGAACAGAAGCTGATTGCCGACCTGCAGCCGCTCATCTCCGAGTCGATCCTGACGGCGTCTGAGGACTGGGAGCCGCCGGCGGCGGCAACGCTTGTCGAATGGCTTGCCACTGCCGGGCACGACGCTCAGATCGACGACGCCGGCAACTTGCGGCTCGTGGTGAAGCGCCGCGGCTGCGACGGGCAGATCCGCGTCGAACGGCGGACGGGGCGGCTGCGATTCGTGCTGCCGCTGGGAAGCTGGCCCGTGCTGTCCGAGGAAGCACAGCGGGCGATGTGGCCACTGGCGGACGAGGCCAACGCACGCACGCGGCTGGCGCGGGTGGCCTGGTTCGATGAGCCGCAGCGCAGCCGGTGCGAAGGCCAGGTTGACCTGACGGGACTGCCAACGCCCGACGCCGACAGCTCGGAGCGGGTCGAGTTCTGGCGGAACATGGTGAGCCTCGCGGTAGATGCCCTGGAAGTACTGCTGCGGCGGCTGGGATTGGAGTTGGACGTACTGGCGAATGACCACCATCACGCCGTGCGGGAGTGGATGCACGCCGCGCGCTCCGTGTTGTAGCGCGCGGAAGCCCAGGGATGGCCATCCCTGGGTGGTCTCTGCCGCGGAAGTGTCCCAGGGATGGCCATCCCTGGGCTTCTGAAACCTTTAGACCGAAAGGAACTTTCATGGCCACGATGTTAGCTCCCGATGAGCTGGACGAGGTGATCGATCCGCTGGACTTCACCGCCACGGACGTCACCGGATTGCGAATGCTCGACTTTGAAGGTGTCGACGGCCACCGCTTCGCCAGTGACGTGGCGATGTCGGTGGCGTCTCAGATGGAGTTGCCAACCTCGGCCTCCAAGTACTCGCTGCGCGACGATGAGCGCGCCCGGATGCTCCTGGACGACAGACCGTTGGGTCGCCAGGTGCAGCGCGGCGCCAAGCTGGTCGTCATCCCCAAGGCCCACCTGGGCTGATCCCGCGTTGATGTCCCGGTTTAGCCGCACACTTCACGTGTGCGGCTAAACCTTCTTCCCTGCACCAAAGATCCCGCCATGAAACCCATGATCACCGACCGCGGCGAGGAGTTGACGGTGGGCATTCTCGCCGGAGATGAAGAGTCCCAACGGGTGCTGGCCCTCGAACCGGTGGGCCTGGACGACCTGGCCCTCGCCCGGGAGCAAGCCTTGCTGGACGGCCTGCGCGCCGGCGTGCTGCCGTCCGACTTCACCGCCGTCTCCACGCAATTGCTGGCCGGCGACACCGGCGGCAAAGATCGCTTGAAGAATTTCCGCCTCGAACTCAGCCACGGCAGCGCGGTGTATCGCCGGCAGTTTCCGATTGCGGCACTCGCGCGCGTCGCCCGCCGGGCCGAGGCCAACTTGCGCGCCCAACAAATCCTGACCGATGGCATGGAAGCCAGCTACTTCGTCACGACGCGGCCTGCCCAATCGATGGACGCCTGCAACGATGTGCCGTGCGCGAAAGTCCGCAGCGAGCCGCTGGTCCTCGAAGAGGCCCCGCTCGACGACTTCCTCGGCCACAGCGAAGTCCTGCGCGGACCGGCGTTGCGGTCGAAGGATCCCGATCCCAGCGCCCCCACCGAAGGGGACCTGCACGTCTTCATTCCGGAAGACGTGTGGGACACCGGGCACGAGCTGGCGCGGCGCGGCGACGAAAAGGAATCGGCTGGCGTATGGACCGGCCGGCTGATGCGCGACACCCGCTCGCCCGAGGTGTTCCTGCACATCGATGAATGTCTGATCGCAGACCACGCCGCCGAGGAGAAGTACTCCGTCGAGTTCTCCGGCGACACGTGGGGCGACCTGCGGACGCGGCTCGAGCAGCGCCGAAGGCGGCTCAATCGACCGCACGAGCGGATCGTCGGTTCCGTGCATGGCCACAACTTTTCCCCCGAGCCGGATGCGAACGGCCGGATGACGTGCGAGTCCTGTCATCTCCTGCCGATCTGCAGCCGCACGACCGCGGCCGCCAGCCAGGACGATTTCCGCTGGCACCAGATGGTCTTCGCGGGACAACCGTGGGCGATCCTCGTCGTGTACGGCTGGAACGCGCGCGACGAAGAAGAAGTCCGCTGCTACGGACTGCGCGACGCCCAAATGATGCAGCGCACCGTAAGGATTTTGCAGACATGAGCAGTACGACATTGGTGAGTTCAGTCCCCATTGCGTCCGGTGTAGACGATTTGGCCACAAGAGGCATAAAGGGCACAGGCTGCGATGCAGTGTTCGTGACTCTTTGTGCCTCCTGCGGCTAATTCCATGTCTGCGTTAAATCAGCCCAATCCCTCATCGATCAGGGAGCCATCCATGTCCATGAGCCTCGCCAATCCTCCTAGCAAAGCCGAAACGCTGCGGCTGCTGCTCGATCCATCGAAACCACTGCAGCAGCGGGCGCGGCTGTTCTTTCAGATTGTCAGCTCGCTCAAATTCGACCCGGCCCAGGTCGAGGAATTCGCCGCCGGCCTCATCGAGGTCGCCCAGCAGGCCGCACCGGCCGCGGAAGTAGCCGTGCTGAAGGAGCAGTTGCAGCAGCAGCTCGCGGCCCTCAACGACGGTCCACCGCGAATGGCGACGTACCTTGGTCCTGCCGAAGTGATGTTGCCCGGCGACCTGCCGCGCGTCCACGTGGTGACGTCCGATGGCGTGGAGCGCTTCCCGCTGTTGCGCGACCCGATCCGCCTGCAGGACCTCACGCCGGGCACGACGGTGTTCCTGGACGCGAAGGGGCTGCTCGTCACGGCCGTCAGCACGTGGCTGCCGCAGGCCGGCCAGGAGGCTACGTTTCTCCGCGCGCTACCCGAATCGAACTGCATCGAAGTGAAGCACCTGGATCAGCCCATCGTGCTCTACGCCACGCAGTCCCTCCTCGATGCGATCCGTGACGGCCGCGTGAAGCGCAACGATCGCGTGGTGTGGTGCTCGCAGCGGCGGTTCGCGTTCTGCGCGGTGCCCGCCGAGCAGGATCGCCGTCACCGCTTTGTGGACTCGACGAAGATCCCCGAAGTGATTGCCGCGCGCGACATCGGCCGCCCGCACTGGATCCTGGGTTGGATGCTGCAGCGGCTGCGGATCATGCTCTACCACCCGGACCTGATGGAGCAGTTCGATTTCCGCCCGCGTTGCTCGGTGTTCTTTTCCGGCCCGTCGGGCACCGGGAAAACGTTGACCCTCAGCGCGTTCCTGTACGAATCGCATCGGATGATGGCGGAGTTCGTGGGGCGCGACGACATCAGTTCGCGCGTGATCCGCGTGAAATCGTCGGACCTGCTGTCGCACCTGTTCGGCGTCACCGACCAGAACATCGACGCTCTGTTCGACGACATCCTCGCGCTGGCGAAAGAAACCATCGAGGTGAACGGCCGCAAAGTCGTGCTGCCGATCGTGGTCATCATGGAAGAAGCCGAAGCGCTGGCCAAGCGCCGCGGCGACTTCGACGGGGCGATCTACGACCGTGTGCTCGGCATGTTGCTGCAACGGCTCGACGATCCCACCGACAGCCTGGCCAACGTGCCCCTGTTCTGGATCACCACCTCCAACCGCGCCGAGATCATGGACTCGGCGATGTGGCGGCGCCTGGCCGGCGTGCGGGCGGAGTTCCACCGACTCGACCGCGACGGCGCGCTCGCCGTCCTGCACAAGAAGCTGAAGCCGAAGTTTCCGTACGCGTCGCACAACGGCACGCCGCACGCGGAACGCCGCACCAACACCATCGACCGCGTGATGGCCTCGCTGTTCAGCCCCAACGGCGAAGACGCCGGACAGTTGGAGCTGACGCTGCGCGACGGGCAGAAGCTGACCAGGCACCGCCGCGACTTCCTCACCGGAGCGGTGATCGAGCGGGCGGTGTCGCTGGCGATCGAAAGCACCGCCGGCGCCGCCGTCGAAAACGGCGGCCACACCGATGGGCTGAGCGCAGAGCGTTTGATCGAAGCGCTGCGGCACGTGATCGACGGCGAGCTACAGAACGTCACGCCGCACAACGCGGCCGACTACCTCGACCTGCCCGAGCACACGCCGGTGGCCAGCGTCCGCCGCCTGCGGGCCGACCATCGGCAATGGGCGCGACTGGCGCGCTGAACAAGGGCGTATTGAATGAGCGAAAACCAACGAGTGCGGTCCCTTCTCCCCCGTCGGCGGGGGAGAAGGTGGCCGAAGGCCGGATGAGGGGGCGAGGTGTGCCAGCGGCCCCCTCACCCTAACCCTCTCCCCCGCGGACGGGGAAGAGGGGACCGGATTTAAGACTCAGATTACGAAAGGAACCCCATGCCTGCCGAAACCCTCACACGCCCCAGCTTTGTCGGTCGTCCGGCGAAGACTGACGACTTTGAACCCACCGAGCATTCGCTTGCCGGTAACATCGGCGTCGTGCACGGCATCTACACGCACCAGGTGCCGCTCGCCGGCATGACGATCCGCCGCGCGCGGGCGGAACTGTCCGAACGACTCAACATTGCGCCCGACGCCATCGCGCTGGTCGACGGTAACGAAGCCGGGGATGACTTCGTTCTGACTGCCGGCCAGGTGCTGAACTTCGTGAAGGACGCCGGCGAGAAAGGAACTTCGCCGCACACGTCCAGCGTGCGGTGAATCGGAGAGGAGCCGTCATGTCCGACCAACTGCTGATTCACGATGGCAAGGTCACGGTCACCACGGCCGAAGGAGTGGTCGTCGAGCGTGCGGAATCTGATTTCCGCGACATGCTTCGTCGGGAAGCCGTCGCGCCGGCGCAAGGGGCGTTGTTCCCCGACGGCCTGAAGTGGATCGAACGCCGCGACGGCCTCGTGCTGGTGGTGCATGAATCGCCGCCGCATGTGCGGCGGCTGCGGTGGATCGCCCCCGATTCCCCCGAGCGCTGCGGGCCGGGCACCACGTACCGCCACGTGCGGCTCAGCCTGCCGCACTCGGTCATCTTCGCCATGTACTACGCGCACGGCGACACACTGGTGCTGTCGGACGCGAACGAGCTGTACTTCTCGAATCGGCCGATCCTGAACCAGTCCGACCGCGTGTGCTATCCCGCGCTGCTGAACCTGTCGAAGATCCCCGGCCACAATCGCCAGCGCGCGTGGATCTGCACGCAGCATCTGCGCCGCCGCAGCACGTCGAGCTGGACCACGCAACTTCACGACCTGTGGGAACACACGTGGAACGGTGCTTTCAACGATTCCAGCATGAAACACGAGGGGGCCGACTGGTATCACGAGTCGCACGCCGTGCCGCGATTGCATCCCGTGGAAGAATGGGACCGCGCCAGCCGAGAGAACGACGCGTTCGCCCTGACCGTGCCGTGGCTGCCAGTGCCGCAGACCGTCGGCGAGATCGTCGAGGCGATGTTTGCCGAGCAGCAGACGCTGCCGATGCCCAGCTTTCACCGCCGCCACGCCCCGAAAAGCCCCAGCCTGATCGCGAGGTTTTTGAGTTTCGCACAGAAGTCCAAGTAACCCTCTCGCTCCACGAGAGGCAAGCTGCGTGTGACGCCGCAACTGTACGTCCATTTCGACTGATCCTCACGCGGAGCGTGAGGGCCATATTCCTTGAGGAACCCACCATGCTTCCCATCCCCGTCTATCTCAAGACCGAAGCCGACGCACCGCGGCCGACCGATCCGGAGTTCTACTGGATCACGCAGAACGGCACGTTTCTCTGCCGCAACCATCCCTTCTTCGAAAGCGACGTCCGCACCGAACGGCAGCCGCGGGCGCTCGCGCCGCATGCCCCGTTGTGCCGGTCGCGGTACCCCAAGGTCGGGCGTGCCGCACTCGAGTTTGTGGTGGGCTTCTTCGAGCAGGTGTTTCGTCTGCACGGGGCCGAGGCGATCGTGCTGCTGTATTGGGACACCCGCCGCAAACGCTATCGGCTGTACGTGCCGAAGCAGGAGGCGACCGTATGGGAGTCGAACTCCGGGCACCGCTCGCCGCTGAACGTGAAGTACCAGACGCCGCTCGACGTGCCGACTCACCAGTTGCTCGTGGGCGACATCCACTGCCACGGCGATCTCTCGGCCTACGCGTCGCACACCGACCAGTACGACGAAGCCTACCGCGACGGCCTGCACGCGGTCGTGGGCTGCGTCGATCGCGATGTGCCTGAGTTCTACGTCGACTTCGTGGTGGACAGCACGCGGTTCAAGTTCCGGCCGGAGCACTTCTTCCGCGGCTTCCGGCAGGCCCGCCGGCTGGTCCCCACTGCTTGGATGGATCAGGTGCAGGTCGTCATCCAGCGCCCGCGCCCGGTCAGCTACAGCTCGAACTACAACCACCGCTCGAATGCCGGCTACAACCCGCCGCGAAGGTTGCCCTATGACTCCGGCGACGACGGCGTCGCGAAAAAGCCAGGCTTTTCTTAAAGCCTGGCTTTCCGGCCGTTCACGAAGCCCGGCTTTCGGAAAAGCCGGGCCTCCATCAAGGTGCCAGCCTCGGAGCCACTCATGACGACCACCCTCGATGCCCCACCAGTCGATGACGACCTGATTCCCGATCTGCCCGAGAACGCCAACGTAAAGCTCGTTGGCCTCGGCGGTGTGGGCGGGTTCGTGCTCGACTACCTGGCGATCTTCCTGCGGAGCCTGCAGATTCCGCTGCGGCTGGTGCTGATCGACGGCGACTCGTTCGAGCCGGCCAACCAGCAACGCATGCGGTTCAGCAACGCGGGCAACAAGGCCGAAGTGAAGGCGTCGGAAATCGCCGGTGTGCTGCAGGGAAGCGACGTTGCCCTCGTCGCTGTGCCGGACTATCTGAACCCCGACAACCTGGACCGCCTGATTCGCGAGAATGATTACGTCTTCTTATGCGTCGACAACCATGCCACGCGGCGGCTGGTGTCGGAGCACTGCACCAAGCTGCAGAACGTGGTCCTCTTCAGCGGCGGCAACGACGGCGTCGAGCTGCCGCACAAGCGCGGCACGTTCGGCAACGTGCAGATCGCCATCCGCCGCGGCGGTGTGGACGTCTCGGCCCCCATCACGCGGTTCCATCCGGAAATCCGCAATGCCACCGGCAAGCTGCCCGGCAGTCGGGTGGATTGCGGCCAGCTCGCGGTGTCGAGCCGGCAGATCCTGATGGCCAACATCGCGGTCGCCTCGGCGATGATGAACGCCTTCTTCGCCTACACCTGCGGCCGGCTGTCGTACCAGGAAGTGCAGTTCGACATCCTCGAAGCCCGCTCCCTGCCGCAGATGCCGCTAAGGTCGTCGGGCTAGTGCTAGGATCCGACGCCATGCACATCGTTGACGTTACAGTGACGATTGTCGAAGTGCCGCAGAGGGCGCCGTTGGCGCCGTATCGGTCGCACATTCGCAGCAGTTCGACGACGCAGAGCGGCATCGTGCGCGTGGAGACCGACGCCGGCCTCGTCGGCTGGGGGGAGCACAACGTCAACTTCCTGTCGAACCTCAGCGCGCGCCGCATGGAAGCCGACGCCCGGACGTGGCTCATCGGCCGCGACCCGCAGAACATTGCCGCGTACCATCGCGATTGCCCGCTGGAAACACGGCTGAAATCGGGCATCGAACTCGCATTGTGGGACATCTGCGGCAAAGCGGCCGGGTTGCCCGTGGCCGCGCTGTTAGGCGGCGTGATCCGGTCTCGTGTGGAAGTGGCTGCGTGCATGGGCATCCAGTCTTATGAGCGAGCGGGCGAGCTGGCCCGCTGGTACGTCGACCAGGGCTTCCGCACGCTCAAAACGAAGGCCGGATCCGATATCTCCGAAGATGTGGAGATGGTCCGCGGCGTGCGCGATGCGGTCGGCGACCGCCTGCAACTGCGGATCGATCCCAACCGCGCGTATTCGCCGCAACAGGCTCTCGAACTGTGCCGCCGCATCGAACCATACAACCTGCAATACCTCGAGCAACCGATCCCCGCGGAGCCGCTGTCCGATGCGACGTGGTTGCGGCGTCAGACGCGCGTGCCCATTGCTCTCAACGAGAGCGTCACCGACCCGGCCAGCGTGACGGCGATCATCCGCGAGGACGCCGCGGCATTCATCCTGCCCGATACGCACATCGCGGGGGGCATTCTGCCGTGCGTGAAAATCGGCCACGTGTGCGAAGCCGCCGGTCTCCCCTGCATCATGCACTGCGGCCACGACCTGGGCCCGAAGACTGCTGCCATGCTGCACGTTGCCGCATCGCTGCCGGCGTACTCGCTCGCCAACGACACGACGTACTACGGGCTTGAAGACGACATCACCACCGAGCCGTTCCGCATCGAGGCGGGAACGATCGCCGTGCCTGCCGCGCCGGGACTCGGCATCGAAGTCGACCCCGAAAAGCTGCGAAAGTATCGCGTGGATTGCTGAGCGGCGCAACCGGACGCCATCACGTGTCGGCAGCAATTCCCCCGTGGGATTGAAGCGTTCCTCTGCCCGCTTGAACATTCGGTGCGGATGCGGGAGCATCGTTAGATGGGCGCTGGTGCTGCGCGAACCTTCCGCACGTGGCCATCGTCTGCTGAATGACTGGCTGTCCTCGATCGGATTCCTTCCAACCCCACAGGCGCCGATGCCGCTGACCCTCGAAACCCAACGCCAACAAAGCCTCGACGATGCCTGCCGGTGTGCCCAGCTGGCGGAAGATTTCCGCGGCCGCGACACCGTGGTCCTCGACCTCACCGAGATCACGCCGATCGTCGATTTTTTCGTGATTACCACCGGCGTCAACCCGCGGCAGATGCGGTCCCTCGCCGAAGAGGCCCGCACGCTGTTGAAAGCGCGCGGTCATGCCAGCCGCGGCATCGAAGGGGACGGCGACGCCGCGTGGCTGCTGCTCGACTTCGGCGACATCGTGCTACACGTCTTCTCGTCGCAGGCCCGCGCGACGTACGACCTGGAGCACCTGTGGGCCGACGCGAAGCGCATCGATTGGCGCGAACACCTGGGGTTGCCGGCCGCGCGGATCAACGAACGGTTATGATCACGCCGATTCGCGAATTCGCCGGCGGACAACGCTTGCGGTTTCGCGGCCGGTTATCGAATTGGATTGCGACATGAACTGGCTGGCAGAACTGCGCGGGCGGTTGCGAGCGGCGCTGTCGGGGTACGCGGACGACGTGGAGCCGTATGTCGACATGCTGCGCCCCGCGCAGGACGCGAAGTTCGGCGACTTCCAGGCCAACTGCGCCATGCCGCTGGCAAAAGCCCTCAAGAAACCGCCGCGCGACGTCGCCGCGGACATCGTGGCGAAGCTGGATGTCGACGACTTGTGCGATCCGCCGGAGATTGCCGGGCCGGGGTTCATCAACCTGCGCATTCGCACCGACCGGCTGGCGGAAGAAACAGCGAGGATCGTTGCCGACGAACGTTTGGGCGTGCCGGTGGTGTCCACGCCGCGGACGTACATCGTCGACTTCTCCTCGCCCAACGTCGCCAAGCCCATGCACGTGGGGCACCTGCGGAGCACGGTCATCGGCCATGCGCTGTACCGCGTGCTCAAATTCCTGGGCCATCGCGCCATCGGCGATAACCACGTCGGCGACTGGGGCACGCAGTTCGGGATGATCATCTACGGGTACAAGCACTTCCGCGACGACGCGGCATACAAAGCGTCGCCGGTGGCGGAACTCGCGCGGTTGTACCGGCTGGTGAACCAGTTGTGCGAATATCACGACGCGGGTGAGGAACTGCCAAAGCTGCAGGCGAAGGTCGCGCAAGCTGAGGCTTCGCTCGAGAACGTCCGGCGAAGCCCAGGGCGACCCAGCGGACTGGGTACCCCCATCCCTGGGTCTCTAAAGGCAACGCCCACCGACAAGGATCTCGCGAAACACATCAAGAAATGCGAGCAAGAGCTGTCCGAAGCACGCGGCGCTGTGAGTTCCGCGAACCGCAAGCGACAAACGGTCGACAATGACGCGACGTTGAAATCGCTCGCTGACGGCCATCCGAACATCTCCGAACTCGCCCGCCGCGAAACCGCCAAGCTCCACGCCGGCGATCCGGAAAACACCCGGCTGTGGCGCGAGTTCATTCCGCCTTGCCTGGCGGCGATCAACGCCATGTACGAGCGGTTCGGACTGCGGTTCGACCTCACCAATGGTGAGAGCTTCTACAACCCCATGCTGCCGGACATCGTCGCCGACTTGACGAAATCCGGCGTCGCCGTGGAAAGCAATGGTGCCCAATGCGTGTTCGTCGAAGGCAACGCGGCCCCCTTCATCATCCGTAAGGCAGACGGCGCGTTCACCTACGCCACGACCGATCTCGCCACCGTGCGGTACCGCGTCCAGGAGTTTCATGCCGACGCGATGCTGTACGTCGTCGATGCCCGACAGAGCGAGCACTTCCAACTGCTGTTCGCCGTCGCGAAGAAGATGGGCTACACCGACGTCGAGTACCGCCACGTCAGCTTCGGCACGGTGCTCGGCGACGACCGCAAACCGTTCAAAACCCGCTCCGGCGACACCGTGGGGCTCGAAAGCCTGCTCGACGAAGCCGTCCAGCACGCTCGGCAGATTGTCGACGAAAACGACAACGCGAAGCCGACGCCCGAACTCGACGACGCCGCTCGCGCGGCGGTGGCGGAGATCGTGGGCATCGGCGGCATCGTGTATGCCGACCTGCACCACAACCGCGACAGCGACTACGTCTTCAACTGGGACAAAATGCTCGCCAAGACCGGCGACACGGCGACGTACATTCAGTACGCCTACGCGCGAGTGAACGGCATCTTCCGCAAGGGGGAGATTGATCCCGTCGCGCTCCGCAGCGGTTCTAACGCCATGGTGCTCAACACGCCCGCCGAACGCCGGCTCGCCCTGCAGATCAACCGCTTCGCGGAAGCGGTAAGCGATGTCGTTGTCGATTACCGTCCCAATCTCCTCACGCAATACCTGTTTGAGACGGCCAACGTGTTCGCCACATTCTTTGAAGAGTGCCCCGTGCTCAAAGAGCTCGATCCCGTCATCCGCACCAGCCGGCTGCTGCTGTGCGACCTGACGGCCCGCGTGCTGGCGAAAGGGCTGGACCTGCTGGGCATCCGCGTGGCGGAGAAGATGTAGCCACGACGCTTGCGGCTTCGCATTCCTCGCGGAAGTCAAATTCGGCGCGGGGCGCTTTAGTCCAGCGCCGCGCGGAAATCCGCGACCAGATCCTCCGGGTGCTCGATGCCCACGGAGATTCTCAGCGTCTTGTCGGAAATGCCGGCTTCGCGTCTTGCGGGTTCGTCCATGGAGGCGTGGCTCATCGTGTCGGGGTATTCGATCAGCGATTCCACGCCCCCCAGCGATTCCGCCAGTTGGAACAGCTTCAACTTCGCCAGCACCTTCTCCACCGCGGGACGGCCGCCCTTGAGATCGACGCTCAGCATCGCCCCGAAGCCGCGCTGTTGTTTCTTCGCCAGCGCGTGATGCGGGTGCGTCTCCAGTCCCGGATAGTAGACCTTCTCAATCCGCGAATGCTCGCTGAGGAACCGGGCCAGTGCCATCGCCCCGCGCTGGTGGGCTTCCATCCTGGGGCCAAGCGTCTTCACGCCGCGCAACACCAGCCAGGCATCGAACGGCGAGCACGCCACGCCGAGGGCATTGACGACGTACCCGATCCGCTCGGCCTGCTCCTGGTGTCGGGTGATGATGCAGCCCCCCACCACATCCGAGTGGCCGTTGAGATATTTCGTGGTCGAATGCACCACCACATCCACGCCGAATTCAAATGGCCGCTGCAGGTAGGGCGACAGAAAGGTGTTGTCGGCGATCGTGATGGCGCCGATATCCCGCGCCACCTGGCACACCGCGGCGATGTCCACCAGGTTCAGAAGCGGGTTGCTGGGCGTTTCGATCCACACGCACCTGGTTTTCGGCGTCGCAGCTCGCCGAATGTTTTCCGGGTCGCCCATCTTCACGAAGGAGAAGTTGAGCCCCATCTGACGGAATACGCTGTCGAACAGGCGGTATGTGCCGCCGTAAATGTCGTGCCCGGCGATGATGTGGTCGCCGGGCTGGAAGAGGTGCATGGTGGCGGTGATGGCGGCCATGCCGGTGCAGGTCGCCCGACAATCGATGCCCCCCTCCAGGGCGGTGAGATTCTCTTCCAGCGCCCGGCGGGTAGGGTTGCCGCTGCGGGTGTAATCGAACCCGCGGTTCTTGTTGAGGTCGTCCCAGCGGAACGTCGAAGTGGGATAGATCGGCGTGGTGGCGCTGAGGAACGCGCTGTCCTTATCGACGCCGGTGTGGACGCAGCGGGTTTCGAAGTGCATGGGCGGAAGGTGTCAGGTGTGGGGGGTGTCAGGTACCAGGCAAGAGATAGTAATCTGGGCGAGCCGAGTCGCGTAAGCGACCGGGTGACTTTTGTCCGATCGAAGAAGCGAATGCACCCGGTCGCTGACGCGACTCGGCTCGCCCGGAAGACTGCTTGCCGCGGAGCCGTTCGTCCGATATCGTAACAATGGATCTTGATGGGTCGCCGGCCGGAGTCCGTTGTGTTTGCACATTGGCAGCATCCGCAGTTCTCTCGCCGTGGGGCGTTGCAAGCAGGCGCGATCGGATTGCTGGGACTGGGGACGAACCATCTCCACGCGCTACGCGCCGAGGAAACCACCCGGTCGCTGACGCGACCCGGCTCGCCGAGGAGCGTGATCTACATTTTCCTCTCCGGCGGGCTGGCGCAGCACGACAGCTTCGATCCCAAGCCTGATGCCCCAGAGGGCATCCGCGGCGAATTCGAGCCCATCGCCACGCGCACGCCGGGCATGTTCATCTGCGAACACCTGCCGCGACTGGCGGCGCGGAGCGGTTTGTGGTCGCTGGTGCGATCGCTGACGCATCCGTCGAACGATCATTCGGCCGGGCATCACATCATGCTGACGGGGCGATCGCAATTGCCCCCCACGTTCAGTCCGAACGAGCCGCGGCCAACCGATTGGCCGTCGATTGCCGCGACCGCGACGGCGTTGACGCCGGCGCGGAACAACCTTCCCCCTGCCATTGTGCTGCCGGAACGCCTGATCCATCGCACGGGCCGCGTGATCCCGGGACAGTTCGCGGGGCTGATGGGCGCGCGGCGGGAACCGTGGTTCATCGAGGCAGCCCCGTTCAACGCCGACACCTACGGCGCGTATCCCGAATACGAATTCCATCACGCTCGCGGACCGGAGCGAAAGCCGGGGCTGACGTTCCAGGCTCCCAGCCTGTCGTTACCCGATTCGCTCTCCAACAAACGCGTGCTTTCCCGCTGGGACCTGCTGCAGAGCATCGACGAGCAGCGGCAGTCTTTAGATCGGGCGGCCTCGACCGTCGCATTCGACCGGTACCGGCAAGACGCCGTGTCGCTGCTCACCGATCCGCGGGTGCGGGCGGCCTTCGACGTCACCAATGCCGCGGTTGAACTGCAGGACCGCTACGGCCGCAATTCGTTCGGCTGGTCATTGCTGATGGCCAGGCGACTCGTGCAAGCCGGAGTGAACCTGGTGCAGGTGAACCTCGGCAACAACGAAACGTGGGATACGCACGGCAACGCGTTTCCGCATTTGAAAGACGTGCTGCTGCCGCCGCTGGATCGCAGCCTGTCCGCGCTGCTGGACGATCTGCACGCCGAGGGTCTGCTGGACTCCACGCTGATCGTGATGGCTGGCGAGTTCGGCCGCACGCCGAAGATCTCCACGCTGCCGCAGCATTACCGGCTCTCGGGCCGGGACCACTGGGGCTCGGTGCAGACGGTGTTCGTTGCCGGAGGCGGCACGGCGGGAGGGCGCGTGATCGGCTCGTCCGACAAGACGGGCGGCTACCCCGCGGACAATCCGCAGACGCCGGAGAACCTCGCGGCGACGATCTATTCGACGCTGGGACTGCCGCCGGAGATCACGTGGGCCGACGAACTTTCGCGGCCGCACCAGGTGTATTACGGCGAACCGATCCGCGGACTTATTTAGCCGCGACCCGTAGGGGAGCGCTTTGCGCGTTGGAGGCATTGGGGCAGAGTGCACCGCTGCGAGTCGCGGTAAAACGGTTTTCGAGAACTATTGGTTCGGGCGCTCGCGTTGCTCGAAGGCCGTGCGGAGTTCCTCGGGCGTGAGGAAGCCGTCGCTGTCCTTGTCGTAGCGGCCGAAGTTTTCGCGCATCCGCTCAGGCGCTTCGTCTTTGGAGAGCTTGCCGTCGCCGTTGCGGTCCATGCGGGCGAAGACCGGGCCGCCGTCGGTCCCGCCGGGACGCCGCGGCCGGCCTTCCGGATTCGGAGTGGCATTGGGCCGCCCCGCTTCCGGACGCCCCGCGGGATTCGGACCGCCGGGAATACCGCCCGGAGGCGGGCCCATCAGCTCGCGCGGATCGAGCTGGCCGTCGCCGTTTTCGTCGAGCTCGGCGAACTTGTCGGCGGCTTTGGCGAGCTCGTCCTTCGCGATGCGGCCATCGCCGTTTGTGTCCAGCTTGCGAAACAGTGCGGGCAGAAACGGCGCGCCGTCCGGTCGCATGGTACCGTCGGGTGCCCCCGACGGACGTCCCGCCTGGCCGAACAGGCGTTGTCCGGCCTGCACGAAGTCTTCGCGCGTCAGCTCGTCCTTGCCGAGCCGCTCGAACACCGGAGCGAAGCGGTCCCGCATGAATTCCGGCAGCTCATCCTTGCTGAGCTTGCCGTCGCTGTTGCGGTCCAGGCGGTTGAACATTTCGCCCGGCTGGAAGTTGCCGCCGCCCGGAGGGCCCCCCGCGAACCGCTGATACTCTTCCAGGGAGATCTCGTTCTTGCCGGCGCGGTCAAAAAGTTGCTGCATCCGCTCGCGAAATTGCTCGGGGATCTCGTCTTTGGTGAGCTTGCCGTCCTTGTTGCGGTCCATCATTTCGAACCGCTGCCGCACGTCTCCGCCCCCCTGTCCGGGCCGGCCCGGTCCGCCACCCAGTTGCCCCAGAGGCACATTCGGGTTGTCGCCGGGGCGGTTGGCCTGGACAAACTCGTCCTTGGTCAGCACGCCGTCGTTGTCTTTGTCACCGACGCGGACGCTGCGGTCGAAGAACCGCCGCTGGTCTTCGGGAACTTCCTCGGCGGTGAGCTTGCCGTCGCCGTTCTTGTCGAGCCTTTGAAACAGCTCTTCGGGCTTAGGCACCCCGACCTGGGCACGCGACGCAGCAGGGGCCGCCAAAGCGGCGACCAGTCCCGCGGCAAGGAGCATTCGTGGCGAAGTCATGATGGAGGTCCTTTGTGCTGACGGGACGGGCGGCATCTCAATATTCAACCCCTGCACGGAGCGGAGGTTTCGTGAGTGCGGGCACAAAAAAGCCCAGGGATGGTTCTCCCTGGGCTTCCCATGCCGTTTCCTGTCACTCGGCCCGCAACGAGAAGCCCACAAACAGGGCCCCCTTCTTGTCGGGCACGGCGTAGCTGCCCGACGGCCGCAGGTACTTCTTCAGCACCGAAAAATCGGGCAACTTGGTGAAGTCGACGCCGACGGTCTCGTCCGGATCCTTGGTCTTCAGCATGTCGTACAGGGACTGCAACTGCTGCGTGTCCGAGCGTTGGAAGCTGATGATCGACGTTTTCTTGGGGAACGCCTTGGACACCTTGGCGTAGTCGTCCGAGTCGGCGAGCGAACCGCGCGACTGACCCTTCACGATCCGGTCCATCAGTTCGGCCGTGCTCGCCAGGACGATCGCGTCAGCGGCCACGCTGAACGAAATCGGATTTCCCTGCGGCGTCGGCATCTCGTAGACGGTCTGACCCTCCACCTCCCGCGTGGTGCCCGAGAACTTGTCCGATTCCACCGCCTTGGCGATGGTGTTTTTCATCTGGGCGGCGTCTTTCACTCCGAGCGCCAGGGCAAACGAGGGCACCGGGGGCTCGTCGCCGCCGATCTTGGGCGCCTGCACGACCACATCGATTCGCCCGGACAGTTGATCGACCAGATCTTTCTTCAGATGCATATGCGGCCCGTCCTCCTGAGTGGCGAGTGCATCGACGACTTTCGCGACCGAGCCGGGGCCTTGCAGCGAGTCCACCAGCGACTCAATCGCGTTGTAGGCCTCTTCCACGTTCCAGTTCAGGCTGAAGTAGCTGGCGGTGTCGCTGGGGATCCATTTCGCTGGCCGCTGCTCGATGGCGGGGAACTGAAACACGCCCAATACGCCGGTGGGCGGCTGCTCCACGTAGACGAATGCCTTCGTCAGCCCCTCGAAGCCCTCCACGCCCAGGTGCGACCCGCCTCCCAGGCCCTTCAGCTTATCGAGCCCCAGCACGGGCATCATGGCGGCGGCAATGGCGGCCTGCTGCGGGTTGTTCCCCATGTTCAGCGCCGCCTTTACCAGGCTAATGGGATCGACGTACCACTTCACCACCGGCTCGTCGTCGCCGCTCTTGCACTTGTCCTGGATGTAGGCGAACACGTCGGCCTTGGCGAGCGTGTTTTCGTTGTCGCCGCTCCAGCGCTCCAGCACCGACTTCAGCGCCGCCACTTCGGTGGCGAAGAACACGTAGCCCTCGTCCGTGCAGTACGAGAGGGTGTTGACGGGACCGCCCCCCGCGTTGGCCAGCTTGTAGCTGTGCACTTCGATGTCGGCGATGGTCTGCGTGGAATGCTCGGCATCGTTCTTGGTGAGGGCCTGGTCCAGCTTCTCCAGCAATTTGTCCAGCGTGTCCTCGTTGTCCGTGCAGTCGATCATCAGCACAACCGACAGCTTGCGGGCCGGCTTCTCGATCAGCGCCACGGTGAACTCGCCTTGCGGCAAGTCGATCAGGTCGCCCAGCGACACGCCCAGCTCGCTTTCCACGTGTTCCTTGAACGCCTCTTCAATCTTGTTCTTGAGGCTGCCGATGAATGGCTGCAGCTTGGGCTCCACCCACATTTGGCCGACGGTGGAATCCTTACACTGCTCCAAGAGGTCGGGGACGCTGGGGATGGAGAAAAACAGCAGAGTTTCGGGAGGCAAGAGATGCTCAGCGTACTTGTCCTCATCCGCCGCCCGCGCCGCCGGGCTGAACACCGCCGAAACCGAGCACACCGCCAGCACAGACCACACAAGCAGGTTTCGCATGGATGCGACCAATCCCTTTCTAGGAGAAGAGGTGTCAGGCAGAAGGGGTCAGGCGTCAGGCAAGACTCAAGAATCCGCGGGTTACACTCTCGCGGCGTCTTTCCTGACCCCCGACACCTGATCGCTGACGCCTTTCAGACGGCCAGAGACATCTCGCGGGCTCGACCGTGAGCCTCAGGAACCCCCGTATCTTGGCCGATTCCTGTCTCGGCGACAATCCATCCCTTGGACGCCGCACGTCGACGACGCCGCACCGACACCACGAGAGGCCTCTGGACCGTTACCCGCCCGTTGTCCCATCTGGTTTCAATGGGGACAAATTGTTTCCCGTTTCGCCGCGACCCACCGGGGAGCGCTCCCCGGTGGGTCGCGGCTAAACAATCACTCCGGCGGACTCGCCGCATTCTTGCGCGGCGGCGGATCGAGGTACCGATACCCCGTGTTCGGATTGTTCCGATCGAACGCGAACGCCTCGTGGTTGTCGAGGAAGAGCTTCACATACGGCACGGGAATCGCAAAGCCCAGCCCTTCCGCCATCAACAACTTCATATTCGTGACGCCGATCACCTCGCCGCGTGAATTGAAGAGCGGGCCGCCGCTGTTGCCGGGATTAATCTCGGCCGTAGTCTGGATGTACACCAGTCCGCGGACGTTGCGGTTCTTCGTACCAATGATTCCCTGCGAAATCGACCGCTCCAGCCCCAGCGGGTTGCCGATGGCGAACACTTCGTCCCCGTCGTGCAGCTCCTGGTCGCGCGCCAGGAAGACTGGCTTGAACGACAGGTCGGCCGGCTTGGGCAACTGCAACAGTGCCAGATCGAAGAACGGATTGAGCGCAATGATCCGCACCTCGTCGATCCGCCGACGCAGGAACTCCCCCCCGGCGCCGCGGTGGAACAACGTCGCAGCGATGCGGGTTTCCTTCTCGATCACGTGGTAGTTTGTCACGCAGAAGCCGGATTCGTGCACGATGAACCCCGATCCGAGTCCGCTCGGCGTCTGCAGCAGCACGACCCCTTCGCCGTACTGCTCGGCCAGCTCCTTCAGGCTCTTGCGGGGCAGCGTCGCCTCGCGATACAGCCGGCCTTCGGAGACTTCGCTCGCTGGGGGCGACGGGCTGTTCGCGCTGCTCGCCGCGCGATGGCGGACCTGGCTAACGGGAATCCGCAGCACCTCGAAACCGAGATCGACGTACAGCGCGTCCCCCTGCTCCTTGAGGACCTCTCCCTCCACCTTCTGGCCGGTTCTGAGCTCGATGACGTCGGCGTGCGCGAAGGACGCCATAACGATTGCAAACATGGCAGCGCTGAGCATTCGCATCAATGTCGTCCGTAATCTGCTTGCGCTTAGCGGACGACGAAAGTCCCGCTAAACGTCAACGTCCACTAACCGTTGCCGTAGCTCGCGTGGCACTCGGCGCAGACCTTGTTGATCTTGTTCATCGCTTCGCCGAACTTGGGAAAGGATTGGTCCTTTGCCGCGGCAGCGGCTTCCTGGCCGCCCTCCACGAGCCGCTTGGCGAACTTCTGATAGTCCTCTTCCGCGGCCGACTCGTAGCTTTCGTCGGAAATCACCTTGCCCAGCGTCGCCAGCAGCGCGGCTTCCTTCTGCACCTGCTCCAGCTCGGATTTGAATTTGGCCTCGGTGTTGATGTTGGAGCGCATCCACTCCGACGCTTTTTCGATCCGTTTCATCACGCCGGCCCGGTTGGCTACTTCGCCGAATGGCCGCGACGGCGGGGGGTCGCCCGCATCCGCAGGAACGCTGCCGTCCAGCACCGCGATGATCTTCTCCGCCGCAGCTTGCGACTTTGAGTACGGCTCCTTCCCTAACGCCGTTGCCGATTGGCTCAGCTCCAGGCCGAACTCCCGGATGAACCGCGAGTTGGCCTTCCAACTGACGTCTTCCGGGTGATTCGCGACAATCCCCGCCAATGCCGCCATCACCGCGCCGTCCACTGCGAGGTCTTTGTAGTTGCCGTTATAGACCCCCTGGTTCTGCAGACCCTGCGTGAGATGGTTGCGGATGCGCTTGGTTTCGTCCTGAATCTGCTCCATGGGGATGAACGACTTCCAGTCGGACCCGCCGCTGTCTGCCTTCGTCGGCGCCGGAGTGCCGGGCTCCGGCGTGGTAGCCGGCGGCGCATTCGCAGTCGAAGGCGCCGCGGCGACCACCGTCTGGTTGCTGCTCACGACGGCCAGCGGATCGTCGTAGAACACGTCGTAGGGAATGTCGCTGATCCACTTGCGGCCTTCGGCGTCGGTGCGAACGTACTTGTTCGAGGGGGCCGGTGCCAAGGTTTCCCCCGAACCCGAACTGGCGGTCACGCCCGGCTTCGTCACCGATTTGACGCCCCCCCCCGGTTTTGCCGTCTGTCCGCAACCGGCGACAAAGCCGGCGGTGAAACCCGTCAACAGGCCTGCCATCAGCAACATCACGCGGTTTCGGTGCGCAGTCGCAAGACGATCTGGGGGGGATGTCATCGTTCGATCTCAAGAAGGCCGGCGAGGGGACGGCGATGTCCATTCCACTCCACTACTCTAGCCGCTCCGCGCCGCTCGCCGCAAATCCTCGGTGGGCCGCGACGCGGACGCTTTGCGCAGCGGAGCGTGTCTTTGCGTCTCCACGCTCCGCTCCGAGGACTCCGCGTCGCGGCTCACCGGGCGTGAGTTTTTCCGCCGCTCGCGATACAACAGCGCTTCAGTCCTCCGCAATCTACTGAGGCCGAACCGTGACACGATCGCTTCTCAGTGCCGTGTTTTTCAGCGCCTGCACGATTGCCGGTGCCGCGGAACCGACCTGGCGGGCCGGCACGGCCCGGGCCGTCATCACCCCCGAACAGCCGATGTGGATGGCCGGCTACGGCGGCCGCGACCATCCTGCGGACGGGAAGCAAGCCGACCTCCTCATCCGCGCCCTGGCCCTCGAAGACGCCCAAGGCCGCCGCGGCGTGATCCTTTCCAGCGACACGCTCGGCATTTCGCAGCCTATTTACGAAGCCGTCGTCGCGCGGATGAAATCCCAGCACGGCCTGGACCGCTCGCAGATCATGCTGCACGCGTCACACACGCATTGCGGACCGGTGCTGAAGCAGGCCCTGTATGACACCTACCCACTCGACGACGCGCAACGGGCATTGATCGAGGCGTATTCAGCGAAGCTGATCGACATCATCGTGACCACGCTCGGCGAAGCGCTGAAGTCGCTGGAGCCGGTCACGCTGTCGCGGGGGCAGGGCGTCGCTACGTTCGCCGTCAACCGCCGCAACAACCGCGAGGCCGACGTGCCCGCGCTCCGCGAGGCCAACCAGCTCGTCGGCCCCGTCGATCACTCGGTGCCCGTGCTGGCGGTGCGGCGGAGGGACGGCTCGCTCAAGGCGGTCGTGTTCGCGTATGCCTGCCACAACACCGTGATGGATTTCTACAAGTGGTTCGGCGACTACGCCGGCGTGGCGCAGTTTGCGCTGGAAGACCGGAATCCCGGTGTGACCGCGATGTTCGTCATGGGCTGCGGCGCCGACCAGAACCCGGTGCCGCGGCGGAAGCTCGAATTCGCCGAGCAGTACGGCGCTCAGCTCGCGGATGCCGTCCAGGCCGCATTGAAAGAGGGCACGAGACCGCTGTCGCCGCGGTTGCAGACGGCGATCGAACTGACGCCGCTGGCCTTCGATCCGCTGCCTCCGCGCGAGCAGCTCGAACAAACGGCAGCAGAGAAGCCAAGCTACCGTCAGCGGTGGGCAGCCCGCATGGTGAAGCTGCAGTCCAGCGGCGACGCGCTTCCGAAAAGTTATCCCTACCCCGTGCAGGCCTGGCGGCTCGGCGAGCAGTTGTGGATCAACCTTGGCGGCGAGGTGGTGGTCGATTACAGCCTGAAATTCAAGGGCGAGTTTGGCTACGACACGTGGGTGACCGGCTACTCGAACGACGTGATGGCGTACATTCCGAGTCACCGCGTGCTGCTCGAAGGCGGATACGAAGGCCAAAGCTCGATGATGGTCTACGGCCAGCCGGCCGAGCGCTGGGCGCCGGACGTGGAGGAGCGCCTCACCAACGCGGTACGGCGCGTGGTCTCCATTGTGATGAAATGAACTCGTTTAACCGTGACCCGCAGGGGAGCGCTCTGCCTCCACTCCAAAACGCGCTCCCCTGTGGGTCGCGGTTAATCGGGCGGAATCCTTCCGACAGGAAGTCGCATCGATGCGGAAAGTGAAAGCGTGCGGGGTGCTGGTCTTCCGTCGCGAGCCTGAACCTTCGTTCCTGGTGATGAAGCACGCCCGAAGGCTCGATCTGCCCAAGGGCCACCTCGAGCGCGGCGAATCCGAGCAGCAATGCGCCCTGCGCGAGATGACGGAAGAAACCGGCATCCCCGCCGACGCCGTCCAGCTCGATCCCGACTTCCGCTACCAGGAAGTGTATTACCCGCACGAAGCCCGCTTCGGTCCCGGCCGCGTGGAGAAAACGCTGGTGATCTTTCTGGGCTGGCTGCAGCAGGAGCACCCCATCCTGTTGACCGAGCACAAAGGCTACGAATGGCTGAAGTGGGATCCGCCGCACAAGCTGCAGAAGTTCACGCTCGACCCGCTGCTGAAGAGCCTGGCGCAGTATTTCCACCAGCGACATCTCCCCTGAAGCCCAGGGACTGCTGTCCCTGGGTCTCTTTTCATCGAAAGCAAAGCAGCGCCATGTTACACTAGGACATGGAAGATTCCTCCCGGCAGACCCGCTCGCAGCTCATGCAGCTGTTCGCACAGCAGGAACTCAAGCCGCGCCACGATCTGGGGCAGAACTTCCTCGTCGATCTCAACCTGCACGACCTCATCGTGCGGCACGCGAAGCTGTCCACGGCGGACGTCGTCCTCGAAATCGGCACCGGCACCGGCGGGTTGACGACGCGGCTCGCCGACGCCGCCGGGCACGTTGTCTCCGTCGAGTACGACGCGCACGTGTTCGGCCATGCGCAGCGGCTGCTGGGTGGGCGCGCGAATGTGACGCTGATTCATGGCGATGCACTGGAAAACAAGAACACTCTGAATCCGATGGTGCTCGATGCGGTGCGCGGGGCGCTCGAACAAATACAAAGACAAGAGACCCAGGGATTGCCATCCCTGGGCTTCGGGGAAGACGTTGACAATCCCTGGCGCTTGCGGGCCAAAGAGACCACGCTGAAGCTGGTGGCGAACCTGCCATACAACGTGGCGACGCCGGTGATCTCGAACCTGGTGGCGAGCGATCTGCCGTGGTCGCGGATGGTGGTGACGATTCAGTGGGAACTCGCGCAGCGGATGCTGGCCAAACCGGGCACGGCGGATTACAGCGCGCTCACCGTGTGGATGCAGGCGCAATCGCGGCTGCAGATCGTCCGCAAGCTGCCGCCGAGCGTGTTCTGGCCCCCGCCGAAGGTGGACTCCGCGGTGCTGCTGGTCGAGCGAGACTTTGAAGCGCAGTCGAAGATTGCGGACCGAGCGTTCTTCCACGACTTCATTCGCGATGTGTTCACGCAACGGCGCAAGAAGCTTGTTGGCGTGTTGACGAATCTGTGCGCGGAGAAGAGACCCAGGGATAGCCATCCCTGGGCTTCCTCAGAGTTCGCGCTGTCGCGCGAACAACTTGAACAACTGCTGCACGACTGCAACATTCCTCTGGAAGCCCGCGCGGAGCAGCTTCCCGTAGCGACATTGGTAGAATTCACGAACCGCCTCACTGAACCGCGACCACTCTCCGCTCACCACTGACCACTCACTCCGCCACTGGAGAAGTAACCCATGGACGACCGCATTTCCTACCGCGGCATCACCTTCGACGACGTGCTGATCGAACCCGGCTACAGCGAAGTGATGCCTAACGAGGCCGACACCTCGTCGCAGCTCACCCGCAACATCCGGCTGAATGTGCCGATCCTCTCCAGCCCCATGGACACCGTCACCGAAAGCGACATGGCGGTGGCGATGGCCCAAGAGGGGGGCATCGGCATCGTGCATAAGAACATGTCCATCGACCTGCAGGCGCAGCAGGTGGAGCGCGTGAAACGGGCCGAGCACGGCGTGATTGTCGATCCGGTCACGCTGCCGCCGGAAGCCAAAGCCGGCGAGGCGTGGGAGATCATGGAGCAGCGGAACATCGGCGGGGTGCCGGTAACCAGGAACGGCCGGCTGATGGGCATTCTCACGCGGCGGGACCTGCGGTTTCTGCCGTCGAAGGACGTGCCGATCTCCGAAGTGATGACCAAAGACAAGCTCGTGACGGCGAAGGAGGCGACCACGCTGGAGGAGGCGGAGCGGATTCTCCTGGAGAATAAGGTGGAGAAACTGCTCCTGGTAGACGATTCGTATCAGTTGAAGGGTCTGATTACGATCAAGGACATCGATAAGAATCTGCGCTATCCGCGGGCGTCGAAAGATGGCCGCGGCCGGCTGCGAGTGGGGGCGGCAATCGGCGTCCACGACTTCGAACGGGCCGCCAAGCTCATCGAAAAGGGGGTCGATGTGCTGTGCGTCGATAGCGCGCACGGCCATTCCAAAAACGTCATCGACACGGTCCGCGAACTGAAGCAGAGCTGGGCGATCGACGTGATCGCCGGCAACGTCGCGACTACCGAAGGGGCCAGAGACCTTATTCGGGCGGGCGTGGACGCCGTGAAAGTCGGCATCGGGCCGGGGTCGATCTGCACCACGCGCATCATTGCGGGGGTCGGCGTGCCCCAGCTCTCCGCCATCGCCAACGCGGCGAAGGCGGCGCAGGACGCCGACGTGCCGATCATTGCCGACGGGGGAATTCGATACAGCGGCGACATCACCAAAGCACTGGCGGCCGGGGCGCACACGGTCATGCTGGGGGGCCTCTTAGCCGGGCTCGACGAAAGTCCGGGCGAAGTGATCCTGTACCAGGGCCGCAGCTTCAAGCGGTACCGCGGCATGGGATCGCTGGGGGCGATGGTGAAGGGGAGCAGCGAACGTTACCGACAAGGACGAGGCGACGAACGGGGCGGCGGATCGAAACTGGTGCCCGAAGGGGTGGAAGGCCGCGTGCCTCACAAGGGCCCGCTGCACAACCTGTTGTACCAGCTGATCGGCGGCCTGAAGGCGGGAATGGGGTATTGCGGCGTTCGCACGATCGCCGAACTGCGCACGGAAGCCAGGTTCATTCAAGTCTCACCGGCCACGGTGAGGGAGAGCCATCCCCATGACATTACCATCGTGGAGGAATCGCCGAACTACTCGGCCGAACACGCGCCCGTGGAATCGGCGTAAATTCGGCATTCGGGTTTCGGCGTTTGACCTTCGCCGAATCCCGTACTTGGCGCTCATGACAGCGGCGCTCATCGCAGCGCCCGCGATGGCGCAAGAGACATCGCCGTCGGCCGTGGAGCGCTGGCAGCGGTTGAAAGCCGATGCGGAAGCCGCCGCGAAAGCGCCGCGCTCGACACCGATCACCGTGCGTCGCGCGCCCCAAGACCCAGGGACGGCTGTCCCTGGGCTTCCGCCGGGAGAGTTCGACCTCTCGCCCAGCGCGCCCGTCGAGCCCGATTGGCTCGTGCCCCAGCGTCCGTTGACGCCGGAAGAGGCCGACCTGTCTGCCGCGCCCGAACCGCCCGCCGAGCCGCAGCCGCATCGTCAGGTGTCGCCCGCGGCCCACATTTCGCCCACGATCATCTGGCCGCTGCTCTCGTTGCAGGATCCCCGGCGGAAGATCCGCGCGATGAGCGAAATCGCGCCGGTTTACGACACCGCGGTCGACAAGGACATCCGCGACTACGCCGACAAACAGGCGGCAGAATACGGCGTCAAGTTTGCCGAAGAGGCTTACACGCCGCGGGCCTTCCCGGACACCGTGTTCGCATGGGACGCCGCCGACTTCTATCACTACCCGCTGTACTTCGAGGATCCCGCGCTGGAACGCTACGGGCACACGTATCCGTTCGTCGTGCAGCCGATCGTCTCGGCAGGCCGGTTCTCGGCACAGTTCCTTGCGCTGCCCTACCAGATGACGATCGACCCGGTGTGCAAGCCGATGTACGCTCTCGGCTATTATCGCCCGGGCGACTGCGCGCCGAAGCTGCACGACCCGATCCCGTGGAACCTCCACGCCGCCGCGGTCGAAGCCGGCGTGGTGACGGGGTTGTTCTTCCTCATTCCGTAAGCGACGCGGAACAATCCGGGCAATTGACGCTAGCCCGACGCCCAAGCGAGGGGATCCTTCGAGCGCTCGAAGATTCCCTCGCTTGCGCGTCGGGCTAGTGTAGTGTCTCACGCAGTTGGGCTCTTATTCAGGGCGGTTCGGGCCCGGGCGACTTTGGCGAGGAGGTCGCCGGCGGTCTTGGTCCAG
>Ga0073934_10003603_pt1 | contig 28008 bp, 27 predicted proteins | sample LarsenN4metaG_FD_76834 | JGI IMG/M metagenome (GOLD analysis project Ga0073934, IMG submission 76834) | Hot spring sediment bacterial and archeal communities from British Columbia, Canada, to study Microbial Dark Matter (Phase II) - Larsen... ... | reverse complement strand
TCAGCCCGAAGCTCACCGCCGCGTAGACGAGCAGCGCGAGGTAGAGGCCGGCGACGGCCCGAACGCGCCACGAGGCGCGCGGGGCGCGATCAAGGATCGCCTCCAGTCGCGCGTTCACGCCAGCGTCCCGGCGAGCCTGAGCCGCAGATGCTCGCTCAGCATGTCAATCGCGTAGACCGCCGCGGCGACGATGACCAGGATCGCGCTCGCGTCGGCGAGGTGGTTGAGGCTGATCGCATCGTACAGCTCCATGCCGATGCCGCCGGCGCCGACGAAACCGATGATGGTCGCCAGCCGCACGTTGATCTCCAGGCGCCAGAAGGTGTAGGAGACGTAGTTCGGCAGCACCTGCGGCAACACGCCGTAGGCGATCTCGTCCACCCAGCGACCGCCGGCGGCGCGCACGCCCTCGACCGGCCGCATGTCAATGTTCTCGTTCGCCTCGGCGAACAGCTTGCCCTGCGCGCCGAGACTGTGCAGCGCGATCGCGAGCACGCCCGCGAGCGGCCCCAGGCCGAAGGCGAACACGAAGACGAGCGCCCAGACCAGGTCGGGCACCGCGCGTGCCACCTCGAGCAGCCGCCGGCACACCCAGTACACCGCGCCGCTGCGGACGAGGTTGCGCGAGGCCGGAAAGCCGAGCAGCGCGCCGCCGAGCGTGCCGAGGCTCGTTGCGAGGAGCGCCATGAGCAGCGTCGTGCCGAGCAGGCCGAGCCATTTGCCGAGGCCCCAGTACCACTCGCGCACGTCCTCGATCAGGTGCCCGGGGCGCACGGGCGGAACGAGCCGCGCGAGGTAATCGCCGAGCTTCGGCAGGCCCTCGAGGAGGCGCGCCGGCTCGAACTGCGCGACGTGCGCGGCGGTGGCGGCACAGGCGGCGAAGACGGCGAGCCCTGCCGCCATGCCGAGAAGCCGCGCCCGCTCGTGCGCCGCGAGCGCGTCCCGGTGCAACATGGCGCCGCGCTACTACTTCTTGCGCAGCGCGGTGAGCAGCTTGCGCGATTCGACCGTGCTCAGGTAGTCCTCGTGCGACACCTGGACGAAGCCCTTGGTCTTGCCGTGCGCGACCGCTTCGGCGACGTCCATGCGCTCCTTGTGCAGCTCGAGGAAGAAACGCTTCATCTCCGCCTTGAGGTCCGGATGCAGGTCCTTGTGCACGATCACCGGCGGCGCGGGGACCAGCGCCGATTCCCAGATGACGCGGATCTGGTCGCGCTTGAGCATGCCCTTGTCCATCATGGTGCGAAGCTGGCCATAGCCGTCGCCGCGCGTTGTCCACGTGAAGGCCGCGTCATAGGTGCCGTTCAGCACGCCGAGCACCGACTGCGTGTGCCCACCGGAGATGGGCGACTTGAAGAACTGGTCCACCGGCTTGCCCATCTTCGCGAACTCCACCGTGGGCACGAGGTAGCCGGACTGCGAATTCGGCTCGGTACGCGCGACCAGCTTACCCTTGAGGTCCTCGAAGGTCTTGTACGGCGAGTCCGAGCGCACGATGAGCACCGAGTTGTATCCGAGATTGCCGTCCTTATCGAGGGCCGCCACGATCGGCTCGACGCACTGGCATTCGAGCCAGCTGCCGGCGTAGGCCGAGGGGCTCGTCCAGGCGAACTCGATCTGCTTGGCGACGAGGGCGTTGTTGATCCCGATGAACTCGGTGGCCGTGAAGATCTTGACCGGCACGCCGAATTTCTGCGACGCGTAGCGTGAGAACTCCTCGAAACCCTTGGTGGTCTGCGTCTGCGTCTCGACGGGAATGACCCCGAAGCGCAGTTCCTTGTGGACGGCGCGCCAGTCGGCGGCCGCCGGCGCGGCGATCGCGAGCGCCGCGCCCAGCGCGGCGATACGTGCGAGCTTCATGCAGGACTCCTTGCAGGTTGGGTTGAAATCAGGCTGTCGCGGCCGCCAGGCGCGGCCGGAAGACTTCGTGCGCCTCGACGTCGCCCTGGTAGATCCACGGGATGCGCGATTCCGCCAGTTGCTCCGGGCGGCCGTCGAACACCACGCGTCCCTGGCGCAGCGCCACCACCCGGTCGGCGTAGCTGCGGGCGAGGTCCACGTTGTGCAGGTTGCAGATCACGGTGATGCCGTGCTCGCGGTTGACCGCGCGCAGGGCGTCCATCACCAGCTCGGCGTTGTGCGGATCGAGCGACGCCACCGGCTCGTCGGCGAGGATGTAGCGCGGCCGTTGCAGCAGCGCGCGCGCGATGGCGACGCGCTGCTGCTGTCCGCCGGAGAGCCGTTCGGCGCGCTCGAAGGCGCGCTCGGCGAGCCCCAGCTCGTCGAGCGCCGCAAGCGCCTGCAGCTGGTCGGCGCGGCTGAACAGCCGCAGCAACCCCCGCCACGCCGGAACCTCGATCAGCCGGCCGACGAGCACGTTGGTCAGCGCGTCGAGCCGCGGCGAGAGGTTGAAGCCCTGGAAGATCATCGCGGACTGCGACCGCCAGCGGCGCAACGCGGCGCCGCGCAGGGCGGTGACGTCCGTGCCATCGGCGAGGATGCGGCCGGCGCTCGGCTCGACCAGCCGGTTGATCAGGCGCAGCAGCGTGGATTTGCCCGCCCCCGACGGTCCGATCACGACGACGAACTGGCGCGGAAGAATCTCGAGGTCCACGCCGTCCAGCGCGACAAGCGAGTTGTAGCGGCGGGCCAGGCCGATGAGCTGCAGCGACATCGCGGCGAAGTCTAGGCATCCAATATGACGGCTCCGCGTAACCGGCATGACGCTTTCGTGACGTCGCGCGCGGCGTCGCGGGAAGACCGGGACGCGTTCCGCGGCGACGCAAGGCCGCCGAGCGCCCTCCGAGCGCACGTGTGGCCGGTGCTCGCGCGCGACCGCGAAGAGCATGCTGCATTGCAATGCGCTCGCCTGCTGCGGAATCGGCGCGCTCATTCGCCGGGTGTTGCCGCGGCCGATCGCACAGGCGCAAAATCGCCGGTACCGATCCACCTCCGGAGGAACCCGACATGAGCGTGAATCGCGTCCGCCGCCGCATCATCCTCGGTACTGCCGCCGCCTTGCCGCTCGGTGCCGTTTCCCGGGCCCTCGCGCAGGCACCGCGTCTTCAGGTTCCGACCGTGGACAGCCTCACCATCCGGGTGCTCACCGATTCCAGCTACGACACCCCGCGCGTGGGCGCCTCGCCCTGGGTGAAGATCCGGCGCGCCGGTCTCGTTTCGCCGCGTGACTTCCGCAAGACGTTGCACAACGAGTGGGGGCTTTCGCTCTCGCTCGAATCGCGCATGGGCTCGGACACTCGCCACCTGCTGCTCGACTTCGGCTACACGCCCAACGCGCTCCTCAACAACATGGAAGTGATGGGCGTGGACGGCGCGAAGGTGCAGGGCCTCATCGTCAGCCACGGCCATTACGATCACTTCGGCGGGCTGATCGGGTTCCTGGAGAAGTTCCGCGACCGGCTGCCTGCCGACCTGCCGCTCTTTGTCGGCGGCGAGGACGCGTTCTGCCTGCGCAAGACGGCGGCCGGCGCGCCCGGGCATTTCGCCGACTGGGGCGTGCTCGACCGCAAGGCCCTGGAAAAGTACCGCGTGCGCATCGTGTACTGCGAGCAGCCGACGGTCGTGCTCGGACACGCGTTCACGACGGGCAACATCGCGCGCCGCAGCTTCGAGCGGGTGCTGCCGAACACGCTCGTCGAGTACTTCAAGCGCGGCGAGGTCGGCTGCGACATCCCGTCGGAGAACGCCAAGGCGCAGGGCAAGCCCGCCGCCGACCAGCACATCCACGAGCACGGCACCTGCTTCAACCTGCGCGGCCTGGGGCTCGTGGTGATCTCCTCCTGCGGCCATGCCGGCATCATCAACACCGCTCGCCAGGCGATGGAAGTGTCCGGCGTCAAGAAGTTGCACGCCGCGCTGGGCGGCTTCCATCTCTTCCCGGCGCCGGACAACTACGTGCAGCAGACGATCGCGGAATTCAAGGCGCTCGACCCGGACGTGATCATCCCGATGCACTGCTCCGGGCCGACGCTGGTCGCGATGCTGCGCTCGGAGCTCGCCGACCGGCTGGTCACCTCGACGACGGGAACCGAGTACGTCTTCGGCGGCTGAGCGCGTGCCTGCCGGCTGGCGCGGCAAGGCGGTGCGCGCTCTCGTGCCCGCCGTGGCGCTCATCGCGCTGGCGGGCGCATGCCCGCCGCTTGCCGGTGCGCAGACCGGCGAGCGCCGCGCCGAGGCCGCGCGGCTGATGGGCGAGCTGATGTCGGGCCGGCATCCGGTCGGCGGCCCTTTCACGCTCTCGGCGCCGGACGGCCGGCGCGTGAGCCTCGCCAACTTCCGCGGCAAGCTGGTGCTGCTCTACTTCGGCTACGTGTACTGCCCGGACGTCTGTCCCACGGACCTCGCCGCGATCGGCGCCGCGCTCGAACAACTGGGCGCGCAGGCGGCCGAGGTGCAGCCGCTTTTCGTCACGCTCGACCCCGAACGCGACACGCCCGAGGTGCTGCGCGAGTACGCCGCCGCGTTTCACCCGCGCCTGATCGCGCTCACCGGAACCGAGGCCGAGGTGCGCCGCGTCGCGACCGCCTACAAGGTGTTCTACGAGCGCGTCCCGCAGCCGGGCGCAAGCGGCTATGCGATTGACCACACCGCCTTCACGTTCCTGCTCGACCGCAAAGGCAGGTTCGCGAGCCTCTTTCCTCCCGGCACGCCGCCCGAGCGCATCGCGACGATGCTGCGCGAGCAGCTAGCCTCCGGCGCGAATTAGGTCGGCGGCCTTTTCCGCGACCGCGATCACCGCGGCGTTGATGTTGCCCGAGGGCACCGCCGGCATGACCGAGGCATCCACCACGCGCAGGGCTTCGAGCCCGCGCACGCGCAGGTTCGGATCCAGCACCGCGCGGGCATCGGTTCCCATGCGGCAGGTCGAGGTCGGATGAAACACCGTGTCGCCCGCCTCGCGCAGGAAGTCGAGCCAGTCGGCGTCCGTCTTCACGCGCGGGCCCGGGTAGTCCTCGCTGGCGACGTAGGCGGCGAGCGGCGGCGCCGCGGCGATGCGGCGAACGAGCTTGAGACCCTCGACCATCGCGCGCCGGTCGTTCTCGGTCGCGAGGTAGTTGTAACGGATCGCGGGCGGCTCGCGCGGATCGGCCGAGCGGATGTGAACCGAACCGCGCGATTCGACCTGAAGCTGCGACACCGAGAGCGTGAACCCGGAAAACGGATGCAGCCCGCCGCCACGCTTCGCGCTTGAGAAGTTGATGAAGTAGATCTGTACATCCGGACGCGCCAGATCCGGCAGCGTGCGGGCGAACGCCGCCGCGTAGCCCGCGCTCACCGTGAGCGGCCCGCGGCGAAAGAGCAGATATCGCAGCGCCATTTTCGCCTTGCGCGCGAAGCTCGCCATGTCGTCGTTGAGCGTGATCGGCCGGCTCGCGCGCCAGAACGTTCGGCAGTAGAAGTGGTCCTGCAGGTCCTCGCCGACGCCGGGCGCATCGAGCACCACCGGGATGCCGTGGCGCTCGAGCAGCGCGCGCGGGCCCACACCCGAGAGCTGAAGGATCTGCGGCGTGTTGAAGCTGCCGGCGGCGAGGATCACCTCGCGCGCGGCGCGTGCCACGCGCTTCTTGCCCCCCTGCTCGTATTCCACCGCCACGGCGCGAGAGCCCTCGAACAAAATGCGGGTCGCAAGCGCATTCGTCTCGACGCGCAGATTGGGGCGCTTGCGCGCCGGCTTGAGGTACGCCACTGCGGCGCTGCAACGCCGCCCGTTGCGCGCGGTCGCCTGGTAGTAGCCGGTGCCCTCCTGCCGCGCGCCGTTGAAGTCGTCGTTGCGCGGAATGCCGAGCGAGGCCGCCGCGGCGATGAAGGCGTCGGCAAGCTCGTGCGGTTCCAGGTCGCTCACCGCGAGCGGGCCGCCGGCGCCGTGCCACTCGTTCGCGCCGCGCTGTTGGTCCTCGCATTTCCTGAAGTACGGCAGCAGGTCCTTCCAACCCCAGCCGGGCACTCCCCAGCCGTCGTAGTCCTCGGGCTGGCCGCGGATGTAGACGAGGCCGTTGATCGAGGAGGAGCCGCCGAGCACGCGCCCGCGCGGGGTGAAGATGCGCCGTCCGCCGAGCGTGGGCTCCGGCTCCGACTCGTACGCCCAGTTGATGTCACGCCGCGTGAAGAGCTTGCCGTAGCCGAGCGGAACGTGAATCCACGGATCGGTGTCGCGAGGACCGGCTTCGAGGAGCAGCACCCGCGTTGCCGGATCCTCGGACAACCGGCCTGCGAGCACGCAGCCGGCCGAGCCCGCGCCGACGATCACGTAGTCGTGCGTCTCAGCCACGCCGCACGGAAAGGAAGCAGCAGCGCCTCGCCGCCGGGAACCGCGGCGAGAAATGCCTCGCGCAGGCCGGCAAGATCGTCGGGGGCGAATTTCGCGAATGCCCTGCCGGCGTCCGACCGCGCCGGTAGATCGCCTTCGCCATCAGCGCCTCGGCCTTTTGCGCACCGAGCTGCGCGGCGAGCACCTCGTACATTTCCTTGTAGATCAGCCCGCGGTTCTTCATCTGCGCGATGAGGTCGCGGCGGTCGTTGTCCATGGCGCTCCGTCAGACGGTCGCGATCGGTGTAGCGGGCGAGCCCACCGCGCCCGGAAGCCGCAGCGGCGGCGCGGTGAGCAGAAACCGGTTGCGGCCGTGCGCGCGCAGCCAGCGCGCGAGCTCGGAGAGGTACCACAGCTCGCCGAGATGGATGCCGTTCTTGAACAGGCAGTGCTCGTGCAGCGGCAACAGCGCGTGCGCGACGGGTTTCCACGGGCCCGCCGGGATGATCTCCACCGCGTAGTTGTCGGCGATGAGCGCCGCGCAGCCGCAATCGGTGATCCACTGCAGCAGCCGCTCGTCGCGGCCGTCGAGGCCCGGGCAGATCGCGTGCAGGAGCTTCGGATCCGGGTTTTTCTTCATCTCCAGGATCACGTCAGCGAAGCCGGTGTAAAAGAGCACGAAATCGCCGCGCTCGACCGTGACTTTGTCCGCGTCCATCACGCGCATGAGGTCGTCGTAGCCGACCGCGCGCCGTTCGCGGCCGAAGTGCGCGTGCAGGTCCACCAGCACCCCTCGCCCCTGCGCGCCGTGCTCGGCGAGGTTCTCGATGCCAAGGGCGGCGGCACGCGTGCCTTCGTATTTAGCCCAGTTGCCGGGCGCGGCCGGCGCCGCCGCGGGAATCACGTGTTCTCCGGCGCGATGGCCGTTGTAGAAGACGATCTCGGGTTCGCCGTCGCCGTCGGCGTCGAAGCGGCCGCCGATGTGGGCGAACGAGTCCCACTGCGTCGAGTACTGGAGCGCAAGGAGCGCCTGGTCGTCGCAGACGACGTCGGTGAAGCGGGGATCGTCGTGCGCGAGCGGATAGCAGAAATTCTGGGCGCCCGAGCGCTCGGTGGCGGCGAGCCGCGGCGGATGGCGCCGGGGATTGAGGACGCTGCCGCCGGGGTAGTCGAGCGGAAGCGACAGGCAGAAGGTGATGCCCTCCTTCACCTCGGCGACGCCCTGGCGCACCTTCTCCGGGCCCACCCAGTTCATGCGGCCGCGCTGGTCATCCGGGCCGAACTCTCCCCAGTTCGATCCCGGCGGCCTCTGCTTCCAGCGCCCGCTCATCGTGCGAAGCTCAGAAGTAGTGCCGGCTGATGGTTTCGGCGACCATCACCGGCTTCTCGCCGCCCTCGCGCTCGACCGTCACGTCCCACGTCGTCTGCACGCCGCCGTCGGGAAGCTTCTCGTACCGTGCGAGGCGAAAGCGGCCGCGGATGCGCGAGCCCGCCGGCACCGGCGCGGTGAAGCGCACGCGGTTAAGGCCGTAGTTCACGCCCATGCGGCGGTCGGAAAACTCGAAGGTGGATTCGACCAGCTTGGGCACCATCGAGAGCGTGAGAAACCCGTGCGCGATCGTGCCGCCGAAGGGAGAGGATTTCGCGCGCTCGCGGTCCACGTGGATCCACTGGAAGTCCTCGGTCGCTTTCGCGAACAGGTCTATGCGCTCCTGGGGCATCTCGACCCAGGGCGAAACGCCCACTTCCTCGCCGACGCGCGATTCCAGCTCGCGCAGTCGCAACGCCGTCTTCGCCATGACACCTCCCGGCGCCGGATTCTAGCCGGCCGGCGCGCTTGCGAACCGCTCGATTTCGCCGCAGACGAGCGCGGTTTTCTCGTGCACGATCCAGTGCGAGGCGTCCGGCACGCGCACGAGCCTCAACTGCGGCACGAAATCCTCAAGCCCCGCGATGCAGCCGGTGAGGAGCGCGCTGTCCTGCTCGCCCCAGAGGACGAGCGTCGGCACGCGGACGATGAAGTCACGCGGCTCCAATTTCAGCTTCGCCGCGCCCGGATCGTCGGCGGTCGGGGGATGGAGCGGCGAGGCGCGGTACCAGTTGAGCCCTCCGGTGAGGGCACCCGGTTGCGACCAGGCCTGCAAAAGCTCCGCGCGCCAGGCTTCGGGCAGATGGCCGAACGCACCCGCCAGTCGCGCGTAGCCGTTTTCCGAGAGCACGCGTTCGGCCTTCGGCAGGCGAAAGAAATTCATGTAGGCGCTCGCCTGCTGCTGTGCGGGGTTCGTCGCCAGCTCGCGCCAGAAGAGGTACGGATGCGGCGCGTTGATGATGACCAGCCGCGCAAAGCGCGCGGGCTCGGCGATCGCGGCAGCCCAAGCGACCGCGCCTCCCCAGTCGTGGCCGACGAGAACGAACGGGCCGCCCGCATAATGGGCGGCGATCGCCAGCGCGTCCGCGACCAGATGCCGGGTGCGGTAGGCCTCGATCGCCTCGGGCTTGTCGGAGAGGTTGTAGCCGCGCTGATCGGGCGCGACGCAGAGCCATCCGCGCGCGGCGAAATGCAGCATCGGCGCGCGCCAGGCCGCCCAGAACTCCGGAAACCCGTGCAGAAAGAGCATGAGCGGCGCGCCGGGCTCGCCCGCCACCGCGCAATGCAGGCGCGCCCCGGACGCTTCGCGCCACTCGTGGCGGATCGCTTCGCTCACCGCGCGGGCTCGCGCGCGCGCCCGAGCGCCTGCAGCACGGCCTGGGTTTCCGCGCGCCTCGCCGCCGCGCCTTGAGGGTCCAGCCGGTCCAGCTCGGCAAGGAGCGCCGCATACGCTTCCATCCGCTTGGCAAGCTCGGGCGACGGCGGTGCGCCGGGCGGCCCTGCCGCGGCAAGCCTCAGCGCTTCGAGCGCCTGCCTGCGGCGCGCCTCCAGCGCAGCGACGCTCTCGGCTGCCGTCGCCGCGGACGGCACAGCGGTCGCCGCCCCGGATGTCGCGGAAGCGGATGTCGCCGCATCCCCGGTGGCAACCGCCGCCCCGCCGAGAGTCGCCCGCGAAGGAATCACCTCCACTTTCGGCGCGCGCCGTTCAAGGCGTGGATCGCCGTACCACGGCGGCGGGTAGCTCGAGTACTTGACCGAGCCCGTCTCGGGATCCACCCAGCGATAAAGATCCGCCGCGGCCGCGCCGGCGATCGTCGCGAGCGCGAGCGCCGCGCTCAGTCGTCGCGCCTCGACAGGCACGGTGGCGCTCCTTCGGCGAGCGCGAGCAACGACGCGGCCGGCCCCCGCATCAGAACTTCGAGAAATCCGGCTTGCGCTTCTCGAAGAACGCGGTCATCGCCTCTCGCGCCTCCGGCGAACGCAGCCGCTCGCGGAAGATTCTGCCTTCCTCCTGCATCGCCGCGGCGATTCCCTCGCGAAGGGGCTTTTTCATCAGCGCTTTTGCCGCGCGCACGGCCGCCGGTGGCAGCGCCGCGATCGCCTCGGCCGCCGCGCGCGCGCGTTCAAAGAGCTCCGCCTCCGGCACGATTTCGGTGACGAAGCCGGCGGCGAGCGCCTTCTCGACGCCGAACGGCTGGCCGAGGAGCAGCAGCTCGGCCGCCCGCTGCCAGCCGGCGATGAGGGGCAGCAGGAAGCTCGATCCCGCCTCCGGCACCACGCCGAGCGGCACGAACGGAAGCTGAAAGCGCGCGCCCGGCGCGGCATAGACGAGATCGCAATGCAGCAGCATCGTCGTGCCGATGCCGACCGCGGGGCCGTTCACCGCGGCGACCATCGGCTTGGGGAACGCCGGCAGCAGCTTGATGAAGCGGAACGCGGGGCTGTCCTCCGCGTGCGGCGGGCGCTCCAGGAAATCCTTCAGGTCGTTGCCGGCGGTGAAGCAGTCGCGCGCGCCGTGGATGAGCACCGCGCGCACCGAGGAATCGGATTCCGCCTGCGCGAGGGCGGCGCTCATCGCGTCGTACATGTCGAAGGTGAGCGCGTTTTTCCTCTCCGGCCGCGCCATCTCGATGCGCAGCACGCGGTCCTTCGTCTCGACGATGACGCGGGTCATGTCGCCGGGAGCCGGTAAGACGCCAGGCGCTCGCGCAGCGTGATCTTCGAGAGCTTGCCGGTCGCGGTGTGCGGCAGCTCCTCGACGAACACCACGTCGTCGGGAATCCACCACTTCGCCACTTTGCCCTCGTAGAACGCGAGCAGCTCCTGCTTCGTCACGCTCGCCCCGGGTTTTTTCACGGCGACCACGATCGGCCGCTCGTCCCACTTCGGGTGGCGCACGCCGATCACCGCCGCCTCGGCGATCGCCGGATGCGCGATGGCGATGTTCTCCAGGTCAATCGAGCTGATCCACTCGCCGCCCGACTTGATCACGTCCTTGGAGCGGTCGGTGATCTGCAGGTAGCCGTCCGGGTCGAGCGTGCCGACGTCGCCGGTGGGAAACCACCCGTCGCGGAGCGGATTGCCGCCCTCGCCCTTGAAGTAGCTGCTCAACACCCAGGGCCCGCGCACCTGGAGGTGACCGAAGGTCTTGCCGTCGGCGGGGAGCTCGCGGCCTTGCTCGTCCACGATGCGCCAGTCCACACCGAAGGGCGGCCGGCCCTGCTTCATGCGGATCGCGAACTGGGCCTCCTTGTCCAGGCCGAGGTGCTTCTCCTTCAGGGTGCACACGCAGCCGAGCGGGCTCATCTCGGTCATGCCCCAGGCGTGCAGCACCTCGACGCCGTAATCGTCGTTGAACTTGCGCATCATCGCCGGCGGACAGGCCGATCCGCCGATCACCACGCGCTTGAGCGTCGAGAACTTGAGGCGGTTGGCGTCCATGAACTGCAGCAGCCCGAGCCACACCGTCGGCACCCCGGCCGACATGGTGACACGCTCGCCTTCGAACAGCTCGTAGAGGCTCCTGCCGTCGAGGTGCTGCCCGGGGAACACGAGCTTGGTGCCGCAGGCGGCCGCCGAATACGGAATGCCCCACGCGTTGACGTGGAACATCGGCACCACCGGCAGCACGACGTCGCGCGCCGAGAAGTTGAGCACGTCCGGCAGCGCGGCGCCGTAGGCGTGCAGGATCGTCGAGCGGTGCGAATAGAGCACGCCCTTCGGGTTGCCGGTCGTACCGGAGGTGTAGCAGAGGCACGCCGCGGTGCGCTCGTCGAACCGCGGCCAGTCGAAGCGGTCGTCTTCGGCCTCCAGCAGCTCCTCGTAGCACGCGAGGCCCGGAATCGAAGTCTTCGCCGGCATGTGCGCGCGGTCGGTCATCAGGACGTAGCGCTTCACCGTTTCCAGCCGCGGCGCGAGCTTTTCCACGAGCGGCAGGAACGTGAGATCGAAGCACAGGATCCGGTCCTCGGCGTGGTTGGCGATATAGACGATCTGGTCCTCGAACAGGCGCGGATTGATCGTGTGGATCACCGCGCCCGAGCCGGCGACCGCGTAGTACAGCTCGAAATGGCGGTAGCCGTTCCAGGCGAGCGTGCCGACGCGATCGTGCATCGCAAGACCCAGGCGAGCGAGCGCCTTGGCGAGCCTGCGCGCGCGCCGGTGCGCCTCGCGGTAGTTGTAGCGGTGCAGCCCGTCGCCCTCGACGCGCTTGGAAACGATCTCGGTGTCGCCGTGATGCCGGTCCGCGTGCCGGATCAGCTCGCTGATCGCGAGCGGCATGTCCATCATCAGGCCATGCATGCCTTCCCCCTCCTTCGCCAGGACGCGGCTAGGGAAGCTGGATCTTGCCGCCGCCCGGAATGCCGCCGCCTGGCACGCCTCCGGGCCCCACCGGGGGCATCCCGCCCTGCGGGATCAGGATGGAGGAGGCGGCCTGCCGGCGCAGCTCCTGCAGCTCCTTGATCGTGCGCTCGATCGCCGCCTTCGCGGCGGCGCCGAACTTCTGCGCCGCTTCCTCCAGCGTTTTCGCCTCCAGCGGGAACGAGATCGGCAGCGCGCCCACCGCGCTCATCACCTGGGTCTCGCCCAGCCAGGCGATTTCGCGCTTCGGGTCGCGCGTGCCGTCGCCCTTCACCGGTGTCATCTTGCGGATCGTGCCGACGCGGCGGTCTGTGTAGATCTCCTCAAGCCAGAGATCGTTCGGGTTCATCTCCGGCTCGATCAAGCGCTCATCGGGTCTTGTCGCCATGGCAGCCTCGGAAGTTCCTGAGAGGACGGGAATTGTCGCACGGCCGGAACGGCCGCCGCGCGCCGCCGATCGCGCCTATTTCAGGTTCTTGAGATTGACCGCCACCATCTCGAGCTGGGTGACGATCTCCCTGTGCTCGGGCTTGTCCTGCAGCCAAGTGAGCGCCGCGACCACCGCGGCACCGATCCTCGGCGAGGGCATCGTCTCGACCCCGTCGAAACGATCGGCCAGCTCGGCAAGGCCGGCCGCCAGCGCCGCCTCGCGCACCCGCACCAGCCGCTCGATGATCGCCTCGCGATCCAGATTGGTCGGCCAGCGCAGCGTTTCGTCGCCCGTGCTCAATGGTATCTCCTGACCGGGCGATTTTATCCGATTGTCCTGAGAAGACGCCGGGTTCCTCTGCGGACCAGGGCGCAAAGCCGGCTCCGCCATCCCGCCCGCCGGAGCGGCTCACAGCCTGAGGGCGATCACCCCGGCAAAGACGGTAGCCGCGCCTGCGAGGCGCGGCGCAAGCCGGCCCTCGCGCAGCAGCCACGCGCCGATCAGCGCGCCGAAGATCACCGAGGTTTCTCGCAGCGCCGCGACCACCGCCACCGGCGCGCGCGTCATCGCCCAGAGCGCGACGCCGTAGGAAGCGCCCGAGAGCGCGGCGCCGGCGATCGCCCGCGGCCAGTGGCGTGCGGCGTGGCGCGCGAGCGCCCTGCGTCGCAATCCGAGCACGATCAGCCCGAACGGCAGTCCCATGAAGAACAAGAGCCAGACGACGTAGCGCTCGGCGCCGCCCGCGGCGCGAACGCCCGTGCCGTCCACGAGCGTGTACGCGGCGATGATCGCGGCGTTGGCGAGCGCCCAGGCGCTCGCGCGGTGCGTCGCGCCGCCGCCCGCAACGCCGAGCGAGAGCACGCCGCCGCAGATGAGGATGACGCCCGCCCAGGCCGCGGCCGAAAGCGGCTCGCCGAACGCCACCGCCGAAGCCATCGCCACGATGAGCGGCGCCGTGCCGCGCATGATCGGGTAGCCGTGCGCGAGGTCGCCCGCGCGGTAGGCGAAGACGAGCGTCGTGTAATAGCCGACGTGGATCGCTGCCGAGGCCGCAAGGAAAGGCCACGCCGCCGGCTGCGGCGGCTCGACCAAAAGCAGGAGCGGCGCGGCGACCGCGCTGCCCGCGAGCGCGAGCAGCGCCGCGTCGAGCAGCGGATCGGCGCCCGCCTTGAGCAGCGCGTTCCACGCCGCATGAGCGGCCGCCGCGCCGAGCACCGCGAGCATGACCGGGAGGGGGATATCCACTCCCGCGCCATGCTACCGCAGCGCGATCAGGTCTCGCGCGCCGCCGTGATGACGCGGTTCATCCAGGCCGCGGCCTGCGCCGCGCCGCCGAAGCTGAACAGGTGCACACCGACCACGTTGCACTCGGCGGCACCGGCGCAGTGGCGCGCGACCGCGACGAGCTGCTCCATCGGATCGGTGTGGGTGACGAGCCGGATCGCGCCCATCCCTTGAGCGCGCAGCGCGCGCAGCGACGCGCTCACGCCGCAGCGCTGTGCAAAGCGCAGCAGCCGCACCGGGTCGGTGGGCCCCGCGAGGCCCACGTACACCGGCACGCCGGGCGCCGTGCGCGCAAGTTCCGCGACGTACTCGATCACGCGCGCGGGCGCAAACGAGAACTGCGTCAGGATGTGCGCGCCGAGCCCCTGCGCGCGCAGAAGATCGAGCCGCTCGGCGAGCAGCCGTGCGAGCACCGGGCGCGGGATCGAGGGATGGCCCTCGGGGTAGCCGGGAAGTCCCACCTCGCGGATGCCGCACTCGGCGAGCACGCCGTCGGCGATGAGCGCCGCCGCATCCGCATACGGGCCCGCCGGCTCGCGCGCATCGCCGCCGATCACGAGCGCCTTGGCGACGCCCGCCTCGGCCACAGCGCGGGCGAGATACCGGCGCAGCGCTTCGCGCGAGGCGATGCGCCGCGCCGCCAGGTGCGGCACCGGCTCGAGCCCCGCCTCGCGCAGGGCGATGAGCGCGGCGGCCGACTGCTCCAGGCTGTGCCGCGGCAGGTGGTTGACGTAGACGCGGGTGCCGACCGGAAGCTCGGCGGCGATCGCCCGCGCATCCCCCGCGCGGTCGGCGGCCATCTCCAGAGAGCCGCAGGCCACCAGTTCCGCGGCGATGCGACCGATCTCGTCGTTTTTCGTGCGCGCGACCACGCTCATCGCTCAGCTCCTCTTGCGGGATATGACGTAGGACTCGTCGAGGAACCACAGGCCGCCGTGGGCCTGGAGCACCTCGCGCGTGGCGTCGAGATACCGGCGCTCGCCCACCACCTGGGCGAGCCGCTCGTCGTCTATCTGCGCCACGTACACCGCCGCGTTCCACGCCGCGAGCAGCGTCGAGGTGCCGATGCTCGCGGCGATCTCGGTGGGCAGCGTGTGCATGTCGTAGCGGAACACCGCGCGCGCCTCCGAATACGCGTTGAAGTTGCAGCGCCGGGCCTCGCGCCCCAGCTCGGCGCGCACCGCCCGCAGCAGCTCGTGCCGGTCGTGCCGGAACGGGTTCTCGTCGGGCCAGATCCGCCGCACGATCTCCATCCCCGGATCCCCGCCCTTCGAGTGGATGCCGATCAGGCGGCCACCCGGGCCGAGCGCGCGCGCAAGCGGCGCGATCACCTTCTGCGCCTTGAATTCGAGCGGCGCGCGCGCGCGATAGGGCTGCGAGGCGATGACGAGGTCGTAGTCCGCGTGCGCGCGGCCCTGCCGGGGAATGACGTCGTCGAGCAGGAACCGGAAGTCCTCGCGGAAGAGCACGAGCACGACCGGCCGCTCGTAGACCGGGTTGCCGGTCTTCGGGCTGTGGCGCGCCTGCCAGTGGCGGGCGAGGAACGGCTCCAGCGCCTGGATCTGCTCGCCGAATTCGTGCGCCGTGGTGCCCGTGAGCGCGACCTCGTGCCAGACAAGCGAGGTCGCCGCGGCGACCGCCTTCGGCGCGAGCCACGGCGCCTCGCTGTAGTACATGTTGGTCACCACCAGCACCGTGGCCGGATGCTCGAAGAAGCGGTCGGCCATCTTGTCGAGCGACAGGCGCACGTCCTCGAGGCTGATCTCTTTTCCGACGAAATAGAACGGCATCGTCGGAAAGCGCCGGTGCATCTCGCGCATGACGCGCGTGAGCACGGTCGCATCGCCCATGCCGGCGTCGAAGACGCGCACCGCCGGCGGCCGCGGGTGCAGATGGGCGAGCTCCATGCCGATGCGGCGCGCGACCACCTCCTTTTCACCGCAGGTGCTGACGAAGAGGAGGTATTTCTGCCGGTTGTCGAAGAAGCGGAACTGGCGCGCGACCGGCTCGGGCGCCGCGGCGGCCGAGGGCCGCTCGGCGACGCGGATGAGCGGGCGCAGCTCGCGCGGCGCCTCGGGCGCGGCGACGCCGTGGCGCTCCAAGAAAGCGTTCACCCGCTCCAGCGTCTCCGGCGTCACCCGCGCGCCGTCTCGCAGCCGCGCGACGAACTTGCCGTCGTTCACCACGCGCCGGCCGAAGGTGGACTCGGCGAGGCCGTTGCGGCGGCAGAATTCCGCGATCGTGTCCAGTAGCGATTCGCCCTGCGCCAGTTGCACATTTCCTCCTTTCGCGCACCGTACCGCCGGGAAAGTGGGAAATCAACCACAAGTTCTTTGCCGAAACACGTGGGTCGTTTCCCACTGGTTCCCTTGGATCCCCCGGGACGGGGCGGCGGCGCGAGCCGTCCGCCGCCCAAAGGCCGCTTGCTAGAATCGGCCCATCCCCGGCGCGGTGCGCCGGAAGACCTTCAACCCCGCCTTTTGGAGAAACCCGCGCAATGAGCGAAGCGGCAGCCTATTCCGTGCGCGACGGCATTGCCGTCATCACCATGAACAACCCGCCCGTGAACGGCCTGGGGAGCGTGCTCAGGCCCGGGATCATGGCCGGCATCAAGAAGGCCGAGGCCGACCCGGCGGTCAAGGCGCTCATCCTGATCGGCTCGGCGAAGGCGTTTTCGGGGGGAGCGGACATCCGCGAGTTCAACACCCCGAAGGCGTTCGAGCCGCCGTCGCTGCCCGAGATCAACGAGGCGCAGGACGCGTTTCCCAAGCCGATGATCGCCGCGATCGGCGGATTCGCGCTGGGCGGCGGCCTGGAGCTCGCGCTGGGTTGCCATTACCGCGTGGCGCTCGCTGGTGCGCAGCTCGGGCTGCCCGAGGTGAAGCTCGGCATCCTCCCCGGCTCCGGCGGCACCCAGCGACTGCCGCGCGTGGTGGGCGCGGCCAAGGCGATCGAGATGATGACCACCGGCAACCCCATCCGCGCCGAGGAGGCCCTCAAGCTGGGCCTCGTGGACGAGATCGTCACCGGCGACCTGCTGGAGGGCGCGATCGCCTTCGCGAAAAAGCTCATCGCCGAGGGCCGCGGACCCCGGCGCATCCGCGACATGACGGTCAGGGTGGAGGGCGACCCGAAGCAGTTCTTCGAGCGCGCGCGCGCCGAGGTCGCGAAGGCTTCGCGCGGTTATCCGGCGCCGCTCGAAATCGTCGCCTGCGTCGAAGCGGCGGCGACGCGTCCCTTCGACGAAGGGCGAAAGTTCGAGCGCGAGCGCTTCCAAGTCCTCGTCGAGACGGTGGAATCGAAGGCGCTGCGGCACATGTTCTTCGCCGAGCGCCAGACGACCAAGATCCCGGATGTGCCGGAGGACACGCCCACGCGCGAGATCCGCAAGGCCGCCGTGATCGGCGCCGGCACCATGGGCGGCGGCATTGCGATGTGCTTCGCCAACGCCGCCATCCCGGTGACGGTCGTCGAGACGAGCCAGGCGGCGCTCGATCGCGGCATGGAGACGATCCGCAAGAACTACGCGGCCACGGTCGCCAAGGGCCGGCTCAAGCAGGAGGAAATGGACCGGCGCATGGCGCTCATCCGGCCCACGCTCCGAATGGAGGACGTCGCCGACGCCGACATCGTGATCGAGGCGGTGTTCGAGCGCATGGACGTGAAGCAGGACGTCTTCCGCCGGCTCGACGCGATCGCCAAGCCCGGCGCGATCCTCGCCACCAACACCTCCACGCTGGATGTCAACGCGATCGCCGCGGTGACCAAACGCCCGCAGGACGTGATCGGCACGCACTTCTTCTCGCCGGCGAACGTGATGCGGCTCCTAGAAGTCGTGCGCGGCGAGAAGACGGCGAAGGACGTCCTCGCCACCACGATGAAGCTCGGCAAGACGCTCAAGAAAGTGCCGGTGGTCTCGGGCGTGTGCGACGGTTTCATCGGCAACCGGATGCTGGAGAAGTACGTCCAGCAGTCCATGTTCCTGCTCGACGAAGGCGCGACCCCGCAGCAGGTGGACGCGGCGCTCACGAACTGGGGCATGGCGATGGGCCCGTTCACGATGTACGACATGGCGGGCAACGACATCGGCTGGGAGATCCGCAAGCGCCGCGCCAAGGAGCGCCCCGACATGGTGTATTCGAAGGTCGGCGACCGCATCTGCGAGCGCGGCTGGTTCGGGCAGAAGACCGGCCGCGGCTGGTACCGCTACGAGCCGGGCAGCCGAAAGCCCATCCCCGACCCCGAGGTCGAGGCGATCATCGCCGAGTACCGCAAGGAAATCGGCGTCACGCCGCGTCGCATCAGCGACGAGGAGATCGTCGAGCGCTGCATCTACGCGCTCGCGAACGAAGGCGCACGGATCCTGGAGGAAGGCATCGCGCTGCGCGCCTCCGACATTGACATGGTGTACCTCACCGGCTACGGCTTTCCGCCCTACCGCGGGGGGCCGATGTTCTACGCCGACACCGTGGGCCTCGCGAAGGTGGTGGCGGCGATCGAGCGTTTCCAGAAGGGCTACCAGGGCAGCCAGTGGCAGGTCGCGCCGCTCCTTGCCCGGCTCGCGAAAGAAGGCAAGCGGTTCAACGGATAGGGGGAACCATGACCGAGGCAGTGATCGTTTCCACCGCGCGCACGCCGCTTTGCAAGAGCTGGCGCGGCGCGCTCAACCTCACCCACGGCGCGAAGATGGGCGCGCATGTGGTGCGGGCGGCGCTGGAGCGCGCGCGCGTGGAGCCGCAGGAAGTCGAGGACGTCATCATGGGCTGCGCGATGCCCGAGGGCGCGACCGGCGGCAACATCGCGCGCCAGATCGCGATCCGGGCGGGGCTGCCGGTGACGGTGTCGGGCATGACGGTGAACCGCTTCTGCTCCTCCGGGCTGCAGACGGTGGCGCTCGCCGCGCAGCGGATCCTGGCGGGCGAGGCCGGGATCTTCGTCGCCGGTGGGCTTGAGTCCATTTCGCTCGTGCAGAACGAGTCCAACAAGCATCACGCCCAGGACGAGTGGCTGCACCGGCACAAGCCCGAGATCTACTGGCCGATGCTCCAGACCGCCGAGTACGTGGCGAAGAAATACAACATCCCGCGCGAAGCCCAAGACCGTTACGGCGCGCGCAGCCAGCAGCGGGCGGCGAAAGCGCGCGCCGAGGGGCTGTTCCGCGACGAGATTGTGCCCATCACCACCAAGATGAAGGTGGTGGACAAGGACACCGGCGCCGAGTCCGTCAAGGAGGTCACCGTCGAACACGACGAGGGCATCCGTCCGGACACCACCTACGAGGGCGTGTCGCAGATCAAGCCGGCGATCGAGGGCGGCGTCATCGCCGCCGGCAACGCGAGCCAGTTCTCCGACGGCGCCTCGGCGCAGGTGCTGATGAGCGACAAGGAGGCGGCGCGCCGGGGACTGAAGCCGATGGGGATCTTTCGCGGGTTCGCGGTCGCGGGCTGCGAGCCGGGCGAGATGGGGATCGGCCCGGTGTTCGCGGTGCCGAAGCTCCTCGAGCGCACCGGAATCCGCATGGAGGACGTAGGCCTTTGGGAGCTAAACGAGGCGTTCGCGGTCCAGGTGATCTACTGCCGCGACCGGCTCGGCATCCCGGACGATCGCCTCAACGTGAATGGCGGTGCGATCGCCCTCGGTCACCCCTACGGCATGAGCGGCTCGCGGCTGGTCGGGCATGCGCTCATCGAGGGCAAGCGCCGCGGAGTGAAGTACGTCGTCGTTACCATGTGCATCGGCGGCGGCATGGGCGCGGCCGGGCTTTTCGAGGTCGCATGAAAATCGCGATCGTCGGCTGCGGCGCGATGGGCTCGGTGTACGCGGGCCTGTTCGCCTCCGCCGGCCATGAGGTCTGGGCGGTAGACCGCTGGCGCGAGCATGTGGAGGCGATGCGCGAGCGCGGCCTTCGCCTCGAAGGCGCCTCGGGCGATCGCACGGTGCGCGTTCACGCCACGACGGACGCGCGCGAAGCCGGGCCCTGCGACCTCGTGATCCTCGCCACCAAGGCGATGCACGTCGCCGCCGCGGCCGAGTCGGCGAAGGCGCTTCTCAAGCCCGACACGCCCGTCCTCTCGATCCAGAACGGCCTCGGCGGGCCCGAGACGGCGGCGGCCGTCCTCGGTCGCGAGCGCGTGATGGTCGGTGTCGTCGGCGGGTTCGGTGCCTCGATCCGAGGGCCGGGTCACGCGCATCACAACGGCATGGAACTCGTGCGCCTGGGCGAATTCGGCGGGCCGATCACGCCGCGCCTGAAGGCGGTCGAGGAGCTCTGGCGCGGCGCGGGCTTTCGCGTGAAGGTGTTCGACGACATTGACCAGCTCGTCTGGGAAAAGCTCATCTGCAACTGCGCCTATTCGGGCCCCTGCGCGATCGCCGAGTGCACCACGGGCGAGGTCATGGCCGATCCGGACCTCTCGCGCGTCTCGGCGTCCTGCGCAGCCGAGGCGTATGCGGTGGCAAAGGCGAAGGGCGTGCGGCTCGACTTCACCGATCCGGTCGCCTACGTGCGCGACTTCGGCTCGAAGATCCCGAAGGCGCGGCCCTCGGTCCTTCTCGACCTGATGGCCGGGCGCCGCAGCGAAATCGAGGTGATCAACGGCTCGATTCCGCGAGTGGCAAAGGCGCTCGGCATGCAGGCGCCGGTCAACGAGGCGGTGACGGCGCTCGTCCTCGCCAAGGAACGCCGGCTCGGCTGCAAGTAGGCGCACCGCGTGCCGCCGCTACAGGAAATCGAACGCTTCGCCGGCGAATTGACCGCCTGGCGGCGCGACATCCACGCGCATCCCGAGCTCGGCTTCGAGGAGAACCGCACCTCCGATTTCGTCGCCGCGCGGCTCGAATCGTGGGGAATCGAGGTGCACCGCGGAATCGGCCGCACGGGGGTGGTCGGCGTGCTGCGCGCGGGCGGTTCGTCCCGCGCGATCGGCCTTCGCGCCGACATGGACGCGCTGCCGATCGAGGAGGCGAACACCTTCGCGCACCGCTCGCGCCACGCCGGCCGCATGCACGCCTGCGGCCACGACGGGCACACGACGATGCTCCTTGGCGCGGCGCGCTACCTCGCCGCGACGCGCCGCTTCGACGGCACCGTGGTGTTCATCTTCCAGCCGGCCGAGGAGGGGCTGGGCGGTGCGCAGGCGATGATCGCCGACGGCCTCTTCCGCCGCTTTCCCTGCGAGGCGATCTTCGGCATGCACAACCGGCCGGGGCTGCCGCTCGGCACGTTCGCGGTGCGCGCCGGCCCGATGATGGCCGGAGGCGCGTTCTTTGATATTGACATCGAGGGCGTGGGCGCCCACGCCGCGCGCCCCGAAGCGGGCGTGGATCCGATTCTCGCCGCCTCGCACGTCGTCACGGCCCTCCAGAGCATCGTCGCGCGCAACGTGCGGCCGGTGGACACCGCGGTCGTCTCGGTGACGAAAATCCAGGGCGGCTCCGCGTACAACGTGATCCCGCAGAGCGTGCGGCTCTCGGGCACGGTGCGCGCGTTCTCCGACGAGGTGATGCGCATGATCGGCGAGCGGCTTTCGCGCCTCGCCGAGAGCGTCGCCGCCGGGTTCGGCGCGCGCGCGAAGACCGACTTTCGCGTGATCTTTCCCCCGCTCTTGAACGACCCGCGCGAAGCGGATTTCGCCGCCAGCGTGTGCGCCGAGATCGCCGGCGAGGAGCGCGTGCGGCGCGACCCGCCGCTCATCATGGCTTCCGAAGACTTCGCGTGGATGCTGCGCGAAGTGCCCGGCTGCTACTTCAACATCGGTAACGGCGACGGCGAGGGCGCCTGCGAGGTGCACAACCCCGCCTACGACTTCAACGACGCGGCGCTGCCGTACGGTGCGAGTGTCCTTGCGCGTCTAGTCGAGCGGCGCCTCGCCCGGTAAGTTCAGCGCGCTGCCGCGGCGGGCTGCTCGGCCGGCGGCAGGACACAGACGAGATTGCGATCGCCCCAGGCGTTGTCCACGCGCGCGACCGGCGGCCAGTATTTCGTCTCGCGCAGCCCCGGCACCGGAAAGGCTGCTTGCTCCCGGCCGTAGGTGTGATGCCATTCGTCCGCCGCGCACATCGCCGCCGTGTGCGGCGCGTTGCGCAGCAGGTTGTCCTCGCGGTGCGCACGGCCTTCCTCGATCGCCCGGATCTCGGCGCGGATCGCGATCATCGCCTCGATGAAGCGGTCGAGTTCCGCGAGGTTCTCGGACTCGGTCGGCTCGACCATCAGCGTCCCCGCCACCGGAAAACTCATCGTCGGCGCGTGAAAGCCGTAGTCCATCAGGCGCTTGGCGACGTCCTCGGCGCTCACGTTGGCCGAATCGCGTAGCGGCCTCAGATCCAGGATGGACTCGTGCGCGACGCGCCCGCCGCGCCCGGTGTAGAGCACGCGGTAGTGCGGCGAAAGCCTGGCGGCGACATAGTTCGCCGAAAGGATCGCGATTTCGCTTGCGCGCCGCAGTCCCTCCGCGCCCATCAGCGCGATGTAGGCCCAGGAGATCGGCAGGATTCCCGCCGAGCCGTAGTTCGCGGCCGACACCGGCCCCGCGGCGCCGGGCGCACCGAGCGGATCGCCCGGAAGGTAGGGCGCCAAGTGCGCCTTGACCGCGATCGGCCCGACGCCCGGACCGCCGCCGCCGTGCGGGATGGTGAAGGTCTTGTGCAGGTTGACGTGGCAGACGTCGGCGCCGAGTTCTCCCGGGCGCGCAAGCCCCACCAGCGCATTGAGGTTCGCGCCGTCCATGTACACCTGCCCGCCTGCGGCGTGCAAGATGTCGCAGATTTCGCGGATCGCCTCCTCGAATACGCCGTGCGTCGAGGGATAGGTGATCATAAGCGCCGCGAGCCGCTCGCCATATTGCGCGGCCTTCGCGCGCAGATCGGCGACGTCCACGTTGCCGTGCTCGTCGCAGGCGACGACCACCACTTCCATCCCGGCCATGTGCGCCGAGGCCGGGTTGGTGCCGTGCGCCGACGATGGAATGAGGCAGACGTCGCGCTTCGCCTCGCCGCGCGCTCGCTGCCAGGCGCGGATCGCGAGCAGGCCGGCCAGCTCGCCCTGGGCGCCTGAGTTGGGCTGCACGCTCACCGCGTCCATGCCGGTGATCTCCGCGAGCTTCGCGCAGAGGTCCGAGACGAGTTCGGCATAGCCCGCCGCCTGATCGGCCGGCACGTAGGGATGCACGCCGGCGAAGCCCTCCCAAGTGATCGGGATCATCGCCGCCGTCGGGTTGAGCTTCATCGTGCACGAGCCGAGCGGGATCATCGTGCGGTCGAGCGCGAGATCCCTGTCGGCCAGCCGGCGCAGGTAGCGCAGCATCGCCGTCTCCGAGCGGTGCTCGTGAAACACCGGATGCGCTAGGAATGTCGAGCTGCGACGAAGCCGCGCGGGAAGGCATTCCGGCGCATCCGCCTCGGGCGCGACAGGAGCGCGCCCCGCGCCGCGCGCAAAAGCTTCAAGCAGGCGCGCGACGTCCTCGCGCGTCGTCGTCTCGTCGAACGAGAGGCCGATGCGCGCCTCGTCCAGCCGTCGGAAGTTCATTCCCGCCTCGACCGCGGCGGCGTGGATCGCGCGGGTCGCCGCTGCGGTCTCGACGACGATCGTGTCGAAGAACTCCGCCGGCGTGACGGCAAAGCCCATCCGAGCGAGACCGCTTCTTGCGAGCGAAGCCATCCGGTGCGCCCGCAGCGCGATCCGCCGCAGTCCCTCCGGGCCGTGATACACGGCGTACATCGCCGCCACCACCGCGAGCAGCACCTGCGCGGTGCAGATGTTGGATGTGGCTTTTTCGCGGCGGATGTGCTGCTCGCGCGTCTGCAGCGCAAGGCGAAGCGCGGGCGCCCCCTGCGCATCGCGCGAGACACCCACGAGCCGCCCGGGCAACTGGCGCTTCAGCTCGTCGCGGCAGGCGATGAAGGCCGCGTGCGGCCCGCCGTAGCCGAACGGAACGCCGAAGCGCTGCGCCGAACCCACCGCGACATCCGCGCCCCACTCCCCCGGCGGCGCAAGAAGCGTGAGCGCGAGCAGATCGGTCGCAACGGCAAGAAGCGCCTCTTTCGCGTGCAGCGCCTCTGCGAGCGCGCGGTGCTCGGCGATTCCGCCCAGCGTGTCCGGGTACTGCACCAGCGCGCCGAAACACTCGGGGAGCGGCCCGCGCTCGTCGCCTGTAAGGAGGGTGATGCCGGCGCACTCGGCGCGAGTTCTCAGCACCGCGATCGTCTGCGGGTGGCAGCGCGCCGAGACGAAAAACGCGTTGCCTTGTGCGCGGCTTGCGCGCCGCGCGAGCATCATCGCCTCGGCCGCCGCCGTCGCCTCGTCAAGGAGCGACGCATTCGCGATTGCAAGACCGGTCAGGTCGCTCACCATCGTTTGGAAGACAAGGAGCGCCTCCAGCCGCCCTTGCGAGATCTCCGACTGATACGGCGTGTACGCGGTGTACCACGCCGGGTTTTCGAGCACGTTCCTCAGGATCACAGGCGGCGTGAACGTGCCGTAGTACCCCTGGCCGATGAAGCTCTTCAGCACCCGGTTCCGCGCCGCCATGCGCGCAAGTTCCGCGAGCACCTCGCGCTCTGTGCGGCCCGGCGGAAGCGCAAGGGGCCTTGCCGTGCGGATCGCAGGCGGCAGCACCTCGGCGATGAGCGCATCGAGCGACTCCAAGCCGAGCGCGGCGAGCATCGCGCGCACTTCGCGCTCGTCCGGCCCGATGTGCCGGGCGACGAACTCGTCGCGCCGTTCGAGCGCCGCGAGCGCGCTCACGGCGCCTCCTTCTTCGCTTCCACCGCGGCACGGTAGGCAGCGGCATCGAGCAGGCCCTGCGGCGGCTGCGCGGGCTTCAGCTTGAAGATCCACGCCTCGTATGGGCCGCGGTTGATGAGCTCGGGCTTCGAGCCCAGTTCCTCGTTGAACGCGACGATTTCGCCGGCGGTGGGCGCGTACACATCGGCGGCGGCCTTCACCGACTCGACCACCGCCGCGACCTCGCCCGCACCGACCCGGCGCCCGACCTGCACGTCGCCGACGAACACCAGGTCGCCCAGCATCTCCTGCGCCGGATCGGTGATGCCGACAACCAGCATGTCGCCCTCCTCGCGCACCCACTCGTGGGTCGCGGTGTACCTGAGATTCTCCGGAACGTTCACGTGACCTCCTTTCCGAAGCGGACAAAGGGAAGCCTGGCGATACGCGCGGCGAGCCACTTGCCGCGCACTTCGATACTTGCCTCCTCTCTCGGCGCCGCCGCGGCGGGCAGCCGCGCGAGCGCGATCGGAACGCCGAGCGTGGGCGAAAAGGTGCCGCTCGTCACTTCGCCCTGGCCGTGCGCCGTGCGCACCTTCATGTGGCTGCGCGGCACCGCGCGTTCGAGCACCCTGAGGCCAAGGAGCTGCCGCGTGCGCGGGCGGCCTTCGAGCGCGGCGCGGCCGATGAAGTCGCGCGCCGGATCCGCAAGGTCCACCGTCCAGCCGACCGCCGCCTCATAGGGCGTAACGCGCTCGTCGGCATCCTCGCCGTAGAGGATGAGCCCCGCTTCGAGACGCAGTGTGTCGCGCGCCGCAAGACCGCAGGGCGCGGCGCCCGCCTCGATCAGGTCGTTCCACAGCGCGGGCGCTTCGGCGGCGGGGAGCGCGATCTCGAAACCGTCTTCGCCGGTGTAGCCGGTGCGCGAGACGAACACGCCGCCATCCAGCTCGGCGGCGAAGAAGCGGGAAAGCGCCTCGGTCGCGGCGCGCCACGCCGGCCGCGCTCGCCAGAGCGTCTCGCGCGCCGCCGGCCCCTGAAGCGCAAGAAGCGCCAGGTCGCGCCGCGGCTCGAACCGCGCCTCGGGTGCGCGCTCTCGCATCCAGGCGAGGTCGCGCTCGGCGGTGGCGGAGTTGAGCACCAGCCGATAGCGCTCGCCGCCGAGCCAAGTCGCGACGAGGTCGTCCAGCATGCCGCCTTCGTCGTTGAGCATGCACGAATAGAGAGACTTGCCGGCGATCACGAGCTTGGCGACGTCGTTCGCGAACAGCCGCCTGAGCCCCGCGCGGCTCGCGGCGCCGGTCACGTCCACGGCGCACATGTGCGAGACGTCGAAGACGCCGGCCGCGCGCCGCACCGCGTGGTGCTCCTCGATCTGCGAGCCGTAGTGAAGCGGCATCTGCCAGCCGGCGAAGGCGGTCATGCGCGCGCCGCGTGCGCGGTGGGCTTCGAAGAGCGGAGTCTTGCGAAGGACCGGTTCGGGCGTCATCTCTCGCTCCAGGGCTCAGGAAGCAGCCGGGCGCGCATCGCACCCGGTGCCGCTCCCCCTGTCCTTTTACCTGAGAGATTGCGCGCCGCGCTCACCGCGCGCCTGCGCGCTTGCCCCTTCGGTGGACGCGGACGTCGCCGCGCCTCTCTCCAGTACGGCCGATCCGCCCCGCGGTGTTCGAGCCTGAGCGTTTATGGGAGCTTACGCCTCCGGCGGCGGCGGCCCCCTGCCCGCCGCGCTCTCCTGCGGGGCTCGGAAACAGTCTAGCAGACTCGAGCCAAGCGCTGAGCAACGTGTGCGTGTGCGACGGTTGTGGATGCGCTCCATAGAAAGCGAGCGCACGTCGCCGCGCGCCTGGAGCGCGCGCACGCCCTCGCGCCTCATTTACCTTGCCGCCGTTCTCGGCCCCGAGCGCCTGCAAAAGCGCACATGCAACCGTGCCGCGGACTGCGGAATGATCCAAGGGGCGCGCGCCGCGGGCGGCAGCTGTACCAGCGCCGGGACATCGCCGTTTATCCCGGACACTCCATGTCCCTGCGTGCCGGTAACGCACTGATTCGATGGCAGATTGACAGAAGCAAAGTCGGGGAAGAACATGTTATTCAGCACTTTTGCCGATGATTGTTCGTTAGCTGTCACGATGGTCTCGACCGAATGCGCGAACTTGGACAAGCTGAGGGCGGATACCGCGAACACGCGGACGTTCTTCAGTAACAAGATGAAGCCGGAACGGGAACGCTCGGTTTGCCGCGCTTTCCTTCGCGCCATCGGCGTGTCATTCATCGACAGTGAGCTTGTGGCTCCGACTACCGAACCAGCAGACGTGGCGTTTCGTGACGCTCGGTTTCAGGTGCGCGAGTTCCTCCGACAACGCAAGCGGGGTGACGAGTGGAAAGACAAGAAAAAGCGCTACGCTGAGGCACAGTCCCTCGCCGACCTCGGTGAACCATATTCGCCGCCTGTCTCGATGAGTCTGAAAGACCTCGTACCCGAGGTCACGGTCGAGCTTGCCGAAAAGGCGCAAATGTACGGCGTTGTGTGCGCTGACCTCGACGCGTTAATGTACGTCAACTTACCCGAGACTTTCCTCGAGGCCAACTCCCCAATCCCTGACACCGCACAACTGCGAGCTCAAGGCTGGCGGTCAGTCTCATTGCTTTTCGTGCCGTACGGCATCGTTCTGCTCGCAAACCACGATGCGCCAGCGTTTCTTCGAGCCGCGGCAGGGAGGACGCACATGCAATGGCATAGCATAGATACGCTCTTTGAGGTGTAACGTGACAGCTAACCACGTGGTCGAAAGCGACGCGCGGCAAGAGCAGCCGTGCGCGCTTCACCACGGACGTTAGGCCGCAGGAGAACCTTATGCGCTTGGGAGGTTGGTTTCGTCTTGGAATTGTTCTCTCCGTCCTATACGGAGTATTGGTTACTTTTGTCGCATACGTAGGTCGCCCGAGACTTGAGCATCTTGAAAGTGCTTGGTTCGGTGAGGCCGCAGAGGTCATTGCTGACGCAATCTCGAAAGCCGAAGGTAAAAAAGTTTTTCCAGATGAGGTACGCGAGGCTCTTCTGAAAGAGGGGGGTGCGGAAGCGATCTCATGGCTCGAACATGTGGCCACTTCGCCGTCGGAAAACCAGAAACTGTTTTCCGTGGCCGTAGCCCGAGTGAACGAAAAGCATAGAGCCATCATTGCAGCCTTGCCGGTTCGTCAGCGCGAGCATTGGTTGCTAGCGTTCGCATGGTGGGCAGGAGGAACCTTTTTGCTTTTCGGTGCTGGCTGGACGATTCGCTGGGTCTATCGCGGCTTTCGTCGAAATGCGGCCTAACCCATCATTCCACCGGACCTGCGCGAAAAGCCGCGCAGGCCGTTGAATTCAAACGTTAGACATCACGACGAGGGCGCCCATGGTGCAGACTGCTCAGAAGGACGCGGCAAGGCAGCGCATCTCACTGACTAAGACACAGCGTCAATCCGCAGTAGGAGCAGAACTGCTCTCGCTCTGCCAAGTGGTGACTACCGACGGGTCACTCTCCGAAGAAGAGGTATCGTCACTTCGCGAATGGCTTGAAGAGCACAGGGCCGAG
>Ga0073934_10003601_pt1 | contig 28018 bp, 26 predicted proteins | sample LarsenN4metaG_FD_76834 | JGI IMG/M metagenome (GOLD analysis project Ga0073934, IMG submission 76834) | Hot spring sediment bacterial and archeal communities from British Columbia, Canada, to study Microbial Dark Matter (Phase II) - Larsen... ... | reverse complement strand
TCCGAACACACAAACTCGCCTTGATACGCCAGGAGAACCCACGAATCCTCACAACACGAACGCGTGGCTATCTCAGAAAACGGAAACTTTCGTCATGAAAGAGGGTTTTTCAGCAGACTGCTATGGCTATACTACGAACATAAAGGCCTAAGGCCCCCGTTCCCAAGGGTTGCTAGTGAACGATCTGTCCTTGAAGTCAGGACGACGTGCAGCAAAACGGTTCAACCTCAGGCTGGCCTCTATCCGAAGAAAGTCGTTCTTGCTCTTGCGCTACTAGGATTTGAACTTCACGGAGAGAGCTTCGCCTCGACCTGGACTGAACCAGGGCCATCCCTAACAAGCGGCGGGCAAAAATTTGTCTTAGGGCGCAATGGAGGTACGAGAGGTTGTACAGCTGACCATCTTCGGCGGGCAGAAAGGATAGCGCGCCTAATCCCAAATGGTGCGGTTAGTTCGCCTCAAAATTGAAAGGAAGTGGTGCTCCATAGATTTCTGTTGGGAAATGCCGAAGACAACGCATCCGATAAGCTCATTGATTTCGTCATAGCAATAGAAGGTTTTCTTCTCCCGCCCGGGAAAGAGGGTGAGTACCGATTTAAGTTTGGCTTGTACGGAGCTTGGTATCCTGCTGCCGACCCAACTGAAAGGGAAATTTTGTTTAAGAGGTTACAAGAAATTTACGACAGGCGATCTATCATTGTGCATGGAAGTATTCCTGAAGCTGGGCCATCTATTATGGAAAAAGCTGCTAATGCCCGTGAACTTGCTGCCAAGTTTTTGATCCAAGCACTGGAGCAAGGCTGGCCGTCACATGAAACTCTGAAGCAGTTAGCATTGGGGTGTGACCAGACACGGCAATAACTGTGCGCTGAGTCACACTATACAAATGTTATCGCCGAACTCGGTCGGCGTGACTCGGCCTTTTGTGCTAGATTGCCATGCATAAAAGCGGCGGTGAATCCGCTCTGGGTGTTGGTCGCCATCCCTCGGTGCACTCGCACTTGCCCACGTAATGGACGTCATGAATCTCACCGGAAAAGTGAATGGGCTGTAGTTGATGGTGGCGGCGGCAGGTTGTATCTAGCCCGCAATATTCATGGCGGCTCAGCGTCAGTAGGCGCCTTTCTCGGTTGTATAACAAGCGTCGAGTCTGTCGTCAAATGGCATGAGCTGCGAAGACTGTTGTGAAGCTTCGAGTACCTATGGTGTGAACATTTCCTGCAAGACGGAGAGAACGGTAGCGAGAGTTCCTGGGGAAATCCGGCCAAGTCTCCTGGCGAGGCGCTCGCTATCAACAGTGCGTAACTGGTCGATTGCGACAAAACCTGCTCGGTCTCGAAACGACACCAAACACGCCAAGGATAGGCTTGCCCTCCAGTGGTCATCGGTGCAACGATCACCGTCCGTAAATACTGATTGAGTTCATCGGGGGAGACAACGAGACAGGGGCGTGTTTTTCGGATTTCACTGCCTCGGGGTGGGATCAAGCTCAATCAGGTAGACATCACCGCGAAGAGGCACTCGTTCTACCGCCACTTCCACTCGTCCTTGTCGAAGTTTGTAGGTATCGACGGATCGAGTGGGTGATCTTCATTGCGCTCACGCATGCGGCAGGCGGCTTCGGCCCAACCAGCACGAGGTTTTGCTGATTTCAAAATTAGGATCCGGCCCGGCTCAGCTTGGAGTTCGACTTCCTCTTCAAGCTGGGCTTCCTGAAGCAAGGTTTTCGGGAGTCGAATCCCTCGGGAGTTACCGATACGAACGATGTGCGCTTTCATCCTGATCTCTTTGTGAAGCTACATCGTAATCACATTCTCGACTGGAAGCAAACAGGCCTAGCAATATCAGCTAGCCATGGGATTCTATGGCTGATGGCCGACGCGGCGGCCAATGACGTCCATCATCGGTTTGATGAGGGGGAGCTCGAGGAAGAGTTCGTGGTGGGAAATCGGTTCGACGTCCCGCACTTCCTTGAGCGGCTTGATAAACAGGATGGCCACGGCGAGGCGCAGAAGAGCGGAGGCCAAAAAGATTACTGGGAGGTTCGAAGCGAAATGGACCTCGAAGGATCCAATAATCATTTCGGGCGTGAGCACGGTACTGAGCCATCCGCCAAGCATAGTCCCCATGAACGCGCTCGTCGCAATAACACCATTGCTCAGGGCGACCGCGCCGGCCCGTTCTTCACTCTTCACGAGGTCGTAGACGATATTCTGAAGCCCAAGATTAAAGCCGGACCAGAGCATGCCCGCCAAGCCATTGATCATGATGAGCCACCACACATCTTCTGTCGTGAGGTAGAGCAACGGCAGGACCGGTAAACCGAGCCCGGTCGCCAACAGCAGTTTTCGATTTCCTTACAGATCACCGATACGGCCCCACCCGTTAATGGCAAGAAATCCACCGATAACCGAGGCCGCGGCCCACAGAGAGTATTCCATATAGGACAGTTGTAAATCCCGAAGCAGGTAGACGGCGAAGTAGGGGCCGGCGAGCAGGGCGCTGATATGCATGAAGCCGGAAAACAGCAGAAAGCGCAAGAAGGCTTCGTGTCGCCCCGCTACGACAAAGTCTTTAAAGCGAAGGCTCAGGTGCTCAGTGACCGGTGCATCGGATTCATCGAGTCGCTGAAGATAATGGGCTGCAAAAGCCACGGGCAACCGCAGCAAGCAGGAACAGGATGGTAAATCCGAGCCAGGCCGCTTGGAGCTGTTTCGTCCAACTCAACAGCATGCCTCCTCCAATCAAGGCGGTAAAGCTTATGGCCGACATGATGCGGGCCCGTTTGGCGAAGTATGTCCCACGGGTGTCGGGATCAAGAAGGTCGATAATCAAACTGTTCCAGGCTGGAATGGAGAAATGCCCAACGACGACGAGGGGACAGCGCAGGCAATGACCAGGGCGGCGCCGTACGCAGGAAACAAAAATGGAAGTATGAGCAGCGGCAGCCAGAGGGTCGCCTGTGCAGAGGCTCCGGCGACGACGATGGCATGCCGGTGATTGAACCAGCGCAACCATATCACCGACGCCAACTGAGCAAACGTCCCGACGAAGGCCGGTAACGCGTTCAAGAGACCGATCTGGGAAGTAGTGGCGTTGAACGTCAGCGCGAAGGCCGTGAAAAAGTTCTCTCCGGCTCCCTGCATCACGGCCGTACAGGCGCCCTCACGGATTCCGTATTGCTCGTTGTGTGTACGACGGAGGGCAGCGGCGTCTGATGGGGAGGCGTCCAGTGGAGTCATAGGTCACGTGTCCGAATAGTTATCGAAGGCAGACATTTTTTGTCACTATACCCAGTGATGCCGTCCTTGGCAACTGCATGTGCAGGATGAGAGTACAGTCTGGGTGATTGTGGTACTATGCCGCACATGAGCGCGGCAGTGAATGTGCTGTGGGTCTTGCTCTCGTTGCTCGGCGCCCTGGCTCTGGCCCATGTCGTCGGCGTGATCAATCCCGATGAAAAAGTGAACGGCCTCTGGTTGGTCGTGGCAGCGGCCTGCATCTATGTGCTGGCCTATCGCTTTTATGGCCGATGGATTGGAAGGCGAGTCGTTGAACTCAATAACCAGCATGTAACGCCGGCCGTGCGGTTGAACGACGGCGTGAATTTCCATCCCACTAACAAAGTTGTGCTCTTCGGCCATCACTTTGCGGCCATTGCCGGGGCTGGGCCGTTGTTGGGTCCTGTCTTGGCGGCGCAGTTCGGATTTATGCCAGGATTCCTCTGGCTGGTGATCGGGGCGGTGCTAGCCGGGGCGGTGCAGGATTTCATCATTCTGGTGGCCTCCATGAGGCGCAACGGCCGCTCGCTCCCGGAGATCGCACATGATGAACTTGGCTCCATTACCGGGACAGCGACGGCGGTGGCGGTGCTCTTTATTGTCGTGGTCGCGTTGGCTGGGTTGGGGTTCGCGGTCGTGAACGCGCTCTACCACAATGCTTGGGGCACATTTACGATCGCGATGACGATTCCGATCGGTTTCATCATGGGCTTCTATCTGCAGAAGTTTCGTCCCGGTGCAGTTGCTGAGATTTCGATACTTGGCGTTGCCCTGCTGATTGCGGCGGTGCTGTTCGGTCGTGTGGTGGCACAGTCCTCCTATGCGTGGCTCTTCCAGTTCGACAAGCCGGCGCTGGTCTGGCTCCTGGCCGGTTATGGTTTTCTCGCTTCGGTCTTACCGGGGTGGATGTTGCTGGTGCCGCGCGGCCACCTGTCCACATTTATGAAGCTTGGGGTCGTTTTTTTGCTCGGGTTCGGCGTCGTCCTCATGGCGCCGACAATCGAGATGCCGCGCGTGACGACATTTGCCGACGGCGGCGGGCCGATTATCCCCGGCACGCTCTTTCCCTTTCTCTTCATCACGATCGCCTGCGGAGCCATCTCGGGGTTCCATTCGCTGGTCTCGTCCGGTACGACGCCGAAGATGATCGAGCAGGAGTCTCAAGCGGTGGTAGGGTACGCAGCGATGTTGCTGGAAAGTTTCGTCGGCGTAATGGCGTTGATTGCGGCATCAGTGCTGATCCCTGGGGACTATCTGGCGATCAATACGACATTAGGTGCGGATGCGCTGGCGGCTATGGGTTTCGCGCCGTCGCGAATCGCTGAGCTGTCGCAATTGGTCGAGGTGGATGTCGCAGGGCGGCCCGGTGGAGCCGTGTCCTTGGCGGTCGGGATGGCGTCGATCTTTTCGGCGTTGCCCGGTATGTCGGGCTTGATGGCCTATTGGTATCAATTTGCGCTGGTGTTCGAGGCGTTGTTCATCCTCACGACGATCGATACGGGAACGCGCGTAGCGCGGTATCTCATTCAAGAAATGGCCGGGCGGATCTATGCGCCTTTTCGCCGGATGAACTGGGTTCCGGGCGCCATGCTAAGCAGCGGTCTGGTCGTGGGAGCATGGGCTTATTTAATCGGCACAGGGAGCATTTCGACGATTTGGCCGATGTTCGGTGCTGCCAATCAGCTGCTCGGCATGTTGGCGCTCTGTATCGGGACGACGATATTGATTAAAATGTGGAAGTCATCCTATCTCTGGGTGACGGCGCTACCGATGCTGTTCGTGGGAATGATCACGCTGACCGGCTCCTATGAGATGTTCTGGATGTTCTTGAAGAAAGCAGGAACATTGGCGGCGGGACAGGCGTTCGCCCTGTATCTGGATGCGGTGCTGGTGGCACTGGTGGCAGTGCTGGGCCTGATCGTCTTGAGCGACAGCATCAGGCAGTGGTATGGCTACGTGGTCTTGAAGAAGCCGTTCACGTCGAGTGAAGTCGTCGTGATGGCGGGGGGCGGGTCGGCGGGACATATGCGGACGGCGGTTCATTGCGATGACGAAAAGGGTTTTAGGCTGCCGCATGGAACGGGATGCTGCTGAAGACGGAAGGTACAGTTCCCTTGCTCGCGCACCCGGCGCGCATGAGAGGAGCGGCTGGTTGTCCTCCTGCTCGCGGAATGCGCATATCCGCTCATGGACATTGCGCGAGTGATGAACGATATACTCGCTCCATGCGCGCATTCGATGATCAACCAGGCCCGCTCCTTGGAACACGTAAAGAGGAAGAGAGGAGGAAATCGTGGCTGATCAGTTTTCATTCGACGTGGCATCGGAAGTGAATATGCAGGAATTGAAAAATGCGCTTGATCAGGCGACGAAGGAGATCAAGCAGCGGTTCGACTTCAAGGACTCGAAGACGGAGATTACGTTGAGGGAGAAAGAAAAGGAGTTGGTCGTCGTGTCGGACGATGAGTACAAGCTCAAGGCGGTGCAGGAAGTCATCAAAGCGAAATGTGTGAAGCGCGGGGTGTCGTTGAAGGCGTTCATGCAAGGCGCGATTGAGCCGGCATTGAGCGGGACTGTGCGTCAAGTAGCCAAGATTCAGAGCGGACTCGCGTCGGACAAGGCGAAGGAGATCACGAAGGCGATCAAGGAGTCAAAATTGAAAGTCCAAGCACAGATTCAAGGAGAGCAGGTACGCGTCCTGAGTAAGAGCAAGGATGACCTGCAGTCGGCAATTGCATTCTTGAAGGGCAAAGATTTCGGGATCGATCTGCAGTTTACGAATTATAGGTGAAAGGCGGTTCTTGCTCTCTTGACCTCATGAAGATTCTGCTCCTCCTCGTTCTCGCAATATTCATTGCCGGCTGCAATCGCAGCGATCCGATCGTCGTCATTCAACTCCACCCTAACAATCCCGATATCATGTATGTGGCGACGAATGACTACATCTATAAGACCCGCGATGGCGGCAAGACCTGGACGAATCTCTCTCAAGGAATGAGCCATTCGCGTGTGATCTCGATGGCCATCGACCCTGTTTACCCGGCGACGGTGTATGCAGGTACGAAAGGCGATGCTGTCTACAAGAGCCATGATGGCGGCCAGCGATGGGCCTCGATGCGGGCCGGGCTTGATGATGCGACAATAACCTCTGTGGTGAATCAGTTCCTCTTTGATCCTGCCGACGCTCAGCACATCTTTATCGCAACCACCATGGGGGTGTTTGAAACCAAGAACGGTGGCGAACAATGGACGAAGAAGATGGAAGGGATGAAAGAAGTTCTGATGGTCGTCACGCTGGGCATGGATCCGACCAGGCCTTCCCTTCTGTACGCCGGAACTAGCGGCGGTGTGTACAAATCGATTGATCAAGCCGGTCATTGGGAGAAAGTGAACAATGGGTTAGTGCCGCCGGACATGCTGAAAACGTCGCGTGCACTGAACGTCACCTCGATTCTTGTTGATCCGTACGAGCCCGATACGATCTATGCCGCCACCCTAACAGGGCTATACAAATCGACAGATGGAGCCAAGTCCTGGAAACGGATTGGAGAGTCGCTCGCGGACCAAATGATCGTTGCGATGATTCTTGATCGAACGCGCAAAGGTGTCATCTACATTACCGGGCGAGACGGAGTGCATCGGAGCGAAGATGGCGGCATGGCCTGGAGGCCGATCAATCGCGGCCTGGCGACCACCAACATTAGGGCGATTGCTCAAAGCATGACCGATCCGAATTTGTTCTATGCCGGCACGAACGGCAGCGGTTTGTATCGCAGCAAGGATGCGGGGGAGACTTGGGAGCCGATGCCGGCGGTTGGGGGCAAGCCGTAAAGATTGAACTATCTTCTCGGGCTGTTCAGGTCAGAATCTCCGATAGAGGCACCGACTCCGCGTCGTGGAAGTGCGGAAGTGCCTTCACGATTTTGCGCACTGTCGACTTCGAATCCGGTGCTGCTGGACATGGAGGTATCTTGTATGTCTGTTCCTGGCCTATGTGGGAGCTGACTGTCGTGGACATCATCCCCTCTCCGCGGGCGAAGTGATTCTCCCACGTTGCTGTAGGGAGACACAGAGGCTCCGATGTCCGCACCAAAATGGGAATTTAGTTTGGTGTCCTCGATGTCTCCTCCAATTCGCGAGCGTAAGCTCGTATCTTGAATATCCATCCCGGTTGGTGCCGATGATGGTGGTCTCTTGGCTTTGAATTCTTTCCGGATCGCCTCTTCTTCCTCTTGGATCTGCGCTTTAGCTCGCCCACTGGTCTCATAGTCGACGTTGCCGAGGTTTTGCTGCGTCTCATTCAATTTATCTAGTCGGTCCTTGAGCCGAAACAGGTCTGCACGTGCATGTGCGACTGTTCCAACAATTTCGCTGAGCGTGAATTGTCGAGCAAACGTACCGAGCTTCGGACCTTGCGCAGGACCACCACCCAAACCGCTGTTTCCAGACCCAACGCCAAATCCAGCAGAATTAAAAATACCTTTTTGTTGTACGGCTTTGAGTATGTGGTTGGCTTCATCGATCAGATCAACGATTTCTGTAGGTGCGTCGTTGTCGGTCAAGCAGCATGAGAGGAACCTTCGATAGCGATCTGAAAATTTGGAGGCTGCATTCTGCAACTCGACGATCTTGATGGGGTCGCGGTCGGGAAGGTCAAATCCCTGCTGGCGTGCGTTTTCTCTAAAGGATTCTGCCGCATGTTGATCGTAGAGCGGCTCACAACCTGAGCTCTTCTTCGTCGAAATTTGCTGGTCGGGTGTCTTGCTCGAGCACCAGTAGACCGGTGCCGGTTGGTTGAGAGGATTATCAGGATTGAAATCCTTGGCCCCGGCCGGCTCTAAGCCGAGGAATGAAATAAGAAGGAACAGAAGCGGGCTTGCGTATGAGGAAACCGAATAGCATTTAGACATAAAACCATTCTCTTATCGAAACCCCCTGAAGTCAACGAAAGTCTACGAGCGTGATGGGAAAGGGAAAGGTCGATATTCGTCCATATGGACTAGGTAGCATAGCTTATTGCAATTGAAGAACAAATTGGTCGATACGGGGTGTTCACAGGTGGCAATGTATCCCTTCTTCTACTCCTGGATATTCACGCTAAGTTATTGAAAGGCTGTTGACAACCAAAAATGCGAGAGTATACTTCGGCTGGCGTGGGTAAAAGTGGAAGCTAGTGGGTGAAAATTTTATTAATGAAAAATTGCATGTTCCTGTGCTGGGGCAGGAAGTGTGTTTTTGGCTTATTTCTGACCGATCAACCACCATTGTGGATTGTACGGTGGGATATGGTGGGCACGCAGAAATGCTTCTAGCATCCAGCCCAGCAAGGACGAGGATCATAGGGCTAGATCAAGATTCTCAAGCCATTGATTTCTGCAGGCGGCGCTTGAATCGATTTGGAGACCGCATTGTGTTGCGACAAGGAAATTATCGGGACTTGAAATCGCACCTTGCGGAAACAGGTATCGCAACGGTCGACGGTGTACTTTTCGATTTGGGGGTTTCGTCTCCACAGTTGGACGATCCCTCGCGAGGCTTCAGCTTTCAGCGAGAAGGTCCGCTGGATATGCGCATGGACCAAAGGATTGGGGAAACTGCTGCCGATCTGGTGAATCGTAGCCCCGAACACAAGCTCGCGGATATTATCTTCCAGTATGGAGAAGAGCGATATGCCAGGCGAATTGCGCGAGCAATCGTACAGGAAAGGCAACGTCGCCCCATCGAGACCACGGGAGCCCTGGTTTCCATCATCAGTCGGTCGGTGCCGGTGACCTATCGCCACGGACGGATTCATTGTGCAACGCGGACATTTCAAGCGCTTCGCATTGCGGTGAATCATGAACTGGATTTCTTGGAGCCGTCGCTTCGAGATGCCACCGACGTGCTGACCTCGGGGGGAAGGATTTGCGCGATCTCCTTTCATTCTCTTGAAGACCGTATTGTCAAGCATACCTTGCGGTCCCTTTCACAAGGTCCGGCAGCCCCCCTGTCGATCCTCACCAAGAAACCGGTGCTTCCTTCTAAGGCCGAGTGTGAAGCGAATCCCCGATCGCGTAGCGCTAAATTACGAGTCGCTGAACGTCAACCGAGGATGGGGCTTGTATTATGAAAACCGTCACCGTTTTTGTAGGACTCTGTCTCGTGTTTGTGTTTGTTTGGGAGCGCGTAGACGTGGTTCGAGTCGGTTACCACATCGAGCGGTTGAAGCGCGACAAGACGGTGCTGGAACGCCAACGGGATGAGCTCCGCGTCAAGGTTTCCGCATTGAGCGCCTCCGACCGGATCGCAAAATTAGCGACTGAAAAACTGGGCATGAGTCCGCCTCAGCAAGGGCAGATCATTGTGGTTCAGTCCAGACCAAGTGATGTTCATCCCTCATCAGATGTTGCACCGGTTGAGCTGAAAGTCGCCAAGAACTATCTTCCCAGCGGGAGGTTCTAGTGGCCGGCTCTTTTTCGCGCGGTCGTCGGTATGTCTTGTTGCTGCTGTTGCTGTGTGGTTTTGGATCAGTTTTATTCCGATTGGTCACGTTGCAAGTGTTGCAAGCGGCTGAACTTTCAGTCAGGGCGGATCGGCAGCATCAAAAAACGGTATCGCTGGAAGGGGCGCGCGGTACGATTGTCGACCGACATGGCAAAATCCTGGCCATGAATGTGGAGGTGCCGTCCGTATTCGGAGTGCCGAACACATTAGAGAGTCCGCTCAAGACGGCTCGGCAGTTGTCGCCGATTCTGCACGTGCGGACCGATGAGTTGGAGCGAAAACTTCGGCAGGATCGGAGCTTCGTGTGGTTGGCTCGAAAGCTCGATCCGGAGCAGGGGCGTCGGCTCGATCTCCTGTCGCTGGATGGAATCGGGGTTGTGATGGAAGGGAGGCGCTTCTATCCGAAAGGACCGCTCTTGGCTCATGTGTTGGGGTTCTCGGGAATGGACGGGGAAGGTTTGGAAGGCTTAGAGCATCGCTACGAATCGTACTTGCGTGGTGAGAAGCGGATGATGGTGCTGCAGCGCGATGCCTTGGGGCGTACGGTGTTTCCCAAGGGAATGACGGAACGGAGCCCAACGCCAGGCCATAGCCTCACGCTCACCATTGATGAAGTGATTCAGTATATCGCTGAGAGAGAGCTTGAGGACGCGGTCGGCCGTGCGCAGGCCAAGTCGGGAACAATGATTGTGCTTGATCCAAAGACCGGAGCGGTGTTGGCTATGGCGGTCAGCCCACGATTTGACCCCAATGCCGTGTCGACTCTCAGTCCGGATCGTTGGCGAAACAGGGCATTGACGGATGCCTATGAGCCGGGGTCGACCATGAAAGCCATGATGGCTGCCGCAGCCATTGAGGAACGGGTGGTAAGGCCAAATACGATGGTATTCGGGGAGCATGGTCATATGACTGTCGCGAACACCGTGATTCATGATCACGAGCGACTGGGGTGGGTCTCCTTTGCTCAGGTGATTCAGAAGTCCAGCAACATCGGGGCGGCGAAGATCGGCATGGCGTTGGGAGAGCAGCGGCTCCATCGATATCTCCAGGCATTCGGTTTCGGACAGCGAACGGAAATCGATCTCCCCGGGGAGGGGGCCGGTTTGGTGAGAAATCAAAAATATTGGGGGCGTCGTTCGGTTGCGTCCATTTCCATGGGGCAAGAGATCGGTGTGACTCCGCTTCAAATGGTAGCTGCGATTGCGGCCATCGCGAACGGGGGTGTATTGATGAAACCTTACGTGGTTTCAGAAATACGAGATGCGGAAGGCCATATGCTTCGACAGGTACCTCCTCAAGCCAAGCGACGGGTCATTTCTCCGGAAACGGCCCGGAGTGTGACGAAGATTCTTGAAGGTGTCGTCACGGACGGTACAGGGACGAAGGCCGCTATTCCCGGGTTCCGGGTGGCCGGGAAAACCGGTACGGCTCAAAAGATCGACCCCCGAACCGGCACCTATTCAGCCTCTCGATTTGTTGCGTCTTTCGCAGGGTATGTACCTGCAGACAATCCTCAGCTTGCCATGATCGTGGTGATCGACGAACCTCAAGGTGATGTGTGGGGCGGGGCTGTGGCCGCCCCTGTGTTTAGTCGTGTGGGGGAACAGGTGTTAAGTTATTTAGGCGTGCCATCCAGTCAGCCGGTCACGTTGGCAATGGCTTCCCGGAGATCGTAAGCGTAATTGGATAATGCCGATGACCTTGGCAACTCTGCTTCAGGCGCTAGAAGGACAGGTGAAGATTCTTGATCGTCATGGGAATTTGGACGTGTCTGTAAACGCGATTACCGATGATTCTCGAGCCGTCTCATCTCACAGTCTCTTTGTCGCGGTGAAAGGCGAGCGGGTCGATGGACATGAATTTATTCCGGCGGCCGTGAGAGGAGGCGTGGTCGCATTGGTGTCACAGCAGCCGGTGAAGGAGATGTCTCTTCCATCCGTCCGCGTGGATGACTCCAGAAAGGCACTCGGTCTACTGGGGAGCCGCTTTTATGGGGACCCATCGTCGCACATTCGGCTGATCGGTGTGACAGGAACGAACGGGAAAACTACGACCACCTATGTCTGCAAAGCGCTGCTGGAAGCCCTGGGTCACCCAGTCGGGATGATCGGAACCGTCGCCTATCAGATCGGTGAGCGCACGATCCCGGCAACGCACACGACGCCTGGTTCTCTTGAACTCCAACAGCTGCTTGCCAAGATGGTTGCCGGCGGGTGCACCACTGCAGTAATGGAAGTGTCTTCACACGCCCTGGCACAGGATCGTACGAGCGGATGCGAATATGACGTAGCGGTCTTTTCAAATCTGACTCAGGATCATCTCGATTTTCACAAGACCATGGAGGAGTACTTTCAAGCGAAACTGAGGCTTTTTACAGGATTGAAGGGAGGGCTCAAGAGGAATAAACGGGCGATCATCAACATCGATGACCCCTATGGAAATCGTATTGTCGAGCGTTGTCCCGCTCCGGTTTGGACCTATGCCTTGAAAACCAAGGCGGATCTTCGTGCCGAAGCGGTGCGGTTGTCTCTTCAGGGAACCACCTTTACCGCCGTGACTCCCGTCGGGAGCTTCCCGATCCAGAGTCATCTCGTGGGCGAGCATAATGTTTATAACTTACTCGCTGCCATCGGGGTCGCGCTTCACGAAGGGGCCACACCCGAGCAAATTCGACAAGCGGTGGCGAGGGTCATGAACGTGCCAGGACGGTTCGAACGTGTGATCGCGGGCCAGCCCTTTACGGTCGCCGTAGATTACGCTCACACCGAAGACGCGCTAGTCCGATTGTTGACGGCGGCACAAGTGCTGAAAACCGGGCGCATCATCACGGTCTTTGGGTGCGGTGGAGACCGCGATCGAGACAAGAGGCCGAAGATGGGAGCGGCGGCCGTGCGCTACAGCGACGTTGTGATATTGACCTCGGACAATCCCAGAACCGAGGACCCCCTCTCAATTTTGGAACAAGTAGAAGTCGGAGTGATCGAGGCGCTGCGGCAACGGCCACAGGTACAGTACCGAAAAGTGCCTGATCGGCGGGAAGCCATCGAGGAGGCGGTGCGTGAGGCCCAGAGTGCAGATATGGTGTTGATCGCCGGTAAAGGGCACGAAGACTATCAGATCATCGGCACGAAGAAGGTTCATTTCGACGATCGCGAGGTGGTGCGCAACGCCATCGAGCGACTCGGAACCCGCGTCTAGCTCTATAGGAGCAAGCGCCGGTCGGTGCACGGAAGCATCCAAATGACGCTGTTTACCGTCGAAGAATTGCGGGAAGTAGTCAGCGCAAGAGTCTTGGCCGGTGAAGGGATCGGTCGGACAAGGCACCGTATTCGACGAATCAGCCTCGATACTCGGTCTCTTCGACCTGGTGATCTCTTTATAGCGTTGCGAGGAGACCGATTCGACGGCCACAACTTTGTGGCCACAGCGCTGTCGCGCGGGGCGGTTGGCGCGATTGTGCTCGATTCCTTCGATGTGTCGAGGGTGGTCTTGAAGGGTGGCTCGAAGCGGCCCCAGCCGTTTATCCTTGGTGTCAGCGATCCACTCTATGCCTATCAGCAGCTGGCCGCATACCATCGAAGTCGATTCCAAATCCCTGTCGTGGCAGTGACAGGAAGCAACGGCAAGACGACGACGAAGGAAATGGTGGCCAGTGTCATGGCCAGCCGTTGGAAGATCCTCAAGACCGAAGGTAACCTGAACAACCGTGTGGGAGTTCCGCAGACACTGCTCCGTCTCAACGATCGACACAAGGGAGCGGTCATCGAGATGGGAGTCGATAATCTCGGTCAGACCACTAGGCTCTGTGAAATAACCAGACCCACGATCGGGATCATTACCAACATCGGCCCCGACCATCTGGAGTTTTTTGGGAGTATGGACGTATCGGCTGAGGCAAAGGCGGAGTTGCTCGAGCTTCTTCCACATGATGGGGCGGCCGTCCTGAACGCAGATGATTCGTATTACGACTATCTTGCGGCGCGAGCTCGATGTCGAGTGGTGTCGTTTGGGTTTTCATCAAAAGCGGACGTCCGGGCAATGGACGTAAAATCAGACGGGCGCCATGGGACGATCTTTCGTCTCCTGCTTCCAGGAACCGTACGCCACACCCTGGTCCATATTCGTGTTCAGGGGGAGCACAATGTCACCAATGCCTTGGCCGCTGGCGCGGTCGGTTCGATCTTGGGTTTGTCCGGAGGGGTGATCGCTCAGGGGCTGTCCCGTTTCCGGCCTGCTGCCATGCGATCGCAGGTGCGGGTCAATCAAGGCGTGAAGTTGATCATCGACTGTTACAATGCCAATCCCGCCTCCATGAAGGCGGCGGTGCAATTGCTCGCGCAAACGGGGGCAAAACGAAAGAAAATTGCCGTTCTTGGAGACATGCTGGAACTCGGCCCGAATGCCGATCAGTTGCACGAGGAAGTTGGAGAATTCTTGGCACGTCAAGGCATCGATCAGCTCGTAGCTTGCGGCGTATTAGGGCGAAGTCTTTCTAGGGGGGCGAGGCAGGCAGGACTCGATTCGTCCCGTATTCTTGAAGTGCCGGATGCCCGCGCCGCCGCTGCCGCCGTGAAAAAAGTCGTAAAACCAGGTGATGTCGTGCTGATCAAAGCGTCACGTGGCATGAAGTTGGAGCTGGTTGCTGACGCACTCCAACGAGCAAAACATACGACGAAGAAAGTCCCGTAACGGTCGCCAAAGCTATGCTGTATATCTGGCTCTATCCGCTCCATAAAGAATTCTCGTTTCTGAACGTGTTTCGTTATCAGAGCTTTCGCATCATTTACGCCGCTGTCACCGCGTTCCTGATCGCATTCGTGCTTGCGCCGTGGGTGATCCGAAAGCTCCAAGAAATCAAGTTGGGTCAACAGATACGTGACGATGGACCACAGCGGCATCTCGCCAAAAGTGGAACGCCTACGATGGGCGGCATCCTCATTATCTTCGCGGTCACGCTGTCAACACTGCTCTGGGCGGACATTTCGCGTCCCCACATCTGGCTGGTGCTTGCTGCAACCCTGGGATTTTGTGCCATCGGGTTTGCGGACGACTATCTCAAATTCATCAAGGCTCAATCGAAAGGGCTGTCGGCGTCGCAAAAGTTCACGGCTCAAATAGCTGTCGCGCTCATTGTTGCGCTGATTTTGTACTCGTTGCCCGGCTACAACACGAAGCTGAGCGTGCCGTTTTTTAAGAATTTCATGCCTGATCTGGGGTGGTTTTATGTGGTCTTTGCCGTCCTCGTGATCGTCGGAAGTTCCAATGCTGTGAACCTCACTGATGGTCTCGACGGGTTAGCGATCGGTCCTGTGATGATTGCCGCATTGGCGTATACCGTAGTGGCCTATGTCACCGGTCACCGTTTGATGTCGGAATATCTCTTGATCCAGCACATTGACGGAGCCGGAGAGTTGGCGGTCTTTACGGCGGCCATCCTGGGTTCGAGTCTTGGGTTTCTGTGGTACAACACCTACCCCGCCTCGGTCTTTATGGGCGATGTCGGGTCGCTCCCGCTTGGAGCGGCTCTAGGGACGGTCGCGGTCATCAGCAAGCATGAGTTGTTGTTGCTGATGGTGGGCGGTGTCTTTGTGATTGAGGCCGTCTCGGTCATTTTTCAAGTCGCCTCATACAAATCTCGGGGGAAGCGGATCTTCCTGATGGCACCGATTCACCATCATTTTGAGATGAAAGGCTGGGAAGAGCCAAAAGTCGTCGTGCGCCTGTGGATCATCGCCATTTTGCTGGCGCTATTGAGCTTGAGCACGCTCAAGTTGAGGTAATGGAGATGGTAGGAGTAGACACCACGCAATTGGCAGGTGCTCGCGTCGCCGTCGTCGGGCTGGCACGGAGCGGCGTCGCCGCTGCCCGCTTATTACAGGAAGCCGGCGCGTTGGTGACGGTGGCCGACCGGAAGAATCGAGGAGAGTTGATCAACGTGCTCGGCTCTCTGGATCGAGCAGCGACCCGATTCGCTCTGGGCAGCGACTATGAATCGGCTCTCGAAGAGGTCGATCTTGTCGTCATTAGTCCGGGAGTTCCCTATCGGTTGGAAGCCCTTGAACGTGTTCGTCGCCGAGGCGTGAAGGTCATCAGTGAACTTGATCTGGCATCCCGGTTTCTTTCCGCCCCGATCCTGGCTGTGACCGGCACCAATGGAAAGAGCACCACGGTCACGCTGATCGGAAGGATGTTGCAAGCGAGCGGAAAACGAATATTTGTCGGCGGCAATCTGGGCACGGCGATCAGTGAGGCCGCCGTACAGTCGCTGCAAGTCGTGAAGATGGGCCGGCCATGCCCGTATGACGCTCTGGTGGTGGAGGTTTCCAGCTTCCAGCTGGAGACCATCGAGCAATTTCATCCCTGGGTTGCCGCAATGCTCAACGTGACGGTGGACCATCAGGATCGCTACTCGTCGATCGACGAGTACATTGCGGCCAAGAACAGAATATTCGAGAACCAAACTCCGTCCGACTATGCCCTCTTCAATCTGGACGATTCGAGGGTGGCTCCTCTGAGGCGACACGCCAAGGCTCGCGTACTGGGTTTCACGAGGACCCAGACCGTGCCTTCCGATCTGGCAGGAGGGACCTATCTCGATCACGATCGCATCATGACGACCGTTGGAGGCCAGACTCAGGAAATCTGTGCGAGGAGCGAGGTCAAGATCATCGGCAATCACAACGTCGAAAACGCCATGGTGGCTGCAACCTATGCGCTCTTGAGCGGCTGTCCTCTCGGCATCATTCGTCAGGTTCTCGGGGAGTTTCCTGGATTGGAACATGCGTTGGAGGTCGTTCGTGAGCGGCGGGGAATACGCTTCATCAACGACTCCAAGGGGACCAACGTCGATGCGACGCTCAAAGCGTTGGAGAGTATCGATCAACCGATTTGGCTGATCGCCGGTGGACGCGACAAGGGAGGGGATTTCTCTCGGTTGGCTCCCGCCATTCGTCGGCGAGTGAAGCGGCTCATTTTGATCGGTGAGGCGGCGCCGTTGATCGCGAAGGCGATGGAAGGGTATCAGGCGATCGAACGGGCCGACACATTGAAGCAGGCCGTTGAGTCGGCGTCGGCGGGAGCGGACGCAGGCGACGTGGTGCTGTTGTCGCCGGCCTGTGCGAGCTTCGACATGTTTGCGGATTATCAGGACCGAGGGCGGCAGTTTAAAGCTCTCGTACAATCTTTGCCGGAGTAACGAAGGCCCACAGGCTGTTCAAAAAAGCCGTCCGGCAAGGGCGCAGCAAGGCGCACGGCGTCACGAATAAGTGGCGCTTACATTTGTGCGCGCCGGCGAGATGGTGAGCCGGCTGTATCTTGAGGCGAAGCGTGACCGATTTGTACCCGGCCCACCCATCGCCTGTCGGAACAGGCGTTTTCCCAAGGGCCGTACGTTGAGCCTCTAAGCGCCGCGAGAACGCCGCCGCCGGATTTTTTCAACAGCCTGCTAGGCAGAGGAGCATTGACGCTGGAAGATGCCACAGAGATCTGCAGGGACCTTGGCCTTGCCGTGGTCCACCGCCAGCCCGCGCGCTCCGAAGCGGGTGGGGGTGGATCATACCTTGCTGTTTGTGACCATCATGCTGGCGCTGGTCGGCCTGGTGATGGTCTTCAGCGCGAGTGCCGTGGTGGCAGGCAATCGATTCCACGATTCCTGGTACTACCTGAAGCGGCAACTGGCATGGCTGGCGTTTGGTTTGGTGCTTCTGCATGCGGCGTCCCGGGTCGATTACATATGGTGGAAGCGTCTGGCGCTTCCTCTCCTCGGCCTCATTGTCATGTTGCTGGTGGTAGTCCTCATACCATCGATCGGTGTCGCCGCCAATGGGGCCCGGCGTTGGTTACGGCTGGGACCCATTTCGATTCAACCGGCCGAGATGGCGAAGTTGATCGGGGTGATCTACCTTGCTGCGTACCTCGCCAAGAAAGAAGATCGGCTTCAGCAGTTCTCAACCGGGCTGCTGCCGGCACTGCTCGTCATTGGGATCATCAGCGGGTTGGTCCTTTTGGAGCCAGATTTGGGAACCGTGGTGGTGTTGGGTCTGGTGACAGGAGGGCTCTTATTCGTCGGTGGTGCGCGTCTGTCTCACCTTTCGACCCTGGCGTTATGTGCCATACCGATCGGGCTCGCCCTTGTCTTGACATCCGGTTACCGGCGCCAGCGATTCATGGCGTTTCTAGAGCCGTGGAGAGATGCGTCGGATACGGGATTTCAGATTACGCAATCGTTCTTGGCCTTCGGCAGTGGGGGGCTCTTCGGGGTCGGGTTGGGGGAAGGCAAGCAGAAACTCTTCTTTCTCCCGGAAGCCCATACCGATTTTGTGCTGGCACTCGTCGGCGAAGAGCTCGGGTTCGTTGGAACGGGGATCATCGTTCTTTCCTTCGCGCTCTTCGTGATCCGGGGGTTTCAGATCTCCACCAGAGCGCGAGTTCCATTCGGCCGCTACCTGGGAATCGGCATCACGACGCTCATCGGTATCCAGGCGCTGATCAATGCCTGTGTTGTGACGGGGTTGTTGCCGACCAAAGGTCTCACGTTGCCGTTCGTCAGTTATGGCGGATCTTCCTTGGTGATCAGCCTGGTCGGAGTAGGGATTTTGCTCAACATCTCACGGGATCGGCAGGCTGGACGAGAAGAGATGAGGCAGCAGAGCGGACGTGGATGGGCAGGTCGACCATGACGATCGTGATTGCGGCGGGGGGTACCGGTGGACATCTCTATCCGGCCGTCGCACTGGCACGAGAGTTTCTGCGCCGCGATCCTTCCACGACCATTCTCTTTGTCGGAACGGTGCGCGGGGTCGAGTCCAAGGTGCTCGCTCATGAGGGATTCGAGTTGGCAATGATCACCGCGAAGCCCGTCATGGGAAAGGGACCGCTGGATATCATCAAGGGAGTGCTTTCTGTGCCGATTGGGATCTGGCAATCACTGAACATTCTGAAGCGACGACAGGCTGATCTCGTGATCGGAGTAGGAGGGTATACGAGTCCGACCATGTTGGCTGCCGCTGCCTTGAAAGGAATTGCCCGGGTGATTCTGGAGCCGAATGCCTATCCCGGCTTGGCCAACAAAGTCGTCGCTCCATTTGCCCAGAGGATTTTTCTGGCATTTGAGTCGGCCGGGACTTCTTTTGACCGGCGAAAGGTACGCGTGGTCGGGACACCGATCCGACAAGAGTTCTTGGCCCAACCGGACAACAGCGTGGCAACCAAGCCGGATGGCCGGCACCTGCTGATTTTCGGCGGAAGCCAGGGAGCCAAGGCCATTAATAGCGCGGTGCTGGAGGGCTTGCCCTTCCTGAGCCAACGGCTTCCCGGCCTGACCATCACGCATCAGACCGGTGAAGGGGATTTTGAACGGGTGAGCGAAGCGTACCGAACTCGAGGGATAGAAGCCACGGTTGTACCGTTTCTCTACGACATGCCCGCCGTGCTACGGACAGCCGATCTGGTCGTGGCTCGTGCCGGTGCCATGACGATCGCCGAACTGACGGCCTGTGGGAAGGCGGCGATTCTGATTCCATTACCGACGGCCATCTATGACCACCAGATGAAGAATGCCCGGACGATGGAAGCGGCGGGAGGTGCCATTGTTCTTCCGCAGGCGGATCTTACCGGAGTGAAACTGGGTGAGATGATCGAAGCCGTCTTATCGGACCCGCAGCGGCTGGCGAAGATGCAACGGAAGAGTTTGGAAATGAGACGAATCGACGCCGGCGAAGTGATCGTCGGTGAATGTTACGCGCTCATGGGAGTGACACATGACAATAACCAATCTACTCGAGCGACCGGAGGTTAACGTTGCTGGGAAACGGGGGATTCGATCACAGATCTCTGCAGGACAACAAAGGCTCAACCGTATGACGCCCTTTCGTAAGACACAGCAGATTCATCTCGTGGGGATCGGGGGGGCCGGTATGAGCGGCATCGCAGAAGTCCTTCTCACGATGGGATACAAAGTGACCGGCTCAGATCTGCACGCGTCCGAGACGACGAAGCGGTTGGAAGAACTCGGCGGGAAAGTGTTCATCGGCCATCAGGAATCCAATGTGGGGGGGGCGCAAGTGGTGGTCATCTCTTCCGCTGTGGCGGCGAGTAACCCCGAAGTGGTGACGGCGAAGGCCAAGCAGATTCCGGTGATTCCGAGGGCGGAGATGTTGGCGGAACTGATGCGTCTGAAGTTTGGGGTGGCCATCGCCGGTGCTCATGGAAAAACCACCACCACGTCGATGGTCGCGAACGTGTTGGCGCAGGGTGGCCTCGATCCCACGATGGTGATCGGGGGCAAGGTCAATGCCTTAGGCAGCCACGCACGGCTCGGGCGAGGCGACTTGCTCGTGGCGGAGGCGGACGAAAGTGATGGGTCGTTTCTTCGCCTCTCTCCAACCATCGTTGCGGTGACCAATCTTGACCGCGAGCATCTGGATCACTACGGATCGATGGAACGCATCAGCGAAAGCTTCCTGGAGTTCATCAACAAAATCCCATTTTATGGGTTGGCGGTCTTGTGCGCCGATGACGATCGCCTGGCCGCGCTGTTCCCTCGGCTGGTCAAGCGGTATCACACCTATGGGCTTCATGATCGGGACGGAGTGGCACCGGATTTCAAGGCGACCGATATCAGTCTGAGACAATGGGGTGCCGAGTTCAGGACGTATTTCCGTGGGAAAAATCTTGGCCCATTCCGGTTGGCTGTGCCGGGCATCCACAACGTGTCCAATGCGTTGGCGGCCATTGCCATCGGCCACGAACTGGAGATTCCCGTAGACCTGATCCGCAAAGGGTTAGCGGCTTTCACGGGAGTCGAACGGCGGTTTCATTTGCGAGGCGAAGCCGGCGGGATCATGGTGGTCGACGACTATGGCCACCATCCCACCGAGGTGAAAGCGACTCTCGCCGCTGCCAAGCAGGGCTGGGACCGTCGATTGGTGGTTCTTTTCCAGCCGCATCGATACAGTCGGACGAGGGATTGCATCGGAGAGTTCGCACGTGCCTTTGATCATGCCGACGTCCTGTTCACGACGGAAATTTATCCTGCCGGCGAATCCCCGATTCCGGGAGTGTCCGGATCCGTCCTCGCTGAAACAATCAAGTCGGCGGGTCATCCATCGGTGACCTTTATCGAGCACAAGGAAACGCTACCGGATCAGGTCCTGCCTCATCTCAGACCGGGCGACCTCGTGCTGACGTTGGGCGCCGGTGATATCTGGAAGGCTGGAACCGGGATTCTTGCACGGCTTGAGTCTGCGTGATGGCTCATGAAGCATCGGGGGCAAACGGATGGAACGAAGGGACGATCGACGCGGGCACAGCGCAGATTGGAGTCGGCTGTGGTCGGCGTTCGCGGGATGGTTCGCTTCGATGCACCGCTTAAAGAATACACGTCGTTCCACATCGGTGGTCCGGCGGATGTGTTGGTGGAGCCGGCGGACGTGGAGGATGTCGTCCGCCTTGCCAAGCAGACGCACGAACAGAAACTACCAATCTTCGTCTTGGGCGGCACCAACCTCCTCGTTCGGGACAAAGGCATTCGAGGTGTGGTGGTCAGTTTGGCAAAATTACGCGCGATCAACGAAGAGCCAGGCTCCGTTTTGTATGCCGAAGGAGGCGTCGGCATGCCGACGCTCATCGCCCATGCTATCCGCCGGTCTTTGTCTGGATTGGAGTGGGCGGCCGGTATTCCAGGCACTGTCGCTGGTTGTGTCATGATGAACGCCGGGACACGACTCGGTGAGATGAAGGACTCGGTGAAAGCCGTTCGAATTGTGTCGCCGAAAGGCGCCCTGATCGACTGTCCGGCAGAAGCCATCGAATTTCGTTATCGCCGGGCGACATTGCCGCCGGGTATCGTAGTTGGAGTTTGGTTGCAGCTGAGACCGGGAGTGCGGGCGGACATTGAAAAGGTCGTGAAAGACTATCTCCATTACCGCCGCGATACCCAGCCGCTTAGGCAACCGAGCGCCGGCTGCGTGTTCAAGAATCCGCTGAACGATTCAGCGGGGCGTGTCGTTGAAGCGGCAGGGCTCAAAGGGACATCGGTCGGTGATGCACAGGTTTCGACCAAGCATGCCAATTTTATCGTGAACCAGGGGCATGCCAGTGCCGCCGACGTGCTCTCGCTGATCAAGAAAGTGCGAGCACGAATCGCCCGAAAGATGGGAATCAAATTGGAGCTGGAATTGAAAGTCGTGGGTGAAGCGTAGCGAAGGGGGGATATCAATAGCAATGGGTCGACTGACAAATGCCCGGATCGGCGTGCTCATGGGAGGGCGCTCTTCAGAGCGGGATATTTCACTGAAGACCGGCCAGGCCGTCTATCAGGCGCTGATTCGTCGAGGATACGATGCAGTGGCCATTGATGTCACCGATCACCTGCATCGAGATTTGGAGGAACACAAAGTCGCCGTTGCGTTTCTCTCGCTGCATGGACCTGGTGGGGAAGATGGAACCGTTCAGGGATTTCTGGAGACGTTGGGAATTCCTTACACCGGGTCCGGTGTACGTGCGAGTGCTGTGGGGATGCACAAGGCGGCCACAAAAACGTTATTGGCCGCACATGGTATTCCACTACCTTCCGGAACCGTTGTGCGGGAATGTGACAGGCCGTCATTGGCGAAGGTCTTGAGGCAGGCAAAATTAAAATTGCCCATTATCGTCAAACCGGTTTCTCAGGGGTCCACGATCGGAGTCACCGTCGTGCGTCGAGCCGGCCAATGGAAGGAGGCTCTCGACCTGGCCCATCGCTATGATCCAGAGGTGATGGTGGAGAGTTATATCCCCGGACATGAAGCTGCCGTTTCCATTCTAGGAACAGCGGCGGAAGGGCCTAAAGTACTTCCGGCCATAGAAATCGTGGCGCCCGATGGGTTTTACGACTTCTCGGCAAAATATCAGAAGGGCAAGACCCGATACCTCTGTCCCGCTCCATTTCCTCTCAAGGTGGTGCGCCACATCAGTGAGTTGGCCAGACGAACCTACGAGGTGTTGGGGTGTGAGGGAGCCGCTCGTGTGGATTTTCGTATCACTCCCCGAGGTCGACCGTATGTCCTCGAAATCAATACAGTCCCCGGTATGACGGAAACGAGTCTTCTGCCTATGGCTGCGGCTCAAGCGGGCATTGCGTATGACGACTTAGTCGAACAGATTCTGCAGTCGGCGCTCGATCGTGCGAGTCGCTTTGCACGGGTAGTCCCAAAGGAGTGAGTACAATGGGAATCTTAGGAAGAAAGCGGCGCACTACTCCAGTGGGGCCACGAAAGAATCAGTGGAAGGATCCGCAAGGAGAGAGGGCGGCGAAGGAAGCCAGCCGGGCAAGAACAGCCAGACGCAAGGCTCTCGCCAGATGGATCGGACTGACGACCGGTATGGGGCTCGTGGCATGGCTTGTCGTAATAGGCGTGAAATATTCAGGCCCTGTCCTCCAATCGTTGCTGGAACTCAAGACCATCACGGTTGAAGGAGTCCGGCACATCGATAAACAGAACGTGCTGGAGCTTGCAAAAGTGAAACCTGGTATCGGACTCCACCATATTGTCACGAGAGCGATTAAGGAGCAGGTGGAATCTCATCCATGGGTCAAAGAGGCCGAAGTGACCCGTGTTCCGTTTCACGAATTACGCATATCCCTGGTCGAACGAATACCGGCCGCCGTCATCCGCGCCGGTTCCCAGAACTTTCTGGCTGATGCGGAGGGACATGTGCTTACCAGGCTCGGTCAGACCGATGACGACGCCTTGCCTCTGCTGACGGGAATCGATTCCAAAGGCCTGTTGGAAGGAACCGAATCGGTGAGGCGCGTCATTGCGTCTGGCATCGCGCTTGCCAAATTGGTCGGCCAAACGTTCGAAGGCCGACTGCAAGTGAACGCCGAAAACCCGTCAAATCTTGTCGCACTCGTACAGGGAGTGCGATTCCAGTTCGGGGAAGAAGCGCTCGGAGAGCAGTGGGAACGGTTCCAACGCGTCAAACCGACGCTCAAAACTCTGAATTTTGACGGTCACGGGCGTGGAGCGAACGAAGTGGACCTCCGGTACGAGAATCGAATCGTCGTACGGGAAGGGGGGTGATTGCGGTGCCGAAACGGGATCAAATTCTGGTCGGACTCGACATCGGAACCACGAAGATTTGTGCGATCGTGGCGGAAATGACCGACGCCGGAGGCCTCAGCATTATCGGTGTCGGCTCAAGCCCATCCCGCGGCTTACGCAAAGGAGTCGTCGTGGATATCGAAAGCACCGTCGAGTCCATCAAGAAAGCGGTCGAAGAAGCGGAGCTGATGGCGGCCGTCCAAATCAACTCGGTCTACACCGGCATTGCGGGCAGCCACATTTCCGCTGAAAATTGCAAGGGCGTCGTGGCGCTGAAACGGGCCGAGGTGACGCGCGAAGATATCCAGCGAGCCATCGAGAGCGCTCGTACGCTTGCCGTGATTCCTCACGAACGCAGGATTCTTCACGTGCTACCGCGAGAGTTTATGGTGGATGGGCAGGAGGGGGTCCGCGAACCATTGGGCCTGTCGGGTAATCGTTTGGAAGTCAACGTCCATGTCATCACCGGCGCGGTGACCTCCGCCCAGAACATCGTGAAGAGTGTGAATCGAGCGGGGCTCGACGTCGTAGACATTATTCTGCAACCGCTGGCGTCCAGCGAGGCGGTGTTGAGTCAAGAGGAGCGTGAGCTGGGCGTGGCGATGGTGGACTTGGGAGGAGGAACGACGGATCTTGCCATTTTCCTGGACGGCAGCATCCGGCACTCAGCGGTGCTTCCCATCGGCGGACAAAATTTGACGAAGGATTTGGCCATCGGTCTGCTCACCTCACAGACCGAGGCTGAGAAGATCAAGACTCAGTATGGCGTGGCGCGGACTGAGTTGGTGACCGGCCATCAGATCGTCGAAGTGCCGTCGGTTGGAGATCGACCGGCTCGCACATTTTCAAGACGGGATATCGCCGAGATCCTGGAGCCGCGTGTCGATGAGATGTTTGAGCTCGTCCGAAGAGAAATCGTGCGCGCCGGTTATGAAGGGATGCTGGGAGCCGGTGTCGTGATCACAGGTGGTACGTCCTTATTGGACGGCATGCTCGATGCCGCCGAGAGGGTCTTGAACTTGCCGGCACGGCGAGGCATACCTTCCGGTGTCGGAGGGTTACGCGATATCGTCGGTCATCCCAGTCATTCGACGGGGGTCGGTCTATTGTTACATGCCAGGCGACATGTCGATGAATTAGAAACAGCTGGGCTTCGCAATGGGGGAACCTGGGACAGAATGCGTAGGTGGACGAAGCGAGTGTTGGAGGTCTTTTAACCCGTAAAACCCTTGCGGACGGCAGGTGGGTCGTCGTGCGAGGCGATGAGAGGAGGTGCCCCAATGTTTTCATTCCAGGAAGATATGCTGTCGCCGGTCCGCATTAAGGTGATCGGAATCGGCGGTGCCGGGTGCAACGCGATCAACACGATGATCACCTCCGGACTCGCGCGCGTCGATTTTATCGCGAGTAACACCGACCTACAGGCGCTTGATCGGTCGTTGGCACCGTATAAGATCCAACTCGGGCCGGAACGAACAAGGGGGCTCGGTGCGGGGGCAAAACCCGAAATCGGTCGAGATGCCGCGCTGGAGAGTAAAGAGCACATCCGAGAATGTCTCGAAGGGGCCGACATGGTCTTCGTCACGGCTGGCATGGGAGGAGGGACCGGTACTGGAGCCGCCCCTATTGTGGCCAGCATCGCCCGTGAAATGGGCATCCTCACGGTCGGTGTCGTCACAAAGCCGTTTCAGTATGAAGGCCAGCGGCGACACAAGCACGCGGAAGAAGGAATTCGCGACTTGCGTCGGCACGTCGATACCTTGCTCGTGATTCCGAACCAACGGTTGCTGGGGATCGTCGATAAATCGACCCCGCTTCTCGAGGCGTTCAAAGTCGCGGATGACGTGTTGCGGCAAGCGATCCAAGGCATCGCCGACGTCATTACGACCACGGGACATGTGAACGTCGATTTTGCCGATGTCCGTACTGTGATGTCGCACACCGGACGAGCGGTCATGGGCATGGGCGTTTCCTATGGGCCCAATCGGGCGATCGAAGCGGCCCAAAAGGCCATGTGCAGCCCACTCCTCGAGGAAGGAAGTGTCGAGGGAGCCCGCGGCGTCCTCCTCAACATTACGGGCGGTCCCAGCATGTCGCTACACGAGATCGAAGAAGCCGCCTCGATCATCCAACAGACGGCAGATCCCGAAGCCAACATCATTGTCGGTCAGGTCATCAACCCAGACATGGGCGAGGAACTGATCATTACGGTGATCGCAACCGGGTTTGAACGAGAAGAAGACCCAGCGCCCGTGACGATCGCGGCTGATAGGGGAACGAGTCGACCGGCCAAACCAGGCCCATCAATGTTGGGAGGCATGGGTGCGTCTCTGGCGGTCGATCGCCCGATGAAAGACCTCGATCGTCCTGCCTTTTTGAGACGAATGAACGACGGGCGAGAGTCGGTGGACCGGGCGGTGTTGACCGCCGAAGACGAATGGGACGTGCCGACATTTCTTCGCAAACAAACAGACTGATTCCGTGCATATCTTGACGTGATGAGGTATTGAACTTGACTATGGCAAGTGCATCGGTCATTACCGTGCCGGCGTTTGCGGATGCCGGGAGTCATGTTCGCCATTTTTTTGGGACCCGACGGCATGCCATAGGCCTCGGCCTTGAAGTGGGGATTCCGCGGAAGGGAATAGCAGGTGTGGCATCATTCTCGTGGACGCTTTCGGTGAAGCAAGTTCATGGAACAGACGCGCTGGTGCTGGACCGTACATTGGGTCCGACGGACCAATTTGCAGGCGGCTGGGATGCCTTGGTGACTGATCAACCCGGGATTATGGTGGCGGTACGGACGGCCGACTGTGTTCCCATCCTGATGCATGATCCCAAACGTCGGGTCGTGGCCGCTGTCCATGCCGGCTGGCGAGGAGCGGTTACCGGCATTGTCCCCAAGACGCTGGACCTGTTGAAGTCGCGCTTTGGTTCGTGTCCGGAACATGTACGGATCAGTATCGGCCCATCTGCCGGGGTGTGTTGCTATGAAGTGGATGAGCCGGTTCTTGACCGTCTGGGTCAAGGATTTCCGGAATGGAACAAAGTGGTCCGAATGAGAGAAAGGGGGAAGGCACATCTTGATTTGAAAGCGCTCGTCAAAGAACAGGCGCGGGCACGCGGGGTAGATCCGAAGTCCATCACGACCGTCAACCTGTGTACGATTTGCCATAAAGACCTCTTTTTTTCTTATCGGCGGGAGGGGAAAGTCAACGGGACCATGGTCAGTGCCATCGGCTTGCCGATGAGGCGGGGATGAGCCAAACTCTGCCAATTCTGTGGTTCTTCCGCTAGAATACGAAACAAGGACGGTTCGCCGAATGAGCGGCCGCGACTCAATGTGAGAGGACGATGGACCCGCTCATCCCAGAAGCCATAACGAACCGCGTCCAATCCGTTTTGACGAAGATTCGATCGGCGGAAGAAAAATCCGGGCGCCCTGCCGGTACCGTGCGGCTCGTGGCTGCGACGAAGACGGTGGCGGTTGAACACATTGCGGAAGGTGTGCGTGCCGGTTTGTCCATCTTAGGTGAAAATCGTGTACAAGAAGCGCTTCCTAAGATAGCCGCTTTCACCCAGACACCGGTTCAGTGGCATTTTATCGGACAGCTGCAACGAAGGAAGGTACGGTCCATAATCGGTCTATTCGATTTGATTCATTCGGTGGATAGTCCCGATCTGGCAAAAGAAATCGATCGCCGTGCTGGAGAATCTGGTCGTCAGCAGGATATTCTGCTGGAAGTGAACATCGGGAGAGAACCGACAAAGGCTGGGTTTCATCCCGATGACGTGGTGCGATTGGTACCAATGATGGCGCAGCTCTCTCATGTCCGTATCAAAGGTTTGATGACGATTCCTCCGCCGACCGCTGACCCGGATTCGGCCAGGCCGTATTTTCGAAAACTTTACGATCTCGCTCAGCAGATTGCGGCATTGGACTTACCGAGCGTGAAGATGGATGAACTGTCGATGGGAATGTCAAACGATTATGAAGTGGCCATAGAGGAAGGGGCGACACTGGTTCGTGTCGGCACCGCCATCTTTGGAACGCGTCATGGCTGATTCAACGCTCACACAAAACATTTCGTTTGTGGGTGGTGGTCGAATGACGGAGGCGTTAATCAGTGGGGTGCTTTCCTCTGGAGCCTGCAAAGCTGAGCAGATCCG
>Ga0073934_10003599_pt1 | contig 28026 bp, 28 predicted proteins | sample LarsenN4metaG_FD_76834 | JGI IMG/M metagenome (GOLD analysis project Ga0073934, IMG submission 76834) | Hot spring sediment bacterial and archeal communities from British Columbia, Canada, to study Microbial Dark Matter (Phase II) - Larsen... ... | reverse complement strand
CTGGCTTGCGGTGGAATGTCTGCAAGACAGATCAGACCGGCGACCGATCGGCCGCGTAGTGATGAGCCGCGATCGGAATGTACGCTAACCCTGTGGGGGCAACCAGATCATTCCGACGACCTTCTTGTCCTTCTCGAGTTGAACGTGTTGTCCCCACCGCCCCGACCAGGACGCGCCGATCTCGACCGTCTTGAGGTCGACAGATTCCCAGAGGTGGCCGACGATTTCGTTGCCGAGCATGATCTGAATGTGTTCGACACCTCGCGGACTGGTCCACCGCTGGCCGATAGTTGCCTTCTCGAGAAGCGCCTTGGCACCACTCTCGATCTTCTCCCGGGGCACTTCTTGACCGGACCAGTAGCCGCGAGGGCCATGTTTCCAGCCGAACCCCATTCCAGGTCCCATCCCGGGTCCACCCTGCGCGAGTGCGCTGCCCGCAATCCCAATGCACAAAAGCGCGAGAGCCAGCCGTTTCATTTTCCACCTCGGGTCCGTCAATGTGAATATTTTTGCATAGCATTTCTACATGCCACAGGTTTGATCGGAATCAACGGCGTGCTCTTGCTCTCATAATAGAGACATCAGGCGAAGCGAACCGGCGCAAGGCTTTCAAACCATGCCGAAACCCGTGGCAGCACCTGGAATAACGGCACTTTTAGCCGTGTTTTTTGCCGTGGATATCGCATGCTCAGCGGCAAAATCAGAAATTCTGAGCGAGCCGCGCATCGGATTTCGGATCCAAATTGTCCACGAAGGTGAGCAAGTAGGCGACAACAAAATACTTCTTCAGTACCACGGGGAGATTGTTCATCCCCTCGCCAGAAACCTTCGTGAGATCGCAACAGCGCTGCGCGGCCGGTTTGGCCATGTCCGCCTCGACATCGACAGCGTAGGGGGCGCACTCGATGAGGCTGAAAAAGTCATAGCCCTGCTCGACGAGCTCAAGCGGTCAGTAATGCTTACGACATCCGTGCAGCACGGTCATCGGTGCCTTTCCGCTTGTGTCATCATCTTCATGCAGGGGACTAGGCGGCTGGCCGGTGGGTCGAGTAGTTGGATGTTTCATGGAGCGTGCGGTCCCTTCGACAATCGGCCAGTTCTTGAGCCGACAGATCGTTTCCTCCAATTGCTCCGGCAGGGCGGTGCCGACCCGCAGTTCCTTTGCCATCTCGCCGAGAGAGCCTACCTGTCGTCCCCCGGAAAGCTGTGGTTGAGTGGTTATGAGCTCTTTCACGTCTGGAAAGCGAATGTGGTGACTGAGCTTCTGGACCCGTGGCAACCTGAAGCCGTTATCGAATTACCTTTCGATCCCCAGATCAGAAGTCGGTAGTCACTCCCACGATCCGCTGGCCAAAGAGCATTGTCGGGTTTTCGTGATTGAAGATCCGAAGTGTCGTGCAGCCTGGATGACCCACGAGGCCGTCGCTCCTGCTCCCATAACTTGGATGGCAAGCCGTCACTCACCCGGTTCGAGGGGCTTCCCGCGAATGGCGAAGGGGCGATGGAAAACTCTCGGAGCGCCCTCGATTAGCCAGGTGAGACCGACGCGTGCACCGACGACCATGCCAAAAACTGCGAGCGGGGCAGAGAGGGCGAGAACACTCGCGGCCGACATTCCTTGGCCAATCGTGCAGCCCTGCGCGAGAACCCCGCCGAACCCCATGCAGACGCTCCCAGTCAGATGGCGGCGCATCTCGCGCGGATCGTCGAAAGCTTCCCATCGCGTTTCTCTGCGCCACGCCGCGACAGCGAGGGATCCGAGAACAACTCCCACCACTGTGGTGATCGCGAACATGGCGCTCGACAACCCGTAACCCATGACAAGCAGCAGGAGGCGGCCGACGGGTGCGACGAATGTCATGCTCTCCGTCCGGATGCCCTCAAATGGATCGGCAAGGACGCCCGTAACGAGCCACCCACCAACGACGGCCATTCCTAAGCCAATAGAAGCCGCGAACAGCCGAGGCTTGCGTCGGATTCCGCCCGTGGCAAGTGCGGCCCAGAAAGCGGCGGTCAGCACGACAGCAACGATGGCGACCGCAGCTGTTTCGCCGCCGAAGGTACGGGCGATGTCCCCGAGATCAGCCGAACCGACATGTCGCAAATCCAGCACGAGAAGATCGGAAAGGTAGACCCTCAGCCCGCTGAGTGCGCCGGCGGTGGCGGCAAATGCTGCGACACCGACGATAAGGACGTTGACCAGCGCACGAAGGTCGCCGGTTCCCATGCGGACCAGCAGGCCGAAGGCGCAGGTGCCTACCTGAGACATCCCGAAGCCGAACAGAACGCCCCCGATCAGGGTGCCCCCGAACGCGAGGGCAACGCCGCCGTAGGGAACCGAATCGAGGTCGAGCGCGCCCGCCCATCCGAGGACCTGTGTGCCAAGGATTGTGACAGCGATGGCTAGAAGCCAAGCTCGCGAGCGGCGATAATCGCCGGCCATAAGGGCATCTTCAATCGCTGCAAACGTGCACAATCGTCCGAACTGCGCCGATGCACCGGCGAGCAGACCGCACGCGAGCCCGCCAACAGCGAGCACGGTCGTTTGTGACATGGGCGTTACCGCCTCTCCGTCGCGTTCTCTCCCGTTGGGAAGGGAAGCAGCGAATAAGTACGGTGGCAAGCGGTCTTTGAACGACTACCTGCAAAACATGTCGTAGATCACGCGGATGAAGGATTTCAGGCGCTCGTCGGCCAGGCTGTAGTAGATCGTCCGGCCATCTCGGCGCGTCGTGACAAGGTCGTCGAGACGCAAGCGAGCCAGTTGCTGAGATACCGTCGTCTGACGCAGCGACAACAACTCTTCGAGTTCGGTCACCGAGCGCTCTTTCTCGGCGAGAAGACACAGGAGCAACAGACGATTTTCGTGGGCAAGTGCCTTCAGAAAGTCGCTCGCCTCTCTGGCATTTCGCATCATCCGCGTCAGCTCCGGAGAGATCTCGCGATCGCTCTCCAGCTCCGTCACGATGTCCTTGTCGAGAATTCGGCTCATTTCCTGTTCTTCTCGGCAACTATCGGCTCTGACTGCCCCGCGAGGAAGGGTGTCAGCATCCCATAAAAGAAATCCGACCCTGGGTAGCCCGTGATCCGTCCAACTTCCCTACCATTGTCGTCGACAACAATAAACGTCGGCGTGACCGTGACGGATTGCTTCAGCGAGTACGCCGCAGCCCGCTGTCCAAGCTGAAGGCGGCGGAGCGGCGCGATCTTCCCCTCCGCCGATTTCTCATAGCCTGGGCCGACTTCCTCATGCCAGCGCCGGCACCACGGGCAGCCGGGTTGCTCGAACATGAGCAACTCGGTGGCCTCGACGGCGAGGCAGGACGCCCACAGCGCGAGCGTCGCGAGTAGCGTGCGCATCGTCGGCGTCCTCCTCTTTCGTGTCGGCCCCGGTGGTCAACGCTACTTGTTGACCGGGCTCTCGGGTGACATGAGGAATGCTGTCAGGTCCTTGATCTGGTCGATAGACAGGAACTTGTGAAAACCGAAGCGCGGCATGTTGGAGCACGGCTGCACGGCTTGGGCATTGTAGATCTTGGCGTATGCTTGCTTAGCTTCCGCTGCGTCGAATTTGCGGATTTTGCCGTACTCCGTCAGGCTGGGGCCCAGGGTCCCATAGCTGACTTCGGCCTTCGCCAGTTGGTGGCAGGCATAGCAGTTCCCGCCGTTCACGGTCTTCTCGTCGTCACTGAACTGACCGCCGCGGCCGTTCTGCGCTATTGCTTCTCCCTTTTTCCAATCTCCCATCACGTTTCCGTCTGGCGGGAACACGATCGATGCCGTCTCGCGTGCCTCGATGGCTTTCGCCTGCGCAGGCGTGGGACTGTTGTGCGTCTCACTGCAGATTTTCTGGGTTTCGTCCTGGGTGATCCGGGCCTGCCATTCGGCGGGCGCGCTCTTAAAGGTATTCTTGATGTACGTGGCCACCAGGGCCGGATCGGCCGACTGCGCCGACACCGGAGACAAGAGGGCCGCGAAGGCCATCGCCACTGTGAATGAAATCGTCCGCATGGTCGGTCTCCTCAGCGCTTGATCGATGGCACGTTGATCTCGCCGCCCGCCGCCTGCTTCGTCAGGTAGACGGTGAGAGCGGTGATGCCGTCGGCGAGATAGTCCGGCTGCGGAAAGCGGCTCTGACGGAAGCAGTCCCAGAGGCGATGTTGCATGGTGCGCAACTGGCTCTGTGAAACGCGGTACGTAGGCCACGAGCCCATGGATTCCTGGGCCGTTTTGCTCGGCTGCGCGAGGTACGGAAGACCTTGCAGTCGAATGCGCTTGCCTTCGTCTCCGTGGCATGTGGCGCAGGAGAAGTCAGCGACGCCGGCGCGGTAGTAGAACATAGCTTCGCCGACCGCCAGCATCTCCTTTTCCTTCGGATGGGAGAGCTGCGGCTCGTACTTCATGCCGCTCGACTTGTTGGCGATAAAGGCCACCAGATCTTCCATGTCCGAGACGACACCCGGCCCACTGAAGCGACGGCGCACGATGTCCTTCATGTCGAGGCCTTGAAGCTTCTCCATGCACCAGTAGAGGCGTTGCTCGAGATCCATCACGCGATCGGCGTCGGCGAAGTAGCGGGGGAGTCGGGCGTAAGCGCCTTCCAGCTTTCCGGGCCCCATGCCGAGGTCGCATTGTTCGAGCGAAACGTTCTTGCTGCCGCGCGGCAGTGACCAGAGTTGCTCACCACGGTCGACGTTCAGAAAGCCGGGGTTGGCCATCGGATCGTTGATCATCGCCCGATAGCGTTCGATTTCCTTTTCGCCATCGTCTTGGGCGAAGGTCGTTGATGCCCATCCAGCCAAGACGCAAACGATCGTCACCGCCCACTTGGCCAGCCCAGAACCGGCTCTTGGTCTTGTCATCGGGTCCTCCCTTGAGGGCCTGCTATGGCAGGCCTGCTTTTTCGAACCTCGGTCGAACGCGAAGTTCGTGGTGGCATTCGACCTCTTTCCACTTTACATTTGCATATCGTGATATGACAATAGTAAAACGTTTGCGGTCAGGATGACCCACCAGGGAGGACAGGGATGAGATTCGAAGGAGTGATCAGCCGCCGCTCGGTACTGCAGACCATGGGTGTAGGGTTGGCCATCACGGCCGTGCCGACACTCGCGTTCGCGACCGCCGAGCAGGTGCAGGAAGAATTCAAGAAGGCGTTCGGCGGCAAGGCAGCGAAAGAAGGCCGCATCAAGCTCGATCTACCGACCATCGCCGAAAACGGTCTCGTCGTGCCTCTCAACTTCGAAGTGGAGAGCCCGATGACCGAGAAGGACTACGTCAAGACGGTCCACTTCTTCGCAGAAGGCAACCCGAACCCGCTCGTGGCTGCCTTCCACTTCACGCCGATGGTGCCGAAGGCCGCGGCGCAAATCCGCATCCGTCTCGCCCAGACCCAGAACATTCTCGCTTATGCCGAGATGTCCAACGGCGAGGTCTATTCGGCCAAGAGAGAAGTGAAAGTTACCATCGGCGGCTGCGGCGGCTGATCGGCAGAGAAGAGGAGACGCACATCATGTCGGTGAAGCCCACACCCCGCGTCCGCATGCCGGCGACCGCAAAGGCCGGAGAGGTTCTCGAGGTCAAGACGCTGATCAGCCACGAAATGGAAAGCGGTCAGCGCAAAGATAAAGACGGCAAGACTATTCCGCGGAAGATCATCAAGCAGTTCACGGCCTTTTTCAACGACAAGGAGATCATGCGCATCGATCTCCATGCGGCCATCTCGGCTAACCCCTTCCAAGCCTTCTACGTGAAGGCCACTGAAACCGGAACGTTCCGCTTCGAGTGGCTCGATGACGATGGATCCATCTACAAAGCGGAACAGAAAGTCACGGTCTCCTGACGGATTAGCCCGGCGGCCTCGCTGGCACCGGGCTTTTTCACACCCCCCATATGCAAACATTCGCATGTGGTGGGCCAATAGAACGGGGGGGGCCTACGCCTCCGGCAGAGCGCAGCGCTAGCGCCGACCAGTCGGCACTGGTCGCCGGCAGAAGACGAGGAGCACGACGGGATGCTTTCGCGCAGAGACTTCGTCATGGCATCGCTGGCCGCAGCCGCCCTGGTCGGACCCGCCCGTCTGGCACCTCTAGCGGCGCAGGGTCGTCTGACCCAGGAGGAATTGCTGCGCTTCCCCGCCAAGGGCAACGTGACGCTCGTCCATCTGACCGACATCCACGCGCAACTCGTGCCGATGTATTTCCGTGAGCCGAGCGTGAACATCGGCGTCGGAGAAGCGAAGGGCATGGTGCCGCACATTACTGGCGCGGCCTTTCTAAAGACCTTTGGCATTCCCGCTGGCTCGGCTGCCGCCTATGCACTCAGCGATCAGGATTTCTCAGCACTGGCAAAAACCTATGGCCGCATGGGTGGGCTCGATCGAATTGCCACCATCGTGAAGGCCATCCGTGCCGAACGGGGGGACAAGGTTCTGCTCCTCGACGGCGGCGACACCTGGACGAACAGCTGGGTGTCGCTCAAGACGAAGGGTCAGGACGTCGTCGACGCGATGAACACCCTGAAGCCCGATGCCATGACGGGCCATTGGGAGTTCACGCTCGGTGCCGACCGCGTCAAGGAGCTCGCTGATGCTCTGTCGTTCCCGTTCCTGGCGCAGAACATCCGCGAAACCGACTTCGATGATCGGGTCTTCGAGCCACACAAGATGTTCTCTGCAGGCGGTATCTCCGTCGCCGTCATCGGTCAGGCTTTTCCATTCACACCGATTGCAAACCCGCGCTGGATGTTCCCCAAGTGGAGTTTCGGCCTTCGGGTCGAAGACATTCGAAAGGAAGTCGAGGCCGTTCGCGGCAAGGGAGCTGAGATCGTCGTTCTGCTGTCTCACAACGGCTTCGACGTCGACCGCAAGCTCTCACGCGAGGTGCCCGGCATCGATGTGATCCTGTGCGGCCATACCCACGATGCCGTGCCCGAGGCCACCAAGGTCGGCAACACACTGATCATCTCGACCGGCTCGCACGGCAAGTTCGTCTCACGCCTCGATCTGGATGTCGCCGGCGGCCGTGTTCGCGACTTTTCCTATCGCCTCATCCCGATCTTCTCCGATGCTATCACGAGCGATCCAGAGACGAAGGGCGTCATCGAAAAACATCGCGCTCCCTATGCGAGCGAACTGGGCCGCGTGCTCGGCAAAACGACCGACCTTCTCTATCGACGCGGCAATTTCAACGGTACGCTCGACGACGTGTTCTGCGATGCCATGCTCGCCGAGCGCGATGCGGAGATCGCCCTGTCGCCCGGCATCCGATGGGGCACATCAATACTGCCCGGCACCGACATCACCTTCGAAGACATCACCAACGGCTGCGCCCTCAGCTACCCGAATTGCTATCGAATGACGATGTCCGGCGCGCGGCTCAAGGAAGTCCTCGAGGATGTAGCTGATAACATCTTCAATCCGGACCCGTACTATCAACAAGGCGGCGACATGGTTCGCACAGGCGGCCTCGGCTTCACGATCGATGTCGCGGCGCCAGTGGGGCGGCGCATCTCGTCGATGACCTTGCTGAAATCAGGCAAGGAGATAGAGGCCAGCAAGGACTACGTGGTGTCGGGCTGGGCCAGCGTTGGAGAAGATACGCAGGGTCCTCCGATTTGGGATGTCGTTTCTAATTACATCAGCAAGCGGAAGACGATCGACGTCAAGCGAGCCGACACCGTCAAGGTGATCGGAGCGTAGCGGCGCGACCGGGAGGAGCTTATGTCTAGGAAATTCTTCCAATCGATGACGAGCCGGCGAGGGTTTCTGGCGGCGGGAGTCGGAAGCGCTATCGCGACCGGAGGAGCCGCGCAGGGACTCGCCGGCGAATTGCAGAAGGCGGCGGCCGATCCGAAAAACTTGCCCCCGAATGTGCCGGACTGGTCGAAGTATCTTGGCGAGAGCGTCGCGGCGGCGCCCTACGGTAAGCCGTCCAAGTTCGAAGCACATGTGATCCGTCGCGATGTGGAATGGCTGACGGCATCGCGCGAAAGCTCCGTCAACTTCACACCGCTTCACGAGCTAGACGGTATCATCACGCCGAACGGTCTCTGCTTCGAACGCCATCATGCCGGCGCCCCCGACGTGAACCCCGTCGAGCACCGGCTGATGATCAACGGCCTCGTCGACAAGCCGCTGATCTTCACGATGGACGATCTAAAGCGCTTCCCGCGGTACAACAGGATCTACTTCCTCGAGTGTGCAGCAAACTCCGGGATGGAGTGGCGAGGAGCCCAGCTCAATGGCTGTCAGTTCACGCACGGCATGGTGCACAACGTCATGTACACCGGCGTCCTTCTGAAGGACGTCCTAAACGAAGCAGGTCTGAAGCCGAAGGCAAAGTGGCTCATGCTTGAGGGCGGTGATTCGTCCGGCATGAATCGTTCGCTTCCTCTCGAAAAGGCACTGAAGGATGTCATGCTCGCCTTCAAGATGAACGGCGAAGCGCTCCGACGCGAACAGGGTTATCCCTTGCGCGCTGTCATCCCCGGATGGGAAGGTAACCTCTGGGTCAAGTGGCTCCGTCGCATCGAGGTCGGCGATGAGCCTTGGCACGCGCGTGAAGAGACTTCCAAATACACCGATCTTCTGGCGGACGGGCGATCCCGTCGGTTCACGTACTTTATGGACGCCAAGTCCGTCGTCACCAGCCCATCGCCGCAATCGCCGCTCCAGTATAAGGGGCGCAATGTGATTTCCGGTCTCGCTTGGTCGGGTCGCGGAACGATCACGCGCGTCGACGTCTCGCTTGATGGCGGTCGCAACTGGCGCGAGGCGCGCATCGATGGTCCTGTCCTCGAGGCATCTCTCACACGCTTCTATGTCGACTTCGACTGGACGGGTCAGGATCTGTTGATCCAGTCGCGTGCACACGACTCAACCGGATACGTGCAGCCGACGAAGTCGGAGCTTCGTGCCGTGAGGGGCGTGAACTCCATCTATCACAACAACGGCATCCAGACGTGGCACGTGCAGCCGAACGGGGAGGTGGAAAATGTCGAGATCGCTTAGTCTCGCACTGGCAGCCGCCGTACTGGCGGCAACGGTATCGTCAGCAGGGGCTCAGAAGCTTGGAATCGGGCGCATTGCGACCCCTCAGGAGGTCGCCGCCTGGGATATCGATGTACGGCCCGATGGCCAGGGGCTGCCGCCCGGCAAGGGCACGGTGGCTCAAGGCGAAGAAATCTTCCTCGAGAAGTGCGCCGCTTGTCACGGCGATTTTGGCGAGGGGCGCGACCGGTGGCCGGTCTTGTCAGGCGGCCATGGAACTTTGACTGCCGATCGTCCGGACAAGACGATCGGCTCATTCTGGCCGTACGCGTCGACCGTGTTCGATTATGTTCGCCGTGCCATGCCGTTCGGAGACGCCCAGTCGCTCGAGCCGGATCAGCTCTACGCGGTCACCGCATACCTCCTGCACCTTAATGAGGTGATCAAGGATCCGAACTTCGAGCTCAGCGAGAAGAATTTCACGACGATCAAGATGCCGAATGCACCGGCGTTCTTCGACGACGACCGCGAGATAAGCGAGAAGGCATTCTGGAAGAAATCCGTCTGCATGAAGAACTGCCTGCCGGAACAGAAGATCATCGGCAGGGCTTCCGTCATAGACGTGACGCCAGACTCGAAAAGCGGACCCCGTGTCGACTAGTTGAACTGCCTATGGGAACGGAGCCGTTAAGAGCTCTGGCACAACTGGGAGAGAGCGATGGGATGGAGGCTGGCCCTGTCGGGTCTCGCATTAGCGGCTGTGATCGCGCCCGCCACGACCACCCATGCCGGGGATGTCGCCTTCGGTGAATATCTGGCGTCCGAGTGTGTCACCTGCCACCAGCGGTCCGGGCAAGCCCACGGCATTCCCGCGATCGTGGGTTGGCCGCAGGACCAATTCGTCGCGGTGCTCAATTCGTACAAGTGGAAGGAACGGGACAATCCAGTGATGCAGACCATCGCTGGTAAGCTCACGGACGACGAGATCGAGGCGCTGGCCGCATACTTTGAATCTCTCGACTCGAACGTCAAGAAGTGTGCCGACCAGAAGCCGCCGACGCCCTGCTGAACAATCGAGAACGCACCCTGGAGGAAACGACATGCTGACACGTCGCGAGTTCGCAAAGCTGACCGCCGCCGGGACTTTCACGGCCGTCGTGTCGCGGCCGGCGCTTGCGCAAGCCAAGCCAAAGGTCGTCGTCGTGGGGGGTGGTCCCGCCGGCGGCACCGTCGCGCGCTATCTCGCCAAGGACTCGGCCGGTGCCATTGAGGTTACGCTCGTCGAACCGCAAAAGGAATTCGTGACCTGCTTCCACTCCAATCTCTACGTGGGCGGGTTCAAGACGATGCAGCAGATTACCCACGGCTATGAGAAGCTGGGCGCCCAGGGCGTGAAGTTGGTTCATCAGGCCGCGGCGGCAATCGATCGTGAGAGACGACAAGTACGGCTCGCCGATGGCAGCACGCTCCCTTACGATCGACTCGTTGTGGCGCCAGGTATCGACCTCAAATACGACAGCGTCCCAGGTTATTCTCGGGAGGCGGAAGAACTGATGCCCCACGCCTGGAAGGCGGGGCCGCAGACGAAGCTGTTGAAGGCTAAGCTAGATGCCGTGCCGGATGGCGGCCTGATCGTGATGGTAGCCCCGCCAAACCCGTTCCGGTGCCCACCGGGGCCCTATGAGCGCGTCTCGATGGTGGCGCACGCCCTGAAAAGGGCCGGCAAGACGAAAGCTAAGATCGTCGTCATCGATCCGAAGGACAAGTTTTCCAAGCAGGGGCTCTTCCAGGAGGGTTGGGAGAAGCACTATCCCGGCATGATCGAGTGGCTGCCGCCGAACGTCCACGACGGTGTGAAGTCCGTCGACCCGAAGGCCGGCACAATCGTAACCGGCTTTGAAACCTACAAGGATATCGCTCTCGCTAACATCATCCCGGCACAGATGGCTGGAAAGATTGCGCGCGACGCCGCGCTAGCCAATGAAACCGGCTTTTGCCCGATTGACGCTGCCAATATGAAGTCGAAGGCGGACGCGAACGTCTTCATCGTTGGTGACGCTTGCATCCCGGGAGATATGCCGAAGTCGGCCTTCGCGGCGAACAGTCAGGCAAAGGTTGCCGCCATGACGATCCGGGGCGAGTTGACGGGCGCTCGCACGTTTCCGGCACGCTACAGCAACACCTGCTGGAGCCTGATCGCGCCGGACGACACCGTGAAAGTCGGTGGGCGTTACGAGAACAAGGACGGCGCGATCGCATCCGTCGAAGGGTTCATTTCACAGACTGGAGAGACGGTCGCAGTCCGCAAGCAGACCCAGGAAGAGAACATCGGCTGGTACGACGGCATCGTCGCCGACGTTTTCGGCTGACGTCGTCGTCAAGGAGGCGCGTCGCCATGATGCGCTTCGAGCTGTCTCAGAGGTCGAGTATGAAACCTGTCTTTGCCCAATCCTTGTTGACCCGCCGTGCCTTCAATGGCGGGCTCGCCGGCATCGCAGGCATGTTGCCCCTCGGCGGTGTCCCGCGCCGTGCATGGGCGACGCACGGTTTCTCCGTCGGCCATCTCTCCGTCACCGTTATCTCGGATGGTACCCTGTCGCTGCCGCTGTCGTTTATTCTTCCGCAAGCGGATCGCAAGGATGTCGAGAGCCTTCTCGGTACCGGGGCGGCGCTCGAGGCGGCTCTGAAGTCCGAGGTGAACGTGGCACTGGTGAAGGCCGGCGACGCGACTGTTCTAATCGACACGGGTGCAGGCCCCGACTTCATGTCCGGCCTCGGAAAGCATGCTGATGCCCTCGAGGCAGCCGGGATCGCCGCCGACAGCGTCACGCATGTGATCTTCACGCACGCACATGCGGATCACCTCTGGGGCGTGATCGACCCGCTTGATGGCGGCACGCGTTTTCCGAAAGCGCGCCATCTGATGACGGCAGTCGAGCGCGATTTTTGGACTGCTCCGGATGCTGAGACGCGCGTGCCCGAAGCGATGAAGGGCATGGCCATCGGTACGGCACGTCGGCTGAAGACACTTGCGGACCGCATCGAGACGATCGAGCCGGGGACGGAACTCGTGTCCGGCTTGGCGCTCGTCGATACTGCCGGCCACACACCCGGGCATGTCTCGGTCCGTCTCCAGTCCGGCGGGAGCACACTTCTGATCGGCGGTGATGTCCTCACACACCGCATCGTCTCCTTCGAGCGGCCGGAGTGGCGGTGGGGGGCCGACATGGATCCCGATAAAGCGATCTCAGCGCGCCGCCGCACGCTCGACATGCTCGCGAGCGAGCGGATGCCGTTGCTCGGTTACCACCTTCCTTGGCCGGGCCTCGGACGTGTCGAACGCCAGGGAGCGGGCTACCGCTTTGTCGCCGGCGCGTCAGCGGAATGAGCCATATCAAGGTGCTCGATGTGTCTGCGGCCTAGGCTCGATCGGCTTGATTGAGGGCGGATAGATCGTGGACCTGGGATTCCTCACCGACCGATTGGGTGATGCGACATCTGCGGGCTTGGCCGGCCTCCTCGTCGGCGGTCTGTTCGGCGCGTCGGCGCAGCGAAGCCGGTTCTGTCTCAGGGCAGCGACCATCGAAGTTGGTCGCCGGGAGCCGGGAGAGCGTCTGGCAGTCTGGCTCGTCTGTTTCGCAGTCGCCCTCGTCGGTACCCAGTTACTTCTGGCTCTCGGTGAGGTGGACGGCGGCAGCGTCCGCGTTCTCGGCACCCGCGGTAGTCTCTCAGGAGCAATCCTGGGCGGAGCTATGTTCGGGTTCGGAATGGTGTTGGCGCGCGGGTGCCCGAGCCGCCTGCTGGTTCTGACCGGGCAGGGCAACCTCCGCAGTCTGTTGTCCGGACTCGTGTTCGCTGTCGCGGCGCAGGCCTCGCTCGTCGGGATCCTCTCGCCCGTGCGCAATGCGCTCGCGGCGGCATGGACGATCGACGGTCAATTGCTAGACATCGCTGCTACGACGGGCGGCGGTCGCTTGGCCGGGGTCGTTCTCGCTCTGCTTTGGTTGGTCCCAGCTTTCATTCTCGTCTGGCGCCGCCGCCTCGTCGGCATTCGGCTCGCCGGCGCGATAGGTGCTGGATTGGCGATCGTCGGAGGGTGGTGGGTGACCTATGGCCTCACTCTCGCTTCGTTCGACCCCTTGCCGGTCAAGAGCGTGACGTTTTCCGGCCCGTCCGCACACGCGCTCATGGTTTTCCTCGGGCCGCCTGAGCGCCTCATCGACTTCGACACGGGTCTGATCGCCGGCGTGTTCGCAGGTTCGTTCAGCGCCGCCTATGCTGCCGGTGAACTGAAACTCGAGGGCTTCGAGGGCGGGCTTAGCATGCGGCGGTATCTATTCGGCGCACTGATGATGGGTTTTGGCGCGATGCTAGCGGGCGGCTGTGCCGTCGGATCGGTTTCGAACGCCGTCGTACTGTCGACCATCGGCTGGGTTGCGCTGGTCTCGATGTGGGCGGCAGCCATGCTGGCTGATCGCCTCTTTGATCAGGGAACTTCGTCTGCGACGGTAAGGTCCGCGGTTTGAGCGATAAGCCCACGTTGAGCCTTAGGGGATTGGCCAGTAGACACACACATGACGCGTCAGTGCCACCCGCGTACGACGATGAAGGCCCCGACCCCCACGACGCCAATCGCGAAAGTCATCGTCAGCACGCGCTTCCGCGTCGCGAGTACTTGGCCAAGGCGGCCGGCAGCCAGTGTCCCTGCGATGCCGCCGATCGCCAGTAACGCGACGAGGCCCCAGTCGACGAGCCCTGAGATCGCATAGCTCGTCGCCGTCGTGAGGCCGAATGCGGTCACTGCGACGAGGGACGTGCCGACTGCGTTCGTAATCGGCATTCCGGTGGCGAGCATCAGAGCCGGTACGATCAGGAAGCCGCCACCGATCCCGAAGAATCCAGAGAGCAAACCGACGCCGACTCCCGTCGAGATCAGCCACGGCAGCAGACGAGGCGCCGACGCGCGCGTAAGGCGGACATGGGTGTCGCCTTCGCTGCCTTTGCCGAACAGCATAGATACGCCGACAGCGATCATGGCCAGACCGAACAAAGCGAGGAGCCGCTGGCCGTCCATGGCTTTGCCAGCGGCCGCACCGAGAGCAGACCCGATCACACCGGCCGCGGCGAAGGTCAGCGCGCAGTTCCACTTTACCGTGCCGCGGCGGGCATGGGCGATGAGGCCGGCCGCGGCGTTCAGGGCCACCGCGACGGCGGCCGTGCCGATCGCAACGTGAGGAGAGGACACGCCGACGAGGTAAACGAGCAGTGGGACTGCCAGGATCGAACCACCGCCGCCGACGAGGCCAAGCACGAGACCGATGATGCCGCCCGATCCCAAGGCCAGGACCGAAGGGAGCGCAGTAACCGCAATGGACGACATGTGGTGCCTCAAGTTCGGGGCGCGGGGCGAGGCCTGCGATGATCGCGGCATCTTGGCTACCTGCGCTCCAGTAGCTCTTGCTAAATAAGATATCACTAATATATGTCAATCCTGACAACGAGGAGATCTCTCATGAGTGCGCCAAACCCAGCGATCCGCGCCTTCTTCGACGAGCCGACCAACACGATCAGCTACCTCGTTCACGATCCTGCGACACGGCGGGCAGCCGTTATCGACCCGGTCCTCGACTATGACCACCGGACCGGCAAAGCGTCGACGACGTCGGCGGATGCCATCCTCGCCGCTGCGAGCGCGGACGGTCTCGTGATCGAGTGGGTTCTCGAAACGCATGCACACGCCGACCACTTGTCGGGTGCGCCGTACATCAAGCTCAAGACCGGCGCCAAAGTCGGCATCGGTGAGCACATCCGCTCGGTCCAAAAGATCTTTCGACCTGTTTTCAACGCCACCGACTTGAAGGGAGACGGCAGCGAATTCGACCGTCTGTTCAAGGATGGCGAAAACTTCGCCATCGGCGATCTCGACGTCGAGGTTCTGCACGTGCCCGGCCATACACCCGCCGACGTCGCCTACAAGATCGCCGATGCGGTCTTCGTGGGAGACACACTCTTCATGCCGGACTACGGCACCGCTCGGGCCGACTTTCCCGGCGGAAGTGCCCGCGATCTCTACCGCTCGATGAAGAGGCTGCTCGCGTTGCCGGCCGAGAGACGCCTCTTCATGTGCCACGACTACAAGGCGCCCGGGCGCGACCACTATGCTTGGGAGACGACCGTCGGCGAACAGCGAGCACGTAACGTTCAGATCCGGGATGGCGTTACGGAGGAGGAGTACGTGGCCATGCGCCAGGCACGCGACGCGAAACTCGCCGCACCGATGCTGCTGTTGCCCTCGATCCAGGTCAACATTCGCGCAGGCCAGTTGCCGCCCGCGGACAACGATGGCGTTCACTATCTGAAGATCCCCGTGCGGCTCGCATCGTGAGCCGTTCGAGAGCGCCGGTGAGAGGGCGCGGGGCTGTGGCCAAGGGATAGTTCAGTCCGTTGAGCCTTTGAGCTTCACAGGTAGGTCGGCTTGCGCGGTAACGTCGCTGCTTCGTGGTGACGGGTCCTTGAACAGGACAATTCCTGTGACTACTGCGAAAGCCATTGCTGCGCAGGCTGCAAAAAAGAGCCGCTCCATCGCGTTCTCTCCAATGTAGCCTCCCCCAGTCCGATAAGCGGTGAACCGGGCTGAAGAACCAAGTCGACCCGTCGGTATAGGCCGGTTGGCTAGGCCATCATGTTGGCCGCCAGCACCCATCTGGTCGCCAAGGGTTCGCACCAAGACCATCGATGCAATCGCCAGAACTGCATGGTCTTCCGGATGGTCGGCATGCGCGGTACCTACGATTGAGAGCTGAGTAATGGCGGCAAGAAGGTCGCTGGACGTGCGCTTGTGACGGACACCACCTATACCCGCGATCCCACGACGTGATCTAAAGGATACAGCCCGCATCGATCGAAACATTTCCGGCGGCTGATGGTTGTTGGTTAGGCCGGCAAGGCAAAACCGCACGCCCAAAGGGAGGCAACCGCCGGTCCTCCGCGAGGCGCGGCGATGGGCACAGTTCCGTCGCTGCGCTCTCTCGCGGTTTCGGCCGCGTTTGCTCGGGCGGCGTGGGCAGATCAGACCAATGCTGGCCGATCAGTCACAATGCGCTTGGTAGTCTGGGGGCCGATACCCAAAAAAAGGCCCTGTTCAGGAGCAGGGCCAGTTTCCACAGGACAGTGAGATACCCGCCAGCTTCTCGACGGGTTGCGATTACGCACGGCATCAAACTCGCCGCGCACTTTGCCAACGCCTCACCAAACTCATGGTTCTAGCCGGCACATCCAATCGTAGAACCGCGGCGGGCGTGGACACCGCCGCCGCCAAGCGTCGGGCGCCGCGGCATCGCAGCAGTCCCGGCGCGGCGCGATTGTCGAGCGCCTAGCCCCGGTAAGCGGGCATTTTATTGCATCGGGGAGACGGCGAGATATTCTCTCGGCTGTCGATGATCGTTCGCCGGCTTGCTAGCGGCATCCCGCGCCGAGATGAAGTTGACCGCAGCGCTTGGCTGATCCAACTCACTGCTTGCTATGTCACGGAGCGGACCGTGGCAGCTGAGCGACGGCACGGTGCGATTTGGGACGAGCATCTCGCCGGCGCATGCCACGACTGACGCTCTGAGACGTTCTCTTTGGGTAACCTCAGGGAACTGCACGTGCGGTACCGTTTCCGGCCCCTCTTCACATTCGCTTCGCTCACGGCTCTGCTTGGTGCCCTTGCCATGCTGCCTCAGGCGCAAGGACAGCGTACGACGGCGGTGCCCCACGGCAGCGTGGTGGTCGTCGATGTCGTCGGTGCAATTGGCGTCGGAACCGCATTCTTCCTGGATCGCGCACTCGCGGAAGCGCGGCGCCTGGAGGCCCGACTGCTGATCGTCAGGCTCGATACACCGGGCGGTCTTGTTTCAGCGACCCGCGACATCGTTCAGCACATCCTCGCGTCTCAAATTCCCGTTGCGGTGTACGTCGCGCCGAGTGGCGCGCGGGCAGCCAGTGCAGGAACATATCTAACGTATGCGGCACACTTCGCCGCGATGGCGCCCGGCACTCATATCGGCGCGGCCACACCGATCGAGATCGGACCCATTTCGCAGCCCCGCGAAGAGAAGAAATCAACCGATCAAAATACCGCCAAGGAAAACAAGTTGATCAACGACGCGGTCGCGTACATCCGAACCCTGGCTGAACTCCGCGGCCGCGACACAGAATGGGCGGAAAAGGCGGTACGGCAAGCCGCGACGATCACCGCTGCCGAAGCGCTCAGGCATAACGTCGTCGATGCCTTAGCTTCCGATCTCGGCGAACTGATCAGGTTGCTCGACGGACGTGACTACAGCGATGCGAACGGAGCCAAACGCGAACTCAATATAAAGAACGCGATCGTCGTGCCGATGGAAGCGGGCTGGCGCACGCAGTTTTTGACGATAATCACCGATCCGAACATTGCGTTCGTTCTGCTGATGATCGGTATCTACGGTATCGTGTTCGAATTCTGGAGCCCAGGCCTCACCGGGCCGGGCGTGGTCGGCGGCATCTCCCTCATCGTCGCGCTGATGGCGCTATCGATGCTTCCGATCAATTACGCGGGCGTCGCACTTCTCGCACTCGGCGTAACCCTTTTGATCGGGGAAGCCGTTTCTCCCGGCTGGGGAATCCTTGGGCTGGGAGGTCTCGCAGCGCTATCGCTCGGTGCGGCATTTCTCTTCGATCCGAGCGGCGCCGATATCGATTTCACAGTTGCATGGCCAGTCATTCTGGCAACGACCATGACGAGCGCGGTTCTGCTGGTGGGTCTGCTGGGCCTCGTCGTGCGGTCGCAGAAGCGGCGCGTCGTAAGCGGACCGGAGGAAATCATCGGAATGGTCGGCCAGGTGACGAGTTGGGCGGTCCAACCCGACCAACCTGATGAAGGTCGCGTGACCGTTAACGGCGAGAACTGGCAGGCTCGATCGGCCTCGAGCCTGACACCGGGGCAAACCGTGAAAGTAGTTGCGCGGCGCGGCTTGCTCCTTTTCGTTGCACCTGTCGAAAGGCCCTGAGACGATGCTGCCCATCGACCTCATCTCATGGGTGATCCCGATTGCGGTCATCCTTGGTCTCGCCTTCTCCGCCATTCGCATCCTCCGTGAATACGAGCGAGGTGTGATCTTCACACTCGGACGCTATCAAGGCGTGAAAGGGCCCGGGATCATTTTCGTCATTCCGGTTGTCCAGCAGATGGAACGCGTGGACCTGAGGACGAGAGTTTTCGACGTTCCCCCTCAGGACGTCATCAGCAGAGACAACGTTTCCGTCCGTGTGAATGCCGTCTTGTACTTCCGCGTCGTCGACCCCGAAAAGGCCGTGATCCAGGTCGAAGAATTCCACGTGGCAACCAGTCAACTCGCGCAGACGACGTTACGCTCCGTCGTCGGCCAGCATGAACTGGATCAGATGCTGGCCGAGCGCGAAAAACTCAACGACGACATCCAGCGCATCCTCGACGCCCAGACCGATGCCTGGGGGATCAAGGTCTTGAACGTCGAGTTGAAGCACATCGACCTCGATGAGCAGATGGTCCGTGCCATCGCGAAGCAGGCTGAAGCCGAAAGATTGCGGCGTGCCAAGGTCATCGACGCTGAAGGGGAATTTCAAGCTGCCGAGCGCTTGGTGCAAGCCGGCGAGATGATGGCTCGACACCCCGCCTCCATGCAGCTCCGGTATCTTGGTACCCTGAACAATATCGCTGGCGAAAGAAGTTCGACGATCATATTCCCGATGCCGATCGATCTCGCCGGTATGCTAAATGGCGCCAACAAGCGGCCTTAACCCAACGTCACGTCGAAGGGGGAACGCATCGCGGCGTCAATCCGCGGGAGCTGCGCAGATGCATGAGTGAACGTTCGGCGACGATGAGCGCAGCCAACAGATATACGAAGCCGACGGGCGTCGCCATCACGAGCCCAGCGAGCTGCTGATCGTCCAACGCCGTCCAGGGTGATGGACTCTTCGTCTGTGATGGATAGAGCGGCTCCGTCGAAACAATGATGAGCAAGGCCAGAAACATCGAGTGTACGGACGTCACGAGGATCGCCAGCGGAGCGACCAAGCCGGCAGCGGCGCCTCTCCTCAGGACGGCCCACCAGAACAGCAACGCTGTCGACATAAAGCTCACGTGCTGCAGCCAATGCGTAAGGTCGTTGTCGAGCGCGCCCTCGTACAAGATCGGCAGATGCCAAATCCAAAGCGCCAACGCATGCAGCGCCGTGGCGCCGGCAATCGACTTCAGCGGCGTCGCCCAACGCGCCCGTGTCACTCGACCGACGAAGCGACCTGCAGGAGCCCGCCAACGCATGGGCAAGCCCCAGATCAGCGGGCCGCGGGGCCGACCGAGCACGATCAGAGGCGGTGCGATGACCATAATCACTTGATGCTCGATCATGTGCCACGCGAAAAGTTGACCGCCCAGCCAATGAACCGGAGCGACGAGAGCGACGACGAGCGCGCACACACCTGCGCCGAATGCGGCCCCGCGCAAGATCAGGAGCTTCCCATCGACGCCGCGGTTGTATAACCGCAGGCCGCCGATGGCATAAAGAAGCGTGCCGATCGTCAAAGGCACGACCACCAGCGGATCGAACGTCCACTTCGTCAGCCAATCGTCATGCTGACCACCGTGCGCTGCCGCCTCCCCCGTGCCGAGCAACAAAACCGCGAGGAGAGCTATCAGGGACATGGCACACGCTCGCTGTGGTTTTCTGCAGGGGGAACGCTGCAGGTAGGTGAGGAACCATCCCAACGGCGTGTCGTTCAGCCCACGCGATGCCTTTCTGGATCATCATAGCGAGCGCGTTCGTGATAGTCGGGGCTTGGGCCGGAACGGCCGGCGGCCAACCGAGCGAGAAAACGCGCATCGGTCATGCTGTCGTCGTCGGCGCGAGCTCGGCGGGCCGACAAACTGCTTGTATGTCGTGCCACGGGATCAACGGCCAGGGCGACGGCGTAGCGCTATTTCCAAGGCTTGCCGGTCAGTACTCCGGATACCTAGCGAAAACGATGGAGGACTACGCGAGCGGTCGTCGCCAGAATGAGATCATGACACCGATCGCGAAGCAACTGAGCGGTGAAGAACGACAGGCCGTCGCGATCTACTATGCGGAGCAATCGCCCTCATTGGACAAGCCGGTCGCCGTTCGCGGGTACGCGCAGGCGATACAGCGGGGCGGTGTCCTTTCCGCAATCGGCGATCGCGACCTCGGAATCCAAGCCTGCCAGAACTGCCACGGTCCCGAAGGCCGCGGCCTCCCGCCGATCTATCCGTACCTCGCGGGCCAGCACGAGGCGTACATCACCCAGCAGCTGCGCTTCTGGAAGGAAGGACGCCGGGGGGGCGATGAGCAAGACATCATGCGCGCCATCGCCGGCCGCATGACGGATCAGGATATCGCGGCGGTCGCCGCCTATTTCGCGAATTTGCCGCCACCAGCGCCAGCAGAACAGATCGAGCCGACGGCTTGGGCCGAGGACGATCGAGCGACGGGAGCCATGGGAAGCGCTCCAGGGGGACAGCAGTGAACCGTCCGTCCGTTATGATCATGTTGGCCTCCCTGCTGTTGATCAGCATGCCGTCCATCCAAGTCGGCGCGCAAGGCAACCAAGGCGGTGACGTTTCCGGCTCCGACAGGCAGAGCGGTGCGGCGAAAGGACGACAAGCGATCGTCGGCGCCAATACGACGGCTGGGACCACCACCGGGTCGAGCGGCGACACCGGTGGCGGTGGCGGAGGGCCGACACCTCCCACCGAAGACTTGTGCCGAACCTATGAGAAGTCGTCGGCCCATGCCGATTGCCTCGCAAAGATAACGAAGCGATGAGGCGCACGCGATGACGCAAAGCAATAAGCTGACTCGCCGTGGCGTCCTTGGCGTGGTCGGCGCCGCCAGCGCGGTCCCGCTGCTGTCCGGCAGACTGTCCGCGCAACATGCCGAGCATCCAAAAGCGGATCCATCGAAGGCGCACGGCTCCCCAACGGTCGCCTGGGATACGACACTCTTCTTCTTCAACGACGTCGAGGCACGCTTCGTCGAAGCGGCCGTCGACCGCCTCATTCCCCCCGATCCACAGTGGGCCGGCGCCGCAAGCGCTGGTGTTCTCTATTATATCGATCGCCAGCTCGCGAGCGCGTACGGCAGTGGCGCACGCATGTACCTCGCTGGTCCCTGGGAGCCCGACGCGCCGGCGCAGCAAGGTTATCAGTTGCGCCACACACCGGCGGAGCTCTATCGCGTCGCCATCGCCGAGATCGGCGACGTCTGCCAGAACCGCTTCGGCCGCGGGTTCGGTGAGCTATCTGCCAATCAACAGGACGACGTTCTGAAAGGTCTCGAAACGGGCGAAGTCGCTCTCCCATCGGTTCCTTCGCCAACGTTCTTCGAGACACTGCTGGCGAACACGATCGAGGGATTCTTCGCCGATCCAGCCTACGGCGGAAACCGCGATATGGTCGGATGGCGGATGGTCGGATTTCCGGGTGCTTATGCGCAGTACCTCGCATTCGTCGACGTACATGGTGCTCAGTATACCCGTCGCCCAATCGGTATCAGCGATCAGGCCGAACGCCAACGGCATCTGGCGGGTCACGGAAAGGCGGAGTAGTGCGATGGTCATTCGCCTGCCGGAAGTCGATGTCGTCGCAGTAGGAGGCGGGCTGACCGCGGCAATCCTCGGCAAGGTCCTCGGCGATGCCGGGCGAACGGTCGTCGCCCTCGAGCGTGGGCCGATGCGGGACACCGTTCCGGATTTTCAGTCTCCGAGCATGCACGACGAGCTGAAGTACTCGATCCGACATTCTCTGATGCAAGATGTCGCGACACAGACTCTGACATTTCGAAACTTCGTAGGCCAGCGTGCCCTGCCGATGCGCCAGCTCGGCTCCTTCCTACCCGGCGACGGCGTCGGCGGTGCGATGGTCCACTGGAACGGTCAGACGTGGCGGTTCCAGCCCGAATGGTTTCGCCTCGCCAGTTGGGTGCGTGAGCGTTACGGCGATGGCTTCCTGGCAAAGGACGTCACCATCCAGGATTGGGGCCTGACGTACGAGGAACTTGAGCCGCACTACGATTTCTTCGAGCGCGTCTGCGGCATCGGTGGTCTTGCGGGTAACGTGGGCGGCTCGGTCCGTCCGGGCGGAAACCCGTTCGAGGGACCTCGGTCGAGCCCCTATCCGAACCCGCCCATGAAGGAGTCGCACTCGGGCGCATTGTTCAGGGCCGGCGCCGAGGAGCTCGGCTTCCATCCGTTTCCCGTCCCGTCAGGCAACTCGACGACGCACTACACCAATCCCTATGGGCTAACTCTGAACCCCTGCATGTACTGCGGCTTCTGCGAGACATACGGATGCGAGCACTTCGCAAAGGCGAGCCCACAGACGGTTCTGATTCCGGCCGCTCTCAAGACGGGAAGATACACGATCCGTACAAGGGCCTATGTCCGGCGCATCGAGCACGACCCCGTGGCAAAAATCGCCACGGGCGTCACTTATGTCGACGCGCGCGGCCAGGAAGTCTTCCAGCCTGCCAGCCTCGTCGCACTTTGCGCCTTCGCGCATCACAACCCGATCCTGCTTCTGAAATCAGGAATCGGCGAACCCTACGACCCCGCCACGCAAAAAGGAGTCGTTGGGCGAAACTATACGTACCAGACGATGAGCAGCGTCAACGTCTTCTACGACGGGACAAAGCGCATCAACCCATTCATGGGGGCGGGCGCTCTCGGAACGGCGGTCGACGACTTCAACAACGGGAGTTTCGATCACGGCCCTCACGGATTCGTCGGCGGCGCTTACATCGCGGCGTACCAGACGACAGGGCGGCCCATTGCCCACCATCCGGTCCCGTCGGGCACTCCGCGTTGGGGCCTGGCGTGGAAGCGCGCCGTGGCACAGCACTACAACAGCACCGTCAGCTTGACCGTTCACGGCTCCTCGACGCCCCACCCCGGCAACTACATCGGCCTGGACAACAGTTACCGAGACGCCTTCGGCGATCCTCTCGGCATGATCACGTTCGACTTTCCGTACAACGATCGCCTGATGTCGAACTTCGTCACAGGCAAGGCGCAGAACATCGGCCGCGCCATGGGAGGGCGAGACATGTCAGTTAGCTGGTTGGATAGTCACTATGCGATCGGCCCTTATCAGACGACCCACAATACTGGGGGCGCCATCATGGGAACCGATCCGACCACAAGTGTCGTCAACCGATATCTTCAGTCCTGGGACCTCCACAATCTCTTCGTGTTTGGAGCTTCCGCCTTTCCACAAAACGCGGGGTACAATCCCACAGGAACAGTCGGGGCGCTGGCCTATTGGGCCGCCGACGCCATCGTAAAGCGATACCTGCCGTCACCCGGGGCGCTGGTGCCAACATGATGATGAGGTTGGCCGCGATCGTCAGCATCGGAGCCGTCATCGGCACAGCCGGAGCCGTTGCCGAGATCTTTAGGTCAGATTCCGGGAGCGACACCTCGCTGATGTCAGGGCGTCTCATCGCACTCGGTGGATCGGTGACCCAGGCCCAGCCGCCGTGCGCGCAGTGTCATGGTCTCGATGGTCGCGGACATGGGCCGTTCCCGTCGTTGGCAGGTCAGGGCTCCTGGTATCTTTACAAGACGCTACGTGACTACGCATCGGGCCGTCGCCAGAGCAGCGTCATGCAGCCCTATGCCAGACAGCTGAGCGATACCGAGACCCAGGCGGTAGCCCGATACTATGCGAGCCTGCCTCCACCTCCCGCTGTCGAGAAAGTGGGCCATGCTGACAAGCGGCAGGAGGGAGGTGCGATCAGTGCAGCTGGACTGCCGGGCGTAGGTGTACCGGCCTGCGCAACTTGTCATGGTCCGCGCGGTCAGGGGATGCCACCAATCTATCCCTCACTGGCTGGCCAGCCGGCTGCCTACCTCGCGAACCAACTCCATGCCTGGAAGCGCGGCGAGCGCGGCGGCGACCCGTTGAACGTGATGCGCGAAATCTCGCGGGCAATGTCGGACGCCCAGATCGAAGCCGTGGCCTCGTACTTCGCATCCACCTCTCTGCGATCCGAAGCCGCTGCCCTCCAAAGTCAAAACACCGAGCGACCGGTGGGATCGCGAGCCGCGAACCCCGAGATCCAAGATGCCCCCCGTCCCCCTTACTTGACTCGGGAGCCGGCCAAAGGCGCCGCGGAGCCGTCCGCGCCGCGGTAGCGGGCGAATACCGACGAGTGTTGTGGAGATGTGACGAATGGCCGGAGAGCAGATCGCGCATTGGCCTGCCTCCCAGTCCGCACTGGCTCCGGCGGGACCGGGTGCGCTTGCGATCGATCGGCTGGCAATGACGATGTTCGTCGGCGGAACGATCATCCTCGTCCTCGTCATGGCTCTGTCGTTTGTCGCTTTACGCCCGGGCTCCGCGGCCCGCCGCGCCCTTCGCGGATCGATGTTCGTCTCGATCATGGGGATTGGCTTTCCGATCGTCACGTTGACCGCACTGCTCGTCTACGGGCTTTTGGTCACCCGCGGCCTCGTCGCCGGCGAGGCACCCAAACTTCGCATCGAGGTCGTGGGTGAACAATGGTGGTGGCGCGTCAATTACATCGATGCGGACGGCGCTGTGGCGCTTTCGACGGCAAACGAGGTCCACATCCCCGTAGGTCATCAGATCGAATTCGTGGTCAAAGCAGCCGATGTCATTCACAGCTTCTGGGTCCCGGCGCTCGCCGGAAAGCTCGATATGATCCCAGGTCGGACCAATACTCTGCGGTTTGCTACCGACAGACCAGGCATTTATCGCGGTCAGTGTGCCGAGTTCTGCGGTGAACAGCATGCCATCATGTCTTTGCATGTCGTCGCCCTGGCCGAAGGCGAATTCGACGACTGGTGGGCGCGTTCGATCGGTGCTGCGGCGACGCCCACCGATCAAGTCGCGCGGCGCGGCCAGGAGCTCTTCGGCACACTCGGCTGCGGCGCCTGCCATACCGTGCGCGGAACTCCTGCTGCCGGTCGCCTTGGACCTGATCTGACACGCATAGGCAGCCGCACGTCGATCGGCGCTGGTCTGCTTCCGACGAACGTCGGTACGCTCGCGGGCTGGGTTGCTTCCTCTCAGCATCTCAAGCCGGGCAATCGCATGCCCTCGTTCGATCGCTTGCAGGGAACCGAGCTGCGCGCGCTTGCGACCTACCTCGCGTCCTTGAGGTAGATCGCATGGAAGCCCGCGCGCCAACGACGTTTCCTAATCCGCTCCCGCGCCCCCCAGACGAACTTGTACGGCTCGAGGAGGCGTGGCGATTGCCGACTGGCCTGAGGTGGCTCACCGTCGTCAACAACAGCCATATCGGAATTCTCTATATCGGCGCCGCGCTGCTCTTCTTTTTACTTGCGGGCCTCCTCGCCGTCTTAATGCGCATTCAGCTGGCCGTTCCAGGCAATACGTTTGTAGGCCACGAACTCTATAACCAGCTGTTCACGATGCACGGCACGATGATGATGTTCCTCTTCGCCGTGCCGGTCGTCGAGGCGATGGGTGTGCTGCTCCTGCCCAACATGCTCGGTGCGCGCGACCTGCCGTTTCCCCGGCTGTCCGCCTACGCCTTCTGGGCCTACTTCATCGGTGGACTGGTATTCTTCACGTCGCTCTTCGCCGGTCTCGCACCGCGCAGCGGCTGGTTCATGTACCCTCCGCTTTCAAGCTCGGCCTATTCCCCAGGAATAAACGCCGATTTCTGGCTCTTGGGGATCGGTTTCATCGAAATCTCAGCGATTGCTGGGGCCATTGAGATCATCGTCGGAATTTTGAAAACCCGCGCGCCGGGTATGTCGCTCGAAAAGCTGCCGATTTTCGCCTGGGCCATGCTGATCTTCGCTTTCATGATCGTGTTCGCTTTCCCGGCCGTGATCGTCGCAACCCTGCTTCTCGAACTCGAGCGCGCGTTCGGCTGGCCGTTCTTCATCGCGGAAAAGGGCGGCGATCCTCTTCTTTGGCAGCACCTGTTCTGGTTTTTCGGACATCCCGAAGTCTACATTATCTTTTTGCCCGCGGCCGGCATGGTGTCCATGATTGTCCCGACCATGGCCGGCGTTCCCCTGATCGGATATCGGCTGGTGGTTCTCGCAATCCTCGGAACGGGCTTTCTGTCGTTCGGGCTGTGGGTCCACCACATGTTCACAACCGGGCTGCCGTCGCTCTCTCTCGGCTTCTTTTCGGCGGCGAGCATGGCGGTGGCGATCCCCAGCGGCATCCAAGTGTTCGCCTGGATCGCCACATTTGCCGCCGGCCGTCGGATCCAGTGGACGACGCCGACACACTTCGTGCTCGGCTTTTTGTTCATTTTCACGCTCGGCGGACTGACCGGCGTGATGGTCGCCATGATGCCGTTCGACTGGCAGGCTCACGACACCTACTTCGTTGTGGCCCACCTCCACTACGTCCTCATCGGCGGTATGGTCTTTCCTTTGTTTGCAGCCTTTTACTACTGGGCGCCGATTGTGTCCGTCCGGCCGCTATCGGAAAAGCTCGGACGCTGGTGCTTCTGGTTCATGTTTGCCGGCGTCAACCTGACTTTCTTTCCCATGCATATCGCGGGGCTCTTGGGAATGCCTCGCAGGGTCTACACCTACATCCCCGGCCTCGGCTGGGAGATCCCCAACTTGATTTCGTCGCTGAGCACCGGTTTGATCCTGTTCGGAGTGCTTCTCTTCATCATCGACTTGTTTGCTAATTTTCGACCGTTTAAGGAGAATACCGGCAACGTCTGGCGTGCCAGCACCCTCGAGTGGCTTCCGGCCTCGACCTATCAGACGAGAAGCATTCCGATCGTCCGTAGCCGCGAACCGATTTGGGACCAGCCCAACCTGCCGGAAGATGTCGAAAGCGGGCGATACTATCTCCCCGGGACAGTAACGGGAGCGCGGGAAACACTGGTGACATCTCCCGTCGAGGCGGAACCTCAATACTTGCTGACTTTGCCGAGCAACGACGCAAAGCCGCTTATCGCAGCTGTCTTCACGGCCGCATTCTTCATGCTGCTGACCGTCAAGTTCTACCTCGTAGCCATCGCTTGCGGGATCGTGGCGCTGGTAGCCGTGATCGCCTGGATGTGGGATAGCGACCCGGGTTGGGATGGTCCTCCCGCAGATATCGGTGGGGGTGTCAAACTCCCCGTCAATGCAGGCGGACGCATTGGGCACGCTTGGTGGGCCATGGTCGTCCTTATCCTCGTCACCGGCACCGCATTCGCCTGTCTCCTCTTTTCGTATCTCTTCCTGTGGCTTGCCAAGCCGGGGTCATGGTCCATAAGCCAACTGCCTCACGTATCCTGGCCCGTGGCAGTTGGCATTCTTTACCTAGGAGCTCTGACTGCATCGGTTATGGCTGGCCGCGCACTCGAGCGCCAGAGCCGCGCCCACCCGGTCCTTTTCGTAATCGCTGCTGTCCTCGTGCTGGCTGCCGCGAGCGGTGAAGTCTTCGGTCACTGGCAGGCCGGAATCCGACCTGATTCGTCCGGCTACGCTGCGAGCGTCTTCGCAATCGCCTCGTTCCAGGCCTTTCTCGCGGTCGTGTTGACGGTACTGATACTCTTTTCCTTAGCTCGCTACGTCGCAGGGCGCACGACCGACGCTCGGCGAGCATCGGTCGACACGACGACATTGCTTCTCCGGGCAACAGTCATCCAAGGCCTCGTCGCGCTCGCGCTCGTGCATGGATTTCCGAGGACGGTGCTGACATGAGCGGTGGGATCATCAAAACCGCACTCGGGCTCACCGCAGGCTTCCTCATTTGGGCGGCCCACTTCACCTTGGTCTACGGCCTCACCGCACTCACCTGCGCTCGTGGCGTAATCGGCATCGATACGCTCCGCACCGCGATCATTGCAGCGACTGTCCTTGTCCTGATGGTCGCACTGAGCGTTCTGCCGCGAGCCCTCAGACCATCCCCCGAAGAGACGCGGACGTTTCTCGGCGACGCCGCCGTCCTAGTCGTCGGCCTCGCAGCCCTCAGCATCCTCTGGAATGCCGTTCCCGCTCTGGTGCTG
>Ga0073934_10003597_pt1 | contig 28043 bp, 30 predicted proteins | sample LarsenN4metaG_FD_76834 | JGI IMG/M metagenome (GOLD analysis project Ga0073934, IMG submission 76834) | Hot spring sediment bacterial and archeal communities from British Columbia, Canada, to study Microbial Dark Matter (Phase II) - Larsen... ... | reverse complement strand
CTCGATGAGGCTCTTGTCGGGCGGGATGTCCATCGTCAGATCGACATCGCCAGCTTGGCCTGCTGGTAGGCCTCGTACAGCCGCGCGTACACCGGCCCCGGCTTGCCGCGCAGCGCACCGTGGCCGACCGGCTGGCCGTCGATCTTGGTGACCGGCAGGATCTCCTTGGTGGCCGACGACAGCATCACCTCGTCGGCGGCCAGCACGTCGGCCTCGGGGATCGGGCGCAGGTTGTAGGCGATGCCGCATTCCTCGCACAGCTCGCGCAGCAGCTCGACGCGGATGCCCTCGAGCACCAGCTCGCTCTTGGGCGGGCCGAGCAGCGCGCCCTCGTGAACGATCCAGACGTTGCTCGCCGCCGCCTCGGTGAGGAAGCCGTCGCGGAACATGATCGTCTCGACGGCGCCCTGGTCGGCCGAGATCTGGCGCGCCAGCACGTTGCCGAGCAGGCTGATGCTCTTGATGTCGCCGCGCTCCCAGCGGAAGTCGCGCGCCGTCACGCAGGCCACGCCGTGGTGGCGCATCTCGGCGGTCGGCGGCTTCATCGGGTTGGTCATCATGAAGACCGTCGGCGTGAGGCCCTCGGGCATCACGTGGTCGCGCGGCGCCACGCCGCGCGTGACCTGGATGTAGACGACCTGGTCGTCGGCCGGCGCCTGCGCGATCAGCTTGCGGCAGCGCTCGAGCCACTGCTCGCGCGTGGCCGGGTTGGGGATGCGCAGCTTGGCCAGCGAGCGGCTCAGGCGCGCCAGGTGCTCGTCGAAGCGGAACAGGCGCCGGCCGTAGACCGGCGCCACCTCGTAGACGCCGTCGCCGAAGACGAAGCCGCGGTCGAGCACGCTGACCTTGGCCTGCGAGACACGCGTGTATTCGCCGTTGAGGAAGCAGGGGGCATCGTGCATGGCGGCGGCTCGGCTGGGCGGAGGGGGAGGCGGAAGGACGCCGCATTGTCCCTCACGCGGTCGCTCACGCTGTCCCTCACGCCATCGGGCGCCGCCCGGCGCGGCGGCGGCTCCTCACTGGATCCACAGCCGCAGCGCGTCCCAGGTGCGGCCGAAGAAGCCGGCCAGCGGCACCGCCTCCTGCACCACCAGCGGCACCGTGGCCACCGCGGTGCCGCCGATGGTGGCGACCTTGATCGTGCCCACGCGCTGGCCGGCGGTCAGCGGGGCCACCAGCGGGTCGGTGCGCTCGAGCGTGGTCTTGAGCTTGTCGCCCTCGCCCTTGGGCACGGTGACGAAGAGCGCACCCTTGTTCGGGCCGCTGACGTCGGGGCCGAGCCGGGCCTCGCGCACCGCGCCCTTCCACACCGGCACGGTGGCGAGCGGCTTGCCGGCCTCGAACAGGCGCACCGTGTCCCAGGCCGCCCAGCCCCAGTTGAGCAGCTTCTGGCTCTCGCCGGCGCGCGCCTCGTCGCTGGCCGCGCCGAGCACCACGCTGAGCAGGCGGCGCTTGCCGGCCGGCGTGTCGCGTGCCGAGGTGGCCACCAGGCACCAGCCGGCGGCGTCGGTGCGGCCGGTCTTCATGCCGTCGATGCTCGGATCACGGCCGAGCAGGCGGTTGCGGTTCTCCTGCTTGATGTTGTTGTAGGTGTAGTGGCGCTCGGAGTAGATCGAGTAGTAGTCCGGGTGCTCGGCGATGATCCTCGCGGCCACGCGCGCCACGTCGCGCGCGCTGCTGTAGTGGCCGCTCTCGGTGATGCCGGTGACGTTGCGGAACTGCGTGTTCTTCAGGCCCCAGGCCTGGGCCTGGCGGTTCATCTGCTGCACGAAGGTCTCGACGCTGCCGCTCACGCCTTCGGCCAGCGCCACCGCGGCGTCGTTGCCGCTTTGCACGATCAGGCCGCGCAGCAGTTCGCTCACCTTGGGCGACATCGTGGTGTCGATGAACATCACCGAGGCGCCGCCCTTGCGCTCGTCCCAGGCGCGCTTGCTCACCGGCAGCGTCTGCTCGAGCGTGAGCTTCTTGTCGCGCAGCGCGTTGAACACGAGGTAGGCCGTCATCAGCTTGGTCAGCGAGGCCGGCTCGGCCTGCACGTCGGCGTCGCGCTCGGCGAGCACCTGATCGCTGGTCAGGTCGATCAGCAGGTACTGGCGCGCCGCGATCTCGGGCGGCTGCGGGGTCTGCGCCTGCGCGAAGGTGCAGCAGGCGGCGAGCAGGAGGGCAAGGAGTCGGTTCATCATCGGTTCAGAGCGCGACGCGCGGGGCGAGCGTGTCGAGCAGGATCTGTTTGAGCAGCCCGAGCTGCCCGTGGAAGAAGTGGCCGCCGCCCGGGATCACCAGCACCGGCAGGCCCTGCGGGCGCGCCCAGTCGAGCACGGCGCGCATCGGCACCACGTCGTCGGCCTCACCCTGCACGACCAGGGTGTGCGGCGGCACGCGCGCGACCTCGAAGTTCTCGGCCGCTGGCGACACCAGCACGAGGCGCGACACCTCGCCGCCCAGGCGCGCCGCCGCCTGCGACGCGACGTAACCGCCGAACGAGAAGCCGCCGATCAGCAGCGGCAGCCCGGCCGCGCACAGCGCGCGCGCGGCGGCGATCACGGCGAGCGCGTCGTCGATCTCGCCGCGCCCCTCGTCCCAGCGGCCCTCGGAGCGGCCGACGCCGCGGAAGTTGAAGCGCGTGGCGGCGTAGCCGAGCAGCACGGCGGCGCGCGCCATCGTCACCACCACCTTGTTGTCGAGCGTGCCGCCGTGCAGCGGGTGCGGGTGGCAGAACACGGCCACGCCGCGCGGCGCCTGGGCGGCGGGCTCGGGGCGGTCGAGCGCACATTGCAGCGCGCCGGCCGGGCCCGCGACCGTGAGCGCCTCGGTGCGCGGGGTCATCGGCCGATGGTCGGCGCCAGCAGCAGCCGCTCGACGACCCGGCCACCCTTGAGGTGCACGTCGACGATCTCGTCGATGTCGGCGCGGTCGAGGTAGGTGTACCAGGTGGCTTCCGGGTAGACCACGGCCACCGGGCCGCCGGCGCAGCGGTCCAGGCAGCCCGCCTTGTTGACGCGCACCTGGCCGGGCCCGGCCAGGCCCTCGCTCTTGACGCGCGACTTGCAGTGATCGAACGCCGCCTGCGCGTCGTGGTCGGCGCAGCAGGCCTCGCCGTGGCTGCGCTGGTTCAGGCAGAAGAAGATGTGGCGCTCGTAATAGCTCATGGCCGTGGATTATCCCCGGCCGATGGGCCGCGCCAGCTGGCGCAGCGCCCAGGCCAGCGCCACGTAGGGCCACAGCCAGCCGACCCATTGCGCCAGCCCGTGGAAGTGCACGAAGCGCCCCTGCTCCCACAGCTGCAGGCTCTGCGCGAGGTAAGGGTCGGCCGGCGCGCGCGCCACGCCGAACACGAGGCCGGTGAGCGCGATCAGCGCGAAGCCCAGCACCACGATGCGCGGCGCCGGCGCGAGCGCCAGCGCCAGCGCCAGCCCGGCCACGAAGGCCGGCACGGTGACGCGGCCGATCCAGGCCAGCGCATGCTGAGGCCCGAAGTTGAGCAGCGTGGCCAGCGTCATCGTGGCCACCGCCAGCGCCGCCGCGCCGAGCGCGAGCACCACGCGGCGCCAGCCCGGCGCGACCACGCTGTAGGCGACCAGGCAGGGCGCGAGCAGGCCGAGCGCGGTGATCGAGGCCTCGGCCAGGCCGCTCAGCGGCACGTCGCGCGCCGGCGCGGGCTCGATCACCGCCAGCGCGCCCTCGGCCCACGGCACGCCGTGCAGCCACTCGGCGATCTGCTCGCGCAGCAGGTCCTCCACCTGCCCGAGGCCGAGCGGCACCGGCGCCGGGAACAGCAGCGCCACCGGCCACAGCGCGAGCAGCGCCAGCGCGCCGGCACTGTCGCGCGCGAACCAGCGCTCGCGCAGCGTGTGCCAGCGGTCGATCAGGCCGACGCGCTGCAGCGCCAGCGCGAGCAGCGCGCCGGCCGCCGCGCCGACGGCGTTCAGCGCGGCGTCCTTGAGCGACGGGTGGCGGGTGGGCACGAACTGCTGCAGCACCTCGAGGGCGTACGACAGCAGCGCCGGCGCCAGCACCGCCAGCGCGAACGTGGCGCCGAGACCGAGCCCGCTGCGCAGCGCGGCCACCGCGGCGAGCAGGCCGAGCGGCAGGTAGCCCAGGCCGTTGGCCCACTGGTCGAAGGGGTCGCGCCAGGGCGGCCACGGCAGCACGAGCAGCGCCGCGAACTCCTGCCCCGGCGGCCAGCGCCAGCCGACGAACGGGTACAGGCTGGCATACAGCACCAGCGCGGCGTAGGCGACGGCCAGGGGCGCGGCCGAGCTGCGGTGGCGCCAGCGGGGGGCCATGCTGCTCGAGCGCACCCTACCAGGGCTTGACCACCACCAGCACGACGGTGGCCGCGAACAGCAACACCGAAACCTCGTTGAACACGCGGTACCAGCGGTGGCTGCGCCGGTTCTCGAAGCGCTCGAAGCCGCGCAGCAGCGATCGGCAGACGTGGTGGTAGCCGATGGTCGCCACGACCAGCGCGAGCTTGGCGTGCATCCAGCCGCTGCCCGGCCCGCGCCCGACGCCGTAGCCGAGCCACAGCACGAGCCCGAGGCCGAGCGCCAGCACCATCAGGCCGCCGGCGAAGCGGTACAGCTTGCGCGCCATCAGCAGCAGCCGCTCGCGCTCAGCGTGGCTGTCGGCCGGCACCATGGCCAGGTTGACGAACAGGCGCGGCAGGTAGAACAGGCCGGCGAACCAGCTCGCGACGAAGACGATGTGGAAGGCCTTGACCCAGAGGTAGCCGGAGCTCATCGCGCGGCATTATGTGGGGCCGCCCCGGCGCACAAAAAAAGCGGCCCCGGCACGAGCCGGGGCCAGGAAGCCTTATCGCTGTCAATCACGCTAAGGCACCTGCTCAGGGAGGAAAAGCAGGGGATGGGAACCTCGCGGCTACCATCCGCCAAAAACTTTAGCAGTAGCATGCCCCACAGGCTATCGGGGAGTCCCTGAACCCGAGGCTGGGCCGACGCACGACAGAACCACGATACGGGAGCAAATCCTTGCGCACCCCACCGCCCTATCCCGCCAGCCGCCCCCGTCGCCTGCGGCGCGACGCCTTCACCCGCGCCCTGGTGCGCGAGACCGAGCTGGCCGCCAACGACTTCATCCTGCCGGTGTTCGTGCTCGACGGCCAGCGCCAGACCCAGGAGGTGGCGAGCATGCCCGGCGTGCTGCGCCGCAGCGTGGACCAGCTCTACGGCGTGGCCGAGGAGTGCCTCGCGCTCGGCGTGCCGGTGATGGCGCTGTTCCCGGTCCTCGAGCCGGCGCTCAAGACCGCCGACGGCCGCGAGGCGCTCAACCCCGACGGCCTGGTTCCGCGCGCGGTGCGCGAGCTGAAGAAGCGCTTCCCGGGCCTCGGCCTGCTCACCGACGTGGCGCTCGACCCGTTCACCAGCCACGGCCAGGACGGCCTGCTCGACGACACCGGCTACATCCTCAACGACGAGACGGTGGCCGTGCTCGAGCAGCAGGCGCTCGTGCAGGCCGAAGCCGGCGTGGACATCGTGGCGCCGAGCGACATGATGGACGGGCGCATCGGCGCCATCCGCCGCGCACTCGAGTCGCGGCGCCTGATCCACACCCGCATCATGGCCTACAGCGCCAAGTACGCGAGCGCGTTCTACGGCCCCTTCCGCGACGCGGTGGGCAGCAAGGGCAACCTCGGCAAGGCCGACAAGAAGGTCTACCAGATGGACCCCGGCAACAGCGACGAGGCGCTGCGCGAGGTGGCGCTCGACATCGCCGAGGGCGCCGACATGGTGATGGTCAAGCCCGGGCTGCCGTACCTGGACATCGTGCGCCGCGTCAAGGACGAGTTCCGCGTGCCGACCTTCGCCTACCAGGTGAGCGGCGAGTACAGCATGATCAAGGCGGCGGCCGCCAACGGCTGGCTCGACCACGACGCGGTGATGCTCGAGAGCCTGCTCGCCTTCCGGCGCGCCGGGGCCGACGGCGTGCTCAGCTACTTCGCGCTCGACGCGGCGCGCGCGCTGAGGAGTCGCTGACGGGCGCGCCGGCGATGCGCCTGTTCCACGTCACGCCCGAGCAGTTCGTCGAACTGGCCGCGCTGCCCGAGCAGGCGCCGGCCGGCGGCTTCCTCTGGGTGGGCTGCGAGCGGCGCGAGTTCGAGGCCGGCCATGGCGATCTGCAGGCGATGCTGCAGCGCTGGGCCGGCGGGCCGCTGGTCGACCTGCACGTCTCGGACCTGCTCAACGCCCAGCTGCCCAGCCACTACGACTACACCTCGTGGTACGACATGCTGGTGTTCCGCCGCCTGGCCACCAGCAACGGCGAGCCGCCGGCCGACGAGCAGCGCGTGTCGATCGCCACGGCCAAGAAGGCGCTCGCGTCGATCGACACCAGCCCGGTGGGCTTCGCGATCTTCGACCGCGTGCTGCTCACCGTGCACCCCACCGACTGCGCGGTGCGCGAGTACTTCGCGACGCGCCTGGCCTCGGCGCGCGGCGCCAACGAGGCGCGCGTGGCGCCGCGCCTGCCCGCGAGCCCGGCCGACCTGATGCTGCGCATGGTCAACCACATGGTCGACAGCTACCTCGAGCTGCGCCGTCTGCTGACCCGCCAACTCGGCTTCCTGCAGACCGAGCTGCTCGACCCGAAGAGCCGCTTCCGCGACTGGCGGCTGCTGCTGGACGCGCGCAACGCGCTGCACATGCTCGAGGACACCTGCGAGGACCAGCGCGCCGCGCTGCAGGAGTGGATCGACACCGTCGACGAGTGGCCGCCGGCCGGCGACGCCCACGAGGCGCGCGAGCGCGAGCTGCTGCGCGTGCGCTCGCGCGACGTGCTCGAGCACGTCGAACGCGTGCTGACGCACGTGCGCCGCCTCGAGCACAGCGCCGAGACCGCGGTGCAGATGCACTTCTCGGCGCTCGGCCACCGCACCAACGACATCATGCGCACGCTGACCGTGCTGACCGCGGTGTTCCTGCCGCTCAACCTGATCACCGGCTTCTTCGGCATGAACTTCGAGTTCATGCCGCTCATCCACACCAGCCTCGGCTTCTGGGTCGCGGTCGGGCTGATGGCGTTGGTGGCCGCCTCGCTGGCCTTCATCTTCTGGCGCAAGCGCTACCTGGGCACCTCGCTGCGATGACGCGCCGCCAGCTCGTGGTGCTGGTGGCGCTCACGCTGATCTGGGGCCTCAACTGGCCGGTCATGAAGCTCGGCGTGAGCGGGCTGCCGGCGGCGCCGCAGGCCTACCCGCCGCTCACCTTCCGCGCGCTGTCGATGCTGCTCGGCGTGCCGGTGCTGGCGCTCGCGCTGGTCGCGCTGCGCGTGCCGTTCGGCGTGCCGCGCAGCGAGCGGCGCGAACTGCTCGCGCTCACCGCCGCCAACATGCTGGTCTGGCATGTCGTCATCATCGTCGCCGTGCAGCAGCTGAGCTCGGGCCGCTCGGCGATCCTCGGCTACACGATGCCGATCTTCGCCGCCCTGTGGGGCGCCTGGGTCTTCGGCGACCGGCTGACGCCGCGCCAGTGGTTCGGCGTGGCCGCGGCGGCGCTCGGCGTGGCCCTCCTGCTGGCCAGCGAGTTCACGCGCCTGGCCGGCGCGCCGCTGGCCGCCGGCGCCATCGTGCTGGCGGCGGCGATCTGGGCCTACGGCACGCACCGGCTGCGCCGCACGGCCTCGCGCCTGCCGCTGCTGACCATCGTGTTCTGGATGACCGTGCTCACCACGCTGGTGATGGTGCTGCTGGCGGTCGCCTTCGAGCGCCAGGCCTGGCGCCTGCCTGAGCCTCACGTGGCCTTCGCGATCGGCTTCAACGCGGTGCTGGTGTTCGGCTTCGCGCACGCCGCCTGGTTCTACCTGGCGCGCACGATGCCGCCGGTGGCCTCGGGCATCAGCGTGATGCTGATCCCGGTGCTCGGCACCTTCGCGGGCGCGGCGCTGCTCGGCGAGGCGCTGCACTGGCAGGACCACGCGGCGATGCTGGCCATCGTGGTGGCGATCGCCGCCGTGCTGCTGCGGCGCTGACCCGCGCCGGCGGGCCTGGCCCCGCGAACCGGCGTGGTCATGCACACGTTCATTAGACTGCGCGCTGCGCTTCCGTCGCGCGCCAGGACACCGCCATGCCCCAACCCATCCTCGTCGCCCAGCACGGCGACATCGAGTGCCACCTGCTGCCGGCGCTGGCCAACCGCCACGGGCTGATCACCGGCGCCACCGGCACCGGCAAGACGATCAGCCTGCAGAAGCTCGCCGAGAGCTTCAGCGCGATCGGCGTGCCGGTGTTCATGGCCGACGTCAAGGGCGACCTGACCGGCATCACGCAGAAGGGCAGCGTCAGCCCCAAGCTGGCCGGCATCCTCAAGGAGCGCGGCCTGCCCGAGCCGGCGAGCACGGCCTGCCCGGCCACGCTGTGGGACGTGTTCGGCGAGCAGGGCCATCCGGTGCGCGCCACCGTCAGCGACATGGGCCCGCTGCTGCTCTCGCGCATGCTGGCGCTCAACGAGACGCAGCAGGGCGTGCTCAACCTGGTGTTCAAGATCGCCGACGACAACGGCCTGGCGCTGCTCGACATGAAGGACCTGCGCGCGATGCTGCAGTTCGTGGGCGACAACGCGGGCCAGTTCCAGACCGAGTACGGCAACATCAGTGCGGCCAGCGTCGGCGCCATCCAGCGCGGCCTGCTGCAGATCGAGGAACAGGGCGGCGACAGGTTCTTCGGCGAGCCGATGCTCGACATCGGCGACTTCATGCAGACCGTCGACGGCCAGGGCGTGGTCAACATCCTCGCCGCCGACAAGCTGATGACGGCGCCGCGCCTGTACGCCACCTTCCTGCTGTGGATGCTGTCGGAGCTGTTCGAGTCGCTGCCCGAGGTGGGCGATCTCGAGAAGCCCAAGCTGGTGTTCTTCTTCGACGAGGCGCACCTGCTGTTCAACGACGCGCCCAAGGCGCTGGTCGAGCGCATCGAGCTCGTGGTGCGCCTGGTGCGCAGCAAGGGCGTGGGCGTGTACTTCGTGACGCAGAACCCGCTCGACGTGCCCGACACCGTGCTCGCCCAGCTCGGCAACCGCGTGCAGCACGCGCTGCGCGCCTTCACGCCGCGCGACCAGAAGGCGGTGAAGAGCGCCGCCGAGACGATGCGCGCCAACCCGAAGATCGCCGACATGGCCACCGCGATCACCGAGCTCGCGGTCGGCGAGGCGCTGGTCAGCTTCCTCGACGAGAAGGGCCGCCCGAGCGTGACCGAACGTGTCTACGTGCACCCGCCGGGCAGCCAGATCGGGCCCATCACGCCCGAGCAGCGCAAGGCGCTGATCGCCGGCTCGCTGGTGGCCGGCGCGTACGAAAAGGTGGTCGACCGCGAGTCGGCCTACGAGAAGCTCAAGGGCCGCGCCGTGGCCGGCGCCGACGCGGCGGCAGCCGCAGGTGGAGCGGCGGCCGGGGGCGCGGCCGCAGGCCGGGGCGCACCGATCGCCGGCGGCGGCGCGGCGCCGGCCGGAGGCGGCGGCGTGATGGACATGGTCAAGGACATGATGCTCGGCAGCACCGGCCCGCGCGGCGGCAAGCACCCGGGCCTGGTCGAGAAGGCCGCGTCGTCGGCGGTGCGCAGCATCGGCTCGGCGGTCGGGCGCGAGATCATCCGCGGCGTGCTCGGCTCGCTGATCGGCGGCTCACGCCGGCGCTAGGGCCGGCTCGCGAGAAGGCCGGAGAAGGCCGATGCCCCTCACCCGCCGCGCGTGGCTCGGCACCGCGCTGCCGGTCATCCTGCCGGCAACACTGCCGTGGCTGGCCGGCTGCGGCCGCCGTGCCGGCGTGCGCGCACGCGCCGTGGCAGCGGGCGCCACGGTGCTCGCGCTCGGCGACTCGCTCACCCACGGCACCGGCGCCACGCCCGATGCCGCCTACCCGGCCGTGCTGGCCACGCTGACCAGCTGGAACGTGGTCAACGCCGGCGTGCCCGGCGACACCGCGGCGCAGGCGCTCGAACGGCTCGAGCCGCTGCTCGCCGAGCACCGCCCGGCGCTGGTGCTCGTGAGCATCGGCGGCAACGACTTCCTGCGCCGCGTCGACGAGGCCGTGACGCGCCAGCATGTCGAGCGCATCTGCCGCGCGAGCCTGGCCGCGGGCGCCCAGGTGCTGCTGATCGCGGTGCCGCGGCCGAGCCTGGCGGTGGCCGTGACCGGCTCGCTCACCGACCACGACCTGTACGGCGAGATCGCCGGCGCGCTGCAGCTGCCGCTGCACCGCCAGGGCTGGGCCGAGGTGCTGGCCGACGAGCGGCTGCGCGCCGACCGCATCCACGCCAACGCCGAGGGCTACGCCGCGTTCGCGCGCGGGCTCGTGGCCACCGCGCGCGCGGTCGGGCTGCTGGCCTGAGCCGCCGCCTTCGAGGCACACCGGGAGAAGCGCATGTCGATCCTCAAGGGGCTGCTCGTCGCGGCCTTGCTGCTCGTGCTGCTGCCGGTGCTTCTCGGCCAGCTCGGCCTGTTCGCCGGCTCGCCTCCGCCCAACCTGGGGCAACGCGACGGCAAGCTGCGGCCGCCCTCGCGCACGCCCAACAGCGTGAGCAGCCAGGCCGACCTGTGGCCCGAGCACCCGCAGCGCGAGTACGCGCGCATCGCGCCGCTGGCCGTGCCGGGCGACGCGGCGGCGGCGATGGCGCGCCTGCGCACGGCGATCGAGGGCCTGGGCGGCCGCGTGGTCGAGGCGCGCGACGACTACCTGTACGCCACCTTCAGCACGCGGCTCATGAAGTACACCGACGACGCCGAGTTCGCGCTCGACCGCGCCGCCGGCGTGATCCACGTGCGTTCGGCGTCGCGCCTGGGGCGGCGTGACTTCGGCGTGAACCGGGCGCGCGTGGAGGCGATCCGCGCGCGGCTGGCGGCGGGCTGAGCACGCACGCCGTGGACGCTGCGGACGCCGCGGCCGCGTCGCCGGGAACGCGCGCTCAGCCGAGACCCAGCGCCCAGGCGTGATGCGCGGTGTCGACGCGATGGCGGAAGCGCTGCACGCGGCCGGCGGCGTCGAAGTGCCACAGGTGCACCTCGTCGACCTCGACCACCCGGCGTCCGGTGGCACGCACCTCGAACTCCACGTCGACCAGGCTGACCGCGAGCGGCCCTTGCGCGAACACCTGCTTGGGCTCGAAGCGCTTCATCTCGCAGCGGCTGAGCAGGGCGTCGAAGAAGGCGGCGACGCCGGCGCGCCCGCGCTGCGGCACGAGCCAGGGCACGAGGGTCGGCGCGGCGCCGTACTCCCATTCGACGTCGTCGGCCATGAGGTCGAGGATGGCGGCGAGGTCGCCGCGGCCGAAAGCGGCGTAGAGGTCCTGCACGGTCTGTCGTGGGTCCATGTCGGTCTCCCGAGGTGGCGGCTCAGCGTTTACGGGGCCGCCGCCGGGTTGGATGCAAGGCCCCGCCCGGGTTTTGCATCCAGCCGGCCAACCGCTCCGTAAGCCCGCATGACGAGGCCTCCGCCCACGCGCCCATGAACAGCATCCCGGCCCTCCCGGCCCACCCGACACGTCCGCCGGCCCTCCCGCGGGTCCACCACGATCCTGGGGCGCGCTCGCCGGCCGTACAGTGGGCGCGCCATGCCCTGCGCCGCGTTGCCCCCGCGATGAGCGCCGCCCCGCCCGAGCGCAGCGCGCGCGACGCCGTGCTGGCCGCCCACGTGGCGGCGGCGGCGCGTGGCGACGGCCGTGCCTTCGAGGCCTTCTACGACGCCACCTTCGGCTACGCGCGCACGCTGGCGCGACGTGTGCTGCGCGGCGCTTCCGACGCCGCGCTCGAAGACCTGCTCGCCGACGCCTATTTCGAGGCCTGGCGCGGCGCCGCTCGCTTCGATCCGGCACGCGGCAGCGCGGTGAGCTGGCTGCTCACCATCGTGCGCAGCCGCGCCGTGGACGCGCTGCGCACCGCCGCTGCGGCGCCCAGCGTGGCGGCCGGCGATGCGCTCGCCGGCGCTGCCGAGCCGGAACCTGCCGACACCAGCGCCGACGCCGACCCGGCCGAGCGCCTGTGGCGCGTGGAGGCCGGCAGCCGCCTGCAGGCGGCGCTCGGCCGCCTGTCGCCCGGCGAGCGCTGGGTGGTGGCGCTGGCCTACCTGCGCGAGATGAGCCACGCCGAGATCGCCGGTGCCACCGGGCTGCCGCTGGGCACCGTCAAATCGCATGCGCTGCGCGCCCGCCACAAGCTGCGCGCCGTGCTCGCTGCCGCCTGAGCCGTTGTGAACCCGCCATGAACCAGACCCTCCCCCCCGACGACGACGCCCCGGCGCTCGACCCCGAAGTGGCCGCCTGGCTCGACCAGACGCTGGCCGAATCGCCGCTGCCCGACGGCTTCAGCGCCGACGAGCAGGCGCGCGTCAAGCGCCGGCTGCTGCGCCGCATCGCCGCCGACAGCACGCCGCGCCACGGCACCGTGCACGCCGGCGAGGGGCGCTGGCTGCCGTTCGGCCCGGGCGTGCAGATGAAGGTGCTGCACGAGGCGGGCGGCGTCATGTCCTACCTGCTGCGCCTGGAGCCGGGCGCCAGGCTCGCTGCCCACCGCCACCCCATCGACGAGGAATGCGTGGTGCTCGAAGGCCGCATGTGCATCGGCGACCTGGTGCTCGAACCCGGCAGCTACCACCTGGGCCGCCAGGGCGTGCTGCACGACCGGCTGCACAGCCCCGAGGGCGCGCTGATCTTCCTGCGCGGCGCGGTGCCGGAGCCCGAGCTGGTGCTCTGACGGCGGCGGCGCTGCGACCCGCCGCGCGGCTCTGCACCGCCCGGCGCCGCCAGACTCCGCTCGGCCCCGCTCGGCGCCACCTCGCGCCACCGGACGCCGCCTCGTCGCCCGGGGGCTGCCCGCGCCGCGGGGCGCCCGCACAATGCGCCGCATGCTCCCGCTCGCCGCGCCCGAAGCGTCCGCCGGCGCCCCCGATGCCGGGTGGTGGCGCGGCCGCGGGCAGTCGGTGCTGCAGCATGCGGTGGCGGTGTTCGCGCTGTGCCTGGCCATCGCCGTGCTGCTCACGGTGCTCGAGCGCGGGCGCGGCTTCGGCGTCAAGCTCGTCTACTCCACCTGCATCGGCCTGGCCTGCTGGGCGCTGATCGACGGCCCGCGCCTGGCGCTCGCGTGGTGGCGCCAGCACCGCGGCCGGCCGGTGCCGCGGCACGGCCTGGCCGCCAAGGCCGAGCTGGCGCTGCTGGCGGCGCTGGCTGCCTTCGTCGGCCCGATGGCCGGGCTGGCGCTCGGCGACGCGCTCACCGGCGTGCGCTCGCCGGTGGCCTGGGACTTCGGCGCGCCGGCCACCCAGCTCACGTTCACGCTCGCTGTGATCGGCACGCTGGCGGCCACCGCGGCCGGCGTGCTGCTCGAGCGCGCGGCCAGCGCGCGCGCCGAGGCCGAGGCCGCGCGGCGCCTGGCCAGCGAGACGCAGCTCAAGCTGCTGCGCTCGCAGCTCGAGCCGCACATGCTGTTCAACACGCTGGCCAACCTGCGCGTGCTGATCGGCGTCGACGCCGCCCAGGCGCAGGCCATGCTCGACCGCTTGATCGGCTTCCTGCGCACCACGCTGGCCGCCTCGCAGGCGCAGGAGCACACGCTGGCGCGCGAGTTCGCCTGGATCGGCGACTACCTGGCCCTGATGGCGGTGCGCATGGGCCCGCGCCTGGCGGTGCAGCTCGAGCTGCCGGACGCGCTGGCCGACCGGCCGGTGCCGCCGCTGCTGCTGCAGCCGCTGGTCGAGAACGCCATCCACCACGGCCTGGAGCCGCAGGCGGCACCGGGGCGCGTGGAGGTGCGCGCCCGGCGCGAAGGCGACCGGCTCGTGCTCACGGTGCGCGACACCGGGCGCGGCCTGCCGGCGCGGCCCGCGCGCGATGGCGGCGGCTTCGGCCTGGCGCAGGTGCGCGAGCGGCTGCGCGCGCTGCATGGCGAGCGCGCCAGCCTCGTCCTGCAGGCCGCGCCCGACGCCGAGGGCGGGGCGCTGGCCACCATCACGCTGCCGGCCTGACGGATCGAACCAGGCGAGCCCGCCATGCCGCGCGCCCTGATCGCCGAAGACGAACCGCTGCTCGCCGCCGGACTGGCCGCCGAGCTGGCCCGCCAGTGGCCGGAGTTGCAGATCGTGGCCAGCGTCGGCGACGGCGCCACGGCGCTCGAACGCACGCTCGCGCTCGCGCCGGAGCTGGTCTTCCTCGACATCCGCATGCCCGAGCTGAGCGGCCTCGAGGTGGCCGCCGCGCTGGCCGAGGACTGGCCGGCCGACCGGCCGTTCCCGCTGCTCGTGTTCGTCACCGCCTACGACCAGCACGCGCTGGCCGCCTTCGAGCGCCAGGCCGTGGACTACCTCGTCAAGCCGGTCGAGCCCGCCCGGCTGGCCGCCTGCGTGGCGCGCTGCCGCCGCGTGCTGGCCGAGCACGGCGCGCCGGCGCTGCAGGCCGTGCTCGACCAGCTGCGCGGCCTGGCGGCGGAGGGCAGCCCGGCGGCCTCGGCGGCCCCGGCGGCGGAACGGCTGGAGGTCATCCAGGCCCAGGTCGGCGCCGTCGTGCACCTGGTGCCGGTGGAGCAGGTTCTCTATTTCGAGGCCGCCGACAAGTACCTGCGCGTGGTCACCGCCGAGCGCGAGCACCTGATCCGGATGTCGCTGCGCGAGCTGCTGCCGCTGCTCGACCCCAAGGTGTTCTGGCAGGTGCACCGCGGCACCGTGGTGCAGGCGCGGGCGATCCGCGAGGCGCGGCGCGAGGAATCGGGCAAGGTCACGCTCACGCTGGCCGGACGTCCGGAGAAGCTCACGGCCAGCCGCCTGTACGCGCACCGCTTCCGGGGGATGTGACGGGCCGGCCGCCTACAATCGCCGGGTTGTCCGAGACCGTCGTCCGACGTCCCCGAATCCCGTGTCCTCCCCCGACCCCCACTCCTCCGGCGCCCTGCAGGCCGCTCTCGAGGCCGAGCTGGCCCAGCTCTTCGTCAGCGCGCTGAACCTCGAGACCGCCGCGTCCGACATCGACCCCGAGGCGCCGCTGTTCGGCGACGGCCTCGGCCTGGACTCGATCGACATCCTCGAAGTCGCGCTCGAGATCTCGCAGCGCTACGGCTTCCAGCTGCGCAGCGACGACGAGAACAACCAGCAGATCTTCCGCAACCTGCGCAGCCTGGCGGCCCACGTGGCCGCGCACCGCACCAAGTAGCGCGCCCGCCATGCCCGCCTGGCGCCTCGTTGCCGCCGCGGCCGCGCTGGCGGCCTACGCCGCCGCCTCGCACTCGCTGATGGTGCACGCGCCGCACGAGCCCTGGACGGTGGCGGCCCTGTTCGGCCCGCTGCTGCTGGCGGTGGCCGCCAGCGGCTGGCAGCGCCGCCACGCGCCAACGCTGGTTTTCTGCGCCGTCGTGCTGGTGGTGCTGGTGGCGGTGGTCACGCAAGGTGGCGTCGACGACATCGACCGCATGTACGTGCTGCAGCACGCCGGCATCCACGCGGCGCTGGCCTGGAGCTTCGGCAGCACGCTGCGCGCCGGCAACGTGCCGCTGATCAGCATGCTGGCCGAGCGCGTGCACCGCCAGTTCACGCCGGCCATGCGCGCCTACACGCGCACGCTGACCGCGGTGTGGACGGCCTACTTCGTGGGCATGGTCGCCGTCTCGCTGCTCGTCTACACGCTGGCGCCGTGGAGCTGGTGGTCGCTGTTCTGCAACCTAGTCACGCCGCTGGCCGCGGTGTCGCTGTTCGTCGGCGAACATGCCTGGCGCCGCCTGCGCCACCCGGAGTTCGAACCGGCCTCGCTGATGGCGGCCTGGCGCGCCTGGCGCACCCGCAGTGCGGAGGCGCAGGGGTGAGCAGGCTGCCGCTCCTGGGCGCGTCAGCCGCGCGCGACCCCGCGGCGCCGCTCGCCTGGCGCGCCGGCCGGCCGGTCTCGACGGGCCGCTTCGTCGCCGCGGCCGAGGCGCTCGCCGAGCGGCTGCCGCCGCACGGGCAGCCGGTCAACCTGTGCCAGGACCGGCTCAACTTCGCCATCGCCTGGGCCGCCGCGCTGCTGCGCGGCCAGGCCAGCCTGATGCCGCCCAATGCGCTGCCGGCCACGCTGCGCGCGCTGCCTGCACTCGATTCGGCCGGCGCGCCGGTCTACGCGCTTGCCGACGAGGCCGGGCTCGACGCCGGCGGTCTGGCGGTGATCGAGGTCGGCGCGCTGCCGGCGCACGAGCGCGGCGCCGTGCCGCAGCTCGATGCCGAACTGGAAGCGGTGTGCCTGCTCACCTCGGGCAGCACCGGCGCGCCGACGCCGCACGCCAAGCGCTTCGGCCCGCTCACGCTCAACATCGCCGCCGAGGCCGAGCGGCTGGCCGAGCTGCTGGGCGTGCCCGACCTCGGCGGCCTGAACATCGTGGCCACCGTGCCGCCGCAGCACAGCTACGGCTTCGAGTCGAGCGTGCTGCTGGCGCTGCTGGGCGGCGCCGCGTTCGATGCCGGGCGGCCGTTCTACCCGGCCGACATCGCCGCCGCGCTGGCCGCGCTGCCGCGCCCGCGCGCCCTCGTCACGACGCCGGTGCACCTGAAGGCGCTGCTCGGCGCCGGCATCGAACTGCCGGCCACCGAGCTCGTGCTGTCGGCCACCGCGCCGCTGGCGCCGCAGATGGCGGCGCAGGCCGAGGTGGCGCTCGGCGGACGGCTGGTCGAGATCTACGGCTGCACCGAGGCCGGCCAGGTGGCGGCGCGCCGCACCACGGCGGGCGAACGCTGGACCACGCTGGGCGCGCTGCGCATCACGCAGCAGGAGGGTGGCGACGACGGCGAGCGCTTCATCGTCAGCGGCGGCCACGTCACCGAGGCCACGCCGCTGGCCGACGTGCTCGAGCTCGATCCCGAGGGCAGCGACGAGGCGGGCGCGCGCCATTTCCACCTGCTCGGCCGCGCCAACGACCTGATCCACGTGGCCGGCAAGCGCAGCTCGCTGGCGCACCTGAACTTCCACCTCAACCGCATCGAGGGGGTGCACGACGGCGCCTTCTGGCTGCCCGACGAGGCGCCGGGCGAGGTCGCGCGCACCGTGGCCTTCGTGGTGGCGCCCACGCTGGACGCGCGCGCCGTCGTCGACGCGCTGCGCGGCCACGTCGAGCCGGCCTTCCTGCCACGCCGCGTGGTGCCGGTGGCGGCGCTGCCGCGCGAGGCCACCGGCAAGCTCACCGCGGCGGCGCTGCGCGCCTTCGCCATCGAGACGCTCGGCATCGAGCGCAGCTTCACGGTCGCGGTCGACCACCCCGCGTTCGCCGGCCACTTCCCCGGCCGCCCGGTGCTGCCGGGCGCGGTGCTGCTCTCGCTGGTGCTCGAGGAGGTGCTGCGCGAGCCGGCGCTGGCCGACAAGGTGGGCCGCGCGCCGCGCGTCGAGCAGGCCAAGTTCCTGGCACCGGTGGGGCCGGGCGAGCGCCTCGTGCTCACGCTCAAGGGCACCGCCTTCGAGGTGCGCGCCGGCGCGCGCGCCGTGCTGCGCGGGCACTTCGGGAGCGCCGCTTGAGCCAGCGCGCCAGCCCGGCGTTCGACGGCGGCAAGGCCGCGGGCCTGGACCCGGCCCGTGACCCGGCGCGCAACTGGAGCGCGCGCCGCGAGCGCAGCAACATGCTCGCGCTCAAGGTCATGGCCTGGATCGCGCTGCACCTGGGCCGCCGCGTGGCGCGCTGGGTGCTGCACCCGATCACGCTGTACTTCCTGCTCTTCGCGCCCTCGGCCACCACGCCGTCGCGGCGCTATCTCGAGCGCGTGCTCGGGCGCACGCCGACGCTGGCCGAGCGCTACCGCCACCTGCACGCCTTCGCCTCGGTGGTGCTGGACCGCGTCTACTTCGTGCGCGGCGCGATGCACGAGTTCGATCTGACCATCACCGGCGGCGAGCTCGTCGACGCCACGCTCGCGCAGGGCCGCGGCGCCTTCCTGCTCGGCGCGCATGTCGGCAGCTTCGAGGCGCTGCACGCGGTGGGGGCGAGCCGCCCCGGCATGCGCGTGGCGATGGTCATGTACCCCGACAACGCGGCCAAGATCCACCGCATCCTGCACAGCGTGGCGCCGGACTTCCAGCTCGGCATCATCCCGATCGGCCGTGCCGGCTCGACGCTGGCGATCCGCGACTGGCTCGACGCCGGCGGCCTGGCCGGCCTGCTCGGCGACCGCTTCGTCGCCGGCGACGGGCAGCGCATCGTCGAGCTGCCCTTCCTCGGCACGCCGGCGCGCTTCTCCGAGGGGCCGCTCGTGCTGGCGCAGCTGCTGCGCCGCAAGGTCATCTTCATGGTCGGCCTGTACCGCGGCGGCAACCGCTACGACGTGCGCTTCGAGGAGCTGGCCGACTTCTCGCACGGGCCGCGCGGCGAGGCCGCGGTGCGCGCCGCGCTGCAAGCCTACGTGGCGCGTCTGGAGTCGCTGGTGCGCGAAGCGCCCTTCAACTGGTTCAACTTCCATGACGTCTGGGCCTGAGCGCACGCGCCGTTCGCTGCTGCTGCGGCTGCCGGCGGTGATCGCCGCGGCCGCGGCGATGCCGGCACGCGCGTCGCGCCTGGACCTCGCCGCGCTGATGGCGCTTCTCGCCACGCGCAAGAGCGGCGAGGCCCGCTTCACCGAGGAGCGCACGGTGAGCGGCTTCGACAGCCCGCTGCGCGCCGCCGGCACGCTGGCCTTCCAGGCCCCCGACCGCTTCGTGCGCCGGCAGACCGAGCCGCGCGCCGAGCAGATGGAGGTGGCCGGCAACCAGCTCGAGTGGACACGCGGCGGCCGCACGCGCCGCGTCGCGCTCGACGCCGTGCCCGAGGCGGCGGCGCTGCTCGAGGCGCTGCGCGGCACGCTGGCCGGCGACGCCGCGGCGCTGCAGCGCCACTTCGAGGCCAGCGTGAGCGGCACGCCGGCGCTGTGGACGCTGTCGCTCAAACCGCGCGACGGCCGCGTCGCCGGCGCCGTGCGCAGCCTGCAGATCGCCGGCTCGGGCGCCGACCTGCGCAGCGTCGATCTGCAGCTGGCCGGCGGCGACCGCTCGCTGATGCTGATCGAGCCGCTGGACCCGCGCGCGGCGCGCCCATGACGGAGCACCGCGGCGCGGTGCCCGAGCCCACGCAGCGCCGCGCGGCGCTGCCCGAGCCCATGAAGCACCGCCTGACGGTGCCGGAGCCGAAGAAGCACCGCGCTGCGCTGCTTGTGCTCTGGCTGGCCGCGCTGCTGCTGGCCGCCGTGCAGATCGCGCGCGGCAGCTTCACGGCCGACCTGTCGGGCTTCCTGCCGGCCAACCCCGACGCCAGCCAGCGCGTGCTGATCGAGCAGCTGCAAAGCGGGCTGCCGGCGCGCACGCTGCTCATCGGCATCGACGGCGGCGACGTCGACGCGCGCGCCGCGGCCTCGCGCGCGCTGGCCGGCGCGCTGCGCGCCAGCGGCCTGTTCGAGCAGGTGCACAACGGCGAGCGCGAGGCCTTCGCCGAGCTGGGTGCGTGGCTCTTCGAGCAGCGCTACCTGCTGAGCCCGGCGGTGTCGGACGGGCGTTTTGCCGCCGCCGGCCTGCGCGACGCGCTCGGCGAGACGCTGTCGCTGCTCGGCACGCCGGCGGGCAGCGCGGTCAAGCCGCTGCTGCCGCGCGACCCGAGCGGCGAGATGCAGCGCATCGCCGAGAACCTGATCCCCGCCGGCGCGCCGCGCCTCGAGGGCGGCGTGTGGATGGCGCGCGCGGCGCCGCGCGCCCTGCTGCTGGCCAGCACGCGGGCGCCGGGCGCCGACCTCGACGCCATGCAGCGCGCCATCGACACCGTGCGCCGCGCCTTCGCCGCGCAGCAGGACAGCGCCGCGCCGCAGGCCCGCGGCCTGACGCTCCAGATGAGCGGCACGCCGGTCTTCGCCGTCGACAGCCGCGCCACCATCGAGACCGAGGTGCGCTGGCTGGCCATCGCCGGCACGCTGCTGATGGGTGCCCTGCTGCTGCTCGCCTTCGCCTCGCCGGCCGCGCTCGCGGTGGCGCTGCTGCCGGTGGGCAGCGGCGTGCTCGCCGGCATCGCCGCGGTGAGCCTGGGCTTCGGCACGGTGCACGGCATCACGCTCGGCTTCGGCGCCACGCTGATCGGCGAGGCGGTCGACTACGCCATCTACTACCTGATCCAGGCGCGTGCCGGCTGGCGCGCCTGGCTGGCGAGCGGCTGGCCGACCGTGCGCCTGGGCCTCTGGACCTCGATCTGCGGCTTCGCGGCGCTCGTCTTCTCGGGCTTCCCGGGCCTCGCCCAGCTCGGCGTGTTCTCGATCGCCGGCCTGGTGGGCGCGGCGCTCACCACGCGCTACGTGCTGCCGGTGCTGCGGCCGCAGGGCGCCAGCGGCAGCGGCGTGCGCGGCTTCCTCGGGCGCTTCGCGACGGCCGCGGTCGAGCGGCTGCCGCGCTGGCGCGCCGCGCTGCTCGTGCTCGCTGCGCTGGCGCTGGCGGCGAGCGTGCTGCGCGGCGACCCGTGGCGCGCCGAGCTGGCCTCGCTGTCACCGATCGCGCCCGAGGCGCTGGCGCTGGACGCCGCGCTGCGCGCCGACCTCAACGCGAGCGACGCGCGCGCCGTCGTGCTGGTGCAGGCCGCCGACGTGGAGAGCGCGCTGCAGCGCGCCGAGGCGGCGGCGGCGCGGCTCGACGGCCTCGTCGATGCGGGCCGTCTCGCCGGCTACGACAGCGCCACGCGTTTCCTGCCGAGCCTGGCCACCCAGCGCGCGCGCCAGGCCGCGCTGCCCGAGGCGGCGGCGCTGAAGAGCGCGCTCGACGAAGCCACGCGCGGCGGGCCGCTGGCCGCCGAGCGCCTGGCGCCCTTCGTCGACGACGTGCAGCGCGCGCGCCGCGCCGCGCCGCTCACGCCGGCGGCGCTGCGCGGCACACCGGCGGCGCCGCTGGTCGACGCGCTGCTGCTGGCGCGGCCCGACGGCAGCGTGGCCGCGCTGCTGCCGCTGCAGCCGCCGGCGCAGGGCGCGCTCGACCACGCCGCGGTGGGCGCGGCGCTGCAGGGCCTGCCCGGCACGCAGCTGCTCGACATCAAGGCCGAACTCGACCGCCTGTACGCGCGCTACCTGCACGAGGCGCAATTGCAGTCCGGCCTCGGCGCGCTCGCGGTGGTGGTGCTGATGGCAGTGGCGCTGCGCTCGGCGCGCCGGCTCGTCGCGGTGTGCCTGCCGCTGGCGCTGGCGCTGGTGTTCACGCTCGGCGGCCTGGCGGCGGCGCAGGTGCCGCTGTCGATCCTGCACCTGGTGGGCCTGCTGCTGGTGGTGGCGGTGGGCTCGAACTACGCGCTCTTCTTCGCCGGTGGCGATCGTTCCGCTGCACCGGGTGCGCCCAGCGCAACAGCCGAACTCGACGCCGACACCCTCGCCTCGCTGCTGCTGGCCAACCTCACCACCGTGGCCTCTTTCGGGCTGCTCGCGTTCTCGCAGATCCCGGTGCTGTCGGCGGTGGGCCGCGTGGTCGCGCCGGGCGCGCTGCTCGCGCTGGTGCTGGCGGCGGCCTTTGCCCCGCGCCCGCCGCGCCCGACGCCTCGGCCTGCCTCCGCCGAGGCGCCGAAGGCCGTGTGACAGAATTTTGGCCGCTGCATGCCCCCCGCCACCACCCTCACCCAGACCCTGCCCCGCTGGCCCTGGCCGCCCTTCGTGGGCGCCAGCATCGGCCTGCACGCCGTGGCGGCCGGCGCGGCCATGCTGCTGCCCGGGTCGCTGCCGTGGGCGGCCGGCGCGGTGCTGCTCAACCACGGCGTGCTCGGCGCCGCCGGGCTGTGGCCGAAGAGCCGCCTGCTCGGGCCGAATCTCACGCGGCTGCCGGCGGCCGCCGCGGCCCGCGGCCAGGTGACGCTGACCTTCGACGACGGCCCCGACCCCGAGGTCACGCCGCGCGTGCTCGACCTGCTCGACGCCGCCGGCGCGCGCGCCACCTTCTTCTGCATCGCCGAGCGCGTGCGCGCGCAGCCGGCGCTGGTGCGCCAGATCGTGGCGCGCGGGCACGACGTGCAGAACCACAGCAACGGCCATGCGCACCACTTCTCGCTGCTCGGGCCGCGCGGCTTCGAGCGCGAGATCGGCGCGGCGCAGCAGGTGCTGTTCGACGCCACGGGCTCGCGCGCGCACTGCTTCCGCGCCCCGGCCGGGCTGCGCAACCCGCTGCTCGACCCGGTGCTGCACCGCATGAACCTGCACCTGGTGAGCTGGACGCGGCGCGCCTTCGACACGCGCTACCGGCACGCCGCGCGCATCGCCGCACGGCTGCAGCGCGGGCTGGCGGCCGGCGACATCCTGCTGCTGCACGACGGCAACAGCCGCGACGGCGTGGTGCTGCAGGCGCTGCCCCTCGTGCTCGAGGGCCTGCGCGCGCACGGCCTGCGCTCGGTCACGCTGCGCGAGGCGGTGCCGCCGCGCCACGCCTGAGCAGCCGGCCGCCCATGATGCGCGACGCCCTGCCCGCGGGCACCTCCACGGCCGATGCGGCAATCCGCTGGCGCCGCCTCGTCGATGCGGCGAGCGCGCCCTACCGCGCCGCCGGCCGCTTCGCCTACCACTTCGCGCGCGGCAAGCTGACGCGCGACCCGGTGTTCCGCGCCCTCGTCGAGCGCGGCCTGCTGGTCGACGGGCGCTACGTCGACATCGGCTGCGGCCAGGCCCTGCTGGCCAGCCTGCTCGCCGCCACCGACGGGGTGCGGGCGAGCCACTACCACGGCGTCGAGCTGATGGCGAGCGACGTGGCGCGCGCGCAGGCCGCGTTCGGCACGCTGCCGCTGGCCCACCGCCTGGTCAACGACGACATGCGGCGCGCCACGCTGCCGCCCTGCGACTGCGTGGTCATCCTCGACGTGCTGCACTACGTGGACCACGCCGCGCAGGCCGCCCTGCTCGGCCGCGTGCGTGACGCGCTCGCCGCCGGCGGGGCCGGCCGGCGCCGCCTGCTGCTGCGCGTGGGCGACATGAGCGAACGACGCGGCTTCGCTGCCAGCCAGTGGGTGGACCGCGTGGTCACGCGGCTGCGCGGCCACCGCATCTCGCCGACCTGGGGCCGACCGCTCGCCGATTGGGTGGCGCTGCTCGAGGGCCTGGGCTTCGCGGTGCAGCCGCTGCCGATGAGCCAGGGCACGCCGTTCGCCAACGTGCTGCTGGTGGCCGACCTGAAGGCCGATCCGCCTTGAAGCCGATCGCTGTCAGCGCCTACACGCTCGTCAGCGCGCTCGGCAGCGGGCGCGCCGCCACGCTGGCGGCGCTGCGCGCCTCGCGCACCGGGCTGGCGCGGCGCGACTTCGAGACCGCGGCGCTCGGCAGCTGGATCGGCGTGGTCGACGCCGTCGACGACGCGCCGCTCGGTGGTGGACTCGCTGGTGGACTCGCTGGTGGAACCGCTGGTGGACTCGCTGGTGGACTCGCCGGCGGACTCTCCGGTGAACTCGCCGCCTGGGACTGCCGCAACAACCGCCTGGCCGCGCTCGGCCTGGTGGCCGACGGCTTCGCCGCCAGCGTGCAGGAGGCGGCGTCGCGCCACGGGCCGCGGCGCATCGGCGTCTTCGTCGGCACCAGCACCTCGGGCATCCTGCAGACCGAACTGGCCTACCGCCGGCGTGCGCCCGACGGCGCGCTGCCGGCCTCGCTCGACTACGAGAAGACGCACGACACCGCGTCGCTCGCGCGCTTCGTGCGCCGCGCGCTCGGCCTGGCCGGCCCCGCCTTCACGGTGAGCACCGCCTGCTCGTCGAGCGCCAAGGTGTTCGCCGACGCCGCCCGCTACATCGAGGCCGGGCTGATCGACGCCGCCGTGGTGGGCGGCGTGGACAGCCTGTGCCTGACCACGCTGTACGGCTTCCGCTCGCTCGAACTGGTGTCGAGCGACATCTGCCGGCCCTGGGACGTCGCACGCGCCGGCCTTTCGCTCGGCGAGGCCGGTGCCTTCGCGCTGCTCGAGGCGCGGCCGCGCGCGATGCACGCGCTGCTGCTCGGCTGCGGCGAGAGCAGCGACGGCCACCACATGAGCGCGCCACACCCCGAAGGCGCCGGCGCCGTGCTGGCCATGCGCGAGGCGCTGGCGAGCGCCGGCCTCGCGCCCGAAGGCGTCGACTACCTCAACCTGCACGGCACCGCCACGCCGGGCAACGACGCGGCCGAAGACCGCGCGGTGCGCGCCGTGTTCGGCGAGCGCATCGCCTGCAGCAGCACCAAGGGCTTCACCGGCCACACGCTGGGCGCGGCCGGCGCGGTGGAGGCGGCGATCTCGATGCTGGCGCTCGAACATCGCTTGCTGCCGGCCAACCTCAACCTGCGCGAGCGCGACCCGGCGCTCGGCCTGGCGCCGCTGCGTGCGCCCGAGTCGCGCGCCATCCGCGTCGCAGCGAGCAACAGCTTCGGCTTCGGCGGCAGCAACGCCTGCCTGGTGTTCGGGGCGGCGCGATGAGCGGCGCCGGCCTGCACGTCGGCGTGCGCGGCATCGGCCTGCTCGGCCCGGGCCTGGACGACTGGGCAGGCGGCGCGGCGCTGCTGCGTGACCCGATGTCCTGGCCGAGCCAGCCGACGGTGGTGCCGGCGCCGGCGCGGCTGCCGGCCAACGAACGGCGGCGTGCCGGCACCGTGATCAAGGCCTCGCTCGCGGTGGCCGACCAGGCGGTGGCGATGGCCGCGGCCGACGTGGCCACGCTCGCCACCGTGTTCGTCTCCGCCAGCGGCGACCCGCTCAACTGCCACCAGCTGTGCGAGGCGCTGGCGACGACCGAGCGTGCGGTCTCGCCGACCAGGTTCACGAACTCGGTGCACAACACGCCGGCCGGCTACTGGCACATCGCCACGCACTCGATGGCCCCGTCCACCAGCCTGGCGGCGTGGGACGCCAGCTTCGGCGCCGGACTGCTCGAAGCCGCGGTGATGGTGCAGCAGCAGCGGCGCCCGGTGCTGCTGGTGGCCTGCGACATGCCGTATCCCGAGCCGCTGCACGCCAAGCGGCCGCTGCCGGACACCTTCGCGGTGGCGCTCCTGCTGGTGCCGCCGGTGCCGGGGGCCGCGGGTCTGCGCATCGCGCTCGCAGGCGATGACGCGGGCGAGGCCACGCCGCTCGCGCACGCCGGCCTCGAAGCGCTGCGCCAGGCCATCCCCACGGCGCGTGCGCTGCCGCTGCTGCAGGCGCTGGCCGGTGCCGGCGCCGGCTCCGCCCGGGTCAGGCTCGAAGCGGCCGACGGCCTGCTGCTCGACGTGGAGGTGGCCGCGGCATGAAGCTCGATCGCGCCGGCATCGCCGCCCTCATCCCGCACGCCGGCACGATGTGCCTGCTCGACGGCCTGCTCGTATGCAGCGCCGAAGAGATCGTCTGCATCGCGCACCACCAGGCCGACCCGGCGCACCCGCTGCGCACCGCCAGCGGGCTGCTCGCGCCGGCAGCCGCCGAGTACGCCTCGCAGGCGATGGCGCTGCACGGCGCGCTCAACGCGCCGCAGGGCGCACGCCCGCGCGCCGGCTTCCTGGCCGCGCTGCGCGGCATGACGATGCACGCCACGCGCCTGGACGACGCCCCCGGCGCCCTGCTCGTGCGCGCCGTGCACCTGGCCGGCGACGCGCGCCAGGCGCTGTACCGCTTCGAGCTGCGCGACGGCGCCGAGCGCCTGCTCGTCGAAGGCCGCGCCACCGTGGTGCTGGACGCGGCATGAACGGCGGAGCGCCGCTGCAAGGCCGCCGCGCCCTCGTCACCGGGGCCAGCGGCGCGCTGGGGAGCGCCATCGCGCGCGCGCTCGCCGCCGAGGGCGCCACGCTGCTGCTGCACGCCAACGCCCGGCTCGACGCGGTGCAGGCGCTGGCCGAGGAGCTCGGCGGCGGCGCCGAGGCGATCGCCTTCGACATCACCGACGACGCCGCCTGCGCCGCCGCCACCGCGCAGCTGCTCGCCGGCGGGCCGGTGCAGATCGTCGTCAACAACGCCGGCATCCACGACGACGCGGTCTTCCCCGGCATGCGCGCCGAGCAGTGGCAGCGCGTGATCGACGTGTCGCTCAACGGCTTCTATCGCGTGACGCAGCCGCTCGTGCTGCCGATGCTGCGCACGCGCTGGGGCCGCATCGTCAACATCAGCTCGGTGGCGGCGCTGGCCGGCAACCGTGGCCAGGTCAACTACGCCGCCGCCAAGGGCGCGCTGAACAGCGCCACCAAGGCGCTGGCGCTCGAGCTGGCGAGCCGCGGCGTCACCGTCAACGCGGTGGCGCCGGGCATCATCGCCTCGCCGATGGCCGAAGGCGCGTTCGACGCCGAGCGCATCAAGCAGATCGTGCCGATGCAGCGCGCCGGCACGCCCGAGGAGGTGGCCTCGCTGGTGGCCTACCTGTGCGGCCCGCAGGCGGGCTACATCACCGGGCAGGTCATCTCGGTCAACGGCGGGCTGGTCTGATGAAGGCGCTCTTCTGGGCGCTGCTGGCCGCTGCGCTGCTCGCTGGCTTCGTGCTGTGGCGGCGCCAGCTGGTGCTGGCGCGCGAGCAGCACATCCGCAACGGCGAGCTGCCGCGCGGCCTGTTCGCCAACCTGCAGAAGCGCCGCCCCGAGCTCTCGCTCAAGGACTGCCAGCTCGTCGCGCAGGGGCTGCGCCAGTTCTTCCTGGCCTACCTGCACTCGGGCAAGCAGCCGGTCTCGATGCCCTCGCAGGTGGCCGACGACCTGTGGCACGAGTTCATCCTCTTCACGCGCCACTACAAGGCCTTCTGCGACAAGGCCTTCGGCGGCTTCCTGCACCACACGCCGGCGGCGGCGCTGTCCGACAACAAGCGCGCCAACGCCGGGCTGCGCCGCGTCTGGTGGTGGGCCTGCAAGGACGACAACATCAACCCGCGCAAGCCGACACGGCTGCCGCTGATCTTCGCGCTCGACGCCAAGCTCGGCATCGCCGGCGGCTTCGTCTATGCGCTCGACTGCCACGCGCTGCGCGCGCAGGCGGCAGGCGACGCGAGCGCAAGCACGAGCACGAGCACGAGCACGAGCGTGACCTACTGCGCCGGCGACTTCGGCAGCAGCGCGGTCGACGGTTCGACCGACGGCTTCGGCGACAACGGCGGTGGCAGCAGCAACGATGGGGGCGGCGACGGCGGGAGCTGCGGCGGTGGCGGCTGCGGAAGCTGAAGCCCGGCGCATCGAGGCGCCGCCTGCGCGCATCGAGCCGCTCGCGGTGCGCGCCTTCGGCGTGGTCAGCGCCGCCGGCATCGGGCAACAGGCGCTCCTGGGTGCGCTGCGCGAAGGCCGCTCGGCGCTGCGTGCCAACGACTTCGGCACGCCGCGGCTGCCGACCTGGATCGGGCGCGTCGATGCGATCGAGGCCACCGCGCTGCCCGAGGCGCTGCGCCGCTGGGACAGCCGCGCCACGCGGCTGGCCTGGCTGGGCCTGCAGGCCGACGGCTTCGCCGGGCACGCGCGCGACGCGATCGCGCGCCACGGCGCGGCGCGCGTGGGCCTCGCGCTCGGCACCTCGGCGTCGACCATCGGCGTCACCGAGGAGGCCTACCGCGGCCTGGTCGACGGCGGCTTCCCGCCGGCGCTGGCCGATGCGCGGCTGAACACGCCGCACGCGCTGGCGATGTTCGTGGCCGAGGCGCTCGGCCTCGCAGGCCCCGCCGTCACCGTGAGCACGGCGTGTTCGTCGAGCGCCAAGGTGTTTGCGCTGGCCGAGCGCTGGCTGCGCCTCGGCCTGGTCGACGCGGTGGTCGTCGGCGGCGTCGACGCGCTCTGCGGCAGCCTGCTCTACGGCTTCCACGCGCTCGGGCTGGTGTCGGATGCGCCCTGCCGACCGTTCGACCGCGAGCGAGAGCACGAGCGCAAGGGCATCAGCCTCGGCGAGGCGGCGGGCTTCGCGCTGCTCGAGCGCGGGCGCGGTGCGCTCGAGCTCGTCGGGCACGGCGAGGCGAGCGATGCCTTCCACATGTCGAGCCCGCACCCCGAGGGCCTGGGCGCCGAGCGCGCGCTCGACGCGGCGCTGGCGCGCGCCGGCCTCGCGGCGGCGGACATCGACCACGTCAACCTGCACGGCACGGCGAGCGCGAAGAACGACGAGGTCGAGGCCGCGCTCGTGCAGCGCCGCTACGGCCCGCGCACGCTGGCCAGCGCCACCAAGGGGCTGACCGGGCACACGATGG
>Ga0073934_10003596_pt1 | contig 28053 bp, 30 predicted proteins | sample LarsenN4metaG_FD_76834 | JGI IMG/M metagenome (GOLD analysis project Ga0073934, IMG submission 76834) | Hot spring sediment bacterial and archeal communities from British Columbia, Canada, to study Microbial Dark Matter (Phase II) - Larsen... ... | reverse complement strand
GGGGCCATTGCCGGGGATTTCGTCGCCGCCACAACCCGCTTCGACCACAGAAGCGGCCAACCGCTCAACTCCATCCTGCTGGTTTCCTGCAGACACGAGGGGAGCAGCTATACCTTCCTCTTCGGCGTCAGCGGCGAACATTACCCGCAGATAACCGAGCTGGCAAAGGGTGACCGGATAAGCCTGGAGCAGCAGGGTGCCGACATACTGGTCAACCGGATACCGGTGGAACGCTTCTACAAACGGACCATCAACGGACTGGTGGAGCTTGCCGGCTCCGGGCTGAAACGGCTCACGGGCCAGAAACCGGCCAGCACGCCGTAATTATCTGATTTTACAGGCCAACCCAAATAAATGCCGGTAATTGCCCGTCGATGAAATCGATTTACAAGAGCCGGCAAATATTTTACAGTGTCACACCATCCCATCACGGAGACCCCCATGGAACAGTTGCAACTCACCCCCCTGTCATCCGTCCACCGCAGCATGAACGCCCTCATGGCTCCTTTCGGCGGCTGGGACATGCCGATCCAGTACGAAGGAATCATCGCCGAGCACCGCTCCTGCCGCGAGCAGGCGGCCCTGTTCGACATCTGCCATATGGGGGAGTTCATCTTCCAGGGCAATCTTCTTACCGACGGACTGGAGGATATCTTCACCTTTTCCGTTGCCACCATCCCGCTGGGGCGTTCCCGCTACGGCTTCCTCCTCAATGAAGCCGGCGGGATCATCGACGATCTGATCATCTTCCGCCTGGCGGAAGACCGGGTCATGATCGTGGTCAACGCCGCCACCGCACCGAAGGATTTTGCCGTTATCCGCGACCGCCTGCGGGGCGGCACACTCACCGACGTCACCGAGGTCACCGGCAAGCTGGATCTCCAGGGGCCTCTCTCCCGGGAGATCATGACCAGGTTCTTCGGTCCGGCAATCGGCCAGATCCCCTATTTCAAGTTCATCACCACCACGATTCTCGGCGTCGAGGCGATCGTCAGCCGCACCGGCTACACCGGCGAACTGGGATACGAAATATTCCTCCCTGCCGACAAGGTGGTGGAGCTCTGGCAGCTGCTCCTCTCGGACAGCCGGGTAAAACCGGCCGGCCTGGGTGCCCGCGACCTGCTCCGCCTGGAGGTCGGTTACAGCCTTTACGGCAATGACCTCTCCGAAGAGATCACCCCTCTGGAAGCAGGTCTGGAGAGCTTCGTCAACTTTGACAAAAGCTTCATCGGCAAGGACGCTCTGCTGCGGCAGAAGGCAGCCGGGCTCTCCCGGGTCAAGGTGGCCTTCAAGGTCGGCTCGCGCCGCTCCCCCCGCCACGACTACAGCATCTGCTCCGGAGGCGACACCGTCGGCATCGTCACCAGCGGCGCCTTCTCCCCCATGCTCGGCTGCGGCGTCGGCCTCGGTTTCGTCAGGCCGGAACTTGCCGCCATCGGCACACCTCTGAGCATCTGCCACGAAAAGGTCTCCATGGAGAGTTCGGTCTGCCCCCTCCCGTTCTACAGCGGCGGCTCGCTGCGCAGCTGAAACCGTGATCGGATAGTAACTCCACCAAAATCCATCAACAGATCAACCAATTCTTTGCCCCGCTTGCGACTGAAGGCGGGGCAGGGTTTTTTTCAAAATCAGCGGAGGTAATAAGAAATGGATATGTATTTCAGCAAGGAACATGAGTGGGTCAAGATCAGCGGCACCACCGACACCGTCGGCATCAGCGAGCATGCCGCCCACGAACTGGGTGACATAACCTTTGTCGAACTCCCCACGGTCGGCAAGAGCGTCAAGCAGTTCGACACGGTCGCTGCCATCGAATCGGTGAAGGCCGCCAGCGACATCTACTCACCCCTTACCGGCAAGGTGACCTCCATCAACGAGACCCTGGAAAACACCCCGGAAGTCGTCAACGAATCCGCCGAGGAAGCCGGCTGGATCTGCACCCTGGAGATCACCGATCCGTCCGAGGTGAAAAAACTGATGTCCAGGTCAGAGTACGACGAGTACCTGAAAACCCTGTGAACAGGAAATAGTGAACTGTGAACAGTACGTGTTTTTCCGGTTCCCGGATCCCGCTTCACAGATTCCGACTTTGAGGAAGGTACATATGAGTTACTGTCCCAACACCCCTGCAGAGCAGCAGGAGATGCTTGCCGCCATCGGCGTGAAGAGCATCGATGACCTCTTTGCCCCGATCCCGCAGCAGTTGCGGGCCCGGTCCTTCGACCTCCCCGCCGGCATGTCCGAATTCGAGATGCTGGCAAAGATGACCGCCCTGGCAGGCAGCAATGCCCAGGGGCTGGTGCACTTCATCGGCGGCGGCGCCTACGACCACCTCATTCCGACCGCTGTCGACCATCTGGCCAATCGCGCGGAGTTCTACACCGCCTACACCCCCTACCAGCCCGAGTGCTCCCAGGGGACCCTGCAGGCGCTGTTCGAGTACCAGACCGCCATCTGCCGCCTCACCGGCATGGAGGTCTCCAACGCCTCCCTCTACGACGGCGGCACCGCCCTGGCCGAAGCGGCCCTGATGACCCTGAGGATCACCGGCAGGAACCGCCTGGTGGTCGACGGCGGCGTCAATCCGTTCCACCGCCAGATCCTGGAGACCTACCTGGAAGACATCGACGTGGAGATCGTTACCATCGCTCCCCGTGATGCCGCCTGCGACCGCGCCGCCCTGCTCGGCGCAATCAATGACCGGACCGCCGGTGTGCTCCTGCAGACACCCAACTTCTTCGGCACGATCGAGGAGTTGACGGAGATCGCCGCTGCCGCCCACGCCGCGGGGGCTCTGCTGGTCGCCTCCACCTACCCTGTCGCCCTGGGGATGCTGGCAGCTCCGGCGACCATGGGAGCAGACATCGCCGTCGGCGACGGCCAGAGCCTGGGAAACCCGCTCTCCTTCGGCGGCCCGGCCTTCGGCTACATCGCCACGACCAAGAAATACATCCGCAACCTGCCGGGAAGGATCATCGGCGAGACCGTCGACCGGGAAGGACGGCGCGGCTTCGTCCTCACCCTCCAGGCGCGGGAGCAGCACATCAAGCGCCACAAGGCGACCTCCAACATCTGCAGCAACCAGAGCCTCTGCGCCCTGCGCGGCCTGATCTTCCTCTCCCTCCTCGGCAAGGAGGGGCTGGCCGAGATGGCCCGGCTGAACCGGAACAAGGCGGAGTACGCCAAGGGCCTGCTGACGAAAATAGCCGGCGTCTCCCTGGTGGGGAGCGGACCGACCTTCAACGAGTTCGCCCTTCGGCTCCCCAAACCGGCCGCCCCGATCGTGGAAACGCTGCTGCAGAAGGGGATCGCCGCCGGCGTTCCGCTGGGCGAGTACTACCCGGGCATGGAAAACTGCCTGGTCGTGACCGTCACGGAGAAACGGAGCAGGGAAGAGATCAATCTGCTTGCAAAAGAGTTGGAGGTAGCGTTATGAAACTGATTTACGAGCAGTCCGTGGCCGGCCGCCGCGGTACCCAGCTCCCCGCCTGCGATGTCCCCAACGCGGCTCCGCTGGCTGCTGCCCTCTGCCGGAGCGAAAGCTCGGCCCTTCCCGAGATGTCCGAACTGGACGTGGTGCGGCACTTCACCCGCCTCTCCCGGCGCAACTACTCCGTGGACACCAACTTCTACCCCCTGGGCTCCTGCACCATGAAATACAACTCCAAGGGGCTTGAGGCGGCCGCCGACCTGATGGCGCCGTACCACCCCATGACCCCGCTCCTCCCCGGCGGCGAGGCGCTTGCCCAGGGGTGCCTCGGGATGCTCCACGGCCTCGGCTCGCTACTTTCCGAGATAACCGGCATGGATGAAGTGACCACCCAGCCGCTGGCCGGGGCCCACGGCGAAATGACCGGCATGCTCCTGGTCGCCGCCTACCACCGGGCCAAGGGGAACAGGAAGAAGTACGTCATCGTCCCCGACTCCTCCCACGGCACCAACCCGGCCTCCGCCGCCATGGTCGGCTACGAGATCATCACCATTCCCACCGCCCCCTACGGCGACATGGACATGGAGGCCTTCAGGGCCGCCCTGAATGATGAGACGGCGGCGGTCATGATGACCTGCCCCAACACCCTCGGGCTCTTCAACCCCCATGTGAAGGAGATCTGCGACCTGGCCCACGGGGTCGATGCCCTGGTCTACTACGACGGCGCCAACCTGAACGCCATCATGGGGAAGGTCCGGCCCGGCGACGTCGGCTTCGATGTCATCCACGTCAACCTGCACAAGACCTTCGGCACCCCCCACGGTTCCGGCGGTCCCGGGAGCGGCCCGGTCGGGGTGAAGAGCTCGCTGGTCCCGTTCCTCCCCAACCCGCGCATCGTCAGGAAGGGGGACGGCAGCTTCGCCATCGACCGGGACAACCCCCGGAGCATCGGCCGCACCGCCAACTTCTTCGGCAACTTCGGTGTCATGGCCAAGGCCTACGCCTACATCATCCAGCAGGGAAAAGAGGGGCTGATCCGGGTCAGCGAGCAGGCGGTGCTGAACGCCAACTACATCATGAGCCAATTGAAGGCCTACTACGACCTCCCCTACGACCAGACCTGCATGCACGAATGCGTCTTCTCCGCCAGCCGGCAGCTGAAACACGACGTCCATGCCATCGACATTGCCAAATACCTGATCGACCAGGGGTATCATCCGCCAACGGTCTACTTCCCCCTCATCGTCAAGGAGGCGATCATGATCGAGCCGACGGAGACCGAGTCCAAGGCGACCCTGGACGCCTTCATCGAGACCATGATCGAGGCGGCGAAACTGGCCGAGTCGAACCCGGAGATCCTGAAGGCAGCGCCGGTCACCATGCCGATCTCCCGCCTGGACGAAACCAAGGCGGCCCGTGAGCAGAACGTCTGCTGTATCGGGTGAAACCGAGAGAGTTGAAAACCGAGCTGTAAGAAAAAAGCACCCTGGGACATGTATCACGGGGTGCTTTTTCTACTTACTGCTCCGAATATTGGCTCCAGCAACAAAATCGCCCCGGAGAAAGCCCATGGAAAAAAAACCCGGCACTATTGGCAACCATTCTATTGACGCAACCTGCATCAACACGATCCGCTTCCTGGCGGTGGACGCAATTCAGAAGGCAAACAGCGGCCATCCCGGGCTCCCCCTGGGGGCCGCCCCGATGGCATACGTTCTCTGGGACCGGTTCCTCTGCCACAACCCGGCCAACCCCGCCTGGTTCAACCGGGACCGGTTCGTCCTCTCCGCCGGCCACGGCTCCATGCTCCTCTATGCCCTGCTCCATCTCACCGGCTACGACCTGTCGCTTGACGACATCAGACAGTTCCGCCAGTGGGGGAGCAGGACACCGGGACACCCGGAGCGGGGACACACCCCGGGGGTGGAGACCACCACCGGCCCCCTGGGGCAGGGGTTCGGCAACGCCGTCGGCATGGCGCTGGCCGAGGCGCATCTGGCGGCCCGGTACAACCGCCCAGATCTGCCGGTTATCGATCACTTCACGTACTGTCTGGCAGGGGACGGGGACATGATGGAGGGGGTGGCGGCCGAGGCCGCATCCCTTGCCGGCCACCTGCGCCTGGGGAAGTTGATCTGCCTCTACGATGCCAACCGGATCTCCCTCGCCGGGGCAACCGACCTCTCTTTCAGCGAGGATGTGGGCCGACGCTTTGAATCCTACGGCTGGCAGGTGCTGGCCGTTGCCGATGGCAATGATCTTGGTGAACTGGAACGGGCCATGGCCGCCGCCCGGGAAGACCTGGCCCGGCCGACACTGATCATGGTCCGTACCCGCATCGGCTACGGCTCCCCCCACAGGGAGGGGAGCTTCGAGGCCCACGGCTCGCCCCTCGGGGTCGATGAGGTCAGACTGACCAAGGAGAATCTCGGCTGGCCGACAGAGCCGGCCTTCCACGTTCCGGAAGAGGTTCTGGTCCACTGCCACCGGGCAGTTACGTTCGGAACAGAAGCCGAAGCTGCCTGGCAGGAGCTGATGGAGCGGTACGGACGGGAATACCCCGACTGTGCCGCCGAACTCGAGCGCCGCATCTCCGGGGAACTACCCGAGGGGTGGCAAGAGGATCTGCCGCTCTTCCCCGCCGATCTTAAGGGGATGGCAACCCGGGCCGCCTCGGGCAAAGTGAGCGCAGCAATTTCACGCCAGCTCCCGGAACTGGTGGGGGGGTCTGCAGACCTGAACCCCTCGACCCTGACGGTCATCCCCGGTGGGGGAGATTTCCAGAGCCCGCGCATGCAACCCATGGACCGACAGGGGGCCGTGGGGGGCGAATGGGGCTACGAGGGGCGAAACATCCATTTCGGAGTACGGGAACATGCCATGGGGGCGGCCCTGAACGGCATGGCGGCCCATGGTGGGTTCATCCCCTTCGGCGCCACCTTCCTGGTCTTCGCCGACTACCTCCGCCCGAGTATCCGCCTGGCGGCCCTCATGGGTCTTCACGTGGTCTACGTTTTCACCCATGACAGCATCGCCGTGGGTGAGGACGGCCCGACCCACCAGCCGGTGGAACAGCTGGCGTCACTGCGCTCCTTGCCCGGACTGACTGTCATCCGTCCGGCGGACGCGGGTGAGACCGCCGTCGCCTGGCAGGTCGCCCTGGAGATGCGCAAGGGGCCGGTTACCCTTATTCTCAGCAGACAGAACCTGCCGACCCTCGACCGGAGTCGTTTGGCTCCGGCCAAGGGCCTCCGCACGGGGGCCTACATCCTGGCTGAGGCATCAGGCGGCGATCCTGACCTGATCCTGATCGCCAGCGGCAGCGAAGTCCCCCTCTGCCTGGCGGCGCGGGACAGCCTGGAAGAGAAGGGGATCCCCGCCAGGGTCGTCTCCATGCCGAGCTGGGAACTGTTCGCTGCCCAGCCGGCAGAGTACCGTGACCGGGTTCTCCCCCCGCACGTAACGGCACGCCTGGCCGTGGAAGCCGGCAGCGGCATGGGGTGGCACCGCTTTGTCGGCGACAGCGGCGACATCCTCGGGATCGACCGTTTCGGCGCCTCGGCCGCCGGTGCGACCGTGATGGCAGCCTACGACTTTACCCCGGAAGATGTCTGTTCACGGGCAATAAGCCTGCTGCAGCGAAAGGGAGGGGCCCGGTGAAATGACCGAACGAGTTACCACCACCTGGCGACTCATCGATACCGGCTCGCTCCCCGGCCCGGAGAACATGGCCATCGATGAGGCGCTCCTGAACTGCTTCGAACCGGGCAGTTCGCTGCCGGTCCTGCGGATCTACGGCTGGAGTCCGCCCGCGTTCTCCTGCGGAAGATTCCAGAACCCGGAGGAGATCCTCGACCTGCAGCGCTGCAGAGCAGCGGGGATCCCGGTGGTGCGACGGATCACCGGCGGCGGGGTGATCTACCACGCCGAAGAGCTCACCTATTCCCTGGTCTGCCCCGCCTCGGCACTGCCGGAGTCGCGCAACGTCAGGGCGGCATTCTTCCATCTCACCTCGTTCCTCATCACCTTTTACCGGAGCCTTCGACTCTCCCCGGCCTATGCCGCAGACTATCACCGTAGCGGAAAGCGCCTCGGCGAACGGACCCCCCTCTGTTTCGCCGGAACGGAGAGCTGCGACATCCTCCTCGGAGGGAGAAAGATCGGCGGAAACGCCCAGCGAAGGCTGAAAGAGGTCATCTTCCAGCACGGATCCATCCCGCTTCACCAGATGGCGGGGATAGGTGCCGGGTATCTGCTCGAACCCGCAACCGGCCTGCTGGAGTCGACCACCTCCCTGGAGGATGAGAGGGTTCTGCTGCCGCGGGAGGGACTTGCTCCCCTGCTGATCGATGCGTTTGCTACCCGGATGGGGGTATCACTGGCCAGGGACAGCCTGACGGACAGGGAAAAAGAGGCGTCAGCGACACTTATGCAAGATTTTGCATGACTCCGGGCAACCAATCCGTTACTATGTCGAACCATAACAATTTCGCAAGGAGACCACACAAATGAGAAAGATGCATGCCGTCATGGCAGCAATTATCCTCTCCCTCTCCATCGGCGTCACTGCAATGGCCCAGGGGAAGGGGGTGCAGAAACGGGTGAAAAAGGCCGGGTGCAGCGACTGCGTCACCTGCAACGTCTCCCCGGAGCAGATGCGCAAGTTCAAGCTCGACACCATCGATCTGCGCCAGGAGATGATGAACAAGCGCTTCGATCTTCAGCGAGAGAATCTGAAGGAGGCGCCGGACAGCGCCAAAACCGCCGCACTTGAGGCTGACATTGCCGCACTGAAGGAGAAGATCGAGGCACAGCGCAAGGCAGCGAACCTGCCGGCGTCAATCTGCAACGACAGGGATTGCCCGCTTATTGGGGGAGAGTGCGGCAAATGCGGCAATGGCAAGGGGTGCGACTGCAGCTGCGGCATGAAGGCTGGGTCCCGCGCCAGCTGCAAGGACTGCAAAGAGTGCAGTGACTGTGGTTGCAGGGAGTGTGTGAAGCAGACCGGCTGCAGCAAGTGCAACGAGAAGAAGCAACCTGCCAAGTCAGGCTGCAAAAATTGTAATAAAAAATAATGTGTTGGGTTTCCAACCCATATTGACAAAAAAACTCGCCCTGGTGTATACAAATGCAACTGTTTCCAGGGGGTTTTTTATGAAAAAACTGCTTTTATTGCTTGCTCTCCTGTCCCTCACTGCTTGCAGCACACACGTGGGCAACTTCAGCGCACTCGCCACCGGCACATATCGTGGAGAGAACATCGACGGCAAACACCTGGTGAAGTATAATGCCCAGGGTGAAAGCTGTCGCACCTGGTTCCTCTGCATACCTTTCGGCACTGCACCGAAGGTTGACCAGGCAGTATCCGAAGCGCTCAGCCAGATGAACGGCGACATCCTCGCCAATTCACGCCTCTATGAAACCGGCTGGTCCGTCCTGCTCTTCAGCCACGGCTGCTACAAGGTCGAAGGCGACGCCTACCGGACACTCTGACAAATGCCTCAATATCAGTAAAAAAGGCCTCCCAAACCGGGAGGCCTTTTTTACGGCCGTCAACACCTCTGCCCGTGACACCGGCTACCCCTCACCGGTAAACGTTCTGACAACCGCCGGGCTGCCGATCATCCGGTAGATACGGACCTCCTCCCAGGGCATGAGCAGCGGGCTATCCTCCGGCAGCCGATCCCATGGCCCGGCGAGGATGCCGTCATGGATTGCCCAGCTGCGGCCATGGACGGTCTTTTCCATCCCGGGCCGGCGGAAGGGGGTGGAACCGTCAAGCCTTTCGAACAGCAGCCCCCCCGGCAGGAACTGCCGGTCTATTTCCTGCATCAGCAGCCGCCCCTTGAGATAGTCGAAACCGTACCGTTCGTAGCGGACGGCATTGTCGTAGGTAAGTGGCTCACCCAGGATCATTTCGATCCCGAGGGAATCGACGAACCGTTCGAACAGCTGGAAAAACTCCCCGAACATCCGGAGCCCCCTGCTGGTCTGGTTTGGCAGGAGCCCCGCCTCCATCGCCCGGATCTCCTCGGGGATATTCCTCCCCAGGGTGGTAAAACAGTTGTCGTTCCCCTGTTCGTCACGGTCCACATCGAAACTGGGGGCAGCGGGATCGTTGATGATGCAGAAGGAGAGTTCCATCTGGTTGTAGTGCGTCCCGGCAATGTCGAGGAAAAAGACCGTGCGACGCGCTCCGGGATGGCTGCGCACCTCGATGCGCGCAAAGTTCATTCCCCGGGGTGCGACAATCGTCACCAGCCTCTGCTGCCGGCTGTCGGTGACGCTCCCCGGCGCGATGCCGAGCAGGTTCAGCAGCCGTGGCGGGATCAACCCGCCGTAAATGCGTTCCTTTTCTGGCGTATCCAGGGAGTTGATATCCGGCAGGGAGAAGAGCTGTCGCCCGGCTGCTGAGATGAGCGGTTTGTTGTCCGGTAGTTTTGGCGTCTTTGGCATCTTTCCACCATGACGGATCGGGAAGTTTTTCAATTCTACCATGAAACGGAATCGCTCACGGGATTATTTGCACGCGGCACAGCTGATGTCCATGCAACAGGCGGTTAACTGCCTGATTCCGTAATGAATAGTATTGACACAACGCGCTTGATGCTGGTACTTTCTCTTTTCGGACATCATGACTAACCGTGCAGAAATGCTGGGGGAGCTCGCAAGAGCTGAGAAGAAGCCGGCCGGCTTCAAACCCTTTGAACCTGACCGGATCCACCGGTGGAGGGAAGCAGACAGCAACAGCAACCGGCCGCCCTAGCGGCCTTTTTTAATGGAGATAGAAATGCAGATTACCATCAACGGTGAAGAACGCAGCCTGACGACGCAAACCATGCTGCAACTCCTGCAATCGCTGGAAATCGACCCCAGACGGGTTGCCGTGGAGCTGAACATGGAAATTCTGCCGAAAGCGGCGTACGAAGCCACCACCCTTGCGGATGGCGACCGGATAGAAATCGTCCATTTCGTGGGGGGCGGCTAGCACGCGCGCGCCGGTCCCAGTCAACATCAAGGAGCATACCCCCATGAGCCAGAACGATAAACTTGTCATTGCCGGACGCGAATTCACCTCCCGCCTGATGGTGGGCACCGGCAAATATGCCAGCAACGAGCAGATGGTCCGGGCGCTGGAGGCATCTGGCGCCGAAATCATTACCGTTGCAGTGCGCCGGGTCAACCTGGACCGGAGCAAGGAGTCCCTGCTCGACTTCATCGACCTGAAGAAATACACCCTGCTCCCCAACACGGCCGGCTGCTACAGCGCCGATGACGCCATCCGCACCTGCCGCCTCGCCCGTGAGGCCGGCATGTCCGACTTCGTCAAGCTGGAGGTGCTCGGCGACGAGAAGACCCTCTTCCCGGAAAACGAGGAACTGCTCAAGGCGGCCAAGGTTCTGGTCAAGGAAGGGTTCACCGTCCTCCCCTACACCAGTGACGATCCGATCATGTGCAAGAAACTGGAGGATATCGGCTGCGCCGCTGTCATGCCCCTCGGCGCGCCCATCGGCAGCGGCCTCGGCATCCGCAACCCTTACAACATCAGGATCATCCTCGATACGGTCAAGGTGCCGGTCATTGTCGACGCCGGGGTGGGGACCGCCTCGGATGCGGCCATTGCCATGGAACTGGGGTGCCACGGTGTCCTGATGAACACCGGCATCGCCGGAGCCAAGGACCCGGTGGCCATGGCGGAGGCGATGAATCTCGCCGTCCGTGCCGGCAGGCTCGCCTACCGTGCCGGCCGTATCCCGAAAAAGCTCTATGCAACAGCATCCAGCCCGATCGAAGGGCTCGTGGAGTAAGACATGAACCCAGCAAAACGCCTGGACTTCAACCTCTACCTGATCACGGACAGAAAGCAGATAGGCAGTCTACGCCTGACCGATGTGATCGAAGAGGCGCTCAAGGGTGGGGTACGCGGCGTTCAGCTGAGAGAGAAGGATCTCTCCAGCCGGGAACTGTACGAACTGGCCTACGAACTTCGCAAACTGACCAACAAATACGCCGCCAGGCTGATCATCAACGACCGGGTGGACATCGCCATGGCAGTTGACGCGGACGGCGTCCACCTGGGGCTCAACAGCCTCCCCATCCACCGGGTACGACGACTGATCGGCGATGACCGGCTGATCGGTCTCTCCTGTCACAACCAGGTCAATGCCATCATGGCCCAGGAGAAAGGGGCCGATTTCATCACCTTCGGCCCGGTCTACTACACCCCCTCCAAGGCCCAGTACGGCAAACCGGTGGGAGTCGAGAAGCTGGAGATCGTCTCCCATCTCCTCGAAATACCCGTGTTCGCCCTCGGCGGCATCAAGCGTGACAACATTCACGAGGTGGTGGCCGCGGGTGCGGCCGGCATATCTCTCGTTTCTGCCATCATCGCCAATGACGACCCGAGAAGCGAAGCGGAAGCGATGATTGCCATGCTCCCGCCTACCCAGTCCCGGACCAGATGACGAAACTGCCCGCCGGAGTTCACCCGGAAATCAGAATAAACTCCTACGGATGGTATCTGCGCAAGCGCTTCGGCTGCCGCGTCAGCAAGGTAAACGTTGATGCGGGCTTCACCTGCCCCAACCGCGACGGCAGCCGCGGCCATGGCGGCTGCATCTACTGCGACAACGCATCCTTCTCCCCCGGTGCCACCCAGGCGACCATCCCCATCGAAGCGCAGATGGATGCAGGCATGGCCTACCATCGCCGTCGCCTCGGCAGCGAAAAGTTCATCATCTATTTCCAGAAGTTCACCAACACCTACGCCGATGTCGATCATCTGCGCGACCTCTACACCCGGGCGCTGGCACACGATGATGTGGTCGGCATCTCCATCGGCACCCGGCCGGACGCGGTAACTCCTGCGGTGGCGGATCTGCTGGCTGAAATCGCCGAAAGCCGCTATGTATGCCTGGAACTGGGGCTCCAGTCCATGGACGACGACATTCTAAAGGCTATCAACCGTGGACATACCCTGGAAGAGTACCTCGCTGCCGTGGGGCTCCTCTCCGGCAGAGGGCTGGAGATCTGTACCCACCTGATTTACGGTTTCCCCGGGGAAACGAGGGAGAGTTTTCTCCGCACCGCGCCCCTTCTGACCGGCCTGGGGATTAACTCGGTCAAACTGCACCAGCTCCATGCGGTCAAGGGTACACGGCTGGCGGATCTGTACTTTGAAGGGGAGTTCGTCCCCCTTTCCCTGGAAGAGTACGTTGCCGCGACCTGCGACTTTCTCGAACGACTGCCGGCGGAAATAACCATTCAGCGTCTGTACGGCTCCGCGCCGCTGGATATCCGGGTGTCGCCGAATTGGGACCTGAAAAACAACCAGATGTGGTATGCTGTTCTGAATGAACTGAAAGCCCGCGACAGCTGGCAGGGAAAACTCCTCTCCCGGGAGAGATCATGACCGCCTCCAGGCCCCCCATCCTCTTTACAATTCTCCTTGTAACCGGCATACTCCTTGCTGGACTTTCCGCAACGGACCTGTGCAATTTCGGCGGTTGCACCGCTGCCCATACGTACCGGTTCTTCGGCATTCACCTGGCAGCGGTCGGGCTGACCTTCTTCGGCCTGCTGACAGCGGCCGCACTCGCCGTCCGCCGCTTTCCGCAGGCAAACCTTGCGGTACTCCTGCTGCTGGCCGGCGGTACCGGTGCCGAACTGGAGCTGCTGCGCCTGCAGAAATACGTCATCCAGGCCTGGTGCCCGCTCTGTGTGGGCATAGCCGTTGTAGTACTCCTGCTCTTCATCTTGCGGGTACGCACTCTATTGATCGATCTAAGGAGGCATTCCACCATGAACCGTCGCTCTTTCCTGGCCAAACTGATCCTTGTTGCCGTTTCCATGGCATGCGGATTTCTCATCAGCTTTGGCGGCATCTCGCCGCAGGAAGCAGTATCCGCCCAGCTCGATGCAGGCCTGGGAAAACAGAACAGCAAGATCGAGGTCTACGTCTTTTCCGACTGGCTCTGCCCCATTTGCGTCAAGGTAGAACCGGCAATAGAGTCTGCCTTCCCTTCAATGGAGAAAAAAGCGCGAATATATTTCATCGACAAGACAATCCACCAGGAATCGATGAACTTCGTCCCCTACCACCTCTCCTTCCTGGTGAACGAGAAGGCCAAGTACCTCCAGCTCCGCAAGGCGCTCTTCGCCCTGGCAAAGAAAAACAAAAACCCGTCGATCGATGACGTCAGGGGTGCCATTGCCCCCCTCGGTGTGACCTACAAACAGCTCAGTTTCATGGATGTCACCCAGATGATGGGCAAAGCCCAGGCGCTCTCCTCCCAGTTCAAGGTGAACGCCACCCCGACGGTCGTCGTCGCAAACAGCGCCACGAAAAAGGTGAAGGTCCTGGTGGGGGGATCGGAGATTACCCAGGACAACCTCCTCAAGGCTGTGAAAAGCATGGAATGATGCATTCATCAATACCCCATAAAAAAGGGAGCCGGCGTATGTGCCGACTCCCTTTTTTATTCATGTAACCCCTCCAGGCCTCCCCTTTTAATGGGAGGCTTCAAGTCTTCCCCCCTGGCAAGGAGGGATTGAGGGGGGTTCGGCCTCGACTCAGCCTGCTTACCACTTCTCCGGCAGGATCAGGCGGACACCGACTGTTCCCTGCACCCAGAACGGATCGTATTCATTCACCTTGGTATCCCCCCGATCGATATCGCCCGACACCGCCGCGGTCCCGCGCAGATCGGCGCTCAGGGCAATCCCCTTGGTGAGGAACCAGTCAAGTCCGGCGCTGATATGGCCGCCCCAGGTCCACTCGAGGTCATATTTGTTGCCGTTGACATGTTCCAGATCCCCTTTGATGAAGTCAAACCCCGCCCCCAGATAGGGGACGAGCTGATTCTTCGGCATGAACCGGTACTGCAGGCCGATGGCATAGTCGGTCATTTTGGCCTCATAGGCCTTCACGCCTCTGATTTCCACATCCAGCCCGGGGAGATAGGAAACCTCCAGTTCGCCGGCGATATTGTCATTGAAACCGTAAATGAAGCCGCCGTTCCAGGCAACGCCGTCTTCGGTGTCGGTCGAGCCGTTGATTAACTCCGCATCATCCAGTTTTCCCGGGATTGCTCCCCCCACCCGGGCGGTAAAGCCGAAGCGATTGGCAATGGTGTCGGCCATGGCGGTAGAAGTCTGTACTAGCAATATTGCTATGGTCAAAAATTTTATGACTCGCATTTTACATCCTCCGATTATAGCGAAATACTCTTCAGGTTCTTTAGAGTGACTATGAACCCACCGTATGTATAAATCTGGGGGTTAGTCGCCGAGATCAGATCGTCGGTAGTAGCCTTATAGATGACCGAGCATGTGGAAACCCCGCCAATTGGTGGTGTCGGTATTGAAACCACCGCATTGAAAATGCCCTTGCCATTGTCATCTGTCGTCACGGTTTTTACTGCCGGAAGTTCGGGACTGTCGATGAAGGCACTACAACCACTCCCCAGCACACTGTAAATGCTCAAACTGACCTCAGCACGTGGTCGTGGAATGCCGTTAAGGTCCAGCACTTCGAACGGCACCAGTTGCACAAATCCGTAGATCGGACTTGTAGCAGGATCTATGTTATCAATTGAATAACTCAAAGTATTGAGGCTACCGTCAGGGTCGGTAATGTTCTTGGTTGTCAGGAAATTGATGACGTTACCCTGACTCTTCAAAATGCGGAAAATGCCGATTGCCGATAGATACTGTCCGTTGATCGAAGTAGATGCCTTTATGATAACATCGGTGGTGGTTGCAGGGTTGCCTGCCTTGAGGATGTTGAGCGCCTCACCCGTAGATGTGGTTTTTTCGATGGATTTCGTGATCGTTACCGGAGCGGTGATATCGACCTTTTCAAACAGAATATCTTGGTTGGCAACCGGGTTGCCAGAGGAATCAAAAACGCGCGCCTTGGCCAGCACATCGGCGCTGGCACCGACCTCAGAACCCGTTCCCAAGAGATCAGTAACACTTAAGGAGAGAGTGTAAGAGAGCACAGTTCCACTTCCGGTCGGGGTCGTCGTGCCACCAGTGGTGGTACTTGCCATCGGATCACCCACTGTGCCACTGCCTGAACTCGACCCTCCGCATCCCGCCAGAGACAGACAGGCTGACATCAGCACCAACAGGAACCAGCTTGTAAGGTATCGCATACCATCCCCCCAAACAGATGTATTTAATAATTGCCAATTAAACAATATTTCCTTAATACATAAATTATGCCAACGAGTTATCACTAAAAATATCAAAGCATTACATTAAACAGGGCCATCGTTTGCTAGATGAATATTTAACACCCGCCACCACGACCAAATAACTATTAGTTGCAGTTTATTTTTAACTACCTAATAAACAAAAGCTTTTTATGCCGAGAACTGGTAGTAAAGGAATAGCGTGGTGTTAATTTATGGGCAACCGTATCAGCCTCAACCATCGAGGTTCGGTCACATCCCATGCATTGATTCAGGTTTGCCGGAGACATCGTCATCTGTTACGATGACACGAGGAAAATCAATAAGGAGTCGTCATGAAAACAGCGCGCATCACCACCGGCCGGGAGCTCCCCATCGGGAAAATCCTCTGCATCGGCCGCAACTATGTGGATCACATCAGGGAACTGGGGAACGAGACGCCGTCAGCGCCGGTTGTGTTCATGAAACCGGCGAGTTCGGTCATCGGGGATGGGGACGAGATCGTCATCCCGTCATATTCGGCAAACTGCCACCACGAAGCGGAGCTGGCCCTGCTGGTGGGGAAAACGGTGAAGAATGTTCCGGAAAGTGAGGCGCTCGCCTGCCTGGCCGGATACGGCGTCGCCATCGACCTGACCCTGCGGGACGTACAGGACGAGCTGAAGAGAAAAGGGCTCCCCTGGGAGATTGCCAAGGGGTTCGACACCGCCTGCCCTTTGTCGGCGTTCCTGCCGGCGGAAATGGTCAACGACCCGCAGAAGCTGACCATCATCATGCATGTCAACGGCGAAGAGCGCCAGAACGGCAGCACGTCACTGATGATCTATACGGTGGCGAAAATCATCAGCCACCTCTCCACCATCTTCACCCTGGAGCCGGGAGACGTCATCCTGACCGGCACACCGGCCGGGGTAAGCAGAATCGCCCCGGGAGACCGGCTCAAGGCCGAAATCCCCGGTGTAGCCACGCTGCAGGTCAGCGTCAGCAGCCAGGACCGTATCGACGTTACAGAGCGGTAATGGTCGGTGCCTCGCCGCAGAGCGGACAGCGGGGATTGCGCCGCAGGGCAACCTCGCGGAACTTCAAACCATGGGAGTCATAGGTCAGCAGCCTCCCGGCCAGCAGTTTCCCCTCGCCGAGAATGAACTTGATCGCCTCGGTCGCCTGTATCGTCCCGATGATCCCCGGCAGGACCCCCAGCACCCCTGCCTTGGAGCAGGCCAGGGCCACATCGCTCTCCGGCGTCTCGGGGAATATGCAGCGATAGCAGGCGGTCTCACCGGGCACGATGGTGGTCGTCTGCCCCTTGAAACGAAGGATCCCGCCGTGGGAGTAGCTCTTCCCCGCAAGCACACAGGCATCGTTGATGAGAAATTTTGACTCGAAGTTGTCCGTGGCATCGATGACGAAGTCGTATTCCCCTATCAGTGCAGTGATATTTTCTGCTGTCACGCGCAGATGATGGGTAACCAGGGTCACATCGGGATTGAGCGCATTCAGGGCGGCGGCTGCCGACTCGACCTTGGGGGTGCCGATGGCAGCCGTCCTGTGGATGATCTGCCGCTGCAGGTTGGATAGCTCCACCAGGTCGCCGTCCGCTATCCCCACTCGCCCGACCCCTGCCGCCACCAGGTAGAAGAGTATCGGTGAACCGAGCCCGCCGGCACCTATTACCAGCACACTCCCGGCAAGCAGCTTCTCCTGCCCCTGCGCGCCCACCCCTTCCAGTATGAGATGCCGTGCGTACCGCTCCTGCTGTTCATCTGTCAGCATTTCAACTCCCTGAATAAAAAAAAGGGGGGGAATCCTATCCCCCCCGTAGGTACTTGACAGCCGGGCTCAGGCGGACACAGCGTCAAGCACGATGGGGGAGAGGATATTCCGCAGTTTCCTGCGCGCCCCCTCCTCGATCTGCCTGACCCGCTCCCGTGAAATGGCAAAGTGGTCGGCAATCTCCTGCAGGGTCAGCGGCTCATCCGCCGCAACCCGCTGCTCGATGATGTAGCGCTCCTTTTCATTGAGCTGCTCCATCGCCTTGCCGACCTCACGTTGCAGGATCGCGGCCTCCTGAGACCCTGCAAGGAGCTCCTCCTGGTTGCTGCGATCATCAGCCAGGCTGTCCAGCATGGTTATCCCCTCGCCCGGCTCCAGCTCCGCATCGAGAGAATACTCCCCGCGCATCCGCTGCTCCATCTCCTGTACTTCTGACTCCTTCACGTCAAGCAAAAGCGCCGCCTCATGCAGGCCGTCGTGGCCGATCATGCTCCTGATGGCGCTTTTTGCCTGGTTCAACTTGAAGAAGAGCTTTTTCTGCGCCTGGGTAGTGCCTATCTTGAGCAGGCTCCAGTTGGAGATGATAAAGTTCTGGATATAGGCCCTGATCCACCAGACCGCGTAGGAAATCAGCCTGATGCCCTTGTACGGGTTGAATTTCCGCACCGCCATCATGAGCCCGATGTTCCCCTCCTGGATCAGATCAAGCATTTTCATGCCGTAACTGCGGTACTCGGCAGAGATCTTGACCACGAAACGAAGATTGGAGGTGATCAGCCGGTGGGCAGCACCCAGGTCATTATCCTCGTAAAAGCTTATGGCCAGTTGCCGCTCCTCGTCCGCGTCAAGCAGGGGAAACCGGCGTATCTCCGCCATGTAGAGTGACAGGCTGTCCGCTACAACAGGAAGATTCATTGTCATGAAACCAACCCCCTATCCGTACCCTGAAACGAAATTAGCACTCCCGCAGGGGGAGTGCTAATAATATAACAAGAGACGCAATGATTTTCAAGGGGTTGGGCTATTTATTCTCATACATCAAAACCGTGAACTCCGGCCGCTTCGGTGCATAGGCAAAGGTTATCCTGATCCCCTTGTCCTGCCAGCGATAGGTCACCATGTGGGGAGCGCCCGTCCTGTCGATGACCCCTTCCCCGTACTTTTTCTTCTGCATGGCGAGAAGCTTTTCGATGCCGTTTTTCTTGACATAATCAGGGTTCATGGTAACCGAAACCGCAACCAGCCTGTTGCCGGCAAACGCAAAGGATCGCTGCTTGATGTCCTTGCTGGGCTTGAGCTGCTTGTACACATCCTGAGCACCGAGCTTCGACATCTTCCCCTTGGGGTACGCCTTGGAAACGCTCCTCACGTCCGCACCCCAGGGGATCTTTCCGTAACCGGCAAAGATTGGAGCGGCATAGGCTTCAATGCAAAGCAGAAGAACCAGTGCAACAACAGCAAAAAGACGCTTTTTCATGAGCACTCCGGAATTGTGATGGTCGAACTTGTTAACTGTACGGATTATCGACTTTAAAGTCAAGTAATACGCTGGAAGTGCTGAGGAATCGCTTGCCCAGATGCCGACTGTTATGATAAATCTTGTGAACGTGGCCAGCGTGCAGACCATCGGCGCAGTTTACGCAAGCAGTCAAGCCGCGCTGACCGGCACACCACGACAAGAGCTGCATACGAGCGTATCGACGCACATTTTTTGGAGGTTTATGACCAATGGAGATACGGATCCTCCCGCTCCCCGACGAGAAGAAAAAGCAGAAGTTCACCGATGAGAGCCAACTCGGCTTCGGCAAGCTGTTCACCGACAGGATGTTCATCGCCGAGTGGAAAGCGGGCCAGGGGTGGGTCGATGCCCGCATCCAGCCCTACGGACCTTTTTCCATGGATCCCGCCTGCCTCGTCCTGCACTATGCCCAGGAGATTTTCGAGGGGCTCAAGGCCTACAAATGGGAGGACGGCAGCATCGCCCTCTTCCGCCCGGAGATGAATGCCCGCCGCTTCAACCACTCTGCCGACAGGCTCTGCATGCCGGAAGTGCCGGAGGAGCTCTTTCTCAAGGGGGTAGAAGAACTGGTCCGCCTGGAGCGGGACTGGATTCCTTCAGCCTCCGGAACATCTCTCTACATCCGGCCGACCATGATCGCGGTTGAGCCGGTCCTCGGGGTCAAACCGTCCGATCATTTCTATTTCTACGTCATTCTCTCCCCGGTCGGCGCCTACTACGCCGGCGGCTTCAACCCGGTGAAGATCATGGTTGAGGACAAGTATGTCCGTGCCGTCCAGGGGGGGACCGGCGATGCCAAGACCGGCGGCAACTACGCCAGCTCCCTCAAGGCAGGACTTGAGGCCAAGAAGAAGGGGTTCGATCAGGTCCTCTGGCTGGACGGCCTGGAGCGCCGGTACATAGAAGAGGTCGGTGCCATGAACATGTTCTTCGCCTACGGGAACCGTGTCGTCACCGCTCCACTGGAGGGCTCGATCCTCAACGGCGTGACCCGCAATTCGGTCATCAGCCTGGCAGATCAGCTTGGTTTCACCGTTGAGGAGCGCAAGATCAGCATCGACACCATCATGGCCGACATTGCCAGCGGCACGCTCACCGAAGCCTTCGGCAGCGGCACCGCCGCGGTCATCACCCCGGTCGGTACACTCAGCTACAAGGAGACCACCGTCACCATAGGGGGTGGCGGCGTGGGGACGCTGACCCAGAAGCTCTACGACACCCTCACCGGCATCCAGACCGGTCACCTGCCGGACAACTTCGGCTGGGTAAAAAAGATTTGACAGCAACGGAGTGCCAATGAAGCGCACACTGGGGGACATCAACAAGCTCTGCACGAGCTGTCGGCGGAAATGCAAACAGCAGGCAATTGCCATGATCGCCTCCTGCCCCCAGTACCAGCCGCTCCCCCCCGACCTGCGCAGCCCGTGGAGGCAGCTTGACCTCCCCCTCTGGGGCAAGTCCTGACCATGCGCCCGACCCTGGTGCCCACGCTGACGGACAAAAAACGATGCAGCGGCTGCGGCCGCTGCGTTGCCGCCTGCCCGTCACGGCTGTACACCCTGGAGCCGGTCGGCTACCGCAAGCTGTCCGTCAACATCGCTCCCGAAAAATGCACCAGTTGTGCCCGCTGCATTCAGGAGTGCCCCCTGGGCATTCTCTCCGACGGCAGAATGATCTACTGACCTTATTTCCCCCCTCCACTTGACAGCAACCGGATGGCTGCCTATGTTTTCCTCAGGCACTTACAGAGGAGACACCCAATGCTACGTCCGGAAAAAATGACCATCAAAACCCAGGAAGCCCTTGCCGCCGCCCACGAATTGGCGGCAGAGCGGGAAAACGGCGCCATCGAAACGGAGCACCTGCTGCTGGCCCTGCTCGACCAGGAGGGAACCATGACTGCGCCGCTCCTGCAGAAAGTCGGCTGCAACCTCCAGTCGATAAGGAGCAGCTCCGAAACCGCGATCAGGCGTCTCGCCCGGGTCAGCGGCGCTTCGGCCCAGGTCTCGCTCTCCTCGGGGGTGAGCCGGATTCTCACGGCGGCCCAGAAGGAAGCCGACGGCATGAAGGACAGCTTCGTGACCGCCGAGCATATCCTGCTGGCAATGACCGCCGACCGGGGGAGCGAGGCCGGACGGATCCTGGCGGAGCAGGGGGTCAACCGTGACGCCCTGCTTGCCGCCCTCAAGGAGTTGCGCGGTGATGAGCGGGTCAGTGACCAGAACGCGGAGGAGCGCTACCAGGCGCTGGCCAAATATGCCCGCGACCTGACGGACCTTGCCCGCATGGGGAAGCTGGACCCGGTGATCGGTCGTGACGACGAGATCCGGCGGGTGATTCAGGTACTCTCCCGCCGCACCAAGAACAACCCGGTACTCATCGGAGAACCGGGGGTGGGGAAAACCGCCATTGTCGAAGGGCTGGCCAGCCGGATCGTTGCCGGGGATGTGCCGGAGACCCTGAAGAACCGCCGACTGGTAGCCCTGGACATGGGGGCGCTCGTTGCGGGGGCCAAGTACCGCGGCGAATTCGAGGAGCGCCTCAAGGGGGTCATCAAGGAGGTGGAGAAATCCGAGGGGAAGATCATCCTCTTCATCGACGAACTCCATACCCTGGTCGGCGCGGGGGCGGCGGAGGGGGCGATGGATGCCTCCAACATGCTCAAGCCGGCCCTGGCACGGGGAGAACTGCACTGCATCGGCGCCACCACCCTGAACGAATACCGCAAGCATATCGAGAAGGATGCCGCACTGGAGCGTCGCTTCCAGCAGGTGTACGCCGGCGAACCGGGTGTGGAGGACACCATCGCCATTCTTCGAGGACTGAAGGAGCGTTACGAGAACTTCCACGGGGTGCGCATCAAGGACAGCGCCATCATCGCCGCCGCCACCCTTTCGGACCGCTACATCACCGACCGCTTTCTGCCGGACAAGGCCATCGACCTCATCGACGAGGCGGCATCCCGCCTGCGCATCGAGATCGACTCCCTGCCGACGGAAATCGACGAGGTGGAGCGGAAGATCATACAGCTCGAGATCGAAAAGCAGGCCCTGAATCGGGAGCAGGACCCCCATGCACAGGAGCGGCTACGGAAACTGGCCGACGAACTGGAGGAGCTCAAGGGGAGGTCTGCGACCCTGAAGAGCCACTGGCAGAAAGAGAAGGAGCTGCACTACAAGATCAGCGACCTGAAGAAGCAGCTGGAAGGGAAGAAGGAGGAGGCAAAGAAGAGCGAACGGGAGGGGAACCTGGCCAGGACCGCCGAAATCCGCTATGGCGAGCTCCCCGAGATGGAAAAGCAGATCGCGGCCACCCAGGAGGAACTGCTGCTGAGCCAGCAGGAGGGGCGGATGCTCCCCGAGGAGGTGGACGGCGACATGGTGGCGGAGATCGTTGCCAAGTGGACCGGCATCCCGGTCAATCGCATGATGGAGAGCGAAGCGGAAAAGCTGGTTCACATGGAGGAGCGCCTGAAAAGCCGGGTCGTCGGCCAGGACGACGCCCTGGTACTCGTGGCCAATGCCGTGCGCCGGGCCCGTGCCGGACTTTCAGACCCGAATCGACCCATCGGCTCCTTCATCTTTCTCGGGCCGACCGGCGTGGGGAAGACCGAAACTGCCCGGGCGCTGGCCCAGTTCCTCTTCGACGACGACCAGGCTATTGTCAGGATCGACATGAGCGAATACCAGGAGAAACATACCGTCGCCCGGCTGATCGGCGCGCCTCCCGGCTACGTGGGTTACGAGGAGGGTGGCCAGCTGACCGAAGCGGTACGGCGCAGGCCATACAGCATCGTCCTCTTTGACGAGATCGAAAAGGCCCACCCGGAGGTGTTCAACATTCTCCTGCAGGTGCTCGATGATGGACGGCTTACCGACGGCCAGGGGAGAACGGTGGACTTCAGGAACACGGTCATCATCATGACGAGCAACATCGGCTCCCACTGGATCCAGCAGTACGGCACGAGCGACTACCCCCGCATGCGCACCATGGTCATGGAAGCCATGAAGGAGAGCTTCAAGCCCGAGTTCCTCAACCGGATCGACGAGACGGCCATCTACCACCCCCTTGAACTCGGACGGATCAAGGAGATCGTCACCATACAGCTGAAGGCACTGGAAACGAGGCTGGCGGAGCGACATCTGCGACTGACGGTGAGCGACAGGGCCCGCGAGTTCATCGCCAGCGAGGGGTACGACCCGGCATACGGCGCACGGCCGCTGAAGCGGACCATTCAGCGGCTGCTCCAGGACCCGCTTGCCCTGATGCTGCTCGAGGGGAAATTTGTCGAAGGGGCGGGAATACGGGTCGATCTGGCCACGGACGGCCAGGGACTGACCATCACCGGCGAATAAGGAAAAGGCCCCGGGGACTTCCCGGGGCCTTTGACCGTCGCTATTTCTGCTCCGGTTTCAAACGATTTTCCAGCATGTACCCCAGAAGGTTTCGGCACATCTGAAGCCGCTTCAGAAACACCTTGCGCTGCGTCGGTTCAAGCGTTTCAATAACTGGCTTCAGTTTGTCGCACTGCTCCAGCGCCGCTCTCAGCTCGGCAACCGTCATGTTCATGGAGTTCTCGCTCTGTCCGCACACAGCATCGAACTCGGTCCGCCAGCCGGCCTCCTCGCCGAAAGCACGAATCGGTCCGACTGTGAACCCGCCCCCCTGCACCATCAGGAGGACGGCCAGAAGCATGGTGCAAACCGGCTTTCTCATCACTACTCCCTCATCCCCGGGTGGCACTTGCGGCACTCATCCATGGGGAAGGCGACCGATAGATGGCAAGCTCCGCAGTAGCTCCCCTTGAGTATCTCCGCCATGGAAAAATGTGTCCCCTTCTTCTGGATATTGAAAAGATCGGGATGGCAGTTGTCGCAGTCAAGCCATGCGGAATGGGACTTGTGGGGAAAAACCGCCGGGGGGATGATCGTCATCTCCGCCTCCAGGATCAGCTCCTTGTCAAAATTCATGTCCTGTGACTTTTTCTTCAGGTAGCTCAGTGGCCTGATGATTTTCCGCCGCACCCCCTCATCCCAGTCTACGCCGTTACCCGTGGCCGTCATCGGCAGGGCGTCATGGAGCAGGAATTCTTCAAACCGCCTGGTGCTGTATGCAATATCTCCGTTGTGGCACTTGTCGCAGTTGCCGTTGTGCCGGAAGGCGATCTTGCCGTTATGGCAGGCCCCGCAGAATTTGCCGGTCCGGTTTGCCCGCTCGGTTATTTCCGTGGTATTCACCTTCATCTGGAAATCAAGCTCGCCGTGACAGACCCGGCAGGTATATCTCGTGCGATGCAGCCAGTGGGAAAAGCTGACCGGCTGCTGCCCGTTTTCAGTCGATGTCCGGTTGATGAGGATGTTGCCATACTCATCCCGGGGGGGGAGCGGAGGCAGGTTGAAATTTGCCCCGGCCGGGGAAACCGTCAGGAGCAGCAGGACAAGAAGGAGCAGTCTCATCTCACCCAACCCCCTCAGACCTGCTTGGTGTGACAGCGGCGGCAGTCACTCTGCGGGAAGGCGACCTTGCCGTGACAGGCACCGCAGTATTTGCCGGCAAACAGATCGATCATGCTGTACTTCTCCGTCCCCTTCTTCACGCCGACGAAGATGTCTGGATGACAGAGTTCGCAGCCGTTCCAGACCGTATGCTTCTTGTGGGAGAAGATGATCTCCGGAACGCCGTCCACCTTGGCGCCGATGGTAAAATCCTTCTGGTTGCTCATGGGAGGCCGCTTGGTGGAAACCCCTTCCACGTAGTCGATGAGTTTGAGTGCGCCGTCATCCTCCGCCTTTTCCCAGTTGATGCCGTTGCCGCCACGCTCCTTCGGCATCCTGCCGGCAAATTCGCGGAAAGCCTTTTCGCGCTGTTCATGGCGGGATTCCTTCTCGATGGCCACCTTGTCCACGCTGTGGCAACGGATGCAGCGCTTCATGTCCTCTTTTGAAAACTGGTCGCTGCAGGCGGCAAACAGCACCCCGCCACCGAAGGAGGACCTGCCGTTGTGACAGGCACCGCAGTAGTACCCCTTCATGTTGTCGGCCGCCCTGATGCCACCCTCGTTGGCCTTCATGGCAAAACCGATGTCCACATGACAAACCCGGCAGGTAAACATCTTCCTGTGCACCCAGTGCTCGAACATAACCGGATTGACGCCGGCCTTGAGCGAGTTGGCATCAATGACCAGATTGCCGTACTCCGGCTCGGGAATCTTCTTCTTTTTCACCCCTCCGGCGGAAAATGCGACCCCTGCAAAACAGAGCAAAATCACCGCGACTGCGAAAATACGCTTCATGGCTCTCCTCCGGAGAAAAATTAAAGTCGTATTATCCCCACAGCCACCCACTTTGTCAATTGAATATAATTAGTTTTTGTTGCTGAACACAATCCCATCCACCTGGCGCAACCCTTCCAGCGCGCCACACGACAGGGAGATTCCACCTGAGGGGGTCTGCGCCTCGCGGGGGTTGATACGAACCAGCGTCCCACCGTTCGAGGCAATCCGTTCACCCAGATAGCGGATCGTGGGGATGGCGGTACCCGCCCCCAGCTCCACTACCACAAGCCGCCCCCCCCGGTGATCGGTGAGGAACTCGTCGAAGCGCCGCTCCTGCCCCCGGGTCCGCCGGGGGAGCCAGGAGAAGTCGCCGAACATGAGGATGTTCGGCCGGGCCACCCCGCCGCAGCGGATGCACGCAGGGATGCGGGCGGCACGCATGGTGGAAAAATCCACCGGTATCTCCTCATGGTTGTCCCAGATGGCCTCGGAACAGGGAGAGAGACACTGCAGGTGGTGGATGGAACCGTGGACTTCCAGGATTTTATCCTCCCCGAATCCGGCCTTCTGGAACTGGCCGTCCACGTTGGAGGTAACGACGAACTGGTCGAGTCCCAGCTCGTCGATCCAGCGGCGGATGATGTGAAACCCCTCGTGGGGAACCGTCTGCCGGTACAGGTTGGTCCGGTGGCCGTAAAAGCCCCAGCCGAAGGCGGGGTCCCGCTCGAAGTGCTCCGGGTTGGCCGCCTGGACAAAGCTCATTCCCAGCCGCGCGTACATCGGGTAGGCATTCCAGAAACCCTGGTCGCCGCGGAAATCCGGGAGTCCCGAGTCGACCCCCATCCCCGCACCGGCGGTGATGATCAGGGCATCGGCGTTCCTGATCGCTTTTGCAGCCCGTTCACACTGCTCTTCATATGCCATGACATGCTCCTTCAGCTGAATTTCTCCCCACACCCCGGCATTACACCAATGCCGAGCCATGCCCGCACACAATAAGGACATGAACAGTACCATCGTGCCCCCCACCACCCCCTTCTGCTCCCGGAGGATTCTCCCCAGTCCGGGGTGAGCATTCGGCCGTAACGGGAATGCCTGTCCTGCGTGAGAAGCTGCCCCTCATGGGGTGCCATTACCCGCTGAGCCCCACCCTCACCATAATCGGATTGAGCAGCCGCACCACCTCTGCCGGTTCCAGCCCCACGAGGAAACCCCGCTTACCGCCGTTCAGATAGATTCTGGGAAGAGCACGAATGCTCTCCTCCATGTAGACCGGCAGCCGTTTTTTCATGCCGAATGGGGAGGTGCCGCCGACAAGGTAGCCGCTGTGCCGGTTGGCGACTTCCGGGGAACAGGGGGAGACCTGCTTCACCCCCATGATTCTGGCCAGCTCCTTTGTTGACACCTGGCAGTCACCGTGCATCAGGACGACCAGCGGGTTCTTCCGTTCGTCCTCCATGATGAGGGTCTTCACCACCGCGTGCTCGTCGACCCCCAACTCCCGGGCCGAGACCGCGGTCCCCCCCTTCTCCTCGTACTGGTAGAGATGTTCGCTGAAAAGGACCTTTGCGGCGCGCAGCTCCCTTATTGCCGGCGTAACCGGACTCTTTTCCCTTGCCATGATCATGCTCCCGCTGATGGTATGCAGTAGTCGCCGGACGCTATCCGCACCAACCCGTCCACCGGGCGATGGTACAAATATATCCATGCGTCGGTCTCGGTGCCGTCCTCAAGGGTGACCGTGGTCACACTGCGGAGGTATTCGTTCTCGCCGCCGAATTCCGGACCGCACTCCTCGTACCGGTCCAGAACCGCAAGGGTTACGGCCGGCTCGGTCAGACGGTACAACTCGCCCCTGACCAGCGAGCCGTCCGTGGACGCCACCGCGCCCGGGTACCCGTCGACGAGATAGAGCCGGCCGTGCCAGACAGCCTTGCCAAGGAATCGTGCGCTCCCCAGCAACCGGTTCATCCCCCCGTCGGCGGAGCGGCGCAGGGTGCCATACACGAAGAGCAGATCCATATCCGGCACAGTCCTTCTCCTTGAACGTCACTTTTTTATCCGGTTTTTTCTGATATCCTAGCAGAAACCGGTGACGATTCGGTCTGGAACAATCGTTTGATCCGGACGACTGCATGGAGGATACCATGAAAGAGGCGATGTATTACACCAAAGAGCGTGAAAACAGGGTCCACTGCGGACTCTGCCGCCACCGTTGCCTCATCGGCGACGGCAAACGGGGAATTTGCAGGGTAAGGGAAAACCGGGGGGGGATCCTCTACTCCCTGGTCTACGGAAAAGTAGTGGCCGAACACCTGGACCCGATTGAGAAAAAACCCCTCTTCCACGTTCTCCCCGGCAGCACAAGCTACTCGATCGCCACGGCAGGGTGCAACTTCCGCTGCCGGCACTGCCAGAACTACGCCATATCCCAGGTGGAGCCGGGCATGACGATTCCCGGTTCCACCCGCACCCCCGCCGAAATCGTACGGAACGCCACGGCAAGCGGCGCGCGCTCAATCGCCTACACCTATACCGAGCCGACCATTTTCTACGAATTCGCGCTGGACACGGCCCGGCTGGCAAAAGAGCAGGGGCTGATGAACATTTTCGTCACCAATGGCTACATCTCCCCGGAACCGCTGGCGGAGATCGCCCCGGTTCTGGATGCGGCCAATATCGACCTGAAAGGTTTCTCGGACAGGTTCTACCGGGAAATTGTGGGTGGAAAGCTCTCGGAAGTACTGGACACCATGGTCGAGTACCGCAAGCTCGGGATCTGGCTTGAAATCACCACATTGATCATCCCGGGTCTTAACGACGCGGAAGATGAGTTGAAAGGAATTGCCGCCTTTATAGT